>Ga0068853_100002296_pt1 | contig 14295 bp, 8 predicted proteins | sample KBSCornC32_FD_65655 | JGI IMG/M metagenome (GOLD analysis project Ga0068853, IMG submission 65655) | Corn rhizosphere microbial communities from Kellogg Biological Station, Michigan, USA - KBS Corn C3-2 | ecosystem: Host-associated > Plants > Roots > Rhizosphere > Soil ... | reverse complement strand
CTGAACACGGGCGTGCAGGACGCAGTGAACCTGGGCTGGAAGCTCGCACAGGTGATCAAGGACGTCTCGCCTGAAAGCTTGCTCGACACCTATCACGCAGAGCGGCACCCGGTGGCGGCTCGCGTGCTGCGCACGACCATGGCGCAGGTCGCGCTGCAGCGCACGGACGATCGCACCGAGGCCCTGCGTGAAATCGTCATGGAGCTCCTCGGCATGGAGGAACCTCGCAAACGGATCGCGGCCGAGATGTCGGGGCTCGGCATCCGCTACGACCTGGGCGAGGGGCATCCATTGCTCGGTCGCCGCATGCCGGACCTCGACGTGGTCACCGCCGACGGCCCAGTGCGCGTGTTTGCGCTGCTGCGGGATGCGCGGCCGGTGCTGCTGGATCTCGGCGCGCCGGGCCGCTTCGACGTCTCGCCGTGGTCCGGCCGCGTCAAGCTGGTTCACGGCAGATGCGACGCTCCATGGGAGCTGCCCGCGCTGGGGTCGGTCACCGCGCCGACCGCGGTGCTGATCAGGCCCGATGGCTACGTGGCATGGGTGGGCGATGGCGCCTCGGATGGCCTCCATCAGGCGATGAACAGGTGGTTCGGCGCCTGAGCAGAGGCACCTTCACCAGGGCCTCCACCAGGGCCGCTTTCCCCGCCGATGCTCCAGCGACCGCAAATCCAGCGTGTCGTAGTCAGGGAGGTGGACGCCGGCGCGACGGCGCAACTCGGCCTCCAGCCGATGGGCGATGCCGCGGGCGTGCAGGTCGCCTTGCAGCGCGCGCCGGCGCCATTCCTGGGCCTGAGTGCCCAGCTCTTCGTCGGGCAGCATCTCTGTCTCGATCATGGTTCGGATGGTGATAAGGGTCTGAGGGCCACATCGAAAGCAACGTGCCCGTGCCGCCCTGAGCCTAAGGATTTGCCGCATCTCTTCATCGCCGGAACATGGGATGCGGGGCGTCCCCAATATGGGGCTTCGATCCCTGAATCAGGGCTGGTTCGCGGCTTGCGCACGACGTTTGCCTTCTGAATGCGTGCACGAGCCTTGTATACCAGTGGCACGATTCGTGCGGCTGGGGACTGGCCCGGCCAGGCGGTTGGCCGTGCGCTTGAAATCAAACCCACAACCACTCGTCATCGTTCAGGCATCATGAAACTAGGCAGATTGAAATTCGTTCTCGGACTCGCGCTCGGCGGTCTCATGGCAACCGGTGCGGTTCATGCGCAAAGCGCGCTGGACACCATCCTGAAGAACAAGAAGATCGCGATCGCGGTTCCCCCCGATTTCCCGCCCTACGGCGCGATGGACCGCGACTTCAAGATGCATGGCCTGGACATCGACATGGCCAACTACATCGGCGCCAAGCTCGGCGTGGAGGTCGACCTGATCCCCGTGACCAGCGCCAACCGCATTCCGACCCTGCAAAAGAAGAAGGCCGCGCTGGTCATCGCCACCCTGGGCAAGAACCCGGACCGGGAAAAGCAGATCGACTTCACCGCCGCGTACTCGCCGTTCTATCAAGCCATCTTCGGCGCGAAGACCCTCAACGTCAGGAGCTTCGCCGACCTGTCCGGCAAGTCGATCGCGGTCACGCGCGGCTCGGTCGAGGACCAGGAGCTCAACAAGGTCGCGCCCGCCGGCACCGACATCCGCCGCTTCGACGACAACACCCGCACCGTGTCGGCCTTCGTTTCCGGGCAGGCGCAACTGATCGCCACGGGCGCTTCCGTCGCGAACACCATCATGGCCAGCAACCCCGCGCTGGGCACCACCTACAAGCTGCTGCTCAAGGAGAGCCCCAACTACATCGGCGTGGCCAAGGGCGAAGACGCGTTGCGGCAGAAGGTGAACGCCATCATCGAAGAAGCGAAGAAGAGCGGCGAGCTCGACCGGTTGTCCATGAAGTGGCTGGAGCGCCCGGCCGGGGAGCTGCCGCAGTAGATCCCCGGCCCCGGGAGCGCCAAGCCGATGCTCAATGCCCGGCCGCCTCGACGATCACCCTGGTGACCGCCTCGGGCTGGGAGGTCATCACGACGTGCGAGGCGCCCTTGACCACCACCGTCTTCTGCGCGTTGGCGCGCTGCGCCATGAAGGCCAGCGCAGCCGGCGGAATGTTCTTGTCGCGATCGCCGTACACGAACCAGGACGGCACCGACTTCCATGCCGCAGCCTGCGCCGCCTCGTTCAGCGCCGCCTCGGCGATAGGCCGTTGGCCCACGGCCATCAGGCGTGCCCTGGCCAGCGGAACGTCGGCCGCGAACTGCGCGGGAAACTTGTCCTGCCGGATGTACAGATCCTTGCCGCCATCGGCGAGCGGCACCGCCGGTGCCAGCGTCGGGCCGAGCGTGCTGCCCGGGAACTTGCCCGTGAGGCCGAGCGCCGTTTCGCCCGCCTCGGGCGCGAAGGCCGCCACGTAGACCAGCGCCTTCACGTTCGGCTTGCCGTTGGCGGCCGACGAGATCACCGAGCCGCCGTACGAGTGCCCGACCAGCACCACCGGCCCCTTGACCGCATCGACGACGCTGGCGACGTAGGCCGCGTCGAACGCAGGTCCGCGCAGGGGGTTCGCGGCGGAGATCACGGAATAGTGCCGCGCCTCGAGACGCTGCACCACGCCATCCCAGCTGGAGGAATCGGCGAAGGCGCCGTGCACGAGCACGATCGTGGGCTTGGCGGATGGCGCGGCATCCGCCGGCTGCGCGAACGAGTGCAGGGGCGCCAGCGTGGCCAGCCCGAGTGCATGGGCCATCAGGGTCGCGGCGAGGCGGCGAGAGAACTTCTTCATGACGATTCTTCCTTGATTGAACTGAGGGAAACAGGATCGGCCTGTGCCGACGGCGCTGAATCTATGGGCGATGCGAAGAAAGTCCGGCCCGGTCTGTATGCCTCTGTGTCCGGCGGGCGGGCAGTGACATTTCTTTTCACGCGGCCGGTCCGAAACCGCGGCAGCACGCCCGCGCCTAGCAACGCCTAACACCAGCCAACGGCCGCAGCGCCCATCTCGCGATCGGCGGAGTTCCAATGGCATTCGCGCACGAGTGCGCCCGAAGACGGGGAGAGAAAAAAGACAACGGCGGGCTCCACCCGCGCCCACGCATTCCGCGGCCCGGCCGGCCGCAAGAGGCCCACACCCATGCAGCAACACCAGGAACTCGGCGGACAGGAAGAGGCAGAGGCGGTCTTGCCGGATGCTCCCTTTGTCGCGCAGCACGGGGCCTCATCGGTGCGATACCGGGACTTTCGCGAACTGGGCACGGGCACGCCGCGCCTGGAGCGCGCACGCGCCCACGGCGCGACCTCCTCGCTCGTGGCCGGGCGCGGCCAGGCCACGCCGGCCACCGCCGCGCTGCTTCAACGGGAGTACGCGCTGCGCCACGCGCTTCGCGATGAATGGGCCGCGGTGCCGGTCGCGCTGGTGCCGCATGGCGAGAGCTTCCTGCTGATCCTGAAGGACCCCGGCGGCGAGCCGCTTCGCCGCAGTGCCGCGCCGTGCACCGACGTGGGCGCCTTCCTCGCGCTCGCGCTGCGACTCACCGCCGCCGTCGGCGCCATGCACGCGGACGGCGTGCTGCATCGCGCGCTCACGCCCGAGCGCATGCTGCTCGGCGAGGACGGCCGGGCCTGTCTCACCGGCTTCGGCCGGGCCGCCGTCGGCGACCCGGACAACAAGGCCACGGGCGACGACCAGCTCTCCTGGGACGAGGACAGCTTCAACTACATGGCGCCGGAACTCGGCGCACGCATGAACCTGCGCGTGGATGCGCGCGCCGACCTCTACGCGCTCGGCTGCATCCTCTACGAGCTGATGACCGGCAGGCTCCCCCTCGAGGGCGCCGATGCCGCCGCGCGCGTGCACGCGCATGCAACCCGGATCGCCCCTGCGCCCGGCGAGCTGGTGCCGGAGCTTCCGGAACAACTCTCGCTGCTGGTCATGAAGCTGCTGGAGAAGACGCCGGGACACCGGTACGCGGACGCTGCCGGCGTGCTGGCGGACCTGCGGCGCTGCGAGACCCTGCTGCGCCAGCACGGACGCATTCCCCGTTTCGCGCTCGATGCCCATTCGAACCTGCGCAAGCCCGGCGGCATGGGCCTCGTGCTGGGGCGCGATGCCGAACTGCAGACCCTGCTTGCGCTCTACCGCACGGTCGCCGACAGCGCCCGCGCGCGCGCGGCCTGGGTCTCGGGCCCGTCGGGCATCGGCAAGTCGACGCTGCTGCGCGAGGCGGTGGCGCGCATGCAGCGCTCGGGCACGCCGCTGCTGGCCACGGCCAAGAGTGAGGAGGGGCGCCGCGGCAAACCGTATGCGCTGCTGGTGGAGGTGCTCGATCCGCTGCTGCAGCACGTGATCGGTTGCGCGAACGAGGAATTCGCGGCCTGGCGCAGCCGGATCGCCGCCGCCGCGAAGCCGGTGGAGCGGACCCTGGCGGGCCTGCTGCCGGCGCTCGGCGTCATCCTTGGCCTGCAGTCCGGGCAGCCCGCGCCCGCTTCTCCGGACGCGGCCCCGGCGCTCGAACGCGAGCGCGTGCTGCAGGGCATGGCGCGGCTCATCGCCTGCTTCGCGGCGCCCTCGCGTCCGCTCGTGATCCTGCTCGACGACCTGCAATGGGCCGACGTCGAAACACTGCAGGTGATCGAGCGCCTGCTGCATCAGCACGACGATGCGGCGCTGCTGCTCGTCGGAACCTTCCGCGACAACGAGGTCGGTGCCGACCATCCGCTGCGCGCGGGCCGGCTCGCCGAGGTGACGCAGTCCGTACGAATCGAGCTCGGTCCGCTGGACGAGGGCGCCTTGCGCGAGATGATCGCGGTGACGCTGCAGCAGGACGCGAGCGTCGTTGGCGAGCTGGCCGAACTCATCGGCCGGAAGACCGAGCGCAATCCGCTCTTCGCCCGGCACCTTCTCCACCTGCTGGCCGACGACGGGCTGCTCGCCTACGACGCCGAGACCGCCTCGTGGCGCTGGAGCCTCGAACAGCTCGCGTCTCACCCGGGCGCCGACACCGTCGGCGACCTGATGGCGCGCCGCTTCGAGCAGCTGCCCTCGGCGACACAGGCCGTCCTGCGCGTGATGGCATGCCTCGGACATCGAACTTCGGGCGAAGCACTCGCGCTCGCGATGGAAGTGCAGCCCGGCACCGATGCGGCCAGGCGCCTGCAGGCGGCGCTCGACGACGCGCGCGAAGCAGGCAGCATCCAGCGCGACGGCGAGGACTGGGTCTTCTGGCACGACCGCATCCGCGAGGCCGCCTACGGCTCGATCCCCCCAGGGGAGCGGCCACGCATGCACCTGCGGATCGTGCGCCGCCAGCTCCGGCAGGCGCCCGATTCCACGCTGGTGTTCTCGCTCGCCGCGCAGGCTAGCCTTGCACGCCTGGCCATCGAGGCACCGCAGGAGCGGCGCGACTTCGCGCGGCTCAACCTGGAGGCCGGCCGCCAGGCGAAGGCCGCGACCGCCCATCATTCGGCGCTCGGCTTCTTTCGCGCCGCGCTCGCCTTCCTCGGCGAGGACGACACCAGCGAGGACGGCCTGCATGCGCGCGCACTCTGCGGCGAGGCCGAGTTCATGACCGGGGCGCTGGAAGCCGCCGAAGCACGCCTGTCGGCGCTGGAGGAAGTCGCGGGAGACGGAATCTTCGGCGCCGATCTCGCGCGCCTGCGCGCGGCGCTGTACACCACGCTCGGCAACTTCGACCGCGCGCTGGACGTGGGCCTCGCCTTCCTGCGCAAGTCGGGCATCGACATGCCGAGACGGCCCGACGCCGCTGCGGTCGACCGGGAGCACGCGGTGCTGCAGGCATGGATCGACCAGCACGGCATCGGAGCCCTGCGCCAGCTGCCCGTCGTGGCCGACCCGCTGCGACGCGCGATCACCGACATCTTCGCGGACCTCATTCCGCCGGCGCTCTACACCGACCAGGACCTGGTCGACCTGATCCTGCTGCGCATGATCGGCCTGAACATCGCGCAGGGCCACTCCGATGCGTCGGCGGACGGCTATGTCTGCATGACGCAGGTCTTCGGCGTGCGCTACGGCAACTACGCCGCCGCGCGGGAGTTCGGCGCGCTCGCGCTGCACCTGGTGGACGAGCGCGGCCTCGCGCTGTACCGGGGCCGGGTCTACATGACCTTCGGCACCATGGTGGTCCCGTGGACGCAGCCGGCGCGCGCGGCGCGCGACTACATCCGGCGCGCCTACGAAGTAGCCGTGGCGAGCGGCGACCACACCTTCGCGATCTACTGCGGGCGCAACCAGGCGACGGGAATGCTCTTCGCGGGCGAGTACCTCGGCGACGTGAGGGACACGGTCGAGCGCGGGCTGGCCGTAGCGCGCGACGCGAATTTCCAGCTCGTGATCGAGGCGCTGCTGGCCCAGAGGGTGCTGCTGGCGCAGCTGCAGGACGGCACTGCCGGCGATGCTGACGAGCAGCCGAGCCCGCCCCAGGAGGGCCAACCCGCCACGCTGGTGGACTTCGCCTACTGGGTGTACAGGCTGCAGGCGGCGCTGCTCGGCGGCAGGCTGGCCGAGGCGATCGAGGCCCGCCATCGGGCAGAGTCCTGCGCGGCCTCGGGCCGCACCTTCGCCGAGAGCGGCGACCTGCCGTTCTACGGCGCGCTGGCCTTGCTCGCGCTTCCCGCGCGCGATGCGGCCCAGCAGGCGGCGCTGCAGCGCGACGTGAAGCAGCTGCAGGCCTGGAGCCAGGCCTGTCCGGCCAACTTCCTGGCCCGCTTCCAGCTGGTGCGCGCGGAGATGTGCCGCATCGACGGCGATCCGCTCGCGGCGGTGGAGGCGTACGCGCGGGCGGTGTCGCATGCGCGGCGCCACGGCTTCACCCAGGTCGAGGCGCTGGCGGCTGAGCGTGCCGCGGCCTTCCATGCGGGCCGCGGCGACGACCTGTCCGCGCACGGCAACCTGCGCCACGCACGCGGCGCGTGGCAGCGCTGGGGTGCCATGGCCAAGGCGCGCCAGCTCCAGGCCGCACATCCGGGGCTCTTCGAGATCGAGGACCCGGTCGCGAACACGCGGCGGATGCAGGGACTCGATGCGCAGGCCGTGCTGCGCATCTCGACGGTGCTGGCCGGCGAGATCGTCCCGGTCCGCCTGGTCGAGACGCTGCTTCGCACCGCGCTCGAGAACGCCGGCGCCGAGTCCGGCACGCTGGCGCTGTTCCGGCACGAGGTGTGGCAGGTGCGCGCCCAGGCGCGGGTGCACGACGGCGCCGTCGTGCTCGCGCAGGAGGGCGTCGCCTTCGATGCGCAGGCGCTGCCAGTCTCGATCGTCCACGCGGTCGCGCGCACCCAGCAGCACATCGTGGTGGACGATGCGCGCGAGAGCGCCTCGCTCGCGCAGGACGACTACATCCGCCGCCGGCGTCCGCGCTCGATCCTGTGCGTGCCGCTGATGCGGCACGCCATGCTCGTCGGCGTGCTCTACCTGGAGAACAACCTGGCTTCCCACGTGTTCACGCCCGCCAAGGCCGAGGTGCTGGAGGTGATCGCCTCGCAGGCGGCCTTCGCGCTGGAGAACGCGCGGCTGTACGAGGAACTGATCGACCAGAACCGGCAGCGCGCGCAGGCCGAGGAGCAGTTGCGCAGCACGCTCACCGAGCTCGAGCGCGCGACCCGCCTGAAGGCGATGGGCGAGCTGGTGGCTTCCATCGTGCATGAGGTGGGCCAGCCGATCGCCGCGGTCGACACCTCGGCCAGCGCCGCGCTGCGCTGGCTCGACCGCAGCCCGCCCGACATCGGCGAGGCCCGCGAGATGCTCACGCACATCAGCAGGAGCGCGCTGCGCGCCCGCGCCATCATCCAGGGCCTTCGCGCCAAGGCGCGCAACGCGGAGCCGCAATTCGCCGCCTTCGACCTGGGCGAGGCGCTGCGCGAGGCGGCGACGCTGGTCGCGGGGGCGCTCGACACCATGGGCGTCACGCTGGAGACGAAGGGCCTGGAAACGCCGCTGGCCGTTCACGGCGACCGCGTGCAGCTGCAGCAGGTGGCGGTCAACCTGTTGATGAACGGCGCCGAGTCGATGGCTTCCCTGCCGCCCGGCCCGCGGCCGCTGTCGATGGCGTGCGTGCACGACGGCGAGCATGTGCGCATCGTGGTGGAGGACGGCGGGCCGGGCGTCGGCCCCGAGGCGGCGCAGCACCTGCTCAAGCCCCTGTTCACCACCAAGTCCAACGGCATGGGCATGGGGCTGGCGATCTGCAAGTCCATCCTCGATGCGCATGGCGGAACGCTCGAGCTGCGGCCGCGCGAGCCCGCGGGCATGCGCGCCGTCTTCAGCCTGCCGCGGCCGGCCCCTGGCCATCGATGAAAGTGCAGGCGACCCCGATGCCCTCACCAACCCTTCGTTTCATGCGTCCTCCCGATCCGCCTCCGGCGCCCCTTCGCTGCGTGTTCATCGTCGATGACGACGAGCTCGTGCGCGATGCGCTTTCCAGCCTGCTGCGCTCCATCGACCTGGCGGTGCACGCCTTCGCCACCACCGGAGAATTCCTGGCCGCGCCGCGCTCCGGCGGGCCTTCCTGCCTGGTGCTCGACGTGCGGCTGCGCGGCCAGAGCGGCCTGGCCTTCCAGCAAGCGCTGCTGGAGCGCGGCGAGCCTCACCTGCCGATCGTGTTCATGACCGGCCACGGCGACATCGCCATGACCGTGAAGGCGATGAAGGCCGGAGCCGTCGACTTCCTGGCGAAGCCCTTCCGCGACCAGGACATGATCGACGCGGTCATCGCCGCGCTGGAGCGCGATGCGCGGCGCCTGGAGAGCGCACGGCTGCTGCAGGCGGCGCGCGCCTGCTGGGATTCGCTCACGCCGCGCGAGTGCGAGGTGGTGCAGCACGTGGCCGGCGGCCTGATGAACAAGCAGATCGCCGATCGAATGGGCATCGCCGAGATCACGGCCAAGATCCACCGCGGCCAGGCGATGCGCAAGATGAACTCGCGCTCCGTCGCCGAACTGGTGCGCAAGATGGAGGCGCTGGGTGTGGTGGAGGCCGCTTGCTAAGGCGGTGCCATACCTATGGATGATGGCGCCGCGCGCTGCCGCCGGTATCCTGCAGCTCTGGGCAGGGGCGGGAATGTTCCTGCGCCTTCACCGGAAACCCCCGGGGTAGAGAACGGGCTTCCTCCTTGTCCTCCTCCTTGTCCTCTTCAGCCATCGAACTCGTTTCCATCGTCGACGACGATCCCTTCGTGCGCGCAGCGACGAGCAGTCTCGTGCGCTCGTTCGGATGGGAGGCCCGCGCGTTCGAGTCGGCCATCGACTTCCTTGCCTCCGACGTTCCGGCGCGCACGCGCTGCCTCGTCTGCGACATCCAGATGCCGGCCATGGACGGCATCGCGCTGGTCGAATGCCTGGAGCGCCAGGGCCTGCGCGTGCCCGTCATCTTCATCAGCGCCTTCGCCACCGCCCGCACGCGGGAGTGCGTGCAGGCGAGCCCCGCGCTCTGCCTGATCGAGAAGCCGATCGACGCCGCCGAACTCGAGACCTGGATCGGCCGCGCGCTGGAACGGGCCTGAGGCACTGACAAGACACAGGGGAGAGCGGACCTCGCGCCACCCCGGCGCATGAACGGGGCAAACCTTCGTAGGGGGGCGGCAAACGCTGATGCAATGGTGCGCGTTCCCCCTCGCGTGATGTCATCTCTCCATGCCGGCCCGTGCGCCGGCAGCAGGAGAAAACCAATGACGAAGAAGTCCCTCGCATCCATCAGTTCCTTCCATCCGCCGCGCACATCCGCAGCGCTCGACGGGGCCGTTTCGAGTTCCGAGCGACCGGGCCGCCGTTCCCACGGCCTGGCGCTGGTCGCGGCGCGCGCGATCGCGGTGGCCACGGTCGGGCAGAACGTCCATGCCGCGACGCTGTCGCCCCTGACCTGCCCGCTCGACGACAGCCTGCGGTGGATCCTTTGCGTATCGGTGCTCGTCGGCCTCATGCTGCTCGCCGTCTTCCTCTGGCTGGAGGCGATGGACCACCGCGCAGGCGCGGCACGCCTGGCTCGCACGATGGAGCAGCACGGCAGCGGCGCCGGCATGCCCGAGCTCGCCGAAAGCGGCCCGCGTGCCATCGTGCGGCTGGCGCGTTCGATCAACAGCGTGCGCCGCCGCCAGGCCGAGCGCGACGTGGGGCATCTGGATGTGCAGGCCGCCTATGCACACGACCTGCGCACGCCGCTGACCCGCATGGGGCTGCGCTGCGAGATGCTGGAAGACGCCTCGCTGCGCGAAGCCATGGAGCGCGATCTCGCGCAGATGCGCGAGCTGGTCGAGGCCAGCGTGGCCAGCGCGCGGCTGCAGCGCAGCGTGGCCGAGCCGCTGCAGCGCGTCGATGCCGACGGCCTGCTCGGCAGCCTGATGCGCGACTATCGCGAGTCCGGCCAGGCGATCGCCGTCGACGGCCACATCGGGCAGCCGGTGATGGCCTGCCCGCTCGCGTTGCGCCGCGTGCTCGCCAACCTGATAGACAACGCGCTGCGCTACGGCAGCGACGTGCGCGTCAGCGCCCGCGTCGATGCGACGAGCCTGGTGCTGGCCGTGGTGGACTCGGGGCCCGGCATCCGGCCGGCGCAGATGGAGGCGGTTTTCGCGCCATGGGTCCGCGCGCAGCAGGGCGGCTCCGAGGCCAAGGCCGGATCGGGCCTCGGCCTTGCGATCGCCAGGCGTCTGGCCCGGTCGATGCAGGGCGACCTGCAGCTGCAGAACCGCCGCTGCGGTGGGCTCGAGGCGCGGCTCACGCTGCCGCTCGTGGTCGCATGACACGGGCGGCCGGCCGTGCGTCTCCTTCGCTCAGCGCAGCGACCTGAACGCCGCGCGCACTTCCTGGCTGAACAGCGTGGGCTGTTCCCACGCGGCGAAATGACCGCCCGTGTCGACCTCGTTCCAGTAGATCAGGTCGTGGTAAGCGCGGTCGGCCCAGGTGCGTGGCGCCTGGTAGATCTCGCCGGGAAACACCGTCACGGCGGCCGGCAGCGAAATGTCGACGGCATTGAAGTTGTTCGAATGGTCTTCCCAGTAGATCTGCGCGGCCGAGGTCGCGCTGTTGGTCAGCCAGTACAGCGAGATGTCGTCGAGCATCTCGTCGCGCGGCAGCACCCGTTCTGGCACGCCGCCCGAGTAGGTCCAGGTGGCGAACTTGTCGTAGATCCACGCGGCCTGGCCCACGGGCGAGTCGGCCAGGGCGTAGCCCAGCGTCTGTGGGCGCGTGACCATCATCGCGGAGTAGCCCGAGCTGTTTTTGTAGAAGGCGTCCAGCTTGTCGAAGGCGGCGCGCTCCTTGGCCGACAGGCCGGCGGGCGCGGGGCCGCCCGCAGCGAGGATCGATGCGATCTCGGCAGGCACGGTGCCCGGCATGTTGACGTGGATGGCCATCAGCCCCGGCACCTTCTGGATCGCCATGCGGTGCGAGATGACCGAGCCGCAGTCGCCGCCCTGCGAGACGAACTGCTTGTAGCCCAGCCGCGCCATCAGCACGCCCCAGGCGCGCGCGATGTGGTTGGAGTCCCAGCCGGTGGCCTGCGGCTGGCCCGAGAAACCGAAGCCGGGCAGCGAGGGCAGCACGAGGTGGAACGCGTCCTGCGCACGGCCGCCGTGGGCGGTGGGATCGGTCAACGGGCCCACGACCTTGAGCAGCTCGAAGATTGAGCCCGGCCAGCCGTGCGTCATGATCAGCGGCATCGCGTCGGCATGGCGCGAGCGGATGTGCGCGAACTGGATGTCGAGGCCGTCGATGGTGGTCACGAACTGCGGAATGGCGTTGAGCCGCGCCTCGCCCTTGCGCCAGTCGTAGTCGGTGGACCAGTGGCGCACCAGCGAGCGCAGCGTGGCAAGCCGCACGCCCTGCGAGTCGTCGGCGACGGTCTCGGCGCTCGGCCACCGCGTGGCGCCGAGCCGCCGGCGCAGATCGACCAGCGCTTCGCGGTCGACACTGACGTGGAACGGCCGCACCGAGGTGTCACCGGGACCGGAGGCCCCGGACGGCCGCAGCATGGCGAAGGCGCCGGTGGCGGCGGACGCGGCGCCGAAGGCGAGCGACGTGGCGAGAAGGTGGCGGCGCGAAAGCGAGGGATGGAAAGGATGGAGGTCGTTCATTCAGGCATCTCTGTGTAGTTGAAACGGCTCCATTGAAGAGGGCGGATGTATCCGGCATGTGTGAAGAAACGGCCGAATCGCATACGCAGGTACCGGGGGGCGGAAGCGATACACGGCCATACAAATCGGCCGGCGCGAAGACGCACCGAAGGCTCATCAGGCTCCGCCTCGACCCTCGGTTATGCTCCGTCCGCCCGCACCGCTGGGACGGCCGGCGGGTTCGCCGGGCCGATCGGATTGACAGCGTCCGGCCCGGCAATCCGCCGCGTGCGCGGCACGCCGCAGTTCCCGATCCCCCATGAGTGACGACAACTCCTTCAAGACCGCTGGTTCCATCTCCTTCGGGCCGTTCACCCTGCGCGTCGCGCAGCGGCTGCTGGAACGCGACGGGGTGCCGGTGGATCTCGGCGGGCGGGCGATGGATGTGCTTCTCGCCCTGGTCGCCAACGCCAACACCGTCGTGAACAAGCGGGAGCTCATGGCGTTGGCCTGGCCCGGCATGGTCGTTTCGGACGGAAGCCTGCGCTACCAGATCGCGATGCTGCGGCAGGCGCTCGGCGACGGGCAGGACGGCGCGCGATACCTGTCGAACGTCGTCGGCCGCGGCTATTGTTTCGTCGCCCGCATCGCACCGGCGGAAGCTGCCCCCCGGGCGCAGCCTGAGGCCGGGGCCAGCACCGTCGAGCCCGGTCTTCCCGCGCAGCCGGTGGAACTCGTCGGCCGTGCGAAAGACCTCGCCGCGATCCCGGCCCAGTTGGCGAAGACGAGGTTCATCACCATCGTGGGCTCGGGCGGCGTGGGCAAGACGAGCGTCGCGGTCCGCACGGGGCAGGACATGCTGGGCGAATTCGGCGGGGCGGTGGTGTTCGTGGATTTTTCGATGCTGCTGGACCCCGGCCTTGTGCCGAGCGCCATCGCATCGATGCTGGGGCTGTCGGTGCGCTCCGCCGACCCGGTGCCCAGCCTGATCGCCTACCTGCGGGAAAGGCGGATGCTGCTGATACTGGACAACTGCGAGCACGTGATCGCGGCGGCAGCGTCGCTGGCCGAGCGCATCTTCCAGGCGGCGCCGCGCATCCACATTCTTGCCACGAGCCGCGAGGCATTGCGCGTGCAGGGGGAGCACATCCACCTGCTCGATCCGCTGGACAACCCGCCCGACCAGCCCGGACTCGTCGCGCGCGACATCCTCATGTATCCCGCCACGCGCCTGTTCGTCGACCGGGCTGGCGCGAGCGGCGCGATGCCCGACCTGAACGACGACGACGCACCCGTCATCGCCAGCATCTGCAGGAAGCTCGATGGCGTCGCGCTCGCCATCGAACTCGCGGCCCGGCGCGTAGCCGCCTACGGGCTGCAGCAGACTGCCGCGCTGCTCGACGAGCGCCTGGCGCTCTCGTGGCTCGGGCAGCGCACGGCGCAGCCCCGGCACCAAACCCTGCAGGCCACGCTGGACTGGAGCTACGAACTGCTCGACATGCCGGAGCGGCTGGTACTGTGCCGGCTGTCGGTCTTCGTGGGCCACTTCTCGCTGGAAGCGGCACGCGAAGTGGCGACGGACCAGGAACTGACGCAGGCGCAGGTGGTCGATGCCGTCGCGAGCCTCGCGGAGAAATCGCTGCTCTCCATCCGGCGCTCCGGCGCCTCGACCCAGTACCGGCTGCTCGAAAGCACCCGCGCTTACGCGCATTCGAAGGCCGGCGCGGACCTGGCCGATTCGGCTGCGCGGCGCCACGCGGTCTATTTCCGCAAGCGCCTGGAACAGATGGCCGAACAGGACGACGCCTTCTCGCGCGACACGGCGCGCGCGTCGGACCTCGCCGACCTGGGCAACGTAAGGGCCGCGCTCGCGTGGTGCTTCGATCGTGCCGATGCCAGGGAGCTGGGCGTTTCCCTGGTGCTGGCGGCGGTGCCTGCCTTCATGGCGATGTCGCTGCTGGCGGAGTGCCACGACTGGTCGAAGCGCGCGCTCGCCGAGCTGGGCACGGCCTTTGCCGGCAGCGCCGCCGAGATGCATCTGCAGGCGGCCGTCGGCCTCTCGCAGATGTTCACGCGCGGCCACAGCGACGAGGTGCGTCATGCGCTCGAACGCAGCCTCCAGGTGGCCGAGGAGCTCGGCGACTCGCGCAGCCAGGTCGAACTGCTGGGGCGGCTGCAGATCTTCCATGAGCGCATCGGCGACTTCGTCGAATCGCTCAGCCATGCCAGGCGCTGTGCC
>Ga0068853_100002295_pt1 | contig 14297 bp, 13 predicted proteins | sample KBSCornC32_FD_65655 | JGI IMG/M metagenome (GOLD analysis project Ga0068853, IMG submission 65655) | Corn rhizosphere microbial communities from Kellogg Biological Station, Michigan, USA - KBS Corn C3-2 | ecosystem: Host-associated > Plants > Roots > Rhizosphere > Soil ... | reverse complement strand
CGCGACGTTTGCTCGACTACCATTGGAACTAAAGCCATAAATTTTCTCTCTTATAATTGCCTGTTTATGTATTGGTTGAATTGAGCGAGTTTAAGTTGTTGAAAATGCGGCCGATTGCAGATTTTACATAAAAACGGTAAAAATGCAAGCGGAAATTTCGCCCGATTCAGTTTTTGCACATTCCCGCCGTCTCTGATTGCTTGATTTTGACGACGGAAAGTATGGAACCTGTCAAAGATCACAAAACCCTACTTACGGAAAACACGGGCAAATACAAAAGGGCTATGCCTCGGTTTTCGCCGTTTTCTTCTTAGCCTCTTTTTTTACCGGCTCTTCGGTTTCAGCCATTTCCGGTTTCTTGGCCTTTTTCGCCGGTTTCTTCTTTTCAGCCTTTTTTTCTTCGGCTGCAAGTTCGCCGTGTTCGTCAACCCACGGGCCTTCGATCACTTTTGCTTTTGCTACCAAAGCTTCGATCGATTTCCGTGTTCGCAAATTGTTCTTGATATTCTCGAGACTTCCCTGCTTTTCAAAAGTCTTACGAATCTCATCGGCAGTAGTTCGATAGTATTCAGCCATTTTGCCGAGTTCTTCATCGACCTCGTCCTGAGTGACGTCAACCTTTTCCCTCTCAGCGACCTTTTCGAGCAGCATCGCACCGCGAACGTCGCGCTCGGCCTGCGTTCGCATCTGGTGATACGCCATTTGAATAAAATCGTCCTGAACGGTATTGAGATTTACGCCTCGGCTCTGCATATCTTCAGCAAAGTTGTTGAGCAGGTTGCGGGCCTGCGATTCGATCAAGGCATTCGGCACTTCAAACTCGTTCTGTTCGATCAGCTTTGCAATTGCATTGTTTCGCATTCGGGCGTCTGCGTCCGTCTGAGCGTATTTTTCAAGATCTTCGCGTAGCTTTTTGCGAAGGTCGGCCAGCGACTCATACCCTTCGTCAAGTGTCTGCGCCCATTCGTCATTAAGCTCGGGCGTTTCGGTTTTGCCGACCGATTTGATCTTTGCTTTGTAATGAACGGTCTTTCCGGCAAGTGCAGCCGACGAAAATTCGGCCGGGTATGCAACGGTAAATTCCTTTTCGTCGTCCTCTTCGACGCCCGCAAGGTTTTCGGAGAACGATTTTTCTATCACCTCGTCGCCCAGTACCACTTCAAGATCGTTGGCCGTTATCGGTTCGCCGTTCGGATCGTCGTCAAATTTGCCTTCGAGGTCGGCGATCACGGTGTCGCCGATCTCTGATTTTCGCCCTTCGACCGGGATCAAGGCTGCGTCACGCTGTAAACGGTTTGCGATCAGGTCTTCCACTTCGGAATCCTCAACCGGCCGTACGCGGCGTGTGACCTCCATTCCATCGTATTTCGGCTCCGGAATTTCCGGCATCACCTCAAGATGAACGTGCAGCGAGATCGGCTGCGAACCGTTCACCTTAATATTTTCGTGATCGTCAAAATGCAGATGCGGTTCGGTGAGCGGCTGAAGTTTGTGCTCCTGTATCGCTTCCGTTACCTTTGCCGGCAAAACCTCGGCCAAAACTTCGTTTTTAATTTCTTCTTTAAACCTGAGCCGCACAACGTCCAGCGGAGCGTTGCCCTTTCGAAAGCCCGGGACATTCGCGCGCTTCGCATATTTCTGGCTGACACGTCCGTAGGCCTCTTTTAATGTCGCGGCATCGACCTCGATCTTTATCTCGCGTTCTGTCGGTGAAACTTCTTTTAATTCGGTTTTCATCAATTAATAAACAGTGTTCTAAATATTCAAAAGAATATCGAAACCGCGATGAAATGTCGAATGAGGGGACTTTGCGTTTTTTGGCAAAAAATTTGCCCGCTAATCACACGAAAAGAGGCAAATAGGAGCAAATACCCGATTCTGAATTTCTTTTATTCGTATTATTCGCGTGATTCGCGGGCAAAATATCTTAATTATCGAGGCGCGATGCAAAGGCGTGCATCATATCGACGAATAGCACTATGATCGGTGGGTAAAAAACGAATTCGGGCCTAAGCGTTGTTGAAAACATCGACGGCAGCGAGATCGAAACAAAATCGACGTAGTTTCCGATCAGCCAGCCAAGCCCGAAGCTGACGATCAAACCGCCGACAAGGACCACCGATGCTCCCCAACGCGAATATGGTTTAATGCGTGGTTCGTTTTCGTCAAGGATCGATTCGTGCAGATCTTCGTCGTCGTATGTGTAGTGTTCGAAACCGTCGCGGACGCGGCCGACAAGATGAATAACGCCGGCGATAAAAAGCGAGACAACGATTATCTTTCCGATTATCGCGGAATTTGCAAAGATCATCGGTTTGAAGATAACCACGAAAAGCGTCGAGACAAAAAGCGCGACCGCCGGATAAACCGCACGCTCTCGCGCTGCCGATTCGCGACGTTCTTCAGCGATCATTCGGTCGATTATCTCGTTATAGCGTTTTTCGTAAACCATCTGCCGCCACCGACGGGCGTGCGGGTTGGTCGAGGTAAAGAATGAATCTCCGTTCGGCGACGTCGTATGCATCGCGTGAAGCCGTTTCTTATCGTAAGATGCCCGCTCCTTCTGGTTGCCGAGTATCTCGTAGGCTTCGGCGATCTCGGCAAACTTGCGCGCAGTTTCTTCCGAGCCGTTGTTCACGTCCGGATGAAGCTTTCTAGCAAGACGCCGGTATGCTGATTTTATCTCGACGCTTGAAGCCCTTGGTGTTACTTTGAGGGTTTCGTAGTAATCAACCATGTAGCGCACCGTCTGGAGAGATGGTCGAAAAGCCGTCTCTTCGATCAGCATAATTATATCATAGCTTTTTTCTCGACGGGTAAATTTTGGCGCGTCGGAACTAAAGATCATCGACTTGGAGGCTGATCGGAAAAGCGCCCGATTGCTTTACCGCATCGATGACCTTAACAACCTTTCCGTATTCCATATCGCGCGGTGCTTTTACAAAAACCGTCCGTTCGGTACGGTCGCCGTCGGGTGCTGCGATATCGCGGCTGGAAATATCTCTGTTCTCGCGACGCTGCGCAAATACTTGTTTGAGGCGGTCGATGATGGGAGCTGGGTCATCGACGGTGCCGGCGTTCGGCTCTTTGTTGAGATTGAGGGTCATGTCGGGGTGGATAAATACGATTAGGGTATCGGGGCGCGGATTGACATCCGCCTGGTCTTTTTGCTCGTGCGGCAAATCCGCTTTGAACGCTTTTGGCTTGAGCGGCGAGACGACCATAAAAATTATTAAAAGCACAAGAAGAACATCGATCAATGGGGTTACATTTATTGTTGGTTTGTTCATCGCGTCGATCCTCGATCCATTAGACACCGTATGACAGAAAAAGTTCCGGCGCTCAAAATAAAAAACAGCTATTAGCTAATAGCTGACAGCTAACAGCTTTGATTTCACATCAACCGCATTTTCGCGTAATATTATGCCGTTCCGCTTTCCCCAAAAAATAATTATGGCATCTGAAACAAACGGCAATTTCCATCTGGTTCGCGGTCTCGGTTTGGCGGCTGCATTTTCGGTCATCATCGGCAATGTCATCGGCACGGGAGTTTTTTTAAAAGCTCGTGTTATGACCTGCAACGTCGGTACGCCGGGTTGGGTGATCGCCGCGTGGATCGCCGCTGGTTTGCTATCGCTTGCCGGAGCTCTGACCTATGCCGAATTGACGGCAATGAAACCGCAGGCAAGCGGCGAGTATGTTTTTTTGCGGGACGCGTACGGTCGGTTGTCCAGCTTTCTGTTTGGCTGGATGCAGATGTTTATCGCAAAGCCAGGATCGCAGGCGGCGTTGGCTGTTGCGTTTGCCATCGGGCTGAACGATTTTCTCGGAAACAACGCATTGGGCAGTTCGATCTTTTTAAAAACGAATATCGCCGGATTTCCGATCGAGATCTCGATGGTACAGGTGACGGCGCTGATGATGATCGTCATTTTTACCACGCTGAATTGCGCAACCGTGTCGCTGAGCGGCCAGATCGCAACAATTCTGACGGGCGTTAAGATCGCGCTGATCGCTTTCGTCGGCGTTGGTGCTTTCATCTGGGCAACGGGGGATTTTTCGCACTTTTCGCTGGCAGCAACGGGCGGCGCATGCGAAGGCGTTGCGGACGCCGTGAATGTCGGTTCGTCGAGCTATACATTTGCTGCGGGATTTGGCGCTGCGATGCTTGGCGCGCTTTGGGGCTATGACGGCTGGAGCAATCTGACATTTGTCGCGGGCGAGGTCAAAGACCCGAATAGAAATATACCGCTTGCGATCATCGGCAGCACGATCGCAATCATCATTCTTTACGCCTTTGTACAGATCGGTTATTACTACGTGCTTGACCCGACGACCGTTGCTTCGGTTTCCAAAAGCTCATCGGTTGCAAAGGTCGTCGTTGAGCGTTTTTTCGGCGGCGGTATTCAAAATTTTGCGACCGGCGTTTCGGTTGCCATATTTACCGTTGGGCTGATGTTGTCTTCGCTTGGCTCGCTGCACACGTCAATCCTCGCCGGTGGCCGCGTACCGTACGCAATGGCGAAAGACGGCCTGATGTTCGATTTCCTCGGGAAGCTTTCGGTTACCGGCGTGCCTGCGCCAGCAATAATATTTCAGGGCATCTGGGCATGCGTACTGGCCCTTTCAGGTTCATTCGACACGCTTACCGATTACGTGATCTTCGGTTCGTGGATATTCTACGGATTTGTAACGTCGTCGATCTTTGTTTTCAGGAAAAAATATCCGGACCTCGAGCGCCCCTATCGCGCCTTTGGATATCCGGTCATTCCGATCGTTTTCCTGATCGTGGTCGGGTGGCTCCTGGTGACGACGGTAATGAGCGATCCGCTTCAATCAATGAAAGGAATCGTTCTGATCCTGATCGGACTGCCTGTTTATTATTATTTGACGAAACGACAAACAGAACCGATAACCGACGGCGAATGATCACACGTTTTCGTAACGTTTTGCCAATGCTTCCTTCGCAACATCGCGGTCGTCGAAATGAAATTTCTCGCTGCCGATTATCTGATAATTTTCGTGTCCCTTGCCGGCGATTATAACAACATCGGCTGGCTGCGCGCGTGCGATCGCCTGATAGATCGCATCGCGGCGGTCTGAGATCGCCAGATATTCCGTGCCGGTTTCCTTCACGCCGACTTCGGCCTCGCGGATAATTTTTAGCGGGTCTTCGGTTCGCGGGTTGTCCGACGTGATGATAACAAAATCGCTGTGTTTTCCGGCAATTTCGCCCATCGGTTTTCTCTTGGTTTTGTCTCGGTCCCCACCGCAGCCGAATACGGTAATGATTCGTCCTTCAGTAAGATCACGCGCCGTTTTCAGCGTATTCAACAATGCGTCGTCGGTGTGCGCATAATCGACAACAACCGCAAAATCTCCATCGTGCGGCACACGTTCAAAGCGTCCCGGCGCTCCAACGCATTTTTCAAACCCTGCCACGATGTCATCGAGTCCGTAGTCGAGTTCCAACGCTGTCGCTGCGGCGGACAACATATTGTAAACATGCGGCCGCCCGACAAGCGGCGATGTAATTTCGCGGTCGCCGATCGGCGTACGCAGCAAAAACCGCGTACCCTTTACCAGCGAAACGTTGATATCTTCCGCCGTCAGATCGGCCGGTGATTTCTGCGAAAACGTCACAACACGCTGGTCGTTGTCGATCAATTCCTTTACGAGTTTCACACCCCATTCGTCATCAATATTTACGACGCATGATCCGGGCTTTTCGCCTAGACGCCCATCGAAAAGCTTCTTTTTGGCGTCGTAGTAATTTTCCATCGTGCCGTGATAATCCAGATGATCACGCGTCAGATTTGTAAACACCGCAACTTTGAACCGAAGCCAGTCGCACCGGTGCAGGTCGATGGCCTGCGACGAAGTTTCCATCGCGGCCATCGTGCAGCCTTCATCAACCGCCTCGCGAAGAAAACGATTCGTATCGGACGCTTCGGGCGTTGTGCGAACTGCGGCTTCGCTTTTCTTGCCTACGCGGTACTCAACAGTAGTAAGCATCGCGGCCTTTTTCCCCGCCGCCCCGGCAAGAGCAAAACACAAGTATGTTGTCGTGGTTTTTCCGTTTGTCCCTGTTACGCCGACAAGATCAAGCTGATGCGAAGGGTTGCCGTTTATCACCGCAGCAGCTTTTGCAAGCGCTTCACGTGCGTTTTCAACCTTTAGCCAACCGCCTCGAAAATCAGCCGGAGCGTCGTATTCGGAGATCACGCCCGCGGCGCCGCGACGCATGACGTCATCGATAAACCGGTGTCCGTCCATCGTCAAACCGCGGATCGCCACAAATAGCGTCCCGTTATGCGCCTGCCGCGAATCGTGCGTGACATCTGCCACCTGCGCGCTGCCGTCACCGGTAAACTCTGCATTTAAAGCCTTTGCTGTCTCACCAATCGTTATACTTTGCAAACTTCGATCTCGCTATTCTGTTTAGTTATCTGAAGTTATAAATTCAAAATGCGATTATACGACAACGCCTAAATTTGCACGAACATCCAAAATTTAAATTCGTATAGCTAATCGGACGCGGAGGTTTTACGTGAAATGAACATTATCAAGATCATTCTGGCTATTCTCGGTGCGATTTTCGGCGTGATGCTCGTATTTTGGCTGCTCGGAATCGTTTACTCACTGCTTTGGTACGTTTTCTGGCTCGGCGTCGTCGCGGCGCTCGGTTATGGAGGTTATAAGTTGTTTTTAAAAGCCGAATCTAAAGCTCTCGGCAGCGGCGGTGGAAACGAACTCGAGGATTTTCGCGATTTCAATATGTCATGGGAAGAATACGACCGGAAATATCTTAAGAAATAGTTTGTGCAAAAAAGGCGAATACGGTTGTTATTACCGTATCCGCCGGATAAACCATGCTAACTAAGTTACTTCTTTCCGCCGATGCTTGATGCTCCGGCAGCGCTCATGATCGCGTCTTTCTGCTCTTCGGTTATGTAACCAAGTTCTAACAGAGCATTTGCAAAGGCTGCAACTCTATTGACGAAGACACCATGGTTCTTCGCCCCAACTGCAAAGCTGGCAATATAGTCATTGCTTGTGCACCCACCTACGAATAAGAGGTTCGGAACGCCGGTGTCCCTTCCATCAATAACGACCGTCGCATCCAGATTCGAATTCGGGTTACAATCGTCAGCATTCGCAGCTCCGTCGTTATCCGTGTCTGCAAACCAGCCAATATCCCTTAACAATTCCAGCGTTAGATCATCTGGCGCCTTAAGATTATGCGTCAAATCGCTGTTAATTGCCGGCTCCATTAAAAGGTTGCGGCTCGCGACGGTGTCAAAGTGCGAGATCGATGATCCGGGCGTAACTGGAAATGGTGCGTACATACGCGCCCGACCGAGAGAATCGGCTCCGGCCCGAATACTCGGATCGACACCGATGTTCACCGACACCCCTGTTCCAAGCTGTGCGACGATCGCCACGCCGTCAGCACGGGTAAGGCTTATTGCGGGAATGGTCACAAACGCCCCGTTTATGCCGTCATCGGCCATGCCTGGCGGAGCCGCATTCAGGTTCGCAGCATTGTTGTATATGATCACAGCCGTTGCGCCTGCGTTCGTGGCATTTCTTGCTTTAACGGCAAATCCGCACGTCCCGCGCTCAACCAGCGCGATGTGACCTGCGACCGCCGCCGCGTTTGTGAATGCAGAACAACCGTCAGTTGTTGCCGGGCCCGCTGCGTCCGCTGCATCAACTGCCGCAACTACCGACCCCGATACACCCGGGCTGCTCAGTGACGGTCCAAATTGTGCGGTTCCAAATTGGTATGCACCGATTAGGGAAGCCGGAGCGGTAACGCGGACCTCAGGGCTGCCGAATGACAAAACATCGGGAAGGTCACCCGTTACATTTGCCCCGTCCCACACGATACGCCCAAACCTGGTCGTTGCGGCCTGTCTCTCGGCCGAGGTCATTTCGTCCCAATGCTTTCCGGTGGAACTGTCTAACAAATGGCGGGCGTAGATGTCAGTATTCCCTAGAAAATTGTTGCCCGTGGTCGGACTTACAAAAGTCGCAAAATTCAATCCATGCCCAAATTCGTGTAGGGCGACTGTGACTAGATCAACTTGAGCACCGTGATTACCGTCCAGTCCGAGGTAAAAGTCGAAGCTACTGTTGAACTGTGAATTCATATCCGCAAAACCGGGGTTCAATTCTCCCCCGGCACGCTTGTCAGCCAAAGATGATGCATACCATGTGTTGGCAAATTCCGGACCCGGGAATAAACCTGCATGTGGAAAGTCTCGAAAGGCAAACGTTGCGCTTGTACTTCCTAGAACATTTGCAGCAAGCGGGTTAAACGCGGTGGTTACGTACATAGGCACCGGACTGTCAAGTGTTTCACCCCATTTGTCTGCCGCGAATTGGAATGCGATAAGACGTTGTTCCCCTTTCGTAGTTCCCGTATTGCCGCCTACAGGCGCGGCGGGCGTCGGATCATTCAAACCTTCTCCGGGACCGTCAACGTTAACTATAATTATTTGAGCTCCTCCAAAAGCATTTCCCGCAACAAAGAGAACAACGGCCATTGCGCAGGTAATGAACGACATAGTGGTCAATTTATTCTTTCTTTTCATTATCTGTCCTCCTTATTGTGTGTCGTCCTCGACAAGTCCGAGAAAATCCGCAGCCTCTTCCATCGATGTTACGCATTTAACCTCCGTCGAACCGTCGGCACGCGGCCTGGCGAGAGCCACCGGAGCAAAGGCTCCATCAAGCTCGACCATCTCTCCGCCGTTTTTCAACTGCGTAACCGGCAGCATGTCTGTCGGGCGGTCAAGCATTGAGGTTAGCGACGAAACGATCTCTGCAAGCTCTGCGTCGTTCGGCAATCGCGCCTTGCCAGTCTGCTTGTCGATCGTGATTTCCCGTGTTGCTTTATATTTTTTGATCTTTTGCGGTGTCGGCATAACGTTTGGCATCGATACCAGTGCTCTCGGCGATTCCGAGAATACTTTTGTACCCGCGACGATCGACCCAATAACGATCGCGGACACTGCGAGAAGCGGTAAGAGGCGTAGATACACTTTTCGGCTATTCTTATCCCGATTTACGTCAGTCATAAATTTTCTCCTGTTAGCTTTTTCGATATGGTTCGCCTAAGGCAGTCGTATTAAACCAACAATGTCAGAAAAGGCTTGATTCTGACGAAACTGCTTAAGTAAAAGCGGGAGAATTCCGACTTTTATCGCTTATTTGGAACGAACTAACTATCGAATGAATGAAAGTAATTGTTTTCTTGAGCGGGATAAATCTAGCCCAGATAAGCGGTGGATGTCAATTGTTTTTTTCGGGCGTTTACATAACTTTACAATCATTCTTTTACGATCCTCTGGATTTTGTTTAGAACGGTCTTTACGAATTCTAGACATTCTGCGTTAATTTCGGTAATTTGATATATCCCGAGTCGCAATTTCTTTTCGGAAGCGCACAAAGGAAATGCCGAGGTGGCGAAATTGGCAGACGCACCAGACTTAGGATCTGGCGTCGAAAGACGTGCGAGTTCGAGTCTCGCCCTCGGCACCAACCCTGTCACCTTGTTTGCATGCGATGCTACAGGTCTTTCTTTGAAAATTGGAAGTTTTTCGGACATTGGTCAATTAAGGAGAACAATATGAAAATTATCAAGAAATGCTCTTTTGTATTTATGATCCTTTCCGGCATGGTTCTTTTTGGCAGTTTGCAGAATGCATACGCTCAGCGCTCAGGAAGCCTGGACTGGCAGGGTACTGTCGATGATTCGGTTCAATTGGTGATCCGAGGTCGAAACGTCCGGGTCAGAACACTAACTGGCACACGGTATAATGATTCTTCCTACGATTTTAACGGTGGCGGAAATATGGACCGACGAAACAATGGTCGTGTCAGGGTTGATAAACGGGACGGACGCGGACGCGTTTATGTCGTCGAACAACCGAACCGCCGAAACAATTTCAGAACGGTGATCCGAATTGACGACCCGAAAGGTGGTCCTGATCACTACAGGATCAGAGTAAACTGGGATTAGGTTCAACCATCTCAAAATATATCGGTAATGCGGGCAAAAGAGCCTGCATTACTGCTTTTATGGCAGCTTGACAGCGGCTTGGCAAGTCTTTATACTTCATAGTTTATTTACGACGTCATAGTTGCGTCCACGGATTTTGAGGAATATTAATGGCAAATCATAAATCGGCTGAAAAACGCGTTCGTCAAAACGCAAAACGTAATGAGATAAACCGCGCGAACCGGGGTAAATTGCGGACGCAGATCAAAAAGCTGCGTGCGGCTATCGCTCAACACGACAAATCGCAGAGCGGCGAACTGCTTTCGCCGACCGTTTCGCTGATCGACAAAGCGGTCAACAAAGGTGTGATTCACAAAAACACCGCTGCCCGATACAAATCGCGTTTGACGAAGCACGTCGCCGAGATCAGCTAGTTTACGTTTCAAAAGTTTTTCTCCTTTATCGTTCGGAAGCAAACCGTTACTCAGGTTTGCTTCCTTTTTTTGTAAACCAATTACTCAAATAGATCCGCGTTTGGAAAATAGACGTGTAATCAAGTAAACTTCGTTCCGTTTTTCCGGCTTTTTTCTGTGTCTTCCGTGGTTAAAATGTATTAAATTTTACGAGACTCCTAAAAACACTTGCACAAGGATAAACATTTTAAATATTTCGATCTGATCATGGCAGCATTTGTCACCGTGCTGCTCTGTTCCAATCTCATCGGGGTTCACAAGGTCTCGTACGTTCACCTTCCCTTCATCGGCAACTACATCTACGGCGCGGGCGTGCTCTTTTTCCCGATCAGCTATTTTTTCGGCGATATTCTTACCGAGGTTTACGGGTACGCGCGGTCGCGCAAGGTTATCTGGGCCGGTTTCGCCGCTCTCGGTTTCGCATCGCTGATGTCGTACGTGGTGACCAGTCTGCCGCCCGCGAGCACGATGTCACCGGACGAGCAAAACGCGGTAAATCTGATATTCGGCCAGACGTGGCGAATCGTTCTTGCTTCCCTGCTCGCGTTCTGGCTCGGCGAATTTGCAAACTCGTTCGTGCTCGCAAAACTAAAAGTTCAAACCTCCGGCAAATATCTTTGGACACGCACGATCGGCTCTACGGCTGTTGGCGAAATGGTTGACAGTCTCATCTTTTACCCGCTCGCATTTTACGGCGAATGGTCGAACGAACAGGTCATCAGCGTGATGATCGGCAATTATTTTATAAAAGTAGCGTGGGAAGTGATCGCAACGCCGCTCACGTACAAAGTCGTCGGCTTCCTGAAACGCGCCGAACACGAAGATCATTTCGACGTGGATACAAATTTCAATCCGTTCACGCTGGAAACCTGACCCAAATACAGAAGCCCGCACGTACTAAGGGCATTTTTGCGAAAGCCCGCGCGCTCAACGATTTGCGCGCGGGCTTTCGCAAAATACCGTCATCTTGCTAAAATTTCCCTGAATGCAACTCACGCTCGAAACCCCGATAATCGAACTGCATAAGCAAAAGATCGGCAAACTTTCCGCGCCGATGGCGCGAAAGCTTGCGATGGCCGTCGCCAACGTTTCCGACAAACCCGACCTGGCCGAAGCGACTGTCGGAGACCTCTTAAATTACTACCCAAAACGATACGAGGACCGCACAAATTTTATCGGCATCGACAAGCTCTATGACGGCATTGAGGCGACCGTCGAGCTTTACGTTCGCGTTTCGGGAGGCTACCAGGTCGGTAAAAATCGCGGGCCGAAACAGCCCCCGCTTTTTATCTTTGAAATTTCGGCCAGCGACGCCGAACGCCGCTTAAAACCGGTCGTCGTTTGGTGGTTCGTTTCGGGAAAACAGGCGAAACATATAATCGAATATTACGCAAAGCGTTTTCCGCGCGGAACGCGCTTCGCGGCGTTCGGACGATGGGAATGGGACGCGCGGAGAAATACCTTTGGACTGAAACTGCTCAAACCGGAAGAGCTTGAAATTCTGCCGTCGCCCGACGATCTTTTTTCAATTTCCGAAAACCAAAACCCTAAGACCGAGGACCAACCTGACGACAACGACGACCTGCTCGAAGATGTCGAAAATCCCGAATTTGCGATGATCCATTCCGGTCGTCACGTACCGGTTTACCGAAAGCTCGGTCCGTTTCAAACCAAACGGCTGCGCGAGATCGTTTACGACGCACTTTCAAAACTGGATAAGCGCGTCATCCGTGACAATCTGCCCGATGAACTGCGGCGTCGCAAAGATCTGATCTCCCGTGCGGATGCGATCGAACATATCCACTTTCCGCCTGAGGAAGCCTTGATCTCGGAATACGAAATGGCCCGAAGCCCCGCGCACCGGCGTCTTATCTTCGAAGAATTTTTCTGGGTTTCATTGGCGCTGCAGTTTCAGCGCGGCGAACGTCAAAAGGAACCCAAGGGAACCATCGTCGAAATATCGAACGAAATAGAAAAAAGAATTCATCGTTTCATGCCGTTCCAGCTTACAAATGCGCAGACGCGAGTCATTCGCTCGATATTCGACGACATGACCTCGGACGCGCCGATGAACCGCCTGATCCAGGGCGACGTCGGCAGCGGAAAAACCATCGTCGCATTTGCCGCAATGTATGCGGCGATGGAAAACGGCTACCAGACTGCAATGATGGCCCCGACCGAGATACTAGCGGAACAACATGCCAGGAACGCGAAAAAGCTGTTTGCCGAAACGCCGTACCGTGTCGGGCTGCTCACCGGCAGCCTCAAAGCCGCCGAAAAACGGAAAGTTCAAGGCGATCTTGCCGCCGGCGAAATTAACGCCATCATCGGTACACATGCAATTATTCAGGACGCCGTCGAGTTTGAAAAACTCGGGCTTGCCATTATCGACGAGCAGCACCGCTTCGGCGTGCTGCAGCGTGCCGGACTTCGCGAGCGCGGATACAATCCCGATATTCTGGTAATGACCGCAACACCGATTCCCCGCTCCCTGGCGATGACCGTTTACGGCGATCTCGACGTTTCCGTCATCGACGAACTGCCTCCGGGACGCACGCCGATAAAAACCGTCGTTGTCGGCGAAGACCAGCGCAGCGGCGTCTATAAAGGCATCGAGCGCGAGATCGGACTTGGACGCCAGATTTACGTCGTTTATCCGCTTATCGAGGAATCGGAAAAGGTCGACCTCAAGGCCGCAACGAAAATGTACGAAGAACTTCGCGACAAGATCTTTCCGCGTCGCCGCGTCGGTCTGCTGCACGGCAAAATGAAAACCGACGAAAAGGAAGCGATAATGCAGGATTTTGTGAATGGACAGCTCGATATTTTGGTCTCAACAACCGTTATCGAGGTCGGCGTCGATGTGCCGAATGCGTCGCTGATGATCGTCGAGCATGCCGAGCGGTTCGGCCTTTCGCAGCTTCACCAGCTACGCGGACGCGTCGGACGCGGAGCCGAGCAGAGCTTTTGCGTGCTGCTCACCGGCGATAAGAAAACCGCCGTTGCAAAGGAACGTCTCGGCATTATGGAACAGACAAGCGATGGTTTCAAGATCGCCGAAAAGGACCTGGAAATTCGCGGACAGGGCGACATTCTCGGAACGCGGCAGTCCGGCGTTCCGGTGTTCAAGATCGGAAATATCATTCGTGACGTCGAGATACTTGCCGACGCCCGCCGCGAGGCCGAATATTTTTTGACAACCCTTCGTTCGTCCGACGAAACCGCTAAACTCTTACAAAATCTGCGAAAAGACGCGCGCTTTCACCTTGGCGGCGTGGGTTAATGAAATATATTTTACCGGTAACGCAACTTTTTGTGGATTTTTGTGTTTTTGTTGGTTATATTAGGTGTTAATGTTTCACTTTCACTGCACTAAATAATTCGGTGCATATTGCCGCAAAGGCACAGGACCGAAAAATTGGTCTCTCATTAAACAGGCTGAAAATTTATTAGCCGCCCTCATCATACTTCGCAGTATGGCACGTCCGTTCGGAGATGTACCGCTGTTAGGTCAAGAGTAAGGAAATGGAAAATCGACGATACACACCCACACGATCATTTGACCGGAGCCGGCCAAATGCTACACGTACACGCCCCGCATCCGGCAACGGCAGGAGCGACGATCGAGGCAACAGGACTCCGCAAACCACCAGCACGCATGAGCGAAACGGCGAAGGGCGATTTCAAAGCAGCAACGGGCGCAACGGATTCCAAGCGCGTAAGGGCCCTGGAAAATTTGCTAACGACCGTCCAGGTTTATTTCAGAAAAACGGCTCCCGCCATTCGGCAAAAAAGACGCAGCAGACCAACGGTAA
>Ga0068853_100002293_pt1 | contig 14302 bp, 15 predicted proteins | sample KBSCornC32_FD_65655 | JGI IMG/M metagenome (GOLD analysis project Ga0068853, IMG submission 65655) | Corn rhizosphere microbial communities from Kellogg Biological Station, Michigan, USA - KBS Corn C3-2 | ecosystem: Host-associated > Plants > Roots > Rhizosphere > Soil ... | reverse complement strand
GTGGCGGTGTGGCGGAGCTCGGTGTGGCGGGTGTGGGTGGAGTGGCGGGTGAGGGTGGTGTGGCGGACAGGAATTGCGGGGTTCGGCGATGTTGGGGGGAGTGTTGGCGGAGGAGCTTAAATATGTCCGCGGGGGGCAGGAAATGCGCTGGCGGACGGGCCGTTTTTGGGGCCGGAAATGGGGCATTTGCGACCCCTGAAATTGTGTGCAACCAGGTTGAATTTGGGGATATTATAACCTCGGAACACCCTTATTTTTCGTACATTTGCGAACCTTATTAATTTATTGTTAACTACACTATTCCAGTCAAAAACATGAGTGAATCAACACAGGAAGTTCTGACCCCCGCGACGAATGGATATGGAGCAGACAGTATTCAGGTTCTGGAGGGTCTGGAGGCCGTACGTAAACGTCCGGCCATGTATATCGGAGATATTGGTGTGAAGGGGCTTCACCATCTGGTGTATGAGGTAGTGGATAACTCGATCGACGAGGCCCTGGCAGGATACTGCAAGAATATTATAGTGACCATTTTTGAGGACAATTCGGTCCAGGTGGACGACGATGGCCGTGGTATCCCGACCGGTATCAATACAAAAGAAAAGAAGAGCGCCCTGGAAATGGTAATGACCATTCTCCATGCGGGTGGCAAGTTCGATAAGAACACCTATAAGGTATCCGGTGGTTTGCACGGTGTGGGTGTAAGCTGCGTCAACGCGCTGAGCGCTCATCTGCACGTCACGGTACAAAGGGAAGGCAAGGTATTCGAACAGGAATACAATATCGGTATTCCCCAGTACGAGGTGCGGGAGATAGGGGTGAGCGAGAAGACAGGGACATCGGTCCGTTTTTGGCCGGATGACAGCATTTTCATCACGACCACTTACAACAAGGATATTCTCGAAGGACGTCTTCGTGAGCTTTCTTATCTGAACAGGGGTGTCCGTATCATACTGAACGACCTGCGGGAGAAGGAAGAGGACGGCGGCACCTATTCCAAGGACTTTTACAGCGAGGGAGGTATCGTGGAGTTTGTAGAGATGCTGGACAGGAATGCGGGCCGGCAGCCGCTGATCCCGAACATCATCTATGTGGAAGGCCGGGACGAGACCACCAATGTGGCGGTGGAAGTAGCCCTTACCTACAACGACAGTTACAACGAACATATCTACTCCTACGTCAACAATATCAACACGATCGAAGGCGGGACCCACGTAGCGGGCTTCCGCCGGGCGCTGACCCGGGTATTCAAGGCCTACGGCGACAAGCAGGGGCTTTTCGAGAAGGCGAAGGTAGAGATAGAAGGCGACGACTTCAGGGAGGGGCTGAGCACAATCGTTTCGGTGAAGGTCCCCGAGCCCCAGTTCGAAGGTCAGACCAAGACCAAGCTGGGTAACAACGAGGTCAGCGGCGTGGTCGATTCGACAGTCAGCAAGGTGCTGGACAATTTCCTCGAGGAAAATCCCCGTGAAGCAAAGAATATCATCAACAAGGTAATTCTTGCGGCCCAGGCGAGGGCGGCGGCGAAGAAGGCGCGCGAGTTGGTTCAGCGTAAGAGCGTGCTCAGCGGCGGCGGTCTGCCCGGAAAGCTGGCGGATTGTTCTGACCGCGACCCGAACCGCTGCGAGCTGTTCCTGGTCGAAGGAGACTCGGCCGGCGGCACTGCCAAGCAAGGCCGGGATCGTAGCTTTCAGGCTATTCTGCCCCTGCGGGGTAAGATCCTCAACGTGGAAAAAGCCATGGAGCATAAGATCTATGAGAATGAGGAGATCCGCAACATGTATACGGCACTTGGCGTGACGGTGGGTACGCCGGAAGACCCTAAGGCGCTGAATATTGTGAAGCTGCGCTATCACAAGCTGATCATCATGACCGATGCCGACGTCGACGGCAGTCATATCGCGACGCTTATCCTGACGTTTATCTACAGGTATATGAAGGAGATGGTCGAGCAGGGTTATGTTTACCTGGCGCAGCCGCCGCTGTATCTTGTCAAGAAGGGCAAGGAGCAGTCCTATGCGTGGAATGAAGAACAGAGAAGGATGTGGATCGAAAGACTTGGCGCCGGCAAAGAAGACAGCGTTACTGTACAACGTTACAAAGGTCTTGGGGAAATGAACTCCGACCAGTTGTGGGAGACGACGATGAATCCGGACACCCGCACGCTGAAGCAGGTGACCATCGAGAGCGCAGCAGAAGCCGATCGCATCTTCAGTATGCTGATGGGTGATGAGGTTGCTCCGAGGCGTGATTTTATCGAGTCTCACGCGAAATACGCGAAGCTCGACGTCTAAAGATCCGGTGCTGCCGGAGCCCGTCTGCGTGTGATGTCGCGGCCTTACCGTGCATGATGCGGCGGGCCCGCCGGAATAAATAATTCCGGGCAAGTGCGCCAAAATCGCTAATATTACAATTATTCTTACTAACCAGACCTGCAATAGCAGGCGTTAAATCGATGCACTATGTCAGATGTAACACTCACAGCCTACAACGTAAAGACGAAAGAGAAGAACGTACCCATCCATGATGCAGTCATCACTAAAACTGCCAAGGGCGCGTATATGGCCCAGGGGCACGACGGAAAAGGCAACAAACTGACGACCCTTCTGGGAGAAGAAAAGGCGCTGGCTGCCATCAAGGCCGGCATCGCCAAACAAGGTTGGTAGACCGTAGAACCAAATACGAAAGATATCTCTAAGCCATGTGGCGAGGATCGCAAGACCCTCGCCACTTTTTTTGACTGTTGCGGGATCGGGGGGTGGTTCCGCGGTTCACACGCGGTTCACACTGGTTGTGGTGATTCACACGGTTCACGCGGTTCACGCGGGGGGCTGACTTGGCCGCGCCGTTCACGCGGATGGCCCAGGGATCACGCGGTTCACACGGGCTGTGGTGGTTCACGCGGTTCACGCGGTTCACACGCGTGCGTCAGATGATGTAAAGTATACTAAACGTGAGCTGCGAAAAATTGCTGAGTGCGGTGTTGATGCCAAAACCGCTGGAGGTGGAATGCTGGTCGGGAATGTTTGGCGCCTTTTGGGTATATGAAGTGTGGCTGTAATTGATCACCGCCAGACCCGGCAGCGTGGCCTCCGCCTGCAAGTGACGGCCGACTCGATAGGCTACGCCTGGCATCAATGACAGACTGGGCCCGAAGCTGGTCTGCGAGGACGAATACTGCTGTGGGTAGTCGCTGCTTGTCCTCGACCAGGTGAAGCCGAGGCTACCCTGACCGAACAGGGAGAAACCCTTGCCCAGCGGTTTGTATTTCTTCAGGAACAGACTTCCGAAATAGCTATTGGATTTATTCACCGGACTGTTGGACGCCTCGTAGTCGTTATTGCTATGCCCATACCCGAGAGAGACGCCAAAAACGAGATCGTCCTTTACCGCCAGGCCGAAGGTGGGAGCAATGCTGTAGTTGGACGAATGTTGATTTTGGTACGAGACGGTGGTATCCCCGCCCGTCGAACCGGAGTGCCCGATCCCTATGGCGCCGCCGATAAAGGTTGTGCCCCTGGTTATCTGGGCCTGGGAAAGGAATGCGAGGGATACCGCGAAAGCCGAGAGTAAAAGTTTTTTCATAAAAAAATTTAAGGTTGAATGATGGGGTAAAGATTGAAAGAAGAGATGGGATGAGCAATACCGTTAGCTGACTTTAATAAATGTTTAAGCCGGTTTTAACTTTGTTTTCATTAACTTCTTTTTAACGGCGCGCGACGGGGTGAACCGCGTGTGAACCGCGTGAACCGCGGAATGGGCGAGGCGGCGTGAACCACGCGTGAACCGCGTGCGAACTGCGTGAACCACGGAATGGGCGCGACGGCGTAAATCGCGTGTGAACCGCGCGCGAACCACGAAATGGGCGCGCAAAAAAATGGCCGCCATGCGGGCGGCCATCACAATATCATTGCGGCGATCTTTAGTCGATGCGGTCAGAACCAAAATAGCTATGCAGCGCCTTTGGCAGCGCAATATATCCCTCCGCCTGGTGGTTCTCCAGCAGACAGGCCACAATTCGCGGGAGGGCCAGCGAGCTTCCATTGAGGGAGTGGACCAGCTGGGTCTTCCCGGCCGCGTCCTTATAGCGGATCTTCATCCTATTGGTCTGGAAGGATTCGAAATTACTGACCGAGCTGACCTCGAGCCATTTCTCCTGAGCGGCGCTGTAGACCTCGAAGTCGTAGGTCATCGCGGAAGTAAAGCCCATATCGCCGCCGCACAAACGAAGAATGCGATACTGCAGGTCCAGCGACTGGAGGAGACGCTCTACGTGCGCCACCATTTCGTCGAGTACTTCATAGCTTTTTGCGGGGTCCACGAGCTGGACGATCTCGACCTTGTCGAACTGATGCAGCCGGTTGAGGCCGCGCACGTCCTTGCCATAGCTGCCGGCCTCGCGGCGGAAGCAGGGTGTATAGGCTGTCATGCGAATCGGCAGGCGGTCTTCCTTTACCATCTCGTCGCGGTAGATATTCGTCACCGGAACTTCGGCTGTGGGAATGAGGTAGAGGTCGTCTTCGGTGACATAGTACATCTGCCCTTCCTTGTCCGGCAGCTGTCCCGTTCCGCGCGCCGAGGCCGCATTGACCATGATGGGCGGCTGATATTCCGTATAACCCGCCGCCGTATTGTAGTCCAGAAAATATTGTATGAGCGTCCGCTGAAGCCTCGCACCCTTGTTGATATAAACGGGGAAACCGCTGCCGGTGACCTTGTTCCCCAGCTCGAAATCTATGAGATTGTATTTCTTCGCCAGGTCCCAGTGCGCCTGCGCGCCGGCGGGAAGAGCGGGTTTGCTGCCCCCCTCACGGATGGTTACATTCTCTTCCGGCGAGGTCCCTTTTGGCACAAGGGCCGCGGGCAGATTGGGGAGACGGATAATGGTCGCCTCCAGTTCGCTCTCGACTGCCGCCAGCCGCTCAGCGATCGGGGCAAGGACGCTTTTCAGCCCCGCCACTTCCTGCTTTTTTTCCTCCGCCTCCGGCTTTTGACCTTTTGCCATCAGCTGGCCGATCTCTTTGGAAAGGGTATTTATCCGCGATTGCGTGGTATCGGATTCCAGCTGGAGCTTCTTCCGCTGGTCATCGAGCCCGACGATAGTATCGACCAGGCCGGGGTCCTTAAAATTTCTGACGCCGAGTCTTTCCTTTACGAAGTCCACGTTCTGACGAATAAATGCCACTTGTAACATAAAACAGATTTTGTGAGTTATCCAAAATTTTCTGAATTGTACGCGATCGGCCGGAAAATTCTGAATTTCGACAAAGGTAATATCCCAAACCCGTACAAAATTGTATTTTGTGCAAAACCTTCTATATGATTGACCCTACTATGATCACCACCAGCACCGTACTCGACGGACATCGCATCGTCCGGTCACTGGGCGTGGTGCGTGGCATCACCGTGCGCTCGCGCAGCGTACTCGGCAACCTCGCGGGCGGACTGCAGACGCTCTTCGGCGGGCAGATATCCATCTACGTGGAACTCTGCGAAAAGACGCGGGAAGAGGCTTTTCAGTATATGATGCAGCACGCTTCCGAAAGAGGGGCCAACGCCATCATCAACATGCGCTATGACGCCAACGAAGTGATGAACGGCGTGACCGAGGTGCTGGCCTATGGCACGGCCGTCGTAGTGGAGAAGGTTTAGTACCTTTGCGGCATGCAACAACATGCGCAAGACGATCTCCAGGCCCGCTGGTGGGACCTGGAAGCGAGGCTGGTAGAACGATTTGGCAAGAAGCCGGACATGGAGGCCATCCTGTTCCTTATCGGGGTACAGGAGCTGGGCGATATACGGAAGAAGTTTTCCAAGGAAGAAAAGCAGGACCTGATGCATATCGCGGTATGCTCTCTTTTCCGCCAGAGCGGCTATTACGAGCTCGAGCGGGTGGACGAGCACGGCTGGCCGCATTTCCGTCAGCTGAAGGCCTTGCCCGTGATGGGGCTGGCGGAACAGGAGAACTTTCTGAAAGACCATGTCCTGCTGTACTTTGAAAACCTGGACCGGCAAATATGATAAGAAGACTGTTTGCGGGGACCTTTATTATCAGCCTGCTTTTCTCCTGCAGCTCCAGCCGCATCGGCGGGGCGAGAAAGAAGGATATTGAAATGGTGACCACTAAAGGGACCATCGTGCTGCGGCTTTCCGATTCCACGCCGCTGCACCGGGACAATTTCCTGCGGCTGGTAAGAACGCATTTCTACGACAGTGTCCTCTTCCATCGCGTCATAAAGAACTTCATGATCCAGGCGGGGGACCCGGTCAGCAAAAACGCGTCGGACAGCACCGACCTGGGGGATCACGACACCACCTATAAGATACCCGCGGAGATCCGGGCGGGGCTGTTCCACCGGAAGGGAGCGCTTGCAGCCGCAAGGGAGGGGGACAATGTAAATCCGGCCAGGGCCAGCAGCGGGACCCAGTGGTATATCGTGGAGGGGCGGCGGTTTACGGATGCGGGGCTGGACTCGATGGAGCGCGGGCGGCTGAAGGGCAGGAAGATCCCCGCGGACGAGCGGGAAGTCTATAAGGCGGAGGGAGGGGCGCCGCACCTGGACCAGTCATATACCGTTTTCGGCGGGGTGGTGAGAGGGTTGGACGTAGTGGACAGCATCGCCGCGGTACCCACTTCCGGGCGTCCTTTCGACCGTCCTGTTCAGCCCGTTAGAATTCTGAAAATGAGGTTTATCCGGCGTACTGACCGATCTGTCAAATAATTCGCCGCCCTCACCATTTTTTCGGAACCCAAACTGGACGGAGTCCGGTTCGTACACGCTAGTGTACAGATATTTGTAGATGTTGGGGTAAAAAAATATTTTTTCCGTTTATTTTTTTGCCCCAATCCAATTTGTAATCTTTGCAGCACCATTTTCCGTTAGTCTTTACAACAAAAAATTATAGACATGAATTTCCCTGACAATTTACGCTACACAAAAGACCATGAGTGGATCCGCCTGGAAGGAAATGAAGCTGTGATCGGTATTACAGAATTTGCCCAGCAGGAATTGGGGGACATCGTATACGTAGAGGTGGAGACGGTAGGCAAGGCGCTGGCCGCGGAGTCGGTTTTTGGAACCGTAGAAGCCGTAAAAACGGTATCTGACCTCTATCTCCCCGTCGCCGGCACTATTCTGGAACTCAATCCCGATCTGACCCAGCATCCCGACCTGGTCAATTCGGATCCGTATGGCAAGGGCTGGATGATACGTATGACGGTTAAGGACCCCGCTGACGTGGCTCAGCTGATGGATGCCGCCGCGTATGGCAATATTGTACATTGACGATTTTTCGATTACTTTAGAGTATCCATCTATTTCATATCCCTTGGGAATACCTTCTACCTATACTGAGCAGGAATTGGTGCTAGCCCTGAAAGAAAGGAATAACCAGGCGTTTGGTTTTCTCTATGACAACTACGCGGGGGCCCTCTATAGCATTATAAAACAGATCATTACAGAAAATAATGAGCTGGCGAGCGACGTGTTGCAGGAGGTATTTATCAATATCTGGCGTAAGATAGAGACATATGATCAGACCAAGGGGAGGCTGTTCACCTGGATGCTGAATATAGCGAGGAACGCCTCCATCGATATGCTCAGGTCGAAGGGATACCAGAATTCCCAGAAAAACCAGGAGCTTCCTGATAACGTATATAAAGGAGGAGTCAGCCAGATCACGCAGCAGAACGTCGATAATATAGGGCTCAAAAAAGTGCTTGAGAAGCTGAAGCCCGAACACCGGGTTCTGGTCGAGCTGGCTTATTTCAAGGGTTTTACCCATGAAGAGATCGCGGACATGATGTCTATCCCGCTCGGTACGGTAAAAACCCGCATCAGGAATGCGTTATTACAATTAAGAGAATATCTAAAGTGAATCTAAAAGATTACATAGAAAGCGGCATCATCGAGAGCTATGTGATGGGACTGGCGAGCGAGTCCGAGAGGGCCGAGTTCGAACGATTATGTGCTCAACATCCTGAGTTAGTAGCAGCACGCAGGAAATTTGAGGAAGGCATCGAGGCGTCGGCCAAAGAGCAGGCATTGCCCACCCCTCCTGAGGTTAAGGTGAAGATTTTTGAAGCGATCGGGAAGACTGCGCCGTCTTCCCTCAGCAGCACTTCACCAATTCCACCAAAAATACACAACATGGAAAATTCAAAAAGCCCCGCCAGGGGACTGGGTATGTTGCGTCTCGTAGCTGCTGCTGCCGTCGTTCTTTTGATCGCCATGGTCTGGTTGTACATGCAGGCCAAACAACAGAATCAGGATCTGACGAAAGAGAACGATGGATTGAAGGTACAGCGCGACACAGCGCAGAATATTCTCGACAGGATCGTGCAGGAACAGAAACAGGCCATCGGCGATCCCAATACGACCGTCGTCAATATGGTCGGTACGAAGTCGGCCCCGAAGTCTTCGGCTAATGTTTACTGGGACTCGGCCTCTTCCAGCGTATACCTCGTGGTGAAGAACATGCCGAAACTGCCTAACGATCAGCAGTATCAGCTGTGGGCGCTGATCGATGGAAAGCCCAGTGATCTGGGCGTTTTCGACGCCTCCAAAGACGACAAGGTGATCCTGAAGATGAAGAATACCAGGAAGGCCCAGGCGTTCGCTATAACGATCGAGAAGCGCGGTGGCAGCCCCTCCCCGACCCTTGAGAAGATGCAGTCTATGGGTAAGGCCACGCAGACGCAGTAGCCCCCGCGACGCGGCCGGCGCGTGAATCACGCCGTCCTATCCAAACTGAAGTGGAAAAAAATCTACAGAGATAGTAAAAAAAGTCCCATTTTTAGGGACTTTTTTCATTTACCCGCTGGCGTGGTCCAGCCCATGGCCGAGTGCTTTAATCATAGTGTATGATCCCGTTCTTAAGGAAATATTTTGGTAGACTGATCGCGCCTCTTTTATGGACTATCCTGATCGCCGTCGCCTGCTGTCTTCCGGGTAAAATGCTGCCAGGCGAGACAGGGTTTAAGATACCCGAATTCGACAAGCTGGTGCACGCGGGAATGTTCGGCGGATTCATTTTTTTATGGGCCCTGTACCTGAGCAATAAGATCACGGACAGCAGGGTCCTGCTGCGGTGGTTCTTCCTGCTGTTCATACTTTCGAATGCTTATGGTATCGGGATGGAATTCCTCCAGAAATGTTGTATCCCGCTGCGGGATTATGACGAGGCGGATATCATTGCAGATATGGTCGGTGCGGGCATCGGCTATGGACTGAGCAATCTGATGCTGCTGCCGCTGCTGGCGAAGAAAGTTTAGACAAAGCCTTAGGCATTCCTGTTAGGTCAGACGGACCAGCAGACAGGAGGCCCCCGAACAGATGGCCCTTGTGAAAAGATGGCCCGCGAACAGAAAGACTTGCGAACGGGCGGACCCGCGAACAGAAAGACTTGCGAACGGGCGGACCCGCGGACAGATGGACCTTCTGCAAAAAAATAAACCCCTGTAGAAACAGGGGTCGTAACCAAAACTAACTGCTTATGAGAAAATTGACTGCTTTATGTGAGTCAAATAGAAAAGACTGCTTATGATCTTAATAACGCAAAACAGGTGCCAATATTATATTGAGAACTGTTAAGAAAAACTGCTAAAAGAACTGCTATCTCACCTCTCTGACTCATTCAATCACTACACAAAGTTACGACGTAATCTGTCTTTCTATTAAAAGGCCGAAGAGTAATAACATTTATTTAGCATTGCCACTTATAAGATATACAATATTCTCCTGTATAGCAAGTTTTAGCGCTACTTTTTAAAGAACTGTGCTGGCCTGCGCGGCCGGCAGTATATAATAGACAAAGGGTAGACGGGAAAGTTTAAGCCTTAGTCGTTAAAATAACGTAAAAGGGAAGCACCCGGGAGTTGTACTATTTCGCTTTTAATTTGATTTTAATGCCCTTCCCAGGGAATACCACGAAGGATGGGGTATCCGGCCGCGTGAGCCGGTGTAGCGCCTAAAAAAGCCCTTTCAGCTTGTCCATCACACCGCCACCCTGTCCCAGACTGCCTAATAGTCCCTGTATGCCCTGTCCGCCTGTCAGGTTGCCAAGAAGGTGTTCCAGATTGAAGGAATTGTCGGCGGTATCGTTGGTCTTGTGGACCAGTTGCTGCAAAACGGTGGGTATCAGGCTGGAAGCTATGCCACTGGCCGCTCCGGGGTTGATATTGAATTTGGACACCAGGTTCTGGACGAACCCGCCGGTGATATTTTGTACGGCGGGGTGGTTCGCAAGGTCTTCCGAGGGATGGCTGAAGAGGCTGAGAACGTCCTGGGACTGGCCTCCGGCGATCATGTTCTTAAGCCCTTCCATGATGGAAGATCCGGCCTCTTCGGTGACGGCCTCATTGTGTTCGTTGGGAACTGCGGGATTGTTGACGATGGCTTCGCCTGCGTTCTCGCGTACGAGGTTGATGATGTTTTCGAGCATAGCGATTAGTTTTACCGAAGGTACGCTTTCCCGGGCCTATACGGTATGAGACGCGGCTTGATCCCTGTTAATTTTGTTTTGCCATTTTCTCCGAATTCTCGGCGAACTGCAGGGCGTCGATGAACTCCTGTATGCTGCCGTTGAGGACCTCGTCGAGGTTGTAAACCGTGAGGCCGATCCGGTGGTCGGTAACGCGGCCCTGGGGGAAGTTATAGGTCCTGATCTTGGCGCTGCGGTCCCCGGTGCTGACGAGACTTTTCCGGTGGCGGGAGATCTCTTCTTCCTGCTTGCGCACCTGCTCTTCGTAGAGCTTGGTACGGAGCATCTGCATGGCTTTTTCGCGGTTGCCCAGCTGGGTGCGTTCGGTCTGGCAGACCACGACGACGCCGGTGGGTATATGGGTGAGGAAAACCTTTGTTTCGACCTTGTTGACGTTCTGGCCGCCGGCGCCACCGCTGCGGGCCGTCTCCATCTTGACGTCGCTCTCCTTTACTTCGATGTCCACTTCTTCCGCCTCGGGCATAACGGCTACCGTGGCCGCGCTGGTATGGACGCGTCCGCTGGTTTCCGTGTCGGGTACGCGCTGCACGCGGTGGACGCCGCTCTCGAACTTGAGGGTGCCGTATACGTCGTCGCCGACCACTTCCACCTGGACTTCCTTGTATCCTCCGACGGTGCCTTCGCTTTCGCTGAGGATGGCCGTTTTCCAGCCCTTTTTCTCGCAGTACTTGAGGTACATGCGCAGGAGGTCTCCCGCGAAGAGGCTGGCTTCGTCGCCGCCCGTGCCGGCCCGTATTTCCAAAATGGCGTTCTTCTCGTCCTGGGGGTCCTTGGGGATGAGGAGCTGGCGGATAGCGGCCTCCAATTCCGTCTTCCTTTCCTCCAGCCCGGTGGCTTCTGCCTTGGCGAGGTCTCTCAGTTCGGCGTCGTCGCCGTTGAGCGCCTCTTTATTAAAATCGATAGTATCGAGCAGGTCTTTATACTCTTTGTAGGCATTGACGATCTTTTCGATGCTACGGTATTCTTTACTCATGGCGCTGAACCTCCGGTTGTCGCTGACGACTTCCGGATTACTCAGTGCGACTCCAAGGTCTTCGAACCGGGCATTGATGGCTTCTAGTTTATCTAGCATATATTTGGTCCGGCCGGTGCCGGTGAAGTTTTTTCCGGCCTGCGGCCGGGTGTTTGGTCCGGCTCAGCGCCGGGGGACCGCAAAGATAAACTGTTTGTAAATGTTATACCGAAAATTCAAAGCCGATTATTTGTTCAACGGGCAGGAGATGGAGGCGGGAGACAGGGTATTGATAACCACGGATGAAGGGGTAGTGCAGGATGTTGTTCCGGCTGCGGAGGCGGGGGGGGATATTGAGGTTTTCGGGGGGGTGCTGAGCCCGGGTTTTGTCAATTGTCACTGTCATCTGGAATTGTCGCATATGAAGGGGGTGCTGCCGGAGAGGACGGGGCTGGTGGATTTTTTAATCTCTGTGATCAGGCAGCGGGGGGCTGCGGGGCCAGTGAGACAGGATGCCCCGGGGACGAGGGACACGAGTGACGGCGCCGGGACCAGGGGTCTATCCCCCGAAAAGGCGATGGCCGCGGCGGAGCAGGAGATGCTGGACAACGGTATCGTGGCGGTAGGAGATATCTGCAACACGGCCGACACACTCACACTGAAGACCGAGGGCCGGCTTTTCTACCACAATTTTATCGAGACGATGGGGTTCATCGAACAGACCGCGGGTCAGCGGTTCGGGCAGGGTCTGGAAGTCTTTGGGGCGTTTGCCGAAGGGTATGCCCTGCCGATAGAGGCCAATTCCATTGTGCCGCACGCGCCTTATTCCGTCTCGCCGGCGTTGTTCAGGCTGGTGGCGGGGTTCCCGGGGAACCATGTGCTCACGATCCACAATCAGGAGAGTGACGAGGAGAACGAATTCTATCTCTCGGGGAAGGGGGATTTTCTGCGGCTGTATCAGCAGTTGGGGCTGGATGTTTCTTTTTTCGGGGGGACGGGGCGGAGGAGTCTGGAGAGTTATCTTCCGGCGTTCTACCGGAATCAGCATTTGATCTTAGTGCATAATGTGGCGACTAATGAGGAGGATGTCCGCGCCGTGAAAACGGCGGAAGGCCCTACCCTTTTCTATTGTCTTTGTCCCAATGCCAACGAGTACATCAGCGGGAGTCTGCCGGACGTGGAGATGCTGATAAGGGAAGAGTGTACAATTGTGCTGGGGACGGATAGTCTTGCATCCAACCACCAGTTGTCCATACTGGAAGAAATAAAGACTTTGCGGCGGGCATTTCCCCGGATAGGCATATCCGAAATGCTCCGGTGGGCGACGTATAATGGGGCAAAGGCGCTGCAGCTGGATAGTGTGCTTGGGAGCTTTGAGAAAGGGAAGCAGCCGGGTGTTATTCTGATAGAGAAGGATGGGGAAACTGTGAGGAGGTTATTGTAGCGGCGGAGAAGTACTATCCCAGCACCGTCTGAAGCACAGAGAGCGTTTTCATCTCGCCGAAGTCCGGCACGTGCAGCGCATAGAATATCTGATAGGCCTGCAGCAGGTGGCGGCGGGTGTCCTGATTTAGGGCGATCTCCTGGAGCTCGCCGGGCTGCTGCACGCGTAGCAGCTGTGCCGTTACATAGGCGTAGTTGCCTTCGAGGAACTGCGGGTGTTCGGGGTGCTGCCCGACGAACTGCCCCTCCTGCAGGTCAAGCCAGGGTGTCCGCTCCGTGTAGATATCCTGTATCCTGAAGCCGAAGAAGCCGGCGAGGTGAAGCATGAAGAACAGCGGGAAATTGGCCTGGACGCGGCCATCGCTGGCGTCGAGGTGGAGGAAGGCGTCTTCGATGAAGTAGAAGAGTTCGGGGTTGGGCTCGGGTTGTTTGAGACATTTCTGCAGGAGCTCCACCATAAAAAGGGCGACGGCGTTCTTCAGAACATCGAAGAAGATGTGCTGGTAGAGGACGGCCCATTTCATTTCCTTTATACGCTGGAGATTCTTCAGCTCGTTGTGATAGACGACGAGGTCCAGGACCGCGGAGGGCTGGAAAAGGTTGGCTTTGCCGGGTCCCTTGCGGGTGGAGGTGCGGACGCCGCTGACCATATAGGACTGGATACCGAACAGTTCGGTGTACAGCGTCGCGATAAGGCTGGTCTCGCCATATTTGACCGTCCGCAATACTATCCCTTTGGTTTTATGAATCATTTTGTTTATTTGCAAAGTAAAAATTTCACCATGTGGGAATCCATTGCCCGTCTTGTGCTCAAATATAGGTTGTTCTGGCTCATCGCTCTCTTATCCGTCACCGGCTATATGGGATGGCGGGCGTCGAGGGTTCAGCTGAGCTATGATTTCACAAAGACGATTCCTACAGACAATCCCAAATATCGGGCTTATCAGGAGTTTCGCCAGCGTTTTGGAGAGGACGGAAATGTACTGGCCATCGGGGTTCAGACCGATAAGTTCTTCCAGCTGGACGTCTTCAACGACTATATCGCGCTGACCGATGAGCTGAGGAAGGTTCCGGGAGTAGACGATGTTCTGGGTATCAATTCCGCCATCAACCTCGTCAAGGATACCGTCACGCAAAAGCCGCAGGTGGTGCAGATATTCCCTGCTCATCCCACGACGCAGGCCCAGATAGACAGCGGAAAGGCGGTGCTTCTCGGTCTGCCCTTCTACCGGGGTCTGCTGTACAATGCCGAAACCGGCACCTGGCTGACGGCGGTGCACGTCAACAAGGACGTGATGAACTCCAAAGGCCGGATCACGACGGTGAATGCCATCTCGCGTGCGGTCGACAGTTACGGACTCCGGCACGGGTTCGATATGCATACCAGCGGGCTGCCGCTGATCA
>Ga0068853_100002292_pt1 | contig 14302 bp, 15 predicted proteins | sample KBSCornC32_FD_65655 | JGI IMG/M metagenome (GOLD analysis project Ga0068853, IMG submission 65655) | Corn rhizosphere microbial communities from Kellogg Biological Station, Michigan, USA - KBS Corn C3-2 | ecosystem: Host-associated > Plants > Roots > Rhizosphere > Soil ... | reverse complement strand
GCGGACTTCCGGGCGGCCGCTTCGTTCGCCGCCGCGCTGGCAGGCGAGGCCCTGGCGCGCGGGCCGGGGGCCATTCCTGCGGCGTCGCTCTTGAACGTGAACCTGCCTCGGGGGCCCGTGACCGACTACCAGGTCACGTTCCTCGGCCGGCGCGTCTACCGCGACCAGGTCGACGTCCGACAGGATCTGCGTGGTCGCTCCTACTACTGGATCGGGGGGCCCGAGGAGAACGCCACCGACGTCGAGGGCTCGGATTGCAGCGTGGTCCGCGCGGGCCGCGCGTCGGTCACCCCGCTGGGATTGGACCTGACCCACGGGCGGATGCTGCGCGAGCTCGGCGGCTGGCAGGTCGGAAGTTTCGTGCGCGCGGCGTTCGAGCACGCTAGATAGCGATTCTGGTCGTCCACGCCGGACGGCCGTCGGGGTCGTCGCCGGAGGTGCCGTGTCGGAGACACGAGAAGAAGACGCTCGCCTGGCGTCCAAGCGCAGCGCCATGGTCGAACAGCAGATCGCTGGTCGAGGGGTCAAGGACCGGCGCGTCCTCGCGGCGATGGCGGAGGTGCCGCGCCACCTCTTCGTCGAGCCGTCGCTCGTCGAGTTCGCGTACGAAGATCGACCGCTGCCCATCGGGGGCGGCCAGACCATCTCGCAGCCCTTCATGGTGGCGCGCGCGACCGAGCTCGCCGAACCGGGGCCGGACGATCGCGCGCTGGAGGTCGGGACCGGGTGCGGATATCAGCTGGCGGTGCTGGCGCGCCTTTGCCGGGAGGCCTGGGGCGTCGAGCTCTTGCCCGAGCTCGCGGCCCGCGCGCGCGAGTCCCTCGGCCGGCTCGGGATCACGAACGCGGTCGTGGAAAGCTTCGACGGGAGCGGCGGCTGGCCCGCGCACGCACCCTACGACGTCATCATCGTCTCCGCCGGCGCGCCCCGCATTCCTCCGTTGCTGGTCTCGCAGCTGGCCGACGGCGGGCGGATGGTCATCCCCGTGGGCCCGCCCGAGCAGCAGGATCTGACGGTCGTGCGCCGCGAGGGGGAAAGCTACGAGACGACCGTGGACACGCGCTGCCGGTACGTCCACCTCCTCGGCCAGTACGGCTTTGGCCGCACGCCACCGCGCGCCTAGGGACGGGCCGGCGGCGCCGGCCCGAGCTGCCCGTGGGGCCCGCCCCCGAATCAGGACCGCTTCGGAGGGGCAGAAATTCGACTACCTACGCCGTCATCGTACATGAAGAGGGTGACGAGGTGGGTCGGCCGTCCCACCCGGTTCGAAGTCGAATCGTGCGGTACGCGCGAAACGGTGGAATGCTCCCGAGATAGCTACCGATGAAACCCTCCGCACCTCACGCGCAGCGGATCGCCTTGTTCGCGGTTGCGATCGGGCTCGCCGTCGCGGCGGGGTGCCGGACCTCGGCGCGGCCCATGCACCCTCAGTCGCCGCTCGGGCACTGGTATCGGATGGAGCCCGGCGAGACCCTGGGCGAGGTCGCCCGGCGCAACGGCGTCCTCGAGGACGACCTCCTCGAGGTGAACGGGTTCCGGAGCGCGGCCGAGGCGAGGGCGGGGCGAACCATCTTCGTGTTGAACGGTCCCGAGATGACGGCGGACGGCGCCAACCCGCCCGTTGGAACGGTGGCGGCGGCCTCGGCGGGCGCCGGGGCGGCTTCGTCCTCGGGGGGCGGGGCCACGCCTCCCGCCGCGCTGGGCCCGCCGGCTCGCCTGCGCTGGCCCGTCGAGGCGCCCCGGATCACGTCGCTGTTCGGCTCTCGCTGGGGCCGCCACCACGAAGGCATCGACCTCTCGGCGCCCATCGGCACGCCGGTGGTCGCCGCCGAAGGAGGTGAGGTGGTGTACTCGGGAAACTCGGTGCGCGGCTACGGCAACATGATCGTCCTCAAGCACGCCGACGGCCTCATGACCGTCTACGCCCACAACTCCGTGCTGCTGGTGAAGGTGGGCTCGGTGGTGCGAGCGGGGGATCGCATCGCGCTCTCCGGCCAGAGCGGCCACGCGACCGGCCCCCACGTCCATTTCGAGGTCCGGCGCGCCGAGATCCCCCGCGATCCGCTACAGTTCCTCCCTGGGAGAGCCACCAAGCCATGACGTCCCCGCCCTCGAATCTTTCGCCCGCCGCCTCCGCCGACTCCGTGGCCCGCATCGCCGATCTGCGCGCGCGCGTGCGGGACATCCCCGATTTTCCGAAGCCGGGCATCCTGTTCCGGGATCTGACGCCGCTCATGGGCCACGGGCCGTCTCTTCGCGCGTGCATCGAGCTCCTCACCGAGCGCGTGGCGCGCCACCGGCCCCAGGTGATCGTGGCGATCGAGTCCCGGGGCTTCATCTTCGGCGCGCCGGTGGCGGCCGCGCTGGGCGTCGGCTTCGCGCCCGTGCGGAAGCCGGGCAAGCTCCCGTGGAAGACGAGCCGCCAGAGCTACGAGCTCGAGTACGGGACCGACTCGCTCGAGATGCACGCCGACGCGGTCAAGCCGGGCGGCCGGGTCGTGATCGTCGACGACCTGCTGGCGACGGGCGGCACCGCGGCCGCCACGGCGGCGCTCGTGCGCGAGCAGCAGGGGCAGGTCATCGCCTTCGCCTTCGTCGTCGAGCTGGCGGCGCTCGGCGGCCGCGCGCGTCTCGGCGACGCCCCCGCGGACGCGCTCATCCAGTACTGACCCGTGGCCGGAACGGGAGCGCGCGGGCGGTACGCGCCGAGCCCGACGGGGCGCCTGCACGTCGGGAACGCGCGGACCGCGCTGCTCGCGTGGCTGGCGGCGCGCGCGTGCGGCAGCTCGTTCGTGCTGCGGGTGGAGGACCTGGACGCCGCCCGCGGCGTTCCCGGAGCCGAGGCGGAGCTGCTCGCGGATCTGGCGTGGCTGGGGCTCGACTGGGACGAGGGGCCGGATCGCGGCGGTCCCCTGGGGCCCTACCGGCAGTCCGAGCGGCGCGCGCGGTACGACGCGGCCATCGCGGCGCTGGTGCAGTCCGGCCGCGCCTTTCCGTGCGCCTGCTCGCGGGCCGAGGTGGCGCGGGCCGCCAGCGCCCCCCACGGTCCGGGCGACGAGGGTCCGCGCTATCCGGGCACCTGTCGCGGCCTGCCTCCGCACGAGGTCGAGGCGCGGGCCCGCGCGGCGGGGCGGGTGGCCGCGGTCCGTTTCGCCGGCGAAGGACAACGGGTGACCTTCGCGGACGAGGTGCACGGCCTGGTCGATCCGCTGGGGCCCGACGGGGTCGACGACTTCGTCCTGCGCCGGGCCGACGGCGTGGCGGCGTATCAGCTGGCGGTGGTGGTGGACGACGCCGCGATGGAGATCGAGGAGGTGGTCCGCGGCGACGACCTCCTGCCGTCCACCCCGCGGCAGCTCGCCCTCTACCAGGCGCTCCGGCTCCCTCTTCCGCGGTTCGCCCACGTGCCCCTGCTCCTCGACGAGAGCGGGGAGCGGCTGGCCAAGCGCACCCGCCCGCCCTCGCTGGCTTCGCTGCGCGAGGCGGGCGCTCGCCCCGAGCTGGTCGTGGGCAAGCTGGCGGCGACGGCTGGAATATGGCCCGCCGATCGACCGGCGCCGGCGCGCGACGTCCTCGAGGCGGTGGCGGCTGGGTCTCTGTGGCCGTCCCTCGATCGGCGGCCAGCGGTCTGGCGCGCCTGATTTCGGCGCCGCGGCGCCCCTCAGATTTCTTTTCTGAGCGCGCCGTCGCGGGTGAACACCAGGAACGTCACGGGCCCGTCGTTGATCAGCTCGACCTGCATGTCGGCGCCGAAGCGGCCGGTCTCGACGGGAAGCCCGGCCTGGCGCAGTTGCTCGATCACCCGACGGTAGAGGATCTCGGCGCGGGCCGGCTCCTCGGCCGGCTCGAAGCTGGGGCGGCTCCCCTTGGCCAGCGACGCCGCCAGGGTGAACTGGCTGATCACCAGGCACGCGCCGCCCGCCGTGGCCAGGTCCTGGTCCATGGGGGTCCGGCCCGCAAACAAGCGGAGGCTGGCCACCTTGCGCGCGGTGGCGTCCGCGTCGGACTCCGTGTCGCCCCGCTCGACGCCGACCAGCAGGACCACGCCCGCACCGATGCGGCCCACCACCTGGCCCTCCACCCGCACCTCGGCGCGGGTCACCCGTTGAACGACGGTCTTCATGGGGACGCCAGCACCCGTGGGCGCAGCGCCGGCCAGTGGCGCGCGCGGAAGCTCTCGAGCTCGTCGAGGAGCCGCGGCAATCGCTCGAGGACGGCCGTCCGCGCGGCCGCGATGCGCGCCAGCAGATCGGGCGGCGCACCCGCCGGGATCTCGTCCTCGTCGAGCAGGCGCGGCGGCTGTCCCGGCACGACCAGCACATCGACGATCAGGTCCAGCCACTCGAGGCGGTCCTCGTCGATGCGTGTCTCGGCGGCGAGGTTGACGTATACGCCCAGGCTCGAGCCCGTGACTGGATCGAGCCAGTGATAGACGTTGTAGGGCCGATCGCGCCAGAAGTGACCGAACGTGACGGTCCCGGCGGGCAGCGCGACGCCGTGGACGTGCATGGGTGCGGGCGCCACGAACAACACGACCAGATGGGGGCCGTTCGCGTGCAGCCGGCGGCACTGGAAGCGCTTCTCGGCTCCGGCGACCGTTCGCTTGATCTCGATCAAAGGTGGCAGGCCGGCCCATGCAGCGCTTTCGTCACGCGCCCGCGCCCCCGTGGGCGCCTGGGGCGCTTCTTCTTCCGGGGGCGGATGGGGCGGGGCCATGGCGCCGAAGTCTATCCCGCCGGCGTGACCGTCAAAGGGGCCGGATCGTCGTCGCCCTCGTGGTAAGCCAACGAGCCGTGTCGCTCCCTCGCCGTCTCTCACCGCCCCCGGCGCGCTGGTCCGTCCTGGCGACGCTCCTCTTCACGATAGCTTGCCGTGCTTCCGGCCCGGGTCCTGGCCCGTCAGCCGCGACGCCGAAGGCGGCGCGGGGCGCCGGTGGAAACCCCGCCCTGTCCAAGATCGCGGACGACTTCTGGCGCGCCCACCTCGAATTCGATCCCATCGACGCCACCTTGCTCGGGTACCCCGGCTACGACCATCGGATGCCCGACCTCTCGCCCGCGGGGCGGGATCGCGAGGTCCGGGCCCTGGAGGACCTCCGCGCGTGTCTCCAGGCGGGCCCGCGCGAGGCGGAGCTGGCGCCCGCCGATCAGGTGACCCACGCCCTGCTCCTCGGCGAGATCGAGGGCGACCTCGCCATCGCTTCCTGTCACCTGGAGGAGTGGGTGATCGATCCGCGCGACGGTCCTCCGGTCGCCTACCTCGATCTGGCGGGGCTACAGCCCGTGAAGACGGCCGCCGATCGGGCCGCGCTCCTCGCGCGCTGGGCCGCCATGTCCCTGGCGCTGGATCAGCGGATCGCCAACCTTCGTCGAGGGCTCGCCGCCGGGAAGACCTCGGCGCGCAGCGAGGCGGAGCGAGTGGCCCGCCAGCTCGACGAGCTGCTGGCCCAGCCCGACGAGAAGTGGCCGCTGGCCGCGCCGTCCGAGCGCGTTCCAGCCGGCGCCTGGGCAAACGACGCCGAACGGCGCGCCTTCGAGGCCGATCTGCGCGGCGTGATTGGAAGCAGCCTCCGTCCCGCCCTCACGCGCTATCGCGATCTGGTCCGCGACGAGGTCCTCCCCCGGGCCCGCGGTGACGCCGAGGTCGGCATCGGCCACCTGGCGGGGGGCGATGCGTGCTACCGCGCGCTCGTGCGCGTTCACACCTCGCTGGCGCTGGACCCGCGGGCCGTTCACGAGATCGGCCTGGCCGAGCTGGCGCGTATTCGCGCCGAGATGGAAGCGCTCGGTCCGACGGCGGTGGGCGTCGCCACCTTTCCAGAGATTCAGGCCAAGCTCCGCTCGCCGGATGCGGCGCTCTACTACCGCACGCGCGACGAGGTCGAGGCGGCCGCCCGCGACACGCTGGCGCGCGCGGCGGCTGCCATGCCGCGCTTCCTCGGGCGGATTCCGCGGACGCCCTGCAGCGTCAAGCGCATCGAGGCCCACGAGGAGAAGGACAGCCCCATCGCGTACTACCGGCAGCCGGCCATGGACGGCTCGCGACCGGGGACCTACTACGTCAACACCTACGCTCCGGACACGCGCCCGCGCTTCGAGGCGGAGGCGCTGGCGTTTCACGAGTCGATCCCGGGGCACCACGTCCAGATCGCGCTCGCCCAGGAGATGGGCGACGTTCCCGAGTTCCGGAAGCACCTGGGCGTCACCGCCTTCGTCGAGGGCTGGGGCCTCTACGCCGAGCGCCTGGCCGACGAGCTCGGGCTCTACAGCGGGCCGCTCACGCGCCTCGGCCGGTTGAGCCTCGAGGCGTGGCGCGCCGGGCGCCTGGTGGTCGACACCGGCATCCACGCGCTGGGGTGGAGCCGCAGTCGCGCCGTTCAGTTCCTGACCGACAACACGCTGATCGCCTCCAACAACATCGAGACCGAGGTGGATCGTTACATCGGCTGGCCAGGTCAGGCGCTCGCCTACAAGACCGGCGAGCGCGAGATCCTGCGCCTGCGCGAAGCGGCGCGCGTCGCGCTGGGCCCGGCCTTCGATCTGCGCGCCTTCGACGACGTCGTGCTCGGCAGCGGCGCGGTCAGTCTCCCCGTCCTCGGGAAGACCGTCGAGGCCTGGGTCGCCAGCCGGCGGCCTCGCTGATCCCGACCGTCACGACAGCGTCAGGCGCGTGGTGCGCGGGATCCGGTCCGGACCGATGATCAGCGCCTCGTGATCCGCCACGGTCTTCCAGCCCGAGTGGCCCTGGACCGTGTCGCGCGCCTCGATGATCACCGCCCGCAGGTTGTCGTGCGACACCCGGCGGCCGTGGCTCTCCGGCTGGTTCCGGTTGCGGCACACCGGGCAGTCCGAGATCCCGTCGATGCGCAGGTATTGCATCGCGTGCGAGAGCGACGCCGCCACCAGCGAACGTCCGTTGGTGGTCGCGATCGCCATCTCGATCTCGGCCCCTTCGGCGCTGTCGCCCGACGCTTTCTTCATCAGGCGGCGCACGAAGGACAGCGTCCCCTCGAGCGCGGTCTTGACGTCGTCGGGGGGGGGCGAGGGGAGCTCCAGCAGCCCCGCGTCGTGCAGGTACGCCAGGAACAGGTGGAAGATGTGCTCGCTCGGAGACGTGCCGCGGATGTTGCGCCGGAGGAAATCCGGCACCGCCTGCAGCAGCTCCTCGCGAAAGAGGTCGAACGCCGGCAGCGTGCCGACGGAGCCGAACAGCCACGAGCGAAACCGGAACGGGTCGGCGTTCTCGGCGGCGACGTTGCCCTGCCGGCCGAAGCCGACGCGGGCGATCATGGCGTCGGCCTTCAGCTCGCTGACGAGCGCATAGAGATCGATCTCCTGAACCTCGGCGCGCGGACGCTTTTGCAGCAGCACGTCTCCGCCTTGAGTGAATCCGACCGCCCATCCATCGACCCCGCGGGGATCGCGCGCGTACAAAGCTCCTCGCGCCGTGAACAGGGCGCAGGCCAGATTTTCTGGCTCGTTCCCGATGAAAGCGACGAGGTGGTTCATGAAGAAGAAAGTATACGAGCCTTGTCGCGCGCGACCACCCCGGAGGTGAGCTGCTCGCTCACCCAACCGACGAGATCGGCGATCACGCGATCGCGTTCGGGTTCGAGGAACAGCTCGTGGAACACGCCGGGGTAAGACTTGCCCTCCACGGGGCGTCCGGCGGCGACCGCCGCCTGCACGAAGGCGGTCGTCACGCCAGGCGACGCGATCCGGTCGGCCTCCGGCACCTGGATGAAGGTGGGGATGCTCCAACTCCCCGCCTGCGCGAGGATGTGGGCCTGCGTGGCCACGGCCTCGTTGAACCAGCGCGCCGTGGCGACGTGGTGAATCAGAGGATCGGCCGCCAGCCGCGCCTGGACCTCCACGTCCCGGCTCACGTCCTCCACGCGGATGCCGTTCGCCAGGGCCAGGGTGGGCCACAGGACGCCGAGCACCGGTGAAGCGGCGCGCTTGATGGCGGGCACCTTCATGGCGGTCGCCAGCCAGGGCGCGCCCAGGGCCAGGGCCGCGGGTTTCAGGCGGCCGGTCAGCGCGTGCGCGAGCGCGATGGTTCCGCCATGGCTGTGGCCGGCCACCACCAGGGGCGCGTCGGGCGTTCTAGCGCGAACGCGGGTCCATTCCAGGACGGCGTCCAGATCGTCCACGAAGTCCGAGAACCGTCGGACGTAGCCGCGGCGCCCCTCCGAGCGGCCGTGTCCGCGCACGTCAACGACCGTCACGTCCAGGCCCGCGGCCGCGAACGCCTCGGCGACCGGCCGGTACGGCCCACCGTAGATCGTGAACCCGTGCAGGAACACGACCGAGCCCGCGGCCGCGCCTTTGCCCGCCGCGTAGCGATCGAGGTGCAGGTGGGTGCCGTCCGGCAGCGACAGGCGATGTTCTTCGGGGGCAGGGGAGGCGCTCATGAGGATGCCGGTGCCTTTCGCGGGGTGACGACTTCCGACGCCGTTGCGTGGACAGTGCATCCACGAAGGCTCGCGTGGCTGAAAGGGACGGAGCCCACCTCCGCTTGATCCCACTTCGTCCACGGCCTGTTAAGGTACGCCGCCTCGAACCGAGCGGGGTCGATGCGCATCACAGAAATCTATCGCAGTATCCAGGGCGAGACTCAGTACGCGGGATTGCCGTGCACGCTGGTGCGGACGACGGGGTGCGACCTGCGATGTGGCTACTGCGACAGCGCCTTCGCGTTTCACGGCGGGACCGACATGTCCGTCGCCCAGATCCTGGACGAGGTCGACCGGCTGGGGGCTCCGCTGGTCTTGCTGACCGGGGGCGAGCCCATGCTCCAGCGCGAGATCGGTGCCCTGGCGGCGGCGCTGCTGGCGCGCGGCTATCGGGTGATGATCGAGACGTCCGGCTCGCAGCCGCTCGATGGCCTGCCGGACGCCGTGGCGCGAATCGTCGACGTGAAGACCCCCGGTTCGGGCGAGTCGGCCCGGATGCGCTGGAGCCTGCTGGACGGGCTGGGGGCCAGGGATGCGGTCAAGTTCGTGCTCTGCAACGAGGCGGACTACCGCTGGGCCGCGGGGGTCATCCAGGATCGGCGCCTGTCGGAACGGACGGAGGTCCTGTTGTCGCCCGAGCACGGGCGCCTCGACCCGCGCGAGCTGGTGGCGTGGATGCTGAGGGACGGGCTCCGGGCGCGCCTCAACCTTCAACTGCACAAGTACATCTGGGCGCCCGAGGCGCGCGGCGTGTGACGGGCGCGCTCGGCCAATTTTCTTTGACACTCGGATACTTGGGCGGTTCACTGGCAGCGGGTGTTCTCTCAGAGAGATGTCTTGCAACAAGGTGGTTCCCGGGCGACCCGGACGCCAGAGCGAGCGAGTCGAAGCACCCGGGAGGCGCGGCCTCGCGACCTCCAACGGCCGGGCGGAGGCGGGCTTTGCCCGCCGGAGCGCGCTGGCCGGGAGGCGCGGCCTCGCGACCTCCAACGGCAGGGCGGAGGCGGGCTTTGCCCGCCGGAGCGCGCTGGCCGGAGGGTATGGGAACCCTCTCAGGGTTCCCATCTAGATCGCCGGCCCGCGGGAGGGGCCTGCCCCTTCCGCGAGCGCGGAGGGCGCATGAGCACCTGGGTGAGGGTGGTGGCCCTCGGGGTCGCCTCCGCCGCGTGCACGGCGCCCAACCAGGCTCGGAACCCCGAGCAGTCCACGCTCCGGTACCAGCTGGCGGCCGACGACTTCCGCGTGCAGCGCAACGAGGCGGCCCTCGAGGAGCTCCGCAAGGCGCTGGAGCTGGATCCGGAGAACGCCGATGCCCACAACCTCCTCGGGTTGATCGCGCTCTCGCAGGGCGCCGAGTACGTTCGCCAGGCCGAGACGGCCGGCTGCCTGCGGGGGGCGGACGCCGAGTCGTTGCACCGGGACGCCAGCGCCAAGTTCAAGCAGGCCCAGGAGAGCCTTCACAAGGCCACGACGCTCCGCCCGAATTTTCCGGACGCCTGGAACAACCTGGCGGTCGCTGCCCTCCACCTCGAGAGCTACGACGAAGCCATCGCGGCGGCCGAGAACGCGCTGAAGGACGCGACCTATCCGTCCCCCGAGCTGGCGCGGGCGAACCTGGGCTGGGCCTACTTCAAGAAGAAGAACCTGAACGCGGCGTGGAAGGCGCTGCACGAGTCCATCGCCCGGTCCCCCGGCTTCTGTGTGGGGCGCTATCGCCTGGCGAAGGTGTACGCAGAGCGCGGCCAGTACGAGGAGGCGGGGGAAGAGATCGACGCCGTGACGTCGAACCGAGCCTGTCCGATCCAGGAGGCCTTCCTGCTGGGAGGGCTCGTGCACCAGCACCAGAAGGACGTGGCCCGGGCGCGGGAATTGTTCGGCCGCTGCGTGGGCATGGCGCCCCGCGCCTGTCTGGCGGCCGAGTGCCGCAAATATGCCGAGATGATTCAGTGAAGCGTCAGGCAGCTTGCGTTCCTCGATGACCGGGTAGGGCCGGACGGTGGCCTCGGCGCCCGGGCCGGTCGGGAGGGAAGATTGACCTGATGGCACCCCGGGAGTAGACAGCCGGGCCAGTAAGCGACCGCCGTCACGGGGGCCCATCCGGTGCGGCGTCGTCATGGTCCGGGTAGCCCTTAACAAAAGGAGTCCCTCATGAAATCGAGCCCGAGAGCTCTCGGAGTCCGTCCCTTCCTCGTTGGCTGTGGAGCCGCCGTCCTGCTCATGGCCGGCCTCGCCTCCGCGGCGCAGGCGCAGACCGCGCCCCCGCCCGCCGCGCCTCCACCTTCGGGCGGGAACGGGCTCGGAGTGGGGGCGGCCGCCTTCCTGTCCGGTATCGGCGGCGCCGAGGTCGACTACGACACGGCCATGTGGGACATCGAGGCCCTCCTGGGGTTCGCCGATCGGTCGAACGGCAACAACAACAGCCAGACCGACATTCAGTTCGGCGTTCGCGGCTGGTATCACCTGCACCACGGGGCGAGCAGCGATTTCTCGGTGGGCGGGGGCATCGGCCTCAATCACCTGACGGGCGGAGGCGACGCGAACCAGACGGCCGTCTTGATCGATCCCGGGGTGCGCGCGCGGGCGTTCATCACGTCGAACATCGCGGTCCACGCGGTGCTGGGGCTCTCGATCTCGGTCGGTGACAACGTCCCCGGGTCGGAGTGGAGCGGCGTCGGGCTGGGCGCCCAGGGCCTGTTCGGGTACGGCTTCACGTACTACTTCCACTAAGGTCGGCCGGCCCGTTCGGGGCCTCGAGCCTCGGGCTTCAGGCCTCGGGAAGAAACGTTCCCCGTGGGTCCGAGGTCCGAGGCCCTCCTTCGACGGCCTGCTAGAGTGCGCGGGTGGCTACCATTTCGACCGACGCGATCTTGCTGAGGGCCGTCGATTACGGAGAGGCCGATCGCATCGTCACGCTGCTCGGGCGCACCACCGGTTGCGTGGGGGCGATGGCCCGGGCCGCTCGCAAGAGTCAGCGCCGGTTCGGGGGCGGCCTGGGCCTCTGCAGCCGGGGGGAAGCGGTGATGCGCGAGCGGGGCGGGGCCGAGTTGTTGACGCTGGAGCGCTTCGAGGTCGCGACGAGCTACCCGTCGCTGGGAAGCGACGTGGAGCGCATGGGGCACGCGGCCTATGCCGCCGAGCTGGTGACGAAGCTCTGCGCGCCCCGCCAGGCCGAGCCCGGGATCTTCGACCTCATGATCGCCTTCCTCGACGGGCTGGAGGCGCGCGGCGCCAGCGACATGCGGCTCCGGAGCTTCGAGCTGGGGCTGCTCGAGCGCCTGGGATTTGCGCCCGCGCTCGAGGCGTGCGCCGTCTGCGGGCGGCGCGATCTGTCCACCGGAGAGGTCATCGACGTCCGTTTTCTGCCGGATGAGGGCGGGGTGGTGTGCCGGGGCTGCGCGAACCGGGGCCGGCCCATGCGATCGAGCGTGCGCCTGGCTCTGGTGGCGCTGGCGCGCGCGGATCTCGGTCAGGTGGAGAACGCCGGGGCCGGGGCAGCCGCGCTCGACGAGCTTCCCGTGCTTCCCCCCGACGTCGCCCGCGGCTGCCGCGAGGCCTTGCACGAGCTGATCGCGGGCCACCTGTCGGCGCCGCTGCGCTCGCTGGATTTCCTGGCAAAGACCGAGTCGGCGCGGGCCATGGCGGCGCGGGGGGCGTCGTGAACGCGGCCGGCCGCCCGCCCTTGCTCGGGATCCGTCACGTGGCCCTGTTCGTGGCCGATCTCGAGGCGGCCGAGCGCTTCTGGACCGAGGTGATGGGCTACGTCGTCGAGTGGCGGCCCGACCCGGACAACGTCTACCTGGCCGTGGGCGCGGACAATCTGGCCTTGCACCGGCGGCGCTCCGGCGACCCCGCCGATCGCGAGCCCCTGTCGAGCGGCCGGCTCGACCACATCGGGCTCGCGGTGCCTCAGCCGGGCGACGTCGATGCCTGGGCGGCGCGCCTCGCGGAATACGGGGTCGACGTCGCGGCCGCGCCCCGCACCCACCGGGACGGGTCGCGCTCGCTCTACTTCCGCGCCCCGGAGGGCTCGGTCGAGGGGCCGCTCGTGCAGATCATTTACCACCGGCCGCTTTCGCAGTAAGTCTTCTGCCCCATGCCTGCGTCCAGCCTCGAATCCATCGTCAGCCTCTGCAAGCGCCGCGGCTTCATCTTCCCGTCATCCGCCGTCTACGGGGGCCTCGGCAGCACCTGGGACTACGGTCCGCTCGGCGTCGAGCTCAAGAACAACGTCAAGCGGGCGTGGTGGAAGTCGGTCGTCTACGACCGCGACGACATGGAGGGCCTCGACGCGGCCATCCTGATGAACCGGCTGGTCTGGAAGTACTCCGGGCACGAGGCGACGTTCTCGGACCCGATGACCGACTGCCGCAACTGCAAGTCGCGGCCGCGCGCCGACCACGTCTTCGTGGCGCAGAAGGGGCGCGAGCCCAAGGGGCTCGCCGAGATCAACGCCGCCATCGCCGCCAAGGAGCTGAAGTGCCCGAAGTGCGGGTCGACGGACCTGACCGAGGCGCGCCCGTTCAACCTGATGTTCAAGACCACCGTCGGCGCGGTCGACACCGGCGACGACTCCGGGCTGGCCTACCTGCGGCCCGAGACGGCGCAAGGGATCTTCGTGAACTTCGGCAACGTGCTGGACACCATGCGGCGCAAGCTGCCGTTCGGGGTCGCCCAGATCGGCAAGGCCTTCCGCAACGAGATCACCCCCGGGAACTTCACGTTCCGCACGCGCGAGTTCGAGCAGATGGAGATCGAGTATTTCGTCAAGCCCGGCGAGGACGAGGCCGCCCATCAGGCGTGGATCGACGCGCGCACGCAGTGGTACCTCGACCTCGGCATGCGCAAGGAGAACCTCCGCCAGCGCGAGCAGGATCGGACCGAGCTGGCCCACTACGCCAAGCGCTGCGTCGATCTCGAGTACCGGTTCCCCATGGGGTGGAGCGAGCTCGAGGGGATCGCGAACCGCACCGACTACGACCTGTCCGCGCACAGCCGCGGGCCGAAGAACCCGGACTCCGTCGAGGAGTTGCGCTACTTCGATCAGGAGCAGAAGAAGCACATCGTGCCGTACGTGATCGAGCCGTCGGCGGGCGCCGATCGGGCGACGCTGGCTTTCCTGTGCGACGCCTACGAGGACTCGCTGGTGAAGGAGCCCTCGGCAGAGGACACCGCCAAGCTGCGCGACCTGGTGCTGAGCTTCGGCAAGTCGGTCGAGAAGCGCGACAACCTGGACGCCTCGACGAAGGAACGGCTGGGCAAGGCCGCCGCCGAGATCGCCGATGGGCTGCCGGGGACGCTGCCGCGGCTGCTCGGGCTGTCGGACGACGCCGACGCGAACCGCATCGAGGTCTTCAAGAAGGTCCGCGGGGTCTCGGACAAGCTGGGCGAGGAGTTCACCCGCACCGTGCTGCGTCTGAACCCGCGGCTTTCGCCCATCACGGTGGCCGTGTTCCCGCTGAAGAAGAACGAGCCGCGGCTGGTCGAGCTGGCGCGCGGCATCAAGCGCGACCTGCAGGCCGAAGGGCTGCGGACGGTGTACGACGACACCGGCGCCATCGGCAAGCTGTACCGCCGCCAGGACGAGATCGGCACGCCCTTCTGCCTGACCGTCGACTTCCAGAGCCTCGAGGACCAGACGGTGACCGTCCGCGACCGCGACACCATGACCCAGGACCGCGTCTCCGTCGCCTCGCTGGCCTCCTCCCTCCGTTCCAAAGTGAAGTAGCAGCCCCCCCGGCCCATTTCCCCGTTCTGGTTTTCCGGCGACCCGGCCCTCAGAGCGAGCGGAGCGAGCGGGTCCAAGCACCCGGGAGGCGCAGCTTTGCTGCGCCGGCGTCGACGTCCTGC
>Ga0068853_100002289_pt1 | contig 14308 bp, 10 predicted proteins | sample KBSCornC32_FD_65655 | JGI IMG/M metagenome (GOLD analysis project Ga0068853, IMG submission 65655) | Corn rhizosphere microbial communities from Kellogg Biological Station, Michigan, USA - KBS Corn C3-2 | ecosystem: Host-associated > Plants > Roots > Rhizosphere > Soil ... | reverse complement strand
TTCATCAACGAAGCGTCGAACTAAGAAAGCTTCTGCAAAGGCTTCCAAGCGAGCCACAAAACCGAAACTATCAAAAAAGAAGGCTGAAGAACTTGCGCGAGAAAAGCGGCTAAAGAAGCTGATGGAAAGAACCCTAAAACTTTTTCAATTGGCGTACGAAGCTAATCAGCGGGGCGAGTTTCAGCGCTTCTAACACTCTCGTTCTATACAATTTGAATTTCGATGGCGTACTTCACCTACGACACATCGGTCATCATTTCAAGAAAACTGACTGAGCTCCTGGCGCTGCCCAGTAGCTTCCTGATGTCTGCAATTGTTCTAATGGAGCTTTCCACGAGCCTAAGAGATGAGTCTGAGCGAAAGTCGTATGAAGCAATATTTCGCTCTTATCAGAAAGAGGAGCGGCTCATCGTTCCTGACACCGAAGACTGGCTGCTCACCTCAAAAATCCTATTCTTATTGACGCACAGCCGGCGGCGTTTAGAACATGGAAGACTAAAGCGACTGCCACCCGGAGCCTCGCAGCGTATGGCTCTTGACGTTCTGATCGCAGTCAGCGCAAGACGATGGAAAGCAGCAGTTGTGACGGAGAACTGGGTCGACTTCAAAGCGATTCAGAGATACTGCAACGTCACGATTATTAAGGCTTCCAAGTTCTTCAAGAAGTAACTAGTAATTCGTCAAGATCTCTTCCGGCTTGAACCCCATCTTACCCAAACGCTCGTGGGTTTGATCGATCATCTCCCGTGAGCCGCAGATCAGAGCAACGGGCGATGAGAGACCAGGCAGGACGTTATCCAACAACGACTGCACATAACCAGTCGGACCGGACCAGTCATGCCCATCCGGACGAGAGATCACCTGGCGGAGCTCGACGCCTGCATTTTCCCAGCCGTCGGTTTCGTCGCGATAACAGAAATCGTCCGGAGTTCGCGCGCCGTAAAGCACCACCAGTTGTCCGAAATCATTTTTGCGTTTCAACACGTGCCGCAACGCCGACCGCAACGGCGCAACCCCGGTTCCCATCGCGACAAACACCAGGTCGCGTCCCGTCATTTCATCGAGATGGAACCCATGTCCGCAGATATCAACCAACCCAATCTCATCCCCGACGCGCATGTCATAAATCACGCGGCTGGCGCCAACCTTCTGTTTCACAAGCACTTCGAGATCACGATCGGCAGGCGCTCCGGCTAGAGCAAAGTAAGCCGGCTCCTCGCCTTCTACTCGCAATATCGCAACCTGTCCGGGCGTGAAATCCACCGTTCGCTCCGGTCGAAGATCGAACGAACGGGTAATCCTCGCCTGGTCACGAATAGCTGAAATGACGAGTGTCTGCGCTGTCTTTTGTTCCATCGGTGCTCGCAGTTTAGCAAATCAATCTTCCCATTCTCACTGGTTACCGTTACAATTCCAATCCCCATGAAGTATCGGCTTCTGACAACCGTCGCGGTTCTTGCGCTATGCGTGTTTACGGTGCAGGCGCAATCCGGCAGAAGACACACACTACCGGAGCCTGCAGCGCCGGTACCGACGCCGACGCCGGAACCCTCACCAACGCCGAAAAATGCCGAGGAGAAATCGGAACTGATCTTCTTCATCGGAGCCGATCGCAACGACTCTTTCGCGACTTTTCCTTTCACATATTACGACGCGGTGGTGAGTGGTTGCGCCAACCGGCTGCGCATGGGGTCTTCCGCAGATATCGACGCATCGAATCAATCGTTGAGCAGAGGAGACGCGATCAAGAAGGCGAAGGCAGATACGAAGACTTATGTGGTTCTGCTGATGCTCAAATTCGATACGATGGCCCGTTCTTACGACGACATGATTGTCGAGTTTGTAGTGTTCGCACCCGGCACCGCAAAGGTCGCAGTCACCGGACGTAGCTACATGAACGCCAATCGCGCCGGGCCGATAATCGCGCAGCCCCGCGGCTCGACGAGCGCGCTGTATCGAGAACAGATGTTGAAACTGGCAGGTGAAGACGCGGGAAACAGAATTCTTAAGTCACTGCACCTTGACGTTTCCATCCCGAAGAAGCCCTAAATAACAATTTGTATTTCGGAACGTACTACTCCTCATAAAGCTTCTCAATCACATCGCGATACTTATCATCGATAACTCTGCGCTTCACTTTCAAAGTCGGCGTGAGCTCGCCGCCTTCAATCGTAAATTCATTCTCGAGCAGCGCGACCTTCTTTATCCGTTCATACTTCGCGAGGTTCGGAGTCAAGGCATCAATCTGTCGCTGAATCAGATCGACGATGCGCGGATGATGGCAGAGCTCGCTCCGGCTTTTAACTTCAATTCCCTTCAACTTGCAATACGACTCCAGCTGTTCCCAAACAGGCACAATCAAGGCCGCCGGAAACTTGCGCTCCGCTCCAATCAGGACCACCTGACTCACAAAACGCGAACCTTTGATCGCCTGTTCTATCGGTTGCGGCGAGATGTACTTTCCACCCGAAGTCTTGAACAACTCTTTCTTGCGATCGGTTATGCGAAGGAATCCGTCTTTGTCGAGCGTGCCGATGTCTCCGGTCTTGAACCAGCCGTCACTGGTGAAGACTGCGCGCGTCTCTTCGGGCTTGTTGTAGTAACCCTGCATCACATTTGGGCCACGCACCTCGATCTCGCCATCTTCGGCGATGCGAATATCGACGTTGGGAATCGCCTTCCCGACTGTCCCGGGACGATTGTCTTCGATCTTGCTCGTAGTGATCACCGGCGACGTTTCCGTCAGACCATAACCCTGCACGATGGGAATGCCCGCGCCAATGTAGATGTACTGAAGATCCTCCGGCAGCGCGGCTCCGCCTGACACAAGCAACCGCATGCGGCCGCCAAACGCCCATTGCCATTTCGAAAAGACCAGCTTCGAAGCAATGTGGTGCTTCAATTTAAGAAACGCGGGAACGGGTTGATGTGCGATCGTGTGCTTCGCATATTCGCGAGCCACAGAAACAGACCACGCGAGCAACGCCGCGCTCACCTTCCCAGCTTCAGCCGCACGCTCGCGAATGCGCGCGTAAATCTTCTCGAAGATTCGCGGCACTCCCACCAGCACCGTCGGACGCACTTCGCGCAGGTTTGGTCCAATCGTTTGCAGAGACTCCGCGAAATAGACGGCCATGCCCCGGTTGAGGTACATGTACATCGCCTGTCGTTCGAAAACGTGTGACAGCGGCAACACAGACAGTGCGATGTCGTGTTCACCAAAGGACAGATGCCCGGACGAGTCGACCAGATTTGAGACCAGGTTCGAATGCGTCAGCATCACGCCTTTTGGTTCACCCGTCGTTCCTGACGTGTAGATGATCGTGGCAAGATCGTCCGGCCTGGTAGTCGCCACGGTCCTATCAATATGCCCGGGTTCGAGCTCGCGTCCTCTTTCTTCGAGTTGGCCCAACGTCAAGCCTTCCGTGCCTGTGATTCCTTCGGGCTCGAAGAAGACGATGTGCTTAACTTGCGGACACTCACCAAGCGCGTCTTTCAGTTCATTAAACTTTTCCAGATTGGCGAGAAAGAGAACGCTGGCGCCTGAGTCGTTCAGGATGTAACGGACCTGAGGTGGCGTTAACGTCGGATAAATCGGAACGTCGATCGTGCCTGCGAAGATCGATCCGGCGTCCGTCAACGTCCATTCAACACGGCTTTCGGAAAGTATCGCAACGCGCTCGCCCGGACCAACGCCGATTGCATGCAGTCCGGCAGCAATCGACTTTGCGCGCCGGAGCATTTCGTCAGACGAGATCGACGTCCAACGACCGTCGCTTTTGTAATTCAGTGTGTCAGGTCGTTTGTGTTTGCGGGCGACGTGAGTGAAGACGTCAGCAAGCGTGACCGGTTCGTCCGCAGCGGCAGGTTGGCGAGCGGGAGTACCTGAGCGCAAATCCATGTACTCAATCACTCGGTTCACTGCATCTTCACTCCGTTAAGAAAAATATCCAAAACCTCGTCGGCCATCGGCGCCAGTTTGTAGCGACGTTTCGAGAGGATCCAATTCGTCGCCATCTCGTCGAGCGCTCCGAAAAGGATCTTCGCAACTACTTTGGCGTTTAGATCGGCTCGAAAGATGCCCGCGCGTTGTCCTTCTTCGAATGTGGAACGAATGAGCGCGAGATACTCGGCAAAACCGGCAGCTGAAAACTCTTCCATAAACTTGGTCGAGCCGCGTAGTTCGACCTGAAATACAACCGCGAGATCGCGGTCGGCGCCGAGTCGTTCGAGATGCAGGAGTGCGATCTGGCGAAGCTTTTCCTTTGGATCTGCGACTTCGGCGATCTGTTTCCTGGCAGCGTCGAGTGCTTCCTCAACGCTGCGATCGAAAATTGAGTGAAGAATGTCTTCTTTGCTCTTGAAGTAAAGATAGACGGTGCCGTCAGCGACGCCCGCTTCGCGCGCGATATCTGCGACCTTTGAATTAAAGTATCCGCTGTGCGCGAAGACACTGATTGCCGCGCGCAAGATAGCCTCACGTTTATCGCCAACAAACGAACGAGCGGATCGCATCCCGGAATGAATGATGCCTCACTCAGTTTCGTTACGCAATATCGACGACAAAAGTATTACCCAATCCGCGGCTTTATCGGCGTTCATCTGTGGCTATAAACTCATCATCATTGTCACGAAGCAAGTTGGGTTCGAGGTTGCGTGGGAGGCCCTTCAACAAGAACTCCTGAGTTGGATACGGGATCCGAATCGAGCGCTCCCGAAACAACTCAGCAATCCGGTAGTTGATGTCACTGCGAATCTGCACATGACGTCGCGGCTGGTTTGTCCAAACGAGGAGACGGAAATCCAGAGAATAGTCGCCAAACTTGAGAAACTGCACATTCGGTTGGGGGTCGCTCAAAACATTGGCCACGTTCTTCGCCGCTTCGATGAGCGTATCAGTCACGAGCTGAATGTCGGAATCGTTCGCCACTCCGATCGGTATCGCGATGCGCGCGCGCGGATCGCCATACGACCAGTTCACCACTCGCTGGCCTACCAGTTTCGAATTCGGCACGATGATGGCAATCCGATCGTTTGTAGTGACTATGGTCGTGCGCAGATTAATGCTCTGCACATCGCCTTCATCTTCACCAATAGTGATGCGATCGCCGATGCGTATCGGTCGCTCGAACAGCAAGATAAAACCCGACGCAATGTCCGAAGCAATGTATTGAAGTCCAAAACCGATGCCGACAGAAAGCGCGGTAAAGACCACTGCAATCGAAGTGAGATCAATCCCGAAAGCATTTTTGAGTGCAACCAGCACTCCGACTGTGATGACGAGATACTTGACGAGTCGGCAAATCGTGTAACGCAAACCCGGATCAATATGACGGCGATTTGCCATCCGTCTCTCGATAAGAGCACTGGACCAACGGGCGGCGAGAAACGTCACCACTACAACCAACACACCGACGAACAAACTTGAAGCAGATACGGTAATTCGTCCGAGAGTGAACGGTTGCGTCAGATAACTCCAGATCCGCGTAATGATTTCCGCCGCACCTTCAAAGAGTAAAAAGTTCGCCATCTGTACGTCCATTAAACTCAGGATAGCTATTTAAGTGTTACAAAAGCGTTGTAACGATGAGTTGATTTCAGGACGATAGTCACGCAGAGATTAAACCGCCAAGAAAGTTTCATTGACACGTTCTGAACGGGTTACTAAGATGTCCGTCCAACTGGCCCGATTCCAAAAACAACATGATCCAACAGCAAAACCTTTCTCCCGAGAAGTTTGATGCCGGTCCAGAAACTTGAACATACCCAAGCTAAATCTGAAACGAGTCAACACACTTGAATATAGGAGATCACTATGCGGACCCCCGTACTTAGCAGCTTCCCCCGGATCGTAACTTTCGCAGCAAGCCTCATTCTCACGTTGCTGGTCGTTTCGAGTGCAGGCGCCCAAACTCAGATCACTACCGGCACGATCCAGGGCACGGTTGTCGACGTGAATGGCGCTGTAGTTCCCGGCGCAAACGTCGAAATCAAGAATATCGACACCAATTTTACGCGCACGCTAACCACAGATGAAGACGGGCGTTTTGTAGCGCCTCTGCTTCAACCGGGTAACTACAAAGTCACTGTTTCGAAACAGGGCTTTGCGACCGCCGAGCTTCCAAGCGCTGCGCTAACAGTGGGCCAGGCTATGTCGATTCCCTTCTCGTTGAAGGTCTCGAACGTCCAGGAAACCGTTACCGTCACGTCAACTCCAACTGTCGACACCGTCAAAACTGAAGCCAGCACGACGATGAACGAGACGGCAGTCAGCACTACGCCGGTTCTCGGAAGAAAGTTTGAAGACCTGCTGACACTCACGCCCAACGTCAGCATCACGCAGGGACCGGACGGCGATGAGATCAATTTCGCGGGCCAGCGCGGAATCTTCAATAACGTGAGTCTTGATGGCGGCGACTACAACAACGGCTTCTTCGGCGAACAACTCGGAGGACAACGCGCGGCAATCGACATCACGCTCGAAGCGGTAAAGGAGTTTCAGGTTGTCGCGAGCGGAGCGAGTGCTGAGTTTGGACGCACGGCCGGCGGCGTGATCAACGTCATCACGAAGTCAGGCACGAACGACGTTCATGGCAGCGCATTCCTTTTCCAGCGCCTCGAAGCACTGACGGCAAATACTTCAGACGGCAAGCCGCTCGAAGGTTTTAATCGTAGCCAGTACGGCGGAACGATTGGTGGTCCAATCAAGAAGGACAAGGCGTTTTACTTCTTCGCCTTCGAGGGTATCCACGAAAAATTGGAGCGCGCGAATCTGAGCGAACAGATCGGCGCAACGCCGTGCCCGATCTCGGCGCCGACGATTGGCGCAAATGAAGGTGCAATCAACGCGAACGACGATTGCGCGCGACTGGCACTGCTCGGCTTCTTCAGAACTCGACTCAACCAGGAAGAAGGACTGCCCGTCGAACACAAGATCAATAATCAGGCATTCTTCTCGAGAGTAGACTTCGATCTCACCAGTAACAATCATCTCTCGGTCTCGTACAACTTCGACTATTCGAAGAACACGAACCAAACATTCGACGTCGCCACCTACGGAAACTCGGCCAACGGTATCGAAGGCCCGTCAAAGATCAACGTGGTGCGCGCTAACCTGTTCACGACTGTATCGCCGACGAAGCTCAATGAAGCTCACTTCTCTTACAGTCGTGAACTGCGGCCGCGCGCCGCGGTCCCGTCAAATGTTCCGGCAGATACGGCGATGGGATTTGCGACAACGTTCAGGTTCGGTTTTCCGTTTTTCCTCGAACCAAATGTCGATGAACTACTCTGGCGCACCCAGGCCAAAGACAACTTCTCGGTCATCAGTGGCGATCACAATTGGAAATTCGGCGGCGAGTGGCTGCACACATTGAACGATCAAGTCTTCCGCGGCTTCTTTACAGGCCGTTACATCTTCGACAGCCCCGCGGGCTTTCTGCGTTATTCGTCAACGCCCGCTGCAAACGGCTTTGGTCCAAACGTAGCCGAGTGTTTTAGTGCGGCCGGCGCCTTTACTAAATGGATCACTCAGGGCGCTCCTTTTAACCAAACGTGTAACGATCCCGCGATTCCCGGCGTCGAGACTGTCGGCGGTCCACTGCTTCTGTATTTGCAGAACGGCATCCCAACTGGAATCTCAGGTGCTCCGCCACCGGGTGCATCCACTATCAAGAACGAAGATCTGGCTTTGTTCGCTCAGGATCGTTGGCAGCTCAGACCAAACTTCAGTTTCAACTACGGTCTGCGTTGGGAAGCTCAAATTTTCCCGGAGCCCGTGGTTCCGCCGAGTCAAACCGTCTACGCGTCGTTGTTAACGAATCCAAACTTCCCGTCGGACGGCACATTGCATAGCCCCAAGAAAGAGTTCCAGCCACGCCTTGGCTTTGCCTGGGATTTATCGGGTCAGGGTAAATCAGTGTTGCGTGGGAGCGCGGGTATTTTCTACGGCCGTCAAAACATGCTGTCGCAGGTTGGTTCGATTACAGATAATGGCGTGCAACAGTTTGGTATCGCCTGCGGATCTTCTTTTGGTTGCAGCAACGGCCAGGGCTTGCCGTCTTGGCCAAATATCGTGAATGTCCCACCGTTGGGCGGCCTTCCTTCTTTCGCATCGATTCGCGTGTTCAGCAAAGACTATGCGAACCCGAGGATCTACACGGCCAACATTCAGTACGAGCAACAGCTTGCTGAAAATCTGTCCCTATATTTCGACTTCACACACTCGAAAGGCGTGCATCTCACTCGCTTCATCAATCTGAATCGCGTGGGACTGTTTCCGGGATTTGGAGATGTGTTTGTGACCAGCGCTGTCGGTCATTCTGTGTTCGACGGCTTTACGGTCGGTATGAGAAAGAGATTCAGCAACCGGTATCAGTTTGAGTGGAACTACGCGATTGCGAGAGACAAGGACGACGACTCGAATGAACGTGATCCGTTTACCGATCGCTCGTTTAATCCGCTAAACCTGAGTCTCGACTACGCGTATTCGGATCGCGACATCCGTCACAAGTTCAACTTCTTCACCTTTATTAATATGGGTTGGGGATTTGACGGAAACTTCCGCGTCCAAGCCCGTAGTGCCCAGCCAATCACACCCGGAGCCCGCGACGCCACAAATCGCAATACGGCGCGCAAGGACAACGACTATTTCTCGTTTGACTGGCGCATTCAAAGACCAATCAAACTCAACGAACGCTTCTCGATCATACCGATCATCGAGATGTTCAATACGTTCAATAACACCAACAACGTCAATCCACTCACTACGCCGGGATTATTCAACTTTGATGGATTCCTACGGCAGGGTGTTGGCGATCCGCGTCAGGTGCAACTCGCGGTGAGGTTCACGTTTTAACTAGCCACGGATTGCACGGATAAAATCGGATAGCTTCTGCGGATCGAGCGCACCCTCGGTCCGCAGTCCGCTACAGACGTCAATACCAAATGGCTGAACTTCGCGAATCGCATCAGCGACATTCCCCGGATTCAGCCCGCCTGCGAGAAATAACGGCACCTCGATCGCTTCTCTGATCTTTCGACTCAAAGTCCAGTTGTGTGTTCTGCCCGTGCCGCCAAGTTCCTTGATCGCCAGCGATTGATTTCCTGAATCCAGCAGGATTGCATCGACGTGCGGCGCTACGGCAATTGCTTCGTCGACCGACTCCGGATCAGTGACGTGTATTACTTGCACCAGTGAAATTCCCGGAAGCGCTTCGCGAATTTGCTGATAACTTCCGCTCGTCAGTCGATCGCAAATCTGAATCGTGTTGACTCGGAGTCGACGCTGCTGATCGATGATCGACGTCGCATCCTGTAAACAAGTCAGCAAAAACGAACTCACGCCGGGCGGAACAATCGCCGCAATCTCCGCAATTAACTCTTCCGCAATCGGTCCCGGCCCACTCGGCATCGCCGACACCAAACCAATCGCATTCGCACCGGCACCGATCGCCATCCACGCCTCTTCAACACTGGCAATGCAGCAGATCTTGATTCGTGGCCTATCGATCGGTCTCATAGAAAATTCACCTCTTAACTACCGGCAACTCGATCATCGAGAGGGCGCGGGGGTTGTGTTGGACCGCGATTGTCGGGGCGCCGTCTGACGGGATGCGAATGAATGTGTCTTTGTCATAACCCGCAATCGCGACTCGCAGCCGGTGACCCTTCTTAACTAACACCGAAATGGGTTGCAATCCAAACTTCAATTCCGCGATTTGCCCCGGCACGAGCGGCATCGCGTCTTTCTTCAGAAACGAATGATATGGAATCGGAAGCTTCACCGGTGACTGCTCTTTTGAAATCCGGCGATGAAGTGCGCGCAGTTCGCCTTCGGTCAGGTATGTGACTTTTCCATTCTCGTCGACATCTTCCAGATAGACGAAGAACGCGCCATCTGTGTGAGTCGAAGTGATAAAGAGACTGACTATGGGATGCCCCGTGATCTCAATGTCGGATTCGAGTGGCTCACTCGTGTACGTGAGAAGCTTCTTGTCTTCCTCAGCACGATCCGGATAAACGACTTCGCCGCCAACCTGCGTGTGCCAGCGATTCTTCGCGCCGGTAGTCGCGTCGAAATTGATCGTGTAGCGATCTTCACCGGACTTTGGCCCTTTCACAGTCAAGGAATTGTTTTCGTTGAAGTACCACGCCATCATTAGGGTGCCCGCAACCGGCCAGGTGTTCGTCACTTTCCATCGCTCTTCGCCAATCGTGAAATAAAACAACTGTTTGTCTGTACTGAGACCTGTGTCGATGCCTTTCAGATAATGATCGAAGAAGCGAAGCCACTCGAAGTTAAGCATCACGCGCTTTGATTCCGCCGTTTGATAAGGACTCGCATTCTGTGAAGCGCCGTGATTCCATGGGCCAATCACCGCGCGCTGGTAATTCTTCAACGTCAGAAACGTCTTGATAATGGCTTCAGGCGTTGCCGCATCGAACCAGCCGCCAAAGTTATTAATGGCAACGTTAGATTTCTCGATCTGCGCGCTGTAACTGTGCACACTTAGCTCGTCCAGCGAATATCCAAACTGACGGTCGTCACGAAAAGTGGTCTTCAGCGCAGCGGCGTAGACGTCCAGGTTCTCACTACGTCGTGTAGTGGCTTCCTTGTAAAGTTTCTGATCGGCGTCTTCATCAACCAGTCTCACGCCGGGATTTGTGTCGAGCTGTCGATTGCCTTCGTTCCAGGTCTTGACCATCCAGTCGGTCAGCAAACCACCCGGGTATGGAGTTTCGTCGTAAAGATCGAATTCATAGTGACGTGGAATCACTGCCTTCACTGCTGGATTCATCGTCGACGCAAGCCAGAGAGCAGTGTTGCCCGTGTAGGAGTTGCCGATCGCGCCAACGTTCCCATTGGACCACGGCTGGGCCACAATCCAACTTGCAACTTCACTGTAATCCTTCACTTCGTCCGGACTAAACGGCGCTTTCCAAACTCCGTACGACGCGCCAGTACCACGAGCATCGACAAATACCATCGCATACCCGTGACCCGGAAAAAACAGATTCGGTGATCCGCCCTGTTGCGCCCGCCAGTAACGAGTCATGTTCATGATCGCCGGAATCTTCTGATCAGCAGGCAGATCCTTTGGCAACACGAGTTGCACGGCGATCTTCACGCCGTCACGCATCGCCAGATAAAACGAACGTTGCGTGGCCGCTTTGTACTGAGGCTCGACGTAACCCTTGTATCGCTGCGGATCCTTGCCCGCGGGCATCGTCGAAAGGAGTATGTTGAGATCACTCGACTGCGCGAGAACGCAGCTGCTGAGGATCAATAACAATGTGGCAACTTTGAGCATATTCGCGTACCTCTGTCTATCCACAGATTACACAGAAAATAATCTGCGAAATCTGTGGATGGCATTGACCGTAAGCGACAACAAATTGACGCGCTGTGCCAGCCGGATGTTAACTGAGAACGAATGAACCGAACATTCACAATTCAGGCGAAGGCCGCCGAAAAAATCATCAGCCTGGCTGCAGTTCACGGCGTGAAACCTGAAAGTCTCTACGAGGCTGTAAAGCTCGATCCAACGATGCTACTCGACGGGGACAATCGTATCCCTTTCGCCCAAATCGTTGCGCTCTACGAAAAAGCTGCCGAACTTACCGGCGACGTCAACTTTGGTCTTCACCTCGGTGAAAGCGTTCACCCTTCGGCGTTTGATGTGGTCGGCTATTCGGCGCTCAACAGTCCGACTATCGGCGCCGCATTCACGCGCGTCGCGCGTTATCATTCGATCTGGACTGACGGCGCGTTGTTCACCCCGGAATTGTCAGACGCTACCAGTTCCATCGTCTATCGCTATGCCGACACCTCAATCTCCGAACACCGGCAAGACAGCGAGATGACACTGGCGACGGTCACCACACTGTGCCGTAACCTCGTTTCACCTGACTTTGCTCCGATCTGTGTTGAGTTTCAACATGAAGAGCCGGACGACACCTCGGAGCACTTGCGACTGTTTCGTTGTCCGGTGCAATTCAGCGCATCGTCGAACCGAGTCACGTTCGCATCGAGTTTCTTGTCACTTCCGATCGACAAAGCAGACGCGAGTCTTTGCGCTGTGCTGGATCGGCATGCGGAAGAGATGTTAGCGAAGTATCCACCACGTGATTCACTCATCGATCAGGTGCAAAGCATCATCGCGAATGAATTCCGGGGTGGCGATCCCTCGCTCGAGCGAGTGGCGGACGAACTCACCCTCACACCCAGGACACTGCAACGCAAGCTGCATGAGCTCGGCACTTCGCATAACGAGCTTCTCGATCAAATGCGGCGCCAACTCGCAATGCGATACTTGCGCGAACCGGAGATGGCAATCTGCGAGGTTGCTTACCTGCTCGGGTTCTCAGAAGCGAGCTCTTTCCACCGAGCCTTCAAACGCTGGACCGGCGTCACACCCAAAGACTTCAGGGAACACAGATAACGCGGATAAGTTTACCGATCAATCCGGATCCAATCCGTGTCATCTGTGGCTAGGCTACTTTGAGCAACCTCACTGCATCTTAGGGTCCAGCTTTATCAAGAGATCACGCCTCGATCTCGCTTCGAACCAAAAGGTAGGTTGATTTGTGCGGCGACCCAAGCCGCATTGTCTCGACGTGTGCCTGCCAACGAGCACACAAAATTGCAAAAGGAGATCTTTCCCATGAACGAACTGCGTTTGCGTGCGTCCCGCATGACGCTCGCGCTCATCCTGCTCGTCGCTGCCGGCGTTTCCGGTTTGGCACAAACCGCATCGCCCGCGGCTGACGGTTGGGTCGTGCTCCCCGTGAGTGAATACATGTCTTTGAAACGCTCCGCATCGCCGGCCGAGCCTGAACCTGAAGCGCCTCCAGTCGAAGCAACGCTCAGTCGCATCGACTACAACCTGAGAATTGACGGCGATCTCGCTACCGGCGAGGCACGGCTCACAGTCGACGTTATCAAGAATGGTTGGGTTCGCATCGCAATGCCCGACGGCTTGATGGTGCGCGATGCAAAACTCGACGGCCGCCCAGTCAACCTCGCGATGAACACGACCGACAAAGGCCCCGGACGCGCCGATCTGCTGCTTTCAAAAACCGGGCGCTCGGTGTTGACCATGCAAATCGTCGCTCCCGTAACCACGGTTGCAGGCACTGACATTCTGCATCTGCCCGTCAGCAATTCGGCAGTGTCGCACGCTACGATCGAGTTAGTTCGACAAGGTGTCGACGTGCGCATCACGGGCGGTTTACTGCTCGAACACTCAGAGCATGCAACCGGCAGTCGCTGGGTAGCAAACGGGCGCGGTGGTGAGCCACTGACTTTCGCATGGCGACGAAAAGTGGACGACGTGCGCGCCAGCCAGCCATTGCGTTTGCGCGGATCGATTACGCAACTCGTTGGACTTGGAGAAGATGCTACACAGGTAAACGCTGAAGTTCAGATCGAAGTCGTACAAGGACTAGCCGACGAAGTTCGCGTCCAACTTCCCGAGCAGTTAACCGTCAATCAGGTTTCGGGCGCGACCGTCGCCGATTGGGACGTGGCGAACCACGAGCTCAAAGTGCTGTTTATCGAGCCAGTGCAAAACACTGCGCGCTTTACGTTGAGCGGCGAGCTGCGTTTGCCGCGCGCGGGAAAATTAGACGTGCCGTTGCTTCGGCTTCCGAACGCGGAACGTGAAACGGGCGGTGTCGGTGTTGAAGTGCTCGGCGCGGGCGAAATCAAAGACCGTCAGCCAAATGGACTCGACGATGCTGAAGCCGGTGAGTTGGGCCAAATAATCTCAAACCGGCAGTCGCCATCGTTGATTGCGTTCAGATTCCAACCTGCCGATGGAAAATCAGTGCGGACGTTGTCGCTCGATGTTGCGCGTTACACGCCACAGGCGGTGCTCACCGCAAACATCGAAGAGGCGGAGTACAACACGCTGGTCGCAGCCGACGGAAAAATCCTGGTCCAGTCGCGCTTCGCAGTTCGGAATAACCAGCGCAACTTTCTGAAACTCACGCTGCCTTCGACTGCAGTGCTTTGGAGCGCATCCGTCGCCGGTCGTCCGATTCGACCAGGAAAAGCACCCGATGGTTCGTTCTTACTGCCGCTCGAAAAGACTCGCTCCGGCGAAGAAGCGCCTGCTTTTATCGTCGAGGTTTCCTATCTCGATCGCTCCACTGCGTGGACTGACCGAGGTCACACGCGAGTGTCGCTCGTAGCTGTCGATCTACCTATCTCGAAGTCGCACCTGTTGCTTCATCATCCACCGCTGTTCCGCGTGACTCCGGCGCCGGGAAATTTCCGCGTCGCAACTTACACTGCACCCGAGTC
>Ga0068853_100002287_pt1 | contig 14315 bp, 11 predicted proteins | sample KBSCornC32_FD_65655 | JGI IMG/M metagenome (GOLD analysis project Ga0068853, IMG submission 65655) | Corn rhizosphere microbial communities from Kellogg Biological Station, Michigan, USA - KBS Corn C3-2 | ecosystem: Host-associated > Plants > Roots > Rhizosphere > Soil ... | reverse complement strand
CGGTCATCGGGGTCAAGTTGCCGGTGCTGGCATCGATGATGTAGCCCGACACCTTGTCGATACCCTGATTCACCACGTAGACAAAACGGCCCGTGGGGTCTACGACGATGGACAGCGGCGCAGACCCTGTCGTAATCGTTGCGACCTGAACCAGGAAGCCGGTGCCTGCGCCAATGGAATAGGCCGACACGGTGTTGTCACCTCGGTTCGCCACATAGGCGAAGCGGCCAGCGGGATCCACGGTGATGGCCATTGGGGTGCTCCCTGTCCCCGACATGGGCGCGGCCATCGATCCCAACACGCCAGTGCTGGTGTCGACGGTATAGGGAAACAGGTTGTTGGACCCTGCATTCGTCGCATAGGCGAAGCGCACCGGGGGCGCGGCGCAGACGACGTCCACGTTGACGACGGCCGCATCCGCGACCGTGCCGGTGCCATTGCCGACGGTGCAGATTCTGGTCAGGATCCTGGATTGGCTCTTGACCGTGACCGCATAACCCGCGCCGCTGGAGAGTTGGGTGGCGAAGCTGAAGCTGCCGTCGGCTGCGATGGCCAGGTCGTCACCAACGTTGTTCTGCAGCACAAGGCCCGTGCCGAGCAAGCCCCTGACTTTGCCGCTCACCTTGTAGGTCGGTGCGGGTCCTGTGGGTGCGGGTGCCGGTGTTTCTGGCGATACGGAAGGAGCGGGAGCCGGGGCTGTGGTTGCCATCGGGAAAGCTGCGACAAAGCCACCGCTGTTTCCGCCCCCACCGCAGGCGGCCACGCCGACGATCATCAGGCCGCCCAGCGCGGCCCGGCTCAGGCGGGCCGGCCGAGAACTCCACAAGGACTGCACGCTATCCGCCGGCATGGGCAAAAAGCACCGGCGCTGATTGAAAGAGCTATGGGACAGCAGAGGCGCGGACATGTGTGTGATTTGCTTGAACATCGGAACCTGCACGAGGCGTTTCCAAGTGTGTCAAGCCTCCACCAATTGCGCCATACCCGAAAACTGGTAGACGGCTCTTGAAAAAGAGTGCGGCCCAGCTCAGTGAAATTCCTGGCCGGCTCTATTTGTAATGAAGCCTTGAATTCAAGGCCGCATCGCATTTGGCCCTGATTTCAAATATTGCCTGCGTCTGCGTCTGCGTCTTCTTCGCTTCGCTGACAAAAGAAATTGCGGCACGCATTGCGGCTTGGTATCGGGCCAGGAACGCCTCCGTCGGCATTGCTTCCGCAGGGTTCACTTCTCAGGCGATGAGCGGAGGAAACGCTGATGGCTGCCGGAAAGCGTTGAGTGCCGGGGCGCCGCGACGGGAGATGAAGCTACGACGTTTGAGCGCCTGTGGCCCTCTGCCGGTTCGTGTCTTGGATGGCTCGTGTCTGCGATCAGAACCGGATGATCCACTCCCCCCGCAGATACCGGTACTGATAGCTCGGCCCCGCAAACGTCGTGCTGCGGCTGTACCCCGCACCGAAGCGGAACACATGCGCGCCTCTCACGGGGCTTTGCAGGCTCACGTCGAGCAGCCTCGTGGGCTGGCTCATGTCGTGGTTGATGGTCTCGTTGCCGAGGCCTGCGGTCACGGAGGCGGTCCATCCCTGGAAGCGGTGGCGCCAGCCGATGGCGAACATCGACTCGCTGTAGCTCGTGGGGTTGAAGTAGGCCCTGTCGACGTCGTCGTGAGTGCTTCGGTATGTGCGGTAGCGCGCCTGCAGCGTGAGCCCGAGGTCGAGCGAGGGCTGGTAGATGAGCCGCAGGCGTCCGTGGTCTCGCCGGTTGCCGTCTGAAAAGTACTGCTGCGCGACGAGGCCTACCAGGGTGACGTGGTCGCCCAGGCGCTGGTCGGCCGCGACGCCGACGAACGTGAAGTCGATTCCCCGGTCCAGCGACTTCGGGGTTTCGACCCAGTCGCGGGTGACGAGGAATTCGACTGCCGTGCTCTTGGTGGGCGATATGCGGTAGCTGCCGTCGAGCGTGAGCAACGTGTGGCCGCCCTGCTCGAACACGCCGGCTTCCATGGAGCCGCCGTCGGCCGTTCGGGTTTCTATGTCGCGGGCGAGGAAGGTGAGCTTCTGGCCGCTTCTCTTCCAGCTGTCCTGCTTGTATCGGTAGTCGCCGAGCCTGAAGCCGAGGAAGCGGTCGGCATTTTCAAAGGCCGGAAAGAATTCGACGGACACGCGGCGCGACTGGAAATGATCGCTGTCGTTGGTCAGGTAGAACTCGGGGCCGAAGGCCATGGTCTTCGGCTTTTCTTCCTCTTGCGCCTTGCAGGGGGCGGCGGCAAGCAGTGCGAGCGCCGGAATGAAGGCAAGGGCCGCGGCCGAGTGTCGTGTCATCGGTTTCATCGATGCCTGGGTCATTTGGTGCCCCAGGACTTGGGCCTTTTGAAGAGTTCGTCCAGATATCCGAGAACGCTGGCCGGCTGAAGAATCAGGCTGTAGAGCAGCACGTAGATGAAGAAGCCCTGGAAATTCTTTCGCACGACGAGTCCGGTTTGCTTGAACATCCGGCGCTCGATGGAAAACATGAGCAGGCTCAATGCGAATGCGGCCGGTATGAGCGCAAGGGTCATCGGGCCGACGATCCAGAAATAGCCGAAGAGCGCGAGCACCAGCCCCGGAATGAATCCGATGGTGTAGGCCAGGTCGAGCCACGGAAAAAGCAGGTTCCAGTAGATGAAGAAGGTCGAAAGCCGGGGCTGCAGAAGAATGCCCGGGTGCTTGGCGAAGGCCTCCGTCATGCCGCGCGCCCAGCGCTGGCGCTGCTTCACCAGTTGGCGAATGCTGGTGGGCACGTTGGTGAAGAGGCAGGCGTCTTCGCAATGGCCGATGCGGTAGCCGGCCTTCAGCAGGGCCCATGTGAGCACGATGTCTTCACCCACGCATTCGGGCCAGCCGCCGACCTCCTCGAGCGCGTCGCGGTCGTACAGGGAGAACGCGCCCTGCGCCACCAGCGTGCCCTGGAAGAGCGACTGCACCCGCTTGATTGCCGCGATGCCGTGGAAGTAGTCCCACTCCTGGCAGCGGGTGATCCAGTTGTAGCGCGAGTTGCGCACCAGGATCTTTCCGGCAACGGCGCGCGTATTGGGCGGGTCGGACTGGTAGCGCTCGACGATGCTGGTGAGCGCGCCCTTGTAGAGGAACGAATCGGCATCGACCGTGATGACGACCTCGTGCAGCACCTGCTTGAAGCCGATGTTCAGGGCACGCGCCTTGCCGCCGTTCTGCTTCAAATCGACGAAGGTGATCCACGGATATCGGGTGCAGGCGCCCTCGACGACGGTGGCGGTGCCGTCCTTGGAGCCGTCGTTGATAACGATGACCTGCAGTTCGCCCGGGTAGTTCTGCCGCTCGATGCTGACGAGGGTTTCCTCGATGGAGGCTTCCTCGTTGTAGGCGGCAATCAGGATGGATATCGGCGGATAGACGGAGAGCGCGGTATGCGGCGGCCTTTTGTCCAGAAGCAGGCTGATGGCCAGGAATGCATTCATGAACCCCGGAACGATGGCAATGCCATAGACCAGGAAAACAGCCAGCACGATGCCGATATGGCCTTTCAAATCGGCCATCCAGGCCTGCGCGGCCCAGATCGAAAAGGCAACCCATGCCGCAGAGCCAATCAACGCTATAAGGAACTTACCTGACACGGGCAGGTAGATCATCGAATGCTGCGTCTTTCGGCTGCTCTCGTTCATATCGCCTTTTGACAGTTCCGCAAAATGTAATCTTCCGCGAAGGCGATGAATAGTCTCGTTACCCCTTTGAGACGTGTTTGCAACAGTCGCGCACTGGCGTGCGCGAGCGCTATTTACGAGGGGTCGAAGCCAGGAGCCGAGTTGATTTCGTTCGGCTTGTAGATCTTGTGCTGCGCCATGCCGGTGCCGGCATCTGTTACCACCAGCAGGCGCCACAGCGGCTCGCGCACGGAGCAATCGCTTTCTTCCTTGCTGAGCTTGAAGCTGGGCACGCCGGGTGCGGTGCCCTTGACGGTCACGCGCAGCAGGGTCTGGCCCTTGGCGTTGGAGACTTCGAGGTCGAAGCCCTTGCCGGTCATGTTTTCGGCCTTGTAGCCGTAGCCGGTGAAGTGCTTGACGACGTATTCGAGCGCGGCGGCCTGCACGGCTTCGGGCGAGGCCTTGTCGTCGTCGGCGGCCTTGGCGGCGGCGGAGAGTTTCTGCGGAATGTTGCCGCGTTCCCTGGCGGCCTGCACTTCGGCTTCGCCCGGCTCCCAGCCGCGCGGACCGCGCACGAGCACGGCGAGTTTCTGTTCGGGTTCCCAGCTGGCCACGTGCCATTCGTCGTCGTCGCGCACGCGGGTGGACACCTTGGCGTCCTTGTTGCTCTCGACTTCGAGAATGGCGATGCGGTTGGTCTGCACCACTGCGCGGAAGCCGCTGCCGGCGTCGTAGCTGCGCTTGAGCAGCGCAAGCCTGTCCTTGGCGCGCTGCAGTTGCTGGGCGTTGCGCTCGCCGCCGCCGGCGCGGTGGTGGACGTCGAGCGATTCAAGGTAGAACCACCGGCCGTTGGCCGACACGTTGACCCATTCGGCCCAGATGGTGGCGATGACGTTGTCGCCGGTGGCCAGCCATGCGTGCTCGAATGGTTTGTCGCGCGCGTCGAACACACCCATCTTGGCGACGATCTCGACCGGCGTGAGCCTTGGCCCCTTGAGCCGCATCTCGTCGATCACAGTGAGTACGCGGGGGTCGACTTCCTTGTCCATTCAGTGGAATTCTGCTGAGTTTGAGGGGGTGGGGAGTATGCCGCATCGCCCGGCGCGGGCGCGCGTCCGCGGGCAATCGTATGGCACGATCAAAGGATGAACGAGCCCTCACGCCGCATACCGTATCGCACCTGGCCTGGGGCGCTGGCGGTGCTCCTCGCGATTGCCGCCTACGTGGGCGGCCTCACCTTCTGGGACCGCCACACGCCGGGCAACCGGCCGCTGCAACCGGGCGAGACGGTCGAGGCGGGACAGGCCAGGTTCGTGCCGGCCGAGGGTTGGGAGATGGACGTTTCGCGCTCCAAGGCGGGCCAGTCGCTGATGCTCTTCAAGGGCGGCCACAAGTTCCTGGTGACGACCTTCCCGTGGGCTGGCGGGCCCGACGGCCCGCTGGTGCGCCAGCAGCGGCTGATGGAGCGCGGCCAGCGCCTGCAGATAGACGGCGACGTGTCGGACTTCATCACCTCCTGGGGCCTGCAGGGCAAGACTTTCGCGTACTACGGCTCGAAGCTGGCGGGCCGCTTCTGGCAGGTGGTCGACGTGCGGCGCAAGTCGCTGGTGCAGATCGACTTCTGGGGCTCCAGCGACGGCATGGACGACGCGCTGCAGGAAGCGCGCTCGATGCTCGACTCGATGGACCTGGAGGCGCCGCAATGAACATGCCGGTGTTCGACCTGGGCGACCAGGGCGGCCAAGGGGGCCCGAACGGCCCGCAGGTGACGGCAGTGGCCGGCTGGCCTGTCGGCACAGACTCCTTCTTCCAGCCCCGGCGCATGGCCTTCTGGGTGCTGGCGGCGCTGATATTGAACGGGCTGTTCTACACGGTCTACATGTTCTCGCTGGGGGTGCGGGTGGTGCCGGTGACGGCCTTTCTGGGGCTGACGGTGTGGGGCATCTACACGATGCTTTTCGTGCAGGCCTTTCGCACGCTGGACCTGCTTGAGCAGCACCCGACGGAGGCCTACGTGCTGGCCTTCGCTTGGGGCGGCATGGGTGCCGTGTACTTCGCGGCGCCGGCCAACGTCGCCATCCAGAGCCTGTGCGCCAAGCTGATCTCGCCGGAGTTCGTCGCCACCTGGGGGCCGGCTATTGCGGGGCCGGTGACGGAAGAGTTTTTGAAGCTCGCGGGCGTCGTGCTGCTGGTGCTGGTGGCGCGCAACCAGTTCCAGACGTATCTGTCGGTGCTGATCGTCGGCGCGATGGTGGGGCTGGGTTTCCAGGTGGTCGAAAACCTGAGCTACACGGTCAAGTCGGCGGTGCACTTTCCGCTGGAGAACCAGGTCTATCCGGTGTTTCTGAACCTGTTCACGCGCGGGCTGCTGAGCGGGTTGTGGAGCCACGCGGCCTACACGACGATCGCGTCCTTCGGCGTCGCGTGGTTCCTGCTGCATCCGCAGCGGCCGAAGGTGGTGCGCGTCGCGGTCGCGGTGCTGTGCTTCGTGCTCGCGTGGGCGATGCACTTCATCTGGAACTCGCCCTTTCTCGAAGACCTGTTCGACGGCGGCTACGGCGAAATGGCCGTGATGCTGGTCATCAAGGGCCTGCCCGCGATCATCGTGGCCGCCCTCTTCTGGCACGTTGCCGCACGCGAGAACGGCACCTACCTGCATGCGCTGGCGGCGTGGTTCGTGCCGGAGCGCGACCTGATCCGCGACGACGAATGGGTGCGGCTGGGCGCGCCGATGCAACGCTACAAGGTGCGCCGCGAAATGGGCTGGACCTACGGCTGGCGCGCAAGGCGCCTGAAGACGCATCTGCAGCGTGAACAGCTGCGGCTGATCCGCAAGGCGGCGACCTACGGCCGAGGGCCGCAGACGCTGAAGCACGAAACGGCCGTGAGACGGCTGCGCGCCAAGCTCGATCCGATCATCGCTGCAGGAATCACGGCAAAGACCTGAGGCGTTGGTTTCTCGCGATGGCGGGCAATTCCTGCCCCGAATTGTGAAAAAAGATTGCTAAAGTCGTACGCGTCATGCGTCGACAACAACAAGAAATGCTTGGACTGCGCCTGTTGGCGCTGCTGGTGCTCCTGCTGCTGGGCACCGGCTGGAGCTTCTCCGCACAGGCTGTCACGCTCGTCGAACAGGCTCAGCTCACGCTGACGCTGCATGGCAAGCACCCCACGGACCAGCCACCCGAGCCGCACGCGGTGCAGCTGCCCTACAACTGGGACCAGCGGCAAGGCGCGGTCGATGGCGAGGCGGCTTTCGCGTTCGACGTTCCCGTCACCGATCCGAAGGTGCCGCGCGCGCTGTTCGTGCCGCGAATCGGCAACAGCTTCAGGGTGCTGGCGGACGGGCAGGAACTGGCGCGCTTCGGCACTTTTCCGCCGGGGCCGTATGACGACGCTTCCTTCACGCCGCAGTACATCGCGCTGCCGGCCTCCTCCACTTCTGCCGCCTCTTCGCAGCGCGTGGAAATCGTCATCGCGGCGCAGGCCGCGCGCCAGGGCGGGCTGTCGCCCGTAGTGGCGGGCACCGAGGCCGAGATTCGGCCGCTGTACGAGAATGCCCTCTTCTGGCAGATCAGCGGCGGGCGCTTCATCGCCATCGTGAGCGGCGTGCTGGGGGCGCTGTCGCTGCTGGTGTGGCTGCGGCAGCGCGAATCGGTCTATCTCTATTACGGGCTGGGCGAGCTGCTCTGGTCGGTACAGACGGCGCGGGTGCTGTTCACGCATGCGCCGCTGCCGTGGCCCTGGTGGGGCGTGGTGCCGCTGGCGGCGTTCCAGGCGGCGGTGCCGCTCTTGTGCCGCTTCGCGCTGGCGGTGGTGGGCAAGGGCGACACGCGGCTTGCGCGCTTCCTGGGTCTGCTGGCCTTGCTGGCGCCGGTCACGGCCACGATCGGCATCACGGTGCCGTTGCTGTGGCTGATGCCGGCATGGCAGATTCTCTTTCTCCTGTCCGGGTTGGCGATGGTGGTGGTCGTGCTGCGGGTGGCGGTGCGCAGCTCGGTGCTGGAGCACCGCGTGCTGGGCGTGGCGGTGGTGCTGGTGGTGCTGAGCGCCGCGCGCGACAACTGGGTGATGCGCACCTCGCCCGAGGCCTATGCGGTGGTGCCGTGGATACGCTTCGCGTGGGTGGGCTTCGCGATCTCGCTGGCCTGGGTGATCGCCGAGCGCATGCGCAAGGACGTGCGCGCGATGGCGCAGATGAACGCCTCGCTCGAAGCCGAACTGGCCGAGCGCAACGCGGCGCTGGAAGCCGTCTTCGTGCGCGAACGCGAAGGCGAGAAGGCGCGCGGCGCGCTCGAAGAACGCCAGCGCCTCACGCAGGACCTGCACGACGGCCTAGGGGGCCAGTTGGTTGGCCTGCTGCAGATGGCCCAACAGCCCGGCGCCGCAATGGGCGACGTGGCGCTGCACCTGCGCGACGCGGTGGATCAACTCAAGCTCACGGTGGACGCGATGCACGGCTGCGAAGGCGACGTGGCCTCCGCGCTCGGCAGCGTGCGCTACCGGCTCGGTCCGCGTCTGCAGGCCTCAGGCATCGATCTGGCCTGGGACGTTGGCTCCCTGCCGACGATGACGGGATGGAGCGCACGCGAATCGCACCAGCTGCAGATGCTGCTGTTCGAGGCCTTCGGCAACCTGATGGCGCATGCGCAGGCGACGCAGGCCAGCCTTGGCGCGAGGCTGATCGAAGGCGCCGAAGAGCGCGCCATCGAGATCGAACTGCGCGACAACGGCCGGGGCTTCGACACTCAGGCCGTGTTCGCGGGCAAGGGCCTGACGAACATGCGCTCGCGCGCTGTCGCGCTGGGAGGCACGCTCACCGTGCGCTCGCAGCCGGGGGAAACCTGCCTGCTGCTGCATCTGCCGGTGCCGGTGCCGGTGGCATCGAGCGGGCCCGAGATCGATCGGTCGACGCTTCAGCCGGCGAACGGCACGCTGCGATAAGGGCTGCGCGCCTCGTTAAGCAGCATGCGGTTGGTGCGCAGCAGGTGCTCTTCGCGCGCGTCGGAATACTCCCAGATCAGCCCGCCCGCGATGTACGCCGCGCTCACCTGCGACCAGCTGCTGTACGCCTCGCGCACCTGCCTGGCGAGGCCGCCCGCAAAACCCGCGAACTCCGCGCGCTCGATGTAGCCGAGCTGCACCGCCCAGCGCGAAAGGCTGGCCAGGCGCACGGCGTCCCACGCGACGAGGCTGGGCACCTCGGCCTGCGAGACATGGAAGTGCTTGCGCAGCGCCTCGACCCAACTCGGGCTGCCCATCATCAGCGCGGCCAGTTCCTGCGTCGACTTGCCACTCTGCGCAGCCAGCTCGCGGTAGTCCAGGCTCTTGCGCGCCTTGATCTGGAAGAACGAGGGAAAGAAGGCGTCCATGACCATGCGCAGGACCATGGGCGTGTCTTGTGTTGCGGTGTCGATGGCGGCGACGGCTTTCCACAGCGGGGCGTACGCCGAGCGCTGCCCTTCCTCGGTGAGCCAACGGGCGGTCTGCTCGAAGCTGGCGCGGTCGTTCACGCTCCAGACGTCGGCGATGCCTTCGCGCAGCACGTCGTTGTCCTTGCCTGTGAGCACCGCGTTCACGTAGTCGCCGTTGAAGGCCGACAGCGGCGCGCTGAGCGTGACCAGCCACTGCTCGTCGCCTGAGAGCGCATTGGCATCGGCAGTGGTGTCGAAGTGAAGCTCCTGGTTGTCCATCAGCGCGTGGCCGAGCGCATCCATCATCCCCATTTGAATCCCTCGTGATCGAAGCGGGGCACGCATCAACAGCGGATGCATGCCGGGCTGGTTGAAACATGGTGGGGCCGCTCGAGTGGCGAACCGGCGCCAGGTTGGCGCAAACGGCAAGCAGCAGCCCAAAGGGGGCGATGCTACACAGAACGGCTGGGCAGGATTCTGATGAATTCTTCACTCGCACCGCAATGAGAGCAGGAACGGAAAGAGGAAGACGGGCTTCACGCCCGCCTCCCCTTGTCGTGAGCGCTTCGGGTCAGGACTTCCCTGACGGACGCGGATCAGAAAACGTGCCAGTGGCAAGCGCTGGAGAACAACCGACAGCACCGCGAGCCGCATACGCTGTGTTTCACCTGGCTGGGTATCGGTTTGACTTTATTTTAGATATATCTAAAATAATTCAGACATACTTCAAGAAGGACCCCCACCATGAGACATTTCCACTTCGGCCACGGCCATCACCACTGCCGCACCGCCCGCGGCGAACATGAAGACGGTCTTTCCGGCGGCGGCCGCGGACATCGGGGCGGGCGCGGAGGCGGCGGCGGGCGCGTGTTCGGCCATGGCGGCCTGCGCTTCGTGCTGCTGCGGCTCATTGCCGACAAGCCCTCGCACGGCTACGAGCTCATCAAGGCCATCGAAGACCGCCTCGGCGGCAGCTATGCGCCGAGCCCCGGCGTGGTCTACCCCACGCTCACGCTGCTCGAGGAAATGGGCTACCTCAGCATCGAGACCGCCGACGGCAGCGGCCGCAAGAGCTACAGCATCACGGCCAGCGGCCGCGAGTTCCTCGAAGCCAACCGCGAGATGGCCGACGCGATGATGGCCCGCATGAGCGGCGGCGTCGACGGCGCAGGCCCGCGCGGCGGGCGCCCGCCGCAGGTCACGCGCTCGATCGAGAACCTCAAGATGGCAATGCGCATGCGCCTGACGGGCGCGCCCCTCACCGAGCAGCAGGCGCACGAATTCGCCGCGGTGCTCGACGCCGCGGCCCAGCAGATCGAAAGGATCTGAGGAGCCGCCGGCAACACGAATCCCAACCAACCCTGTCTCGCAACAGGATTTCCGCAATGACTGACTTCAGTACATCACCAGCGTCCATCGCACCAGACCGCACGCCCCGCCGCGTGCGTCACGAGCTGCGCTTTCGCCAGCTCGCGGTGAAGACGGTGCAACGCGTGACGCCGCACCTGATCCGCGTCACGCTCACCGGCGACGACCTCGCGGGCTTTCAGAGCCCGGGTTTCGACGACCACGCGAAGATATTCTTTCCCGACCCCGCAACCGGCAAGCTGAGCCTGCCCGCCATGGGCCCCGAAGGCCCCGTCTGGCCCGAGGGACGCCCCACGATGCGCGACTACACGCCGCGCCGCCACGACGCAAAAGCCGGCACGCTCGAAATCGACTTCGCGCTGCACGAAGCCGGCCCCGCCACGCAGTGGGCCGAGCAGGCGAAACCCGGCGACATCCTCGGCGTGGGCGGCCCGCGCGGCTCGTTCATCGTGCCGACCGAATTCGACTGGCACCTGCTGATCGGCGACGACACCGCCCTCCCCGCCATCTCTCGGCGCCTGGCCGAACTGCCGGCCGGCGCGCGCGCGGTGGTGCTGGCCGAGGTCGACAGCGAAGCCGACGAGCTCCCGTTCGAGACGAAGGCCGAACTCACGCTGAAATGGGCGCATCGCAAAGGCGCCGAGCCGGGCCTGAGCCCCGTGCTGCTCGACACGCTCAAGGCCATGCAGTTGCCGGCCGGCGACTTCCACGCGTGGGTGGGCTGCGAATCGGCCATCGCCAAGGCGCTGCGCGCGCACCTGGTGGGCGAGCGCGGCGCGAACCCGAAGTGGACGCGGGCCTCGGGCTACTGGCGCCGCGGCGCGGTGGCCACGCACGATTCGCACGACGAGTAAGCCGCGCGAGCCTCGCGCCTCTGCCTCGGCTCAGTGCGGCACTTCAGCCGGCCCCGACGCCGCCGCGCTGCGCCGCGGGCTGCGGATCAGCAGCAGCAGCGGAATCGCCAGCACCGTGATGATCATCATGATGGCGAAGTCGTCGAGGTAGCCGATCAGCGCGCCCTGCCGAGTCACCTCGGCGTTGAGCAGAGCGAGCCCCGTCGCGGTGTCGGGCGACATCATCTGCGGCAGGGTCGCGAGCGCCGCGTTGCCCGGCGCCACGGTCGATGCGATCTGCGCATGCGCCTTGCTCGAACCTTCGGTCAAAAGCGCCTGCACGATCGAGATGCCCACGCTGCTGCCGATGTTGCGCAGCAGGCTGAAGATGGGCGTGCCCTGGTTGCGCAGCCTCGGCGCCAGCGTGGCGAAGGTGGCAGTGGAAAGCGGCACGAATGTGAAGCCGATGCCCAGCCCCTGGATGAAGCCAGAGACAACGATCAGCGTGCTGTCCATCTGCAGCGTGAGCCGCGTCATCTGGTAGAGCGAGAACGCCGTGAGGCCGAAGCCCAGCGCCATGATCGCGCGCACGTCGATGCGCTGCACCAGCCGCCCGACGATGATCATCGCGATCATCGTTCCCACGCCGCGCGGCGCCGTCACCTCGCCGGTGTAGATCACCGGGTAGCCCATCAGTCCCTGCAGGAAGTTGGGCAAGAGCGCCATGGTCGCGAACAGGATCATGCCGACGATGAACGCGAACAGCAGGCCGGTGACGAAGTTGCGGTCCTTCAGCAGGTCGCGGTCGAAGAAAGACACACCCTGCACCGTCCAGGTGTGGACCACGAAGAAGCAGAAGGCCACCAGCGCGGCGGCCGCTTCGAGCTTGATCTCCCATGACTCGAACCAGTCGAGCTGCTCGCCGCGGTCGAGAAAGAGCTGCAGCATGCCGATGGCGATGCTCAGCGTGACGAAGCCGAAGATGTCCAGCCTCTCGCCCTGCGGCCGGCTCTCAGGCAGGTAGCGCGCGATGCCCCAGAAGGCGAAGACGCCCACCGGCAGGTTGATGAAGAACACCCAGCGCCAGTCGAAGTTCTCGGTGAGCCAGCCGCCCAGCAGCGGCCCGAGGATGGGACCGACCATGATGCCCGCGCCCCAGATGGCCATGGCCTGGCCGACCTTCTCGCGCGGGTTGATGTCCAGCAGCACCGCCTGCGACAGCGGCACCAGCGCCGCGCCGAAGATACCCTGCAGCAGCCGCGCGGCCACGATGCCGACCAGCGAAGTCGCCAGCCCGCACAGCGCCGAGGCCACGGTGAAGCCGATCACCGAGATGATGAACACGCGCCTGCGCCCCCAGTGCCCGCACAGCCAGCCCGTGAGCGGCAGCGCGATGGCCGAGGCCACGATGTACGAGGTGAGCACCCAGGTGATCTGGTCCTGCGAGGCCTGCAGGCTGCCCTGCATGTGCGGCAGCGCCACGTTGGCGATGGTGGTGTCCAGCGCCTGCATGATGGTCGCCAGCATGATCGAGATGGTGATCATGCCGCGGTGCGGCACGGTGGTTCCGGGCGCGACGCTCATGACGACTTGCGGCCGGCCGGCGAGGTGATCTCCACGAGGCTGCCGTGCACCCGCGCGAGCAGGCCCAGCAACTGGGCGCGCTCGGCCTGCGACAGCACCGACATCACGCGGGCGTTGAGCCCGTCGCTGATGCTCAGGGCGCTGTCGAGCGCCTTCTCGGCGCTGGGCTCAAGGTGGATTCTGTTGACGCGGCGGTCGGTGGGGCTGGGCTCGCGGCGTATCCAGCCGGCAGCCGCCATGCGGTCGCACAGGCCGGCCACGGCCATGGGGGTCAGGTCCAGCCGCTGGGCGAGTTCGGCCTGCGAGAGCGGCTCACCTTCGTCGCCGTGCATCGCCAGCGCGCCGAGCAGGCGGCACTGTGCGCTGGTGAGTCCGATGCGCTCGCGCGCGAGGCGGTCGAACTCCTCGCTGTAGAGCTTGCCCACGCTCTTGACGAGGAAGCCGAAGCGCTGCGTGAAGTCCCTTTTCATAAGGGACTTGATTGTCTACATGTTTATTAGTTGAGCATTAGCAATGCGGGCATCCGGAGCTTCCTAGAGCCACCCCGCGCGCCTGAACCGGTAATAGAGATAGCCGCAGGTGCTGACGATCAACCCCAGCGCGATGCCGTAGCCGTAGCGGAATTTCAACTCCGGCATGTTCTCGAAGTTCATCCCCCAGATGCCGGCGAAGGCGGTGCACACCGCGAAGATGCTGGCCCAGGCCGCCAGCCGCTTGGTGACTTCGCTTTCCTCGATGGTGACCATCGACAGGTTCACCTGGATCGCCGTGGCGATGGTGTCGCGCATCGCGTCAATCGATGCGTTGATGCGCACCAGGTGGTCGCCCACGTCGCGGAAGTATTCCTGCGAGCTCATGCAGATCTGCGGCACGCGCCCGCCGTGCATCTTGCCGGCCGCCTCCACCAGCGGCGCCACGGCACGCTTGAGCACCATGCTGCGCCGCTTCAGGTCGTACAGCTGCTTGATCTTGTCGCGCGCCGCGCCGCCCTGGCCGAAGATCTGCTGCTCGATGGATTCCAGCTCCACCTCCAGCGCGTCGATCACCGGGAAGTAGCGGTCGACCACCGCGTCCATCAGCGCATACAGCACGAAGCCGGCGCCGTGGCGCAGCAGATCGGGCTCGCGCTCGCAGCGCTCGCGAACGCCCAAGAAGCCCTGCTTGCTGCGGTTGCGCACCGACAGCACGTAGTTGGCACCGACGAAAACGTCGACCTCGCCCACGTTCATGCTGTGCTCGTCCCCGGCCGAGGGCTCCACCAGGTGCATGACGACGAAGAGCGAGTTGCCGTATTCCTCCATCTTCGGGCGCTGGTGGCCGTGGTGGGCGTCTTCCACCGCAAGAGGATGCAGGCCGAACTCCTTCTGCATCTCGCGCAGTTCCTCGTCGGAGGCATCGCTCAACGCCACCCAGACGAAGCAGCCGGGCCGGCTGATGTATTCGCTGATGTCCTCGACCGG
>Ga0068853_100002285_pt1 | contig 14317 bp, 20 predicted proteins | sample KBSCornC32_FD_65655 | JGI IMG/M metagenome (GOLD analysis project Ga0068853, IMG submission 65655) | Corn rhizosphere microbial communities from Kellogg Biological Station, Michigan, USA - KBS Corn C3-2 | ecosystem: Host-associated > Plants > Roots > Rhizosphere > Soil ... | reverse complement strand
ATCGGCGAAAGAAGCCGACTGCGGTGTGACCCGGTCCGATTGACCTCGGCAATTCGATGACATTGGCCGATGTCCACGCGTTCGCGATGAGCCTTCCGGGGCACCGTCGCGACGAAGTGGGGCCACCGCGCGGCGGATCGTCCGGAGACCGCCGCTTCGCGTGGCAGCGACCGTTCAGCAAAGCAGACCTCAAGCGGTTCGGCGATGAGGCGCCGGCAGCCGGGAGATCCGCGCCGCTTGCCTTGAGGGCCTTGACGCCAAGGACGCCCCTGCTCGAGAGATCACTCCGCCCGGGCCGGGTCAGCGAGGCCGTCGCAGCCAATCCAGTCGGGAGGCCAGGATGTCCGCGGTCCAGGCCGCGACCGCGCGGACCCGCGCGAGGCGGCGGACCTCGGTCCGGATGACGAGGTGGACGCCGGGCAAGCTCTCGCTGTCTCCGAGTTGAACCAGATCGGGCTCGTCGTCCGCCAAGAAGCCGGGCAGGGCGCTGACCCCGAGCCCACCGGCGGCGGCCTTGGTGAGAATCGCCGGATCGTCCGCGCGCAGCACGACACGAGCGCGTCGCACGGCGGCCGGCAGCCATTCGAAGTTGGGCCCGCCGTAGGTCCCCTGCTCGAAGTCCAATAGTCGTGGCCGTCAAGGTTGTGCGGCGGCGGCGTTCCGTGACGGGCCAGGTAGGCGCGCGAGGCGTACAGCGCGGCCTTCACGTGGCCGATGCGGCGGCTCGTGATCCCGGCTCCGCTCGGCACGATGTTGCGGACGGCCACATCGGCCCCCCGCGGGCGATGTCGAGCACGCGGCTCGTCGCCAGCAGCACGACGTCGATCTCCGGATGCGCAACCCGGAAATGGGGTAACGCCGGCACGATCAGGTGCGATGCGATGGGCGCGGGGACGGTCAGGCGCACGGCGCCCCGTGAGCCTGCGTCGCCGGCGAGGAACGCGTCGAGGCGCGCGACGTCTCGGTCGACGTCGTCGAGGGCGGCGAGCGCGCGTCGCCCTGCCTCGGTGGGCTCGATTCGTCCCCCGCGCCGCTCGAACAGCCCCGGCCGTTCGCGTTCCAGGGCCGCCACCCGCCGGCTGATGGTGGCCTTGTCCACACCGAGCGCGCGAGCGCCGGCAGCCATCGAATGCGCTCGGCCGGCCGCGGCAAGCGCCCGCACCGAATCGATCGTTGTGCTCACGCACACGAGCGTTGCACGGACGCAACGATCGGAGCAAGCCGCTCCCGCCGGCGAACCCGGGGGAGGTCTGAGCAATCCCATGCTGCTTCAGCTTGTATTTATACTTCGACTATTCTAGAAATATGGTGTGAGAGGGAAGCTGGATCGCCATGCCGAGCAGCTCGGGGCCCTGGGGCACCCGATTCGCCTGGCCGTCTTGCGCTACGTGGTCCAGGCGGGGCCCGAGGGCGCCGCCGCAGGCGCGATCCAGTCGCACGTCGACATGCCGGCATCGACGCTCAGCCATCACCTCAAGCGCCTCGTCGAGGCTGGCGTGATGCGGTCGCGCGGCGAGGGGACGTTTCACTACTACTCCGCCGACTACGACGCTCTCCGCAAGCTGACGGATTACCTGTGGGAAGACTGCTGCAAGAACGGCGGTGGGAAATGTTGCTGACCCTTTCTTGTGTCCAGCCGTTCACGTGATTTCGAAGAAGGAGATGCGATGAATGTCCTCAAGCCGCACGTGTCGCTGAACGTGACCAATATCGACGCGGCCGTCGCGTTCTACGAGAAGGTGTTCGACGTATCGGCCACGAAGCGCCGCCCCGGCTACGCCAAATTCGACCTCGCCGAGCCGTCGCTGAACCTCTCGATGGTGGAGGCGCCTCGGTCGGGCGTGAACGCCAGCCACTTCGGAATCCAGGTGGCGTCGACGGACGACGTCGCGCTCGCGAGCGAGCGGTTCAAGCGGAACGGCCTCCGGACCTTCGCCGAGGAGAACACCTCTTGCTGCTACGCGATACAGGACAAGGTCTGGGTCGAGGACCCCGACGGAAACATGTGGGAGGTGTTCGTCGTCAAGGGGGACAGTCCGACGATGCGCGAGGGCGCTGAAACGGCCTGCTGCACCCCCATGGCAGGCGCGACCCAGGATGGTCTGGTCCGGGTGGGCGCGAAACGCGGATGCTGCTGAAGAAGGTCGTCGCCGAGGCGCTGGGAACGGCCCTCCTGCTGGCCGCTGGTGAGTGAGTTCGTCGCGACCTTCGGCCTGCTGGCCGTCATCTGGGGAGCGGCTCGCCGGAGGGCCGCCTTGGTTCCTTTCGCCGTGGGCGCCTACATCACCGCCGCCTACTGGTTTACGTCGTCCACTTCGTTCGCCAACCCCGCCGTGACGCTCGCGCGTGCTGCCAGTGACTCGTTCGCGGGAATCCGCCCGGCCGATGCGCCGGGATTCATCGTCGCCCAGCTCGCCGGCGCCGCCGCCGCGACGGCCGTCTCTCGCTGGCTGGTCTCCGCTCTACCCAAAGTCGCCGATCGCGTCGTCGATCGGCTCGGATCCGACGAGGAGCTGTCATGAAGACCGTGATCTTTGCTTGCATTCACAACGCCGGGCGTTCGCAGATGGCGGCCGCCTGGTTCAATGCCCTGGCCGACGAGACGAGGGCACGCGCCGTGTCGGCAGGTACCGATCCCGGAACGCGGGTTCACCCGGAAGTACTCGAGGCCATGCGGGAGGTCGGCGTGGACCTGAGCGATCGGAAGCCTCAGAAGCTGACCGACGACCTCGCGCGAGGGGCGCAGATGCTGATCACGATGGGATGCGGAGAGCAGTGCCCTGTGGTGCCCGGTCTCCGTCGGGACGACTGGCCGCTCGAGGATCCCAAAGGCAAGCCCGTCGCGCGCGTCCGGGAGATCCGAGACGACGTGCGGGAGCGAGTCCTCGCCCTGCTCCGGAAAGAGGGCTGGGCGCGCGGATGATCCGCCGAGCCGAGCGGCCGGATTTTCCGGCGGTGCTCACGTTGCTCGTCGAGGCGAAGCTCCCGACCGAAGGGGTCGCCGAGCACTTCCAGTCGTTCTTCGTCGTGGACCATGGTGGCCGAATCGTCGCGTGCGCTGGTCTCGAGGTTCGGGGCGATGCCGCCCTGGTGCGTTCGCTGGTGGTCGCTCCGGATGCTCGCGGTTCCGGGCTCGGCGCTGCTGTGCTCCGCCGGGCGTTGCACGAAGCCCACGATCGCCCGGGAGGGGTGTATGCGCTGACCACCACGGCAGAGGCGTACCTGTCCCGGTTCGGATTCGAGCGCGTCGCGCGCGAGTCTCTGCCGGCCCAGCTCTTCGAATCCCGTGAGCTGCAGGACGCATGCCCGTCGTCGGCCGCGGTCATGAAGTGCGTTTGGCCGTAGCCTCGGCTCGAAATCCTGGGTCCTTTTCGAGCGGGCTGGTGCACCGTGGTGCCGATTCAAAGGCGTTGACTGCCGCGGTGGTCGGGCCCGACGATCGGCCGGCCTGCGCGAGTCGTGCAGAGCCAGGTCGAGGGCGCGCAGAAGCTGCGCTCAGCGCGACAAGAAGAAGCCCAAGAGCGCGCCGTAGACGGTCGAGGCGTATGGGCTCGCCCAGATCGGACAGGCACCGGTCCTGCAACCCACGAATCGGTGAAAGCCGGAGCCGAGCCCAGCGCCGAAGACGACGGAAAGGATGGTGCGGACCAGCAAGATCGAACTCTCCTTCCTGACTCCTGGACGGTTGGAGCTTGGCGCGGACGAAAGGGTTCAGGCGTCCCGCGAACCCTTTTCGAGGACGGCGGCTCTCACCGGATGAATGAGGTTCTCGACATGAAGGCGACCATCGAATCAATCGGCAAAGTTGGCAGCCGCACGAGCATCGACGGGCATGAGCTCGTCTTCGATCAGCCCGCGACTGTGCCCGGCGGCGAGGATCGCGGCCCTTCGCCGCTCGACGTGATGGCGGTGTCCGTCGCCGCCTGCGCCCACTATTACGCCGCCGCGTACCTGCACGGCCGAGCTCTCTCGGCGGAGGGACTGGCCGTCGAGGTCACGACAGAGAAGGAGCGCGTCCCGGTCTCCCGGATCGGCCGGGTCCAGATGAGAGTGCGTCTTCCTGTCGGACTGACCGACCGGCACGTCGCAGGAATCGAACGAGCGATCAAGAGCTGCCCCGCCTATGGGACGCTGCTGCATCCGCCGGTGGTGGAGATCTCCATCGACGGCCCGGGCCAGAAGGGCCTCGACGCGGGACCGGTCGGCGGTCGAGCCGCAGGGGTCGGGTAGACTCTACGCGTGACCGCAGCTCCATCGGACGAAAGTCTCCTGGCGAAAGCACGGGCGGGCGACAAGCAGGCGCTCGAGACGCTGCTCGAGCGACATCAGGAGCAGGTTTATCGCTTCGGGATGAAGATGTGCCGCGATCCGGAGGACGCGAGAGACGTTCTGCAGGAGACGTTGCTTGCGATGGCGCGCGGTGTTCGAGACTTTCGGGGCGCCTCGTCCATTTCCACGTGGCTCTACACCATCGCGCGGAGCTTCTGTATCAAGAAGCGCCGGCGCAGCAAGTACGCGCCTGACGAAGAGCGTTCCCTCGATTCCGACGCCGCTGGCGAGTCCAAGAGGATCGTGGCGCCAGGTGAAGACCCCGATGAAGCGCTGGCAGGGCGGCAGGTCGAACGCGCGCTCGAACAGGCGATTGCGGGGCTCGACCCGATGTACCGCGAGGTTCTCCTCCTTCGAGACGTCGAGGGCCTCACCGCGCCCGAGGTGGCAGAGGTGCTGAGCGTGAGCGTGCAGGCGGTCAAGAGCCGGTTGCACCGCGCCCGGCTGTCGGTGCGGGAGCGAGTCGGCCCGCTCCTCGGCGTCGAGACGGACCTGCCCGCTGCCCCGGGCGCCTGTCCGGACGTCGTGTCGATGTTCTCCCAGCACCTGGAAGACGAAATCAGCGCGGACCTCTGCGCACAGATGGAGCGCCACCTCGAAATCTGCGGACGGTGCCGCGGAGCCTGCGACACGCTCAAGCGAACGCTCGCGCTCTGCCGGACGAGCGGAGAGACCGTACCGGTCCCGGCGGCGGTGCAGACTTCGATCCGGACCGCCCTCCGGGGTTTCCTGGCCGAGAACGTCTGACGGCCGCTCGCTCGTCAGTGGGTGCGCATCATCTCCGGCATCCCGTTCTCGAGGAACAGGCTGACCACGTCGGCGTGCCGCCTCACGAGAGCGACGACGGCGGGATCGTCCGAGGTCTCGGTCACCGTTATCCCCTTCGGCGTATTCTCCATCTTCACGTGAATCTTGTCCGCGTTCTCGAAGATGGCGGCGAACAGGGGATCGCGCGCGTTGATCGGCCGCTTCTCCTCGAGTCGGGCGTACATCGACTGCACGTGCTCGCGGAGCTGTGCCATGACCGCGGGGTCGTCCGACTCGGTCGTGGCGCGCACGCCACCCGGAATTTCCGTCACCGTCCGCCGGATCTGATCCCGGCTCGCGAAGAGCGAGTGGATCCCCATCATGTCAGCACCGTGTCCGCCGCCCGGCCTCATACCGTGACCGTCCGGGGGCCCCATCCCGCGGCCACCCCCGCACATGCCGCCTCGCTGCGGCTGTCCTCCGGTCGGCTGGGCGAGCACCCCGGCCGCGAAACCGAGCACGCCGGCGATCGCGAGCCCGAAACTCAACGCTGTCACTCGGGTCCTGGACTTCATGGTCTACCTCCACTCACGTTTGAGCCTGACCGGAAGAGAAGGGTTCGAGGAATGCACTCCGAATCCTTTGCCCATCGGTCGGCTCCAACGGGCCATGGAGGCCAAATGGCGACCGTAGAGGTGACCGAGAAGAACTTCGAATCGAATGTGAAGCAGGGGATCGTCGTGCTCGACTTCTGGGCAAGCTGGTGCGGTCCGTGCCGTGCGTTCGCGCCCGTGTTCGAGGCCGCATCCGCAGGCCATCCCGACGTGGTATTCGGCAAGGTGAACACCGAAGCCGAGCCCCGCCTTGCAGCCGCTTTCGGCATCCGGGCGATCCCCAGCCTGATGATCGTCCGCGACGGCGTTCACCTGGCAACTTTGCCTGGCGCGCGTCCCGCCGCGGCGCTCGACGAGCTCATCGGGAAGGTGCGGGCCATCGACATGGAAGAGGTCCAGCGAGACCTCGACGCGCACGCTGGCGAGCGGCGAGTCGAGAAAGCGGGAGGCGTCTGATGTGCCGGCGGGTGGAGTGCCGGAAGTGCGGTCGGCCGACGTTCGCGGGCTGCGGAATGCACGTCGAGCAAGTGCTCGGCGACGTGCCGGCCGCCGAGCGGTGCCGTTGTCGAGAGGAAAAGCCCAAAGAGCCCGCTGCGGATGTTGGCGGGGATCTGCGTTCACGCCTTCGAGCCCTGTTCGGGAGGTAGGCGACAGAGGAGAAACACTTGGAGCTCCTCGCGCGCTACTCCCGCACGACCCGGATGACGACCTGGCCGCGCGTATGCCCCTCTCCCACGTGCCGGAGCGCATCGGCGACCTCGCTCAGCGCATAGTGTCGCTCGATCGCCGGTCTGGCCTTGCCGGCTTCGACGAGTTCCTTCAGAGACAGCAGGTCCGCGCGATTTGGAGAAACGATGAACATCTTGAGCTTCTGGCGTGTGAACAGCGACGTCAGCGACGCCTTCGCGAGCCGGAGCAGCCATCGCAACGACGAACTGCCGCCGGAGCACGAGACATAAGTGCCGGTCGGGCTGAGCACCTTCCTGAAGTCCGAAAGCGAGCGGTTGCCCACCGTATCGAAGACAACATCGAAGCGCGCCCCACCCGAGACGAAGTCTTCGTTCGTGTAGTCGACGACGGTATCGGCGCCGAGGGCGCGCACCATCTCCGCGTTGCGACCGCTGCATACCGCGGTCACGTGGGCGCCGAGCGCCTTGGCGATCTGGATCGCCCAGCTGCCGACGCCGCCCGAGGCGCCGTTGATCAAGACCCGCTGCCCGGCCTGGAGACCTCCGACATCGCGCAGTGCCTGCAGGGGCGTGACCGCCCAGGAGGTCGCGGCGGCCTCCTCGAACGACAGGTTGGCGGGCTTCGGGGCGAGTCGCTGGGCGGGAACGACCGCGTATTCGGCGAACCCGCCAGCAGGCGCGTCGCCATAGACCTCGTCGCCCGGCCGAACAGTGGTCACCTTCGCCCCGACAGCCTCCACGCGACCGGCGAGCGCCTGGCCCGGGACCCGGTTGCGGGGCCGCAGCACGCCGATATGCGGGCTAAGCCGGATCACGTACGGCTTGCCGGTGACGATGTGATGGTCACCGATGCTCGCTCCGGCCGCGTGCACCCGCACGAGGACATCGTCTTCCCCGGGAACAGGGCGCTCGACCTCCTCGAAGGTCAACACGTCAGGCGTGCCATACTGCCGATGCACGATGGCGCGCATGGGGACGGCGACCGCGTTGGCGACGATGGAAGCGCGCGGAGGGGAAACGGTAATGCTCATGTCGTTGATCGTGTCCATGGTTAGCTCCTCGGTGATTGAACGGTGTGTGCCACGCTGATGCTCCACAGATACGCTCCGCCGCACGAACGTACTTGAACGGAAGGGCTACCTACGCGTGGAGCGAAGTGCGGCTCTGGCGAAATCCGATTCCCGTAGGAAGCGACTGCTGTCAGAACACCACTGGAACATCGATCTGCAGGGCGGTCGGATGGGCGGTGACCAAGGGCGCATCGAATCGTCGCCCGTCGAATCCACGCACGAAGGAGAGCCCCGGGTGGACTCCGCCCTGCTTACCCACCTTGAAGTGCAGACGCGGGCCGCCGGCGAAGGTGAGCGTGTCGTCGTTCAGAGCCGTGGGGTTGGAGACCCAGCGCTGGTAGAGCAGATCGGCGCCAACTGAGAATTGCGAGCCGATGAAGTAGCCCAGGTGCAGTCCGACGGACGAGTTGGTCCGGAACGCCTCGGTCGCGTTGGCGCTGTCGGACCCGCGGACGCGAACAGACTGCTGCAAGGTGGCTTCTGCCTGCGCGGTGAACCCGTGGTTCACATAGGAGATGTCGCCACCGACGATCGCCGTCATGTAGTTGACCGCGAACATCGCTTGGTCGCCGGGACGAGCCGCCATAGATTCCGTGTTCGCCTTGGCGGCGGCGAGATTCGGCGTGTCGCCGCCTCCCGTGCCGATGGGAATCGTCGCCGCCCCGAATAGTGCGAGCTTGTACCCGCCCAGCTGGCGCGCGTACGTCGCGCCGACGATCGGGTTCACGAACGAGCTGCCGTCGAGGGCCGCGCCCGGCGCGTCGTTACCGACGAATCCCAGCCGCAGCATCGGCGCCCACTCTCGGGTGACCTGGTAGCTCGCCGTGACCATGGTGGTGTACGCCGCATTGAGGTTCCCGTTGGGGGAGTCGTTGAAGCCAGCGGCCTCGCTTTCGACACGGACGGAGTTGCCAATCGTGACCGGTCGGAGCTGCCAGGGTAGGTCGTAGCGCGGCTGGGCAGCCGGGGCGGCCAGCGAGGCCGGTGCGGCCGGCGCATCGACCACGCCGGCAGTCGAGTCGTCCGCGGCGGCCGCCAGGGTGGGTGAGGACAGCACCAGGGCGATCGCGAATCGTGTGAGGGCTTTCATGGGCGTAGCCTTTCTTCTCGGTCGTTGATGGTGGACACGATGGAACGGGCGGTCACGGCGTCGAGGGCAACATGCCCAGGATTTGTGCGACGACCACGTCGGGACGATCGAGCTGGATGTGGTGTCCCGCGCCCTGGACGGTGATCTGTTCGCCGTCGGTGGCCTCGGCGGCGAGCGCACGGTGCATCGCCTCCCAGAGCGCATTCACCTCTGCCGACCAGTCCGGGTGATCGGTCGCCGTGAGGACCCGAACCGGGTAAGAGCCGAACGTTCCGGCAGCGCGGATTTCCTCCGACGCCATGGTGTAGGCGTGGTACTCGACGACCATGGCGGGGGCCTGGGTCGCGAGCAGCGATTCCGAGATCCCGCAGTGGGCGAAATGCATTGCCTCGCAGGCCGCGAGGAAGTCGCCGGGTCGGGGATCGACGAGGACGGCCCCCACCACCTCGTCGGGGTGCGCCTTCGCGAACAGCTCCACGTACCCCCCGCCCATGGAATGCCCGACAACGATGTACGGAGGCGCGTACCCCTGTGACGCGAGGAGCGCCCGCAGCTCTTCGACGATCGTCTTCGGGTCGCGCGGGGTCGTGTACGGGTCGCTGGCGCCGAAGCCCGGGCGCGAGTACGCGAACACTCTCGTATGGCGCGCGACCTCGCTGGCCACCTCGTCCCAGTGGGTCCAGTCTTCGCCGAGTCCGGCTTCGAAGACGACCGTCGCGCCGTCGTCGGTGCCGGCGGTCGCGAGCTCGACCTGGCGGCCGTCGACGGTCGCGACCCGCGCCGGAATCCTGCTGCTGCAGGCGACGGCGAGAACGGCGATCGAGAGGAGCGCGAGGTGCGTGGTGTTGAACTGGCGGATGCGATTTCCGAGAGCCATGTGGAGCCTCCTTTGGTTGCGAGTTCCTTTACGAATACGCTCCGCCGCGGGCGCGGACTTGAATGGAAGGGCTACATACGCGTGGAGCGCAGCCCGGCTCCGTGAGCTTCCGGGCGATCGACGAACGACCGCCGGCATCACACAGTCGGGACGACGAGCTGCCCGCGCGCGTGCGCCCAGGGCAGCGGGCGCGGAATCACGGAACGACGGCGAAGTGGCCCATCATCCCCGAAGCGTGGTGCTCGAGAATGTGGCAGTGATACATCCACTCTCCGACGCGGTCGTCTGGCATCCAGGCGATTCGCACGCGGCTCGGCGGTGGAACGTTCACCGTGTCCTCCCAGGAACGAAACGCCGGCGGCTCACCGTCGACCGCGAGCACCGGAAAGAAGAAGCCGTGGAGGTGGAACGGGTGGTCCATGAGCGTGTCATTCACCATGTCCCAGACCTGGAGCTCGCCCGTCCGGGAGGCGGAAGCGGTAGGTGAACGTGTCGCCCGGAGCGATGGGCCGCTGCACCATCTCGGTGCCGTCCATCGCGGTTGGTATCCGCAGCCCGTGCCAGTGGATGGCGGTCGCTTCGGGGAGTCGATTCGTGAAGTTCACCTCCAGCACGTCGCCGACCTGCGCCTGGATCACCGGGCCGGGAACCTGGCCGTTGAATCCCCGCGCCCTCGTGCGGCTCTGCGTAGCAAAGGACCAGTCGACCTCCCGCGCGTCGAGATCGAGCCGAACGACCGTTCGCCCGGGATCGGGCGTAGCCGCGGTCCGGGCCTGCTCATGGGCGAGAGCGGCGTCGGCGGAGGTGCCGTGCTGATGGTGATGGTGCTCGTGTCCGTTCCTGGTGGGCTCCCTTCTGGTCCTCGACGCGTGGTTGCGTCGTCGAACCGATGGTGCCGCCGCAGCGGCTCACGAACCACGACGTGGATGCCGCCATTTGTGCCGTCCCCTAATCAAAATTCAACTGCCTCCAGATCGGGCGCTCTCGAGGACGCGACCTCACGACTGCCAACTACCCGCCGACTTCTGCCATAGTCGGCTCGTGCGTCGGGTTCTGTTGACGGGGGTGCCTCCCTTCGAGGTTCAGGATCTCGCGGGTCCCCTCGAGGTCTTCTCCCGTGCAGATGGATACGAGGTCGAGATCCCGACTACCTCGAGTGGTTGCGAGCGATGTGCGGGCAGGCGAGGCGGGTGGCCGCGAGTTGCCTCGGCACGTTCGTGCTGGCAGCCGCCGGGGTCCTCGAGGGCAAGCGGGTCGTCACTCATTGGCAGTGGTGCGACAACCTGGCTCAGCGCCATCCCGACGTGAAGGTCGAGAGGGACGTCATCTTCACGAAGGACGGGAACGTCTACACGTCCGCCGGGATCAGCACGGGAATCGATCTGGCGCTGGCGTTCGTCGAGGAAGATCAGGGCCGGGCGGCGGCGCTCGCGATGGCGAAGTGGCTGGTCCTTTACGTCCGTCGCACCGGAGGCCAGGTTCAATTGAGCCGCCTGCTCGAAGCGCAAGCGACATGGACTGGTCGCTTCGACCGCCTGCAAGAATGGATTCTCGAGCACCTCCCCGAGGAGCTGAACGTGGAGAAGCTGGCGGCCGCAGCCGGGATGAGCCCGCGACACTTCGCGCGCGTATTCCGCGGCGAGAAGCGTGTCACGCCGGCGCGATTCGTGGAACGCCTGCGCGTGGAGGCCGCAGGGCGGATCCTTTCGGAGTCGGAAGCAGGTCTCAAGGAAGTCGCCGGCTGCTGCCTGCGGGTTCGGTAGTGCGGATGGCATGACGAGGTCGTTCGTGCGGGTGACGGATCTGGCCCCGCGTGAGTACGCCAGATCGCAGCAGGCTGAATTGCAGCAGCGAGAGTCGTCGAAGCGTGGCCCCATCAGGAGATCCGCTCGCAGCGCCCGGGCGGCCCGACCAGCGCGCAAGTAGCCTACATGAGCCGCAGGGAGTCCGCGGTAATCCCGAACATTCGCCGGAAGGTACGACTGAGGTGGGACGAGTCCGAGAACCCGGCGTTATGAGCGGCATCGGTGAGAGACGAGCCCGCCGAGAAGATCTCGGCCGCGCGCATCAGTCGCCGCCATAGCAGGTAGGTCTTGAAGGGCAATCCGGTCTCTTCAACGAACAGATGGCGCGCCCGTCCGGTCGATAGGCCGACGTGCGCAGCCGCGTCCGCCAGGGTCACGGGCGTCTCCAGCCGACCGGCCGCCCAGGCCGACATTCTCCGAACGCGCGCTTCGGGCCGTTCATCCCGATCGCTGCCAGGAGCGAGCTTCGCGAGCAGGGCGCGACCTAGGTCGATCAAGGTTTGATCACTTCTTTGAGGCGACTCGAAGCCGGCGCGCAGGCGCCCGGGCAGCCCGGCCAGTTTCGCCGCGGGAATCGGGATGAGGGTCTCGCCTGAGAACAAGGTGCGCTGAAGCTCGCGCCCCGGCTCTCCCTCCGGATCGACGTACAGATGGGCCACCATGCCTTCGCCCGCGAGTGCATGCTCCGTGTCCGGCGCGACCGCGGCCGCTTCGCCGCCGACCTCCCGGTCTCGAGTCTCGAGCGTGAACCATCCGTGGAGTGAAAGCGTCACCTGCACGGCGTGGTGAGCGTGGAACTTGGTCTTTTGATAGGGCCCGTCACCCGGCCGCGTGCCCAGGACCCACAGGCTGGCCCCTTCCCAGAAGACCATGCGGCCGTATGCCTTGGTGCTCATTTCCAGACGGTACCCCGTTTCGGCGCGGAATAGCCCTTTCGTTCAAGTGCCAAACGGCGCAGGTCCTTAGTGTCGAGGTCATCGAACGCCTTGGAGGTTCCCATGACGACCGCACCGCGCCATTTCTCGTCTGCTTCCATTCCTCAGCCCTTCGTTCGTGAGCCGAGCGAGGTCCATGTCGACCTCGAGGCGCGCGAGACGGCGTGGGAGATTTCGCCGGAGCGCACGGTCTCCGCCTGGGGCTACGAGGGCTCGGTCCCGGGGCCGACGATCGTCGCCCAGGTGGGCGATACGCTCGTCGCGCACCTGGTGAACAACCTGCCCGAGCCCACGAGCATCCACTGGCATGGACTGCGCCTGCCCGCCCCGATGGACGGTACTCAGCTGGTGCAGCGGCTCGTCCAGCCTGGTGACGCCTTCGATTACCGCTTCGAGCTGCCTGACGCGGGCACGTTCTGGTACCACTCGCATGAAAACGAGACGGTGCAGATCGAGCGTGGGCTCTACGGCGCGATCGTCGTCCTGGGCCCCAACGAGCCGGTCTTCGACGCGGATCGCCTCCTGGTGCTGGACGACGTGAAGCTGGATCGCCATGGCAACATCGCGAAGACGGCGCTCCTCGATCGCCACAGCGGACGCGAAGGAAGCGTGCTGGTCATCAACGGCCGCAGCGAGCCAGAGTACAAGATCGCGGCAGGTCAGGTCGAGCGCTGGCGCACCGTGAACGCCTGCAGCGCGCGCTACGTGAGGCTCTCGCTCGGCGGCCGGGCCTTCCGCATCATTGGCGGCGATGGCGGGTTGCGCGCCGACGCCGTCACGGTCGACGAGGTGCTGCTCGCGCCCGCCGAGCGAATCGAGCTGGCCGTCGGTCCGTTCGAGGACGAGGGTGCCGAGATTGCGATCGAGTCCTTGCCCTATCGGCGCACGTCGGTGAAGCGCCCGCGCCGAGACCGGTGGGGCACGCTCCGCGTCGGACCGCGGGCACCGTCGGTGGCGTCGATCCCGGCGGCCTTGGCAGCGATCGAGCCGCTCGTGCCGCCGGGACCGATCGGGCCGACGCGGACCGTGCGCCTGGGCGCGCGCATGACGCTGCACGGCCACGACTGGCTGATCAACGGCGAGCAACACCACCACGACGAGCCCGTGAAGGTGGGCGAGCTGCAGATCTGGGAGCTCGTCAACGAGACCGGCATGGATCACCCGTTTCACCTGCACGGGTTCTTCTTCCAGGTCGTCGCGACGGACGGCGTTCCGACGGTCCCCAAGTCGTGGGCGGACACCGTGAACGTCGCCGCCAAGGGCCGCGTGACCATCGCCTTCCGCCCCGACGATCGCCCGGGGAAGTGGATGTACCACTGCCACATCCTCGAGCACCACGCCGCGGGGATGATGGGTCACTTCGAGGTGGTGCGATGACCACCCGACGCTGGATCCGCTGGGTGGCGGCGGCGATAGCATTCATCGGCCTGCCCCTCGTCGTCGCAACGGTGCGGTTGCGCCAGTTCGACCGGGGGCAGCTCCTCCGGCCGCAGAAGCCGCTGCCGACGGATGGCAGCGTCGCGGCTGCGCCTCCTCACGACCCCAATGAGCCGACTGTCGCGATCATCCTCGGAACGGACCTCACCGAGATCACCGACGCCCTCGCCCCCTACGAAATGTTCTCCCGGGCTGGAGCGTTCAACGTCTACGCCGTCGCGCCCGAGCGCCGGCCGACCCAGCTTACGGGCGGCCTCCGGATCCTGCCGCACGACTCGCTGGCCGAGCTCGATGCGCGACTCGGCACCGTGCCGCCCGCCATCGTGGTGGTGCCCAACATCCCAAACATCGCCAGCGTGGAGAACAAGCCGCTCGTCGAATGGATGAAGCGGCAGGCTGCAGATGGATCTCACCGGTGTCTATGACGCGCACATCGCTTCGGCCGACCTGCACTCGACCGCCGCCACGTCGGGCAGCGTTCGCAGCGCGCACGGACTCATCCTGCTCGCGTCGCTAGTGGTCTCCGAGAACGAGGATGCACGCTCCATGGGCGTCCTTCGCAGCCTCGATCGATTCGTCGTCCCCGGAAAGAACGGAGCCAAGGACGCGGCCAGAGTCATCGGGGCGCTGAGATCGCTCGCGCCCGCCCTCCCGACAACATACGTGCATGCCGACACAGGCGGGGGCTCCCCGCTGATCATTCCGCAGGGCGGAAGAGGAGCGA
>Ga0068853_100002284_pt1 | contig 14319 bp, 8 predicted proteins | sample KBSCornC32_FD_65655 | JGI IMG/M metagenome (GOLD analysis project Ga0068853, IMG submission 65655) | Corn rhizosphere microbial communities from Kellogg Biological Station, Michigan, USA - KBS Corn C3-2 | ecosystem: Host-associated > Plants > Roots > Rhizosphere > Soil ... | reverse complement strand
GGGGGATTATTGTTTGACCGGGGTTCGGCCGAATGTATAGCGGATAGAGACGGCGAAGGCGCCGGGGACGAAGTTGATGTCGGGGAGGATGTCGAGTTCGGGTTTCCAGTCGAGGGAGAGGTTGACGGGGGCGTTGGCGAATTTGTAGTCCATGCCGACGATGCCGGTGGGGCCGAGCCAGGTCTTGCCGTCCTGGAAGCCGACGTAGCCGCCGCCGCCGTAGAACCAGGTGAGAGAGGGGGTGGCGCCGATGAGTTGGTGTCTTTCGTAGAGGGCGCCGAGGCCGAAGCGGGTGCCCCAGCCTATGAGGCCTTCGACGGCGTTGGTTTCGTCGAGGAAGTATTTTATGCTAACGGAGTTGCTGAGGGTGGGAGGGGAGGTGCTGAGGCGGAGGCCCATCGCCAGTTTGTAGTCCTGTGCGGACAAACGATTGTGCAGGCCGCTGAGGGTCAGCAGCACCAGGCAAAGGGTGATGAATTTCATGTTGATTTTTTTTGTTAACGCATAGGTTAGCGCACTATTGGGTTTGCCTTGTTAGGACTTTCTTAAAGTCGTCGAGTTTAAACGGCCCCTGGCGGGGCTGTTATTTTAGGATTTCTTTTTAGGTTTGGGTGCGGGTGGGTTTGCCGTCGGCTGCGCCTGTTGTGCTTGCTGGACGGCTTGTTGTCGCTGCAGGGCCTGCTGGGTCTCTTTGACGTTTTTGGGGGTCAGGAGAATCTTCGGCATTCCGTTGTGGGGTTGGGTGTCGAAGGCCGGCAGTTCTTCGTCCTCGTATGATCTCGGCTTTTTGATCGCCTCGAAGAGTTCTTCTTTGGATTTTGGGCGGCGTTCTTCCTGCCATTTGAAGCCGCGGAGACGCATATCGTCGGGATTGACGTGTTTAATTGGGATGACGCTGCCTTCGGCGTCGCTGCGGAGGACGACGCGGTTCAGTTCTTTTCCTTTGGACTTGCCGGCGGAGTCGACTTCGGGTTTGCCGAGCGAGTCGAGTTTGGGTGCGAAGACCATATCGATGATGTCGGCGTGGGCCTTGTTGGTCCCGGTGTAGGCCTTGTTGTCGTCCTTTATATAATATATGGTCTCGGCGTTGCCTTTGGCGCGGATGAAGTCGATGTCGCCGTCTTTGAAATAGCAGTTGATGGTGGTGCCTTTCAGCTGGTTGTAGAAATTACTTGCTTCCTTGTTGATGGCGAGGGCGTTCTCGAAGACGTAGAGCCGGTTGGCCTTTTTGTTCTTCGTGTATACGAACATGGTATCACCCGTTATCTGATAGTTGCCGCTGCCCCAGGCTACGGGGTTATTGAACAGCCGGAAGAGACTGTCCTTTGTGGAATAGTAGAGGCTGTCGGCGACTGCCTGGAGGGAGTCCGAGAATATCCTTACGTGGTGGTAGCCGACGATATAACGCAGGCTGGTATCCGTAGTCGGGATCAGGGCAAGGGAGTCTTCATACGTCAGGGGCGGAGGTCGTCTGGAGCTGTCCTTTCGCAGGGAGTCTGCGGCGGCGAAGAGCGCCCGCCGATTGGCAAGCGAGATGCTGTCCTCCCTTCGTCGCCGGTTCGCGCTGTCGAGGATATAGTTGATGGCGCTGTCCGCCATACCTGTTCTTCTCAGGCTGTCTATATACGCCAGTCGTTTGAGGCTGTCCGCGGCCCGGTTGCGGGCCCGGAAATTGGCGATGGTCGTGGCGCGCCGGATGCTGTCGCTCTTGTCCTGCTGCCGGAGCTTTTCGTCCTCTTTTGCCTGGCGGACGCTGTCGCGGAGGGCCCGTTGCTTCATTTTGACCTCGTATTTGGCGTCGTCGATGCTGTCTTTTATAGCTTTTATGCGGGCCTCCTCCTTTTCCTTTGCGAGCCGTTCGAGTTTCTTTTGGTCCTTTTTGGTGAGGGGTTTGGCCGCGGCGCTGTCCTTTGCTTTTTGGGCGGAGTCGGATAGTTTGTGGTGGCCGAGGCTGTCGGCGGCCTTGTTGTAGATCGTGTCCCGGGAGTGGTAGAGGCTGTCGAGGGCCTTTTTGTTGAGGCTGTCGGCGCCGCCTTCGAGGCTGTCGCTCTTATCTTTCGATCTGCTGTTGTCAATACTGTCTTTGATGGCCTGCAGCGAGTCGGCGGCTCTTCTCTGAATGGTCAGGAGGTGGAGGCTGTCGGCTTGCTTTTTTTCGATGCTGTCGACGTATTTGCGGTGGAGGCTATCGTCGTGGGCGATGCGGCGCTGGTCGATTTCGAAGTCGACGAGGCGGCCGGAGGCGAGGGTATCTGCGGTGACATAGATGGAGTCCTTGTCCTGTTTGAGGGCCATAAGGGGACGTCCTGTCGCGAAGAAGCGGTTTCTCTTCTTGCTGTTGACCATGGTGTCGGCCAGGAGGCGCATGCCTTCGGCAGTGTCGATAAGGACGGCGTGGCCTCTTGCTACGCTGATACCGGTGCTGTCGTCTATTTCTACGCTTTCACCCGTCAGCTGTTTGGCGCCGTCGGTGAGGGTAGGGCGTTTGCCAAACTGCGCCCGTTTGGTCCGCAGGTCATAAAAGCCTTCTTTTGTGTGGACGGTCCGGTGGGTACTGTCCTTGAACTGGATGAAGGTTTCGGTTATAAAAGTCGATATCTGTGTCTGGGTGTTGTAGAGCAGGCTGTCCGCGGAGAGGTCGTATTGCGGGTCGCGCATGACGACGTTCTGCCGGAAATGAACGTCTTTGGAGTTCTCGAAGTAGATGGCCTGGTCGCTGGTGAGGACGGTCTCCTTGTTGACGATCTTGCCGCCGTGGTCGTAGGTGCCGATCTTGTTGGCCAGGTCGTACTGGAGCTCTTCGGTTGTGAGGGTACCCTTGCCGTCGGTGAGGGTGACGTGTTTCTGGAAGTGGACCATCTTCTTGTCCACCTCGTATTTCAGGTAGTCGGAATAGATATTGACAGAGTCGTTGTCGTTGATGTGGGCGTTGCCAAAACATTCGATGTAGTTGGCGTGGGGGTTCATGACCAGGCTGTCGCAGTAGATGAGGGTCTTCTCCTGCCGGATCTTCACGTTGCCGATGAGGGTGGTGAGCTCGGTGGTGTCGTTGAGTTTCTGAAAGCGGTAGTTCTCCGAGTTGAGTATCTCGACGACCTTGATGGAGTCGTTGCCTGGGGTCCGGAACTGGATGGTGTTCTGGGACCGGACCTGAGTAGACAGCAGGAAGGTAAAGACGAATAGTCCTATCGCACTGGCCAGTAGCCTGAGTCTCATCTTCGACTTTATTTGTTAACAGGTTTTGACGTGGAGTCTGTAAGGGGGGCCGTCAGTGGGCCGCTCTTATCCTTCCGGCCAAATACCGAGACGTTGACGTAGCGTTTGGGGTGGACCCGGAAGTCGTCCAGCAGGATGTTGAGGCTGCGGGTGGAGGCTTCGAGGTTCTGGTAGAGTCGTTTGTCGTTCATAAGCATCCCTACTGTGCCGTTGTTGCTGTTGAGCTTTGCCAGAAGGCCGTTGAGTTCGGTAACGGAGGCTTTGAGTGCGTCCACCGTCTCGGGGATCTTAGCTTGCGACAATTTCGATGTGGTCGTTTCGACGTTCTCGAGTGTATGGGTGATGTGGTCGTTATTTTTTGCCAGGTTGGCTGTAAAGGTGTTGACGTTCTTTAGTGACTGGGCCATGGCGCCGGTCTGTGCGTTGAGCATGATCTGGAGCTGGGCGGTGGAGTTGGCGAGGTTGGCCATGATGGAACCCACATTGTTCTTAAATCGGGGGTCGAACATGGTCCCTACGGCCTGGATGAGGGAGTCGAGGGACTGGAGGGTGCCGCCCAGTTTGAGGATAATGGGATTGACGCTTTCCTGTACCTGGGATATCAGGTTTGCTTTCTTTTTGGTCTGGAGGGTATCGCCGGCGGCCAGGAACTGGGGATCGTCGCCTTTTGCAATAGTGATGGTGGCGGACGAGATGAACCCGGAATTGATCATGGCGACCGAGTTTTTGGGAATGTGGACTTCCTTTTTGAGGGTGATGGTCACGACGATGCCGTGGGCCAGGTCGACGTCGGATTCGTTGATGGCGGTTACGCTACCGATGGTTAGACCATTGATTTGCACGTTATTGGAGACTTCGACGCCGTCGACGTTGTCAAAGACGGCGTAGAGTTTTTTTGTATGTTGGAAGAGGGCGCTGCCCTTCAGGTAATTAAAGCCAAGGATAAGTGCGGCCAGGGCGACGACTGCCATGACACCGATCTTTAGTTCATTAGATATTTTCATCAGGAATCAATTATTTTTCAATGGTCTGATGCTGTTCGCCTTCGGCTCGGGTCATCAGGAATCAATTATTTTTCAATGGTCTGATGCTGTTCGCCTTCGGCTCGGGTCATCAGGAGTATATTAATTTTCATTTGTCCAATGTGGCCCGCCGGGTTCCGCGTTGAACATCGCAAATGTAGGAAAATTGCCGCCTAAATACTAATAGACAAAAAGTTAAAGCAAGTTAGGGGTGGCTCGCTTTAACTTTTCCTGATTGGCCTTTCGGGCGGTTATTTATGGGTGTTGTTATTGGTCGGAGCTATTGGAGACCTTGCTTGGAGGTCCCTTCGGTTCGGGAGCGGGGATCGGGTGACCTTCGAGGGTGGCTTTGTAGCGGCGGAAGGCGTCCATTATGTTTTTTACTACTTCGTTCTGGCCTTCTTCGCTGTTGAGGTAGTTCTCTTCTTCGACGTTGGATAGAAAGCCGATCTCGACCAGGACGCTGGGCATGCCGGTAGCCTGGAGGACGCGGATACCTTCGTCTCTTTGTTTGACCCCTTCGCTGTTGCGGCCGGAGCCGGCGAACTGTTCTTCGACGAGGGAGGCGAAGAGGGCGCTGTTGGCGAAATATCTTTTTTCGTAGAGGGCGGCGCGCATCATGGCTTCTGGGGAGATCATGTCGAAGGCGGTGCTGTCGGCGTTGGCTTCGCCCGAGCTATCGGAGATCTCGCCTTCTCCTTCTCCGCGCTGGTTAATGGCGGTGCCTTTGAAGCCGCCGCGGTCGGCCTTCCATATGTATGATTCGGTGCCTTTGCGGGCGTGGCTGCCGCGGATGGTTTCGTAGATGGGGACGCGGTGTCTTCTTTTGCCTTTTCCGATGTATTTATGACCGATGATGCGGTGGATATAAAAGGGGCCGGCGGGGTGGCCGTCGTTGTTGCAGTGTATGGCGATGAAGAGGTCACCTTTGGATTTGTTGGCCAGTTCGGCGCGGTAGTTGAGTCCGGAGGCGATGGTGGATCCGCCGCCGGGCATGACGTCTGTCGTCCGGGTGAAAACCTGCTTGATATCGGGAAATTCTTCTTCCAGGGCTTTGCCGAGCTTGATAGAGACGGCGAGGGCTACGGCTGCTTCCTTTGAATAGAGTCCTTTGGTGCCGGTATCGAATCCGCCGTGGCCGGGGTCGATGATGACGGTGCGGATGGCGTTCTTCTGGCGGGGGCCTGGGCCTTTGGGGGTAGGGTCTCCGCTGCGGGGATGGGATGGCGTGCCTCCTGCAAAAGAGTTGAGGGCGAGGAGGAGCCCGCCCATGGCTGTAACTAAATTGTGTGTTCTCATTTTCATTCTCTTCCCTGTTTCTGGTGTCAGGACTGGATGCGGTCCAGTCTGGAATTTAGCGTTTTTTACCTGTGTTTTGTTTGACGCCGTCCAGTTTCGCCTTATACTGTCTGAAGGCGTTGACGATGTCTTTGACTATTTCATTCTGGCCTTTTTTGCTGTTCAGATAGAGTTCTTCTTCCTTGTTGGACAGGTATCCGGTCTCTATAAGGACGCTGGGCATTCCCGTCGCCTGAAGGACACCGATTCCGACCTGACGTTGCACGACGCCCTCGCTGCGTCTGCCGGATCGAACGAATTCATTCTGTACCAATGTCCCTAATAATGCGCTGTTGGCAAAATATTTTTTCTCATATAGCTGTGCCCGCATCTTTGCTTCGGGGGAGGTCATATCGAAGGCGGCGTTGTCGGCGCTTGCGTTCTCCCCCAGGCCCTGTCGCTGGTTGATGGCGTCTCCTTTGGGCAGATTTCGGTCGGCTTTCCAGATATACGTGGCCGTACCTGTTGTCGTATTTTTTACCCAGTTGGTAGCGTATACCGGAACCTGATGCTTTCTTCTTCCTCTCCCGACGGTCTTATAACGTATGAGTCGCCGGACTGCGTATTTGCCGGGATCGTGTCCATCGGAATTACAGTGGATGCATAGAAAAAGGTCTCCGTGTGCCTTGTTGGCCAGTTCGGCGCGGTAGCGAATACCTTCCGGCAGGGTCGGTTTGTTACCCGGCATGATATCGGTAGTCCTGGTATAGACGATCTTTAGGTCCGGGAATGCTTCCTGCAGTGCCTTGCCGAGTCGGAGCGAGATGCTCAGGGCCACATTCTTTTCTTTGGAGATCAACCCGTGGGTTCCGGGGTCGAAGCCTCCATGGCCGGGGTCTATAATAACGGTACGGATCTGGGACCTTGGTGGGGGTGAGAACGACGAAGACCCCATTGTTATTACGCATAAGGCTAACAAGGTGGAGGTCTTTTTCATCATAGTCCTTATATTTTGCCAAATCCGTCAATCTTCACATTATCTTACACCATCATAATGGAGTAATGGCTATTTTTGCCACCACGCATCAGCCCGTATCTATTTGTCTTTTTATATTTTATGAACAATAACGGACGCAAATCTAGCTCAAAATATTTTCCGGCATTGATTTTTACTGCGTTATTCTTCTCAGTAACGCTCAATAGCCCTGCAAATTATAGAGCATTTGGCCGTTTTACCAAAATCCTAACATCTGGCAGCGGCGCGGGTTCCGGCCCTGCGGGGGATACGGTTGTCCCTGGTCGCCGGGTCGGGTTGCCCAGGCTGGACACACCCTATAAGCATTCGGCGTCGGCGGACACGGCCCGGTTTGCGCTGATCAGGCAGCAGACGGCTCCCACTTTCGATACGACGGAATTCAAGATATCGAAGGATACCCTCGAGGCGGCTATCGACTATAAGGCGGCGGACTCGATCGTTTTTGTCATCCCTTCCCGGAACATTACTCTTTATTCCAAAGCCAATGCCAAGTATAAGGATGCCGATCTGACGGCGGATAAGATCATCTATGACCAGGACCGTAATGTGGTCACAGCATCCCCTACCCGCGATTCTGCGGGGAATATCATTGCCCAGCCAAAGATGGTCCAGCAGGACAATACGATGAAGTCGGACTCCATCACGTATAATATTAAGTCCCAGAAGGGGCTGACGATGCAGACGACCACGCAGTCGGGAGAGATGTATGTCGCTGCCGAGAAGATGAAGAAGATCACCCCCGACGAATATTTTGGATATCGGGGCGTTTTTACCACGTGTAACCTGGACACGCCCCACTTTGCCTTCCGGACCAAGAAGATGAAGATCATCAATAAGAAGTTTGCGATCACGGGGCCGATACACCCGGAATTCGAGGGCGTTCCGATCCCTGTCTATTTACCGTTCGGCATCTTTCCGCTGATCAACGGGAGGCATTCGGGTCTGCTGCCGCCGCAGTTCACGGCGAACGACCAGGCGGGTTTGGGTCTCGAGGGCCTCGGGTACTATCAGGTGCTGAACGAGTATTTCGACGTGACCTTCCGGACCAATATCTATTCCTATGGGGGGTATAACCTTTACATCACCCCGACATACCGGGTCCGGTACCGGTACAGCGGCCAGCTGAACTTTGCGCTTCAGAATACCCGGTTGCTGAGCGACGTGGGCAAGGACGCCTATACTAATTCCAGGACCTTTAGCTTCAACTGGAGCCATACGGTCGACACCAAGGCCCACCCGGGGCAGACCTTTTCGGCCAATGTCAATATCGCCTCCACCAAGTACAACCAGTACCTGCTGAATAACCCGACGGCCAACTATACCAACCAGCTGAGCTCGTCGATCGCCTATTCCAAGACCTGGGACGGGAAGTACAACCTTACGGTGGGTGCGAATCACAGCCAGAACAACCAGAGCCGGATCGTCACCGTTAGCCTGCCGAATCTGACTTTTTCCGCGCCGACGATCTACCCTTTCCAGCCAAAGGAGTTCTCCGGGACGCCGAAATGGTATGAAAAATTTGGAGTCGGTCTCAGCAGCACAGTGTCGGGGGGAGCCAATTTCTACGACAGCCTTTTCAGCTTCAAGCGGATCGTGGATACCTTCCAGTGGGGGTCGCAGCACAGCATTCCGATAACGCTGGCGTTGCCGGCGATGGGGCCGCTGCAGGTGACGCCGGGGGTGAGTTTTCAGGCGAGGACCTATTCACAGAAGCTGTTCAGGCGGTATGACCTGGTCCGGAACCGGATCGATACCGTGGGTATTCAAAAAGGTCTGTGGACGGCGGAGGACATGTCTTTTAGTCTGAGCCTTGCGTCCGCTATTTTCGGTACTTTTCAGGGGTTTGGGCGGAACAGCACGCTGATGGGTATCCGGCACGTTATCCGCCCTACTATAAGTATCAGCTATAAACCGGATCTGGCGAAATCCTATTACTACTCGCTTCGTCTGCCGCACGATACGGCCGACAAGTCGGGGACGATACGGACGCAGCGGGTTTCCTATTTCGACGGGACCACCTATGGGGCTTTTGGCGAGGGGACATTTGGCGGGTTGTCGTTTGGGCTGGACAACCATCTCGAGATAAAGGTCCGGTCGAAGACGGATACTTCGGCGGCGGGTATCAAGAAGATAACGATCATCGACGGATTTGGTTTTAATGGCAGCTATAACTATCTGGCGGATTCGTTCAAGCTGTCACCGATAACGTTTTATTTCCGAAGTACGCTGTTCCAGAATATCAATATCACGGGTGGGGCGACGCTGAATCCGTATCAGACGGACAGCTTTGGGTTCAATATCGACAAATATGCGTGGGCCGCGAAGAAGTTCTCGCTGGGGCGGATCTCGCAGGGGAATCTGGCTATCTCTACGAGTTTCAAGAGCAAGCCGAAGGACGAGAAGCTGGCGCAGCAGAAGACGCAGAACCAGCAGAATCAGATACCGCTGACGATGGAGGAGCAGCAGGCGCAGCTGAACTATATCCGGAATAATCCTGGACAGTTTGCAGACTTCAATATTCCGTGGTCGTTGAATCTGGCCCTGGCGTTTCAGTTTACGAATGCGGAGAAGGCTGACTATACGGGGTTTGCGACGACGGTCACTTCGTCGGTCAACTGGAGTGGGGATTTTAATCTAACCGAGAAGTGGAAGATCGGGTTGAATGGGTTTTATGATCTGAAGGCGCAGAAGATGCAGTCGTTGACGGCGTCGATCTCGCGGGATCTGCATTGCTGGCAGATGTCGATCAATGTGACGCCGGTGGGGTATACGCATTTCTTTAATTTTACCATCAGTCCGAAGAGTGGGATCCTGCAGGATTTGAGGATTAACCGGACGAAGTATTTTTATAATCAATAGATTTTGGAGGCCCATTTGCGCTGCCATTCGGGGTACATGTCCAGTACCCGCTGGGGTGCGTAGGTGTACCACCCATAGCCATCGCGTCTTTCCCGGTCGACCTCGGCCAGGGAGTACACCACCTTGCTGTCCCGGTTGCAGAACAGGGGGCGGTGGGTCTTCAGCTCGTAGTATCTTGTCCAGATGGGGGGAGCGGCAGAGTCGACGACCGCGATCCTGTCCGATGTGGACACGCGGAATGGTGTGACCAGCCGGGGGGCGGACACGCGCTGAATGCGGGTGTTGTAGATCCGGGAGTCCCGGAACCAGGTCACGGCATTTTCTATGGCTGCTATGATCTTTTTACCGGGATGGTCGATGTTCATCAGAAAGATGACGATACCGGCGCTCTCGCCGTTGCAGATGGAAGGTGGTTCAAATTTCCGCGCCCATGCCGGTTGTAAGGTGACTTCGTCGTGCTGCTGGCACCAGGCGGTAGGTTTGTTGTTGTCAACGATCTGCGTCTGGATGATGCAGTCCAGCCCTTTGTCGTAGGCTTTCGCCAGTTGCTGCCTTTTGTCTTCTCCGACGAAATCGTATTCCGGCTTTCTATCCTTTATTTCTTTCAGCAGGCGCATGATGCCTTCGAAGACGCCGTCGTTGAAGGTGATATGTCTGCTATAATTGTCTTCCAGCGGATAGTATTGCGGCCAGCCTCCATTTTTATACTGGGATCGCAGGACGAAATCGAGGCCCTTTATTGCGGCTATCCGGTATTTGTCGTTTTTGGTAGCTGAATAGACGGTGGCCAGGGCCGCTATCTGGTTGTAGGTGCTGCCGTTGTCGTAGGTCGTGTTGGTGGCGTCTTTTGTTGCTGCGACGCTGTCTTTCTGGGTGTCCGTTAAAATGGCGAAGATGTCGTAGTTCTTTGGCCAGCCTCCGTTGTTCTTTTGGAATAGCAGGATGTTGTCGCCGATATTTTTGATGTCGGTCGGCTGGTATCTGGGTCTGTCGGGGAGGGGATTGACGATATTCTTTTTGTCGAAGATGCCGTACCAGTGGCCGGAGTTGTCGGCGAAGGGTTGTGGGTCGATGCGGGGCTGCTCCTGGGCGGCCAGTGAGAGGGGGAGCAAGGCAAGTATGCAGGCTGCCCCTGGCAGGCGGAAGGGTGATCTCATAGGTCAATGCTACGAAAAGATGGGCGGGTGGAGCGATTTATTTGTGCAATCGTTGCCGGAGTTCAGAGATCAGATCTTGAAAAATCCTTTCACACTGGAAAGGAACTCGTCCCGTCTGCGTCGTGACACCTCGACCTCTTTGTCGTTGGTCAATATAACTGTACCTCCTTCGCCCCGCAGGTATTCTTTTACGTGTGCGAGGTTGATGAGGTAGGATTTGTGGATGCGGCAGAAGAAATTGTCTTCCAGCAACAGTTCGTATTCGATAATGGATTTGGACGCCACGATGTTCGTTCCGTTCGCCATATGAAAAATGGTATAGCTGCTCTCTGCCTCGCAATAGACGATATCTGACACGTGGATGACCTGGAAACCTTTCAGGCTTGTGATGCATAATTTCATTTCACTGGGCTTATGCTGCAGGTTGTAAAGAAAGGTTTCGATATTGCCCGAAGCGTCGTGGGTGTTGATACGGCCCGCGGCCCGGTGCACGGCATAGGCAAGCAGGGTCTCATCCACCGGCTTCAGCAGGTAGTCGACCGCGCTATAGCGGAAAGCCTGCAGGGAATACTGGCTATGCGCCGTGACGAAGATGATCTCGAAATGGATATCCCTGAGCTCGTTAAGCAGGTCGAACCCATTCTTACCGGGCATGGATATATCGAGGAAGACCAACTGGGGTCTGAGGTTCAGAATGGCCTGGGCTGCCTGGGGCGCGTTCCGGCATTCACCTATTACCTGGAGCTCGGGGCAGTTGAGCTCGACCAGTTTTTTCAGGGAGCTTAGGCCCCTGAGCTCGTCATCTACCAGTATTGTTTTGATCATAGATCCCGATTTAATGATTGGTTGAGGGTTCCCCGAAGGCAGGCACTACCAGTCTGCTGACGGTACCGCTATTCGAAGTGCCGGCGATCTCGGATTTGTCCTGAATGGACAGCGAACAGCGGATGCGGTACTTTTCGTTGAGAATAGCGATCCTGTGACGGATATTGCCGATGCCCATGGAAGTATGCATTTGCGGAGAGTCCTTTTTATTCAGCAGTGAGCGTCGGATACCGATGCCATTGTCTTCTATTTCGCAAACCAGCCGGTCTTCCTCCCGATAAAAAAGGATATTCAGCTGCTTATTGCCCACATTGGGCAGCAGCCCATGCCAGATGGCATTTTCGACCAGCGGTTGAATAAGCATCGGCGCGATCCTGGTCTCATCGGCGTCGATATCTTTCCTTATGCCGATGTGGTAGTCGAAATCGGCAAAACGCAGTTGTTCCATTTCCAGGTAGCTTTCCAGGTACTCAATGTTCTGCCTCAGTGTAATAAACGTTTTGCGCGAGTGTTCGAGGTTAAGTCGTATCAGATGGGCAAAACGACTCAGATAGAGGGAGGCGTTCCGGGTATCCTGATGCAGGATCATTTCTTTGATGCTATTTAGCGAATTGAAAATAAAGTGGGGGTTCATCTGGGCATGCAGCGCCTTCATCTCGTATTCGGCCAACTGCCGGTCGAGGCTCATTTTTTCGCTAAGCCGCCGGATGCGGTTTCGGTAGAAGACCCAACCTGCGCATGTCAGGAGGAGGACCAGTCCGCTGATAAACCACCAGGACCTCCAGTAAGGCGGTTGGATGACGATCGACAATTCCCGGACCTGTTCGGGCCACCTGTTGTTGGCCGAAAACAGCCTCAGTTGTACCAGGTATTTGCCCGAGGCCAGATTGCTGAAATTCACGCTGTGCTGCCAGTCCAGCAGACGCCAGGAAGTATCGGACGCAGGCAGCACGCGATAGGCGTAGCGATTGTCTTCCGGGCTCCTGAAATTAACGGCATTGAAGTCGATGCGGACAGCGTTATGGGTGTAAGGCAGGGTGAGATCCCGGAGGTCGCCTATCAGCCGGCCGCCGGGTGTATTGATCTCGTCTATGAATAGGGCAGGAGCGGTTTCTACGGAATGAGAGAGGTCGGGTTTAAAGCTGATGAGCTGGTGTCCGGACCCCACATAAAAAATGTTCCGGGTCTCATCATACCAGCTGCCTTTCCGGAGGCTGGTGATGCCCGAAGGCAGGCCGTCTCCATACGTATAGAACCTGCTGGAATAGTCGTGCAGGTCAAAAACGGAGATGCCGTTGTCGATGCCCAGCCAGATATGGTCGTGGATCACGGGCGAGCTTGCTATGATATCCCCATCCCAGAAATTGTTCTCTTTTTTACGGAGGTACATTCTGTTATTCGTACAGTCGTATTGAATGATGCCGTTGTTCCATGAATACAGCCAGAGGTTGTTGTCGTTGTCCATGTCGAGGATGGCGATATAGCTGTTCAGCGCCTGTGCAGCCGAGGAATATACGATGAGCGTATCCACTCTCTGCCGGGCGGCATTCCAGCGGCAGAGCCCGTCGCCGGCTAACCATACATTGCCCTGTCTGTCCGTGGCCATACTGAAGCAATAGGTGATCTTCAACAAGGGATTTTGGGGACCCGATATATCTGTGAATCGACGGGTTGTGCGACTATAGTATACGACCGAATTGAGATTCCCGAAGGATATCCAGATATTCTTTCGGGCATCTTCGATGATGCAGATGGGATTGATCTGGTCTATCCACTTTAGCTGGGGCGGTACGACGACACGGCCAAAATTGTAGTCAGACGTGTTGAACCAAAGCAGGCCGTTGCGGGTTCCTATCCATAGGGTGTCCCTGCTGAAGGGAAAGATATTGTACAGGGTATTGCAGCCCCCGCCATATTTCCCGAAGTCGAAGCGGCGGGCCTTGCCGGGGTGGGATTGGTCCAGCATCAGCAGTCCGCCTTTGTTGCGGAGTCCAATGAACAGTTGGTCCTGCCGGGTATAGATAGCCCTGATATCGCAGTTGTGCAGGTCGGGCCATTGTTCGGCCAGGTCATAGGCATTATAGAACGGGCTGGAAAGGTTTTGTTTGTACAGACCATTGTCGGTGCCTATCCAGAAGCGTCCATCCCGGTCGCGAAACACCGTTCTGCAGTGTCTCTGTGGAAAATATTTTTCTCCATGCAATCTCAACTGTTGCGTAGCAGCGGAATAATCGAAAAGATAAAAACCGCTGACCTTGCCCGTGAGGGCCAGCAGGCTGTCGCTAATGTAAATGAGCCGGCTATTGTGGTCATCGATGTCGGCGCCTGTATTGAAAGGCATAGGAAATGACCGCGTCCGGTGCAGGCGGATATCAAAGATATCGATTGTGTTCTTTTCTTCATTCACGATGAACAGCTGGTCGTCTTTTCCGGGGAATGAAATCCGTAATTCGCCGCCGGTGTCGGTGAGGACCCTTTTAAAGATGGGGTCGTGTATTCCAAAAAATGTGTCTATCCGGTTGCGGACGGGATCATAGGTCGAGAAAAAGAGTTTGTTGTTCTGCAGGATCAGGCCGTTGCTTAGCACGGATAGCCCGGTTCCAAAGTCCAGCTCTTTGCTGCGGGCATCGGAAGGAAGGTAATGATCGAAGCGGGTGACGATGTTACCTGTGCTATCGAAAACGTATAGCCCCGTCTTGCTCGAGAATATATAATGACCTTTATTGTCCCGTACGGTCTCCATCCCATTGTTGGTCCAGGCGAAGATCAGCGAATCGGAGGGTACAAAAAAATGCTTGCAGGTCCGGGTATACGAATCATAGACAAATGCGCCGGAGTAGGTGGTGCCGATGATCTCCCGGCCCTGTATTTTCAGTTGTTTGACCATATTATCGGGCAGGGACAGGTCGGCCGATCCGCTGAAATA
>Ga0068853_100002279_pt1 | contig 14338 bp, 12 predicted proteins | sample KBSCornC32_FD_65655 | JGI IMG/M metagenome (GOLD analysis project Ga0068853, IMG submission 65655) | Corn rhizosphere microbial communities from Kellogg Biological Station, Michigan, USA - KBS Corn C3-2 | ecosystem: Host-associated > Plants > Roots > Rhizosphere > Soil ... | reverse complement strand
CTGAGTTGCACTCGGCTGCGCCTTGCGGCTAAACGGGGCTTCGCTGCGCTCACCCATTCGCACCCATGCCAAAAAACACCTGGCGCTTCAGGAACCGGTACAGCCAGTAATCCTCGGGAATCTCTTCGCCCGGCAAATGATGACTGTTGCGGGGAGCGCCGGAGGCCAGCTCGGTGTAGGCGTCGCGGCTCGAGAAATCTTTGGCTTCCATTCCCTGGATGTAGTTCTTGAGCTCCACCGGATGTTCCAGGATCACGCAGCCTTTGGTCCGCTCGTGAACGAAGTCCTGGAAGCCGCGCAGGAATTTGCTTTCGTTGATCGTCTTGTACAGGTCGCCGCCGTTGTCTTTGATCATGTCGCGGGCGAATGAGAGGGCCGGACAGATTTCGATGCCGCCGCGCGGGTTGACGTGAAAGCCCAGCCCGGTCGCGGCCGGGCAGAAGGCTTCCCCGTCGGCCGTCCAGTAGGTGTCGATGATGAAAATCGGATGTCGCTTGCGCATCCGCAACAGCCGTTTGCGGATTTCGATGAGCTGCTCGCGGGTGACGCAATACTCGGTGTGCGGCTCTTCCCCCATCGGGCGGTACACGTAATACCAGATGTACATCGCCCCCCGCGCGATGAACCATTCGAGATATTCGTCGGTCAGCACTTCGTCGACGTTCTGCCCGGTGATCGTCGTGGCGATGCCGAACAGGATCTTATTCTTCTTGAGGCGCGCCATGCCCTCTTCCGCCGCCTCGAACACCCCTACGCCGCGGCGTTTGTCATTGTTGGCCTGGAAGCCGTCGAGGCTGATGAGGGGCGTGACGTTGCCCACCTGGCGGATGCGCTCGGCGTTCCGCTCGGTGAACATCATGCCGTTGGTGATCACCTGAAAATAGCAGTCAGAGTGCTTCTGGAAGACGTCCCACAGTTTGGGATACATCATCGGCTCGCCGCCGAGCAGCGTGTAGTAGTGGGCGTTCCGCTTCTTGCCGTTTTCGATGATGAGGTCGAGCTCGTCCTCGGGGAGGTAATACCCGATTCCCTCTTTCTCGACCCAGCAGCCGTGACAGCGCAGGTTGCACTTGTTGGTGAGGGCCACAAACATGAATGGGGGATAGAGTTCGCCGTGCTTGAGCCGCTTCTTGTAGGCCGCGACGGCTCGCATACCCTTGTAGGCGCACAGATACGCCCCCTTGAGCGCCAGGCGCGGGGAAATTTCAGTCGCCAGACGATAGGCGAGTTTGGGGATGACCATGATGAACGTGCCTCCTTAAGCTTAACTGCAGCTAATAGGTTAGCCGACGGGGCCGAGGGCTGCCAGTTGGGATGGCGAGCCGGGAGTGTCAGCTCCCGGATTGGTCCGAGCGTCTCGATGCTAGCAATGCGTCATCACAGTACCACCCGACCCCCCCTGCCCCCCCTTCCTAAGGGGGGGAGTTCTTGGCCGGCTTCGCGGCCTGCGCGGGCTTTCGCACGTTTGCGTTGCTCTCAAGCGATGGGTACGCTGAGTAAACACTCTCGAATCCGCATCCAGGAGTAAGCGCTATGGCCGATTTTCTGTATTGCCTGAACTCGAGCACGATTCGACCCGTTCCGATCCTGAAGAAGATCGAGATCGCAGGCAAGGCCGGTTATTCGGCGATTGAGCTGTGGCATGATGATATTGATGCGCACCTGGCCGCCGGCGGGACATTGAAAGAGATCCGCAAAGCGGTCGACGACCAGAACCTCGACGTGCCGACGACGATCTATCTCAAAGGCTGGTTCGAGACGACCGGTCCCGAGCACGTGCGCGAACTCGACGAGTGCAAGCGGCGGATGGCCCAATCGGTCGAAGTAGGGGCCATGCACGTGATCGCCGGGCCGCCCGCCGGGAAGGCCGATCATGATCTGGGCGCCAAGAATTATCGCGAGCTGCTCGAAATCGGCCTGTCGATGGGGGTCAAACCGGCGATGGAATTCCTGGGCTTCGTCGACGACATCAACACGATCGAAGACGCGCTGGAGGTCGTCACCAAGGCCGACCATCCCTCGGGCACGATCGTGCTCGATCCGTTTCACATCTTTCGCGGCGGCGGATCGCCCGAGTCGATCGCCAAACTCCGCGGCGAACAGGTCGCCATCATGCACTTCAACGATTCGCCGCTGTCTCCCCCGCGCGAAACGCAGCACGACAAAGACCGCGTCTATCCCGGCGACGGGCATGTCGACCTGAAGCGCGAGTTGGATCTGTTGCGGCAGATTGGCTACGACCGCTGGCTGTCGCTGGAACTGTTCCGCGAAGATCTCTGGGCCGCGAACCCGCTGGAGGTCGCGCGTGTCGGGTTGGAGAAGATGCGCGCGGTGGCCGAAAAGTAAAGACTTAGAGGATAGACTTAGAGGATAGAGGACAAGTTCCATCCCACTTCTATCCTCTATCTTCTACCCTCTATCCTCAGCTCATCCCTCTTCAAAACGCGGACGAAGCGCAGATGGACCCGAACTACTCCGACAATGCCGTCTGCGCCCGCGGGGGCTGGACGAAAGATTTCCGCACCCGCCCCAGCGCGCCGGCGATCTATCAGACGACGGCGTTCGACATGCACGGACTCGAACAGCTCGAAGCCGTCGCCGCGGGACAGGAGCCGGGGTACATCTATACCCGTGATGGAAACCCCAATCACGATGCGTTCGCGGCAGACGTGGCGCGCCTCGAAGGGGCCGATGCGGGAATGGTCGCCGCATCGGGCATGGGGGCGATGACCGCGGCTCTCTTGGCCCACGTCCGTACGGGGGACCACGTCGTCGCGGCCCGCGTGCTTTATGGCCGCACTTCGCAGATGCTCAATCATTTGAAAGCCTCGTTCGACGTGACCACGACCTTTGTCGACGCCACAAAGCCCGAAGAATTTGCGCGGGCGAAAACGCCTCAGACCAGGCTGGCGATCGTCGAGACGATCTCCAATCCGTTGATGGAAGTGGCCGACCTGCCGGCCATTGTCGCTGCCTTAGGCGAGGTTCCCCTGCTCGTGGACAGCACGTTCGCCACTCCCTGCCTGTTGCGACCGCTGGAACACGGCGCGAGTCTCGTGTTTCACAGCGCGTCGAAATATCTGAACGGCCATGGCGACGTCATGCTGGGGGTCGTCGTGGGCAAGCGAGACAGCGTGCGGCGCGTGCGGGGATTGGCTGCGCTGTACGGAGTGAACAGCAATCCGTTCGAGTGCTGGCTGGCGTCGCGCGGATTGCGAACCTTGCCGCTACGAATGCAGCGCGTGTCGCAGACGGCCGACCAGTTGGCGCGGTTTCTAACGACGCAGTCCAGTGTGACGCGGGTGTATTATCCCGGTTTGCCGGATCACCCCAGCCACGGCCAGGCTCGCCAGTTTCTCAAATACGGATTTGGGGGAATGCTGTCGTTCGACCTGCGCGGGGGCAAGCCGGCCGTGGCTGCGTTCTTTCGATCACTCGCCGATCAGATCCCCTTTTCTCCCACGCTGGCCGATGCGCGCTCGACCCTTTCGTATCCGGCGGGAACCTCGCACAAATTCATGACGGCCGCAGAGCGAGCCGAATATGGGATTGGTGATGGCCTGGTGAGGCTGTCGGTGGGTCTTGAAAGTGCAAGCGATCTGGAGCGCGAGCTGGCGGCGGCGCTGGCTGGTGTTCAATAACAAGCGCGAAATGATTCGTTTAGCGGGGAGGCGCAGCCGAGCACAGCGCACGAGTGACGTCAACTCTGAGTTGCACTCGGCTACGCCTCGCGGCTAAACCGAGATCGCGTCAAATCCAAGCCAACTCGCGGGCGCAGGCTTCGACGGCGGCGCCAGGCTTGCGAACTTCTTCGCGGGCAATGCTGATTTCCGGCGGGGCTTCAATCCCCAGCCGAACCTTGTTCCCGCGGACGTCGACGACTACGAGTCGAATTTCTGTACCGAAGCGATTGCGAATGATAATCGCCTCATCGCGGCGACGAGACAAAACGAGCATATTCCCTCCTTGAGATGCAATGCGGAGGGAATCGAGTCCGCCAGACAAATCGGAGACTCATCCATACCATTCCCCCCCTGATTCATTCCTTTGTTGCGATAAATTTAGTTCGCACGCTAAAGGAAGTCAATATCTTTTGCGCGGATCCAGCCTTCAATACGGCACAGCGTGCAATCTTGATGGAAACTCGTCCTGTCGATCAAAAACGCCGTGGGAACCGAGCTGCTTTGAGAGCACGGGACGTGATGACCATTATCTCCTTAAGTGACATCCAGGAAACGTCTTGCGTCTAGTCCGTGTAGTTTGCTGGCAGTCATCAGACCAGTCCATCGCCGGGAGTTGGCCTTGCAGCACCATTGAACGTGGCTAAGATTCTCCGCTTTTACGGCGGTCATTGCCGTGACCTGCACGTGCCTGAGCGACATTGCTTCGCGATCGGCATCGGGCGTGAAGTCCCGTCGGCCTTACAACCGATACAGCAGTTAGAGGAGCACGCATGCGCTCAGGGCGGAACTTGGTTCTATCTCAAACCGCCCGATAACCGTGCGTCCTGGATTCCTATGGCCACCGCAGCCAAATCCTGCCCGACTTTCGAGACCATTGCGCCGCTGATGGGTCTGCCAGGGCAGACAGTCACCAGCCAGAAACCGCAATCTGCCTATCTCGTCGGGGTCTGTGGGTCAGGCATGAAGGCCCTCGCCGAACTGTTGTCTGGGATGGGCTGGAATGTTTCCGGGTCGGATAACAATGCCAGCGAAGGCACTTTGGCGTCGCTGGCCAATCGCGGTTTGCGGATTCATCCCGGTCATCAGGGACGATTTCTGGCGAAGGAAACCGACGTGCTGGTGTATAGTCCGGCGGTCGGCCCTGAAAACGCCGAGCGACAGGAAGCGCAGCGCCTGGGGATCACCCAGTTGTCGTACAGTCAGATGCTGGGAGTCTTGATGCGCGGCCGGACCGGTGTCTGCATCGCCGGAACGCACGGCAAGAGCACGACGACGGCGATGACCGGCTGCATTCTGACTGCTGCCGACCTGAAGCCCTCAGTCGTTATCGGGGCCGAAGTCTGCGGCCTGGGGTTGAATGGCTGGTCTGGCGACGGAGAGCATTTCGTCGTCGAGAGCTGCGAGTTCCAGCGCAGCTTTCTCGACCTGTCTCCCTGCTATGCGGCGATTCTGGGGATCGAACCTGATCATTTCGACTGCTTTCCGCAATTCGATGAATTGATCGCCGCGTTTGCCGCGTTTGCGCAGAAATTGCCTGCGAACGGAAGGCTGCTGATCCCGGCCGATAACGAGGCCGCGAAAGCCGCCTGCGTCGCCGCCCAGGCGCCGATCGAGACGTTCGGCATCGATATGGCGGCCGATTGGCAGGCTTGCGACTTGCGCCCGACGGGCGACGGCTGCCGATTTCGCGTCTTTCATGCGGGCGACTATTTCGCCGAAATCTCGCTCAGTATTCCAGGGACGCACAACGTGCAGAATGCCCTGGCAGCGGCGGCCTTGGCGTCCATGGCCGGCGCCAGTCCTGCGGCAATCCGCAAGGGCCTCTCGGAATTTCAGGGCATTCGCCGGCGATTCGAACGAGTCGGCTCATGGCGGGGAGTCACGATGGTCGACGATTACGCGCATCACCCCACGGCCGTGGCGGTCACGCTGGCGGCTGCGCGAGAGCGCTTTCCCAGGCGCCGGCTGTGGTGCGTGTTCCAGCCGCACCAGATCTCGCGGACGCGCGCCCTGTTCGATGATTTCGCGAAGAGCCTGGTCGCCGCCGATCGAGTGCTGCTGGTACCGGTATTCGCGGCGCGAGAAGAGGTGCACGATGAACCTGCACAGATATCGCGCGAACTGGCCGCGCGAGTCGTGGCCGAAGGGGGACACGCGCAGTGTGCGGATACGCTTGACCGGGCGCTTGCAACATTAGAGGATGGGCTAGAGCCCGGCGACGTGCTGATCACTATGGGTGCGGGAGACATCGGCAAAGTTCATCATGCGTTCACTCGACGACTTCAAGGCCATCACGCGCCGCGACGAACCCCTGGCTCCTCACACTTGGCTCAAGACCGGTGGGACGGCGCAATATTTCATCACACCCCGGAATGCGGACGAGCTGGCTAGCGTCGTTCGCTGCTGCCACCAGAATCAGATTGCGATTCACATTCTGGGGGGCGGCTCGAACCTGCTCGTCCAGGACGAAGGCGTCAAAGGCGTCGTGGTGCATCTGTCCGACCCCGTGTTTTCCAAGATCGAGGTCGAGGGAACGAGCGTGACCGCCGGGGCCGGCGCTCTCCTGTCGCATCTGATTTCCGAGTCGGTCAAAGCGGGACTGGCCGGGCTGGATACGCTCGTGGGAATACCCGGGACGGTCGGCGGGGCGCTGCACGGCAATGCCGGAGGCAAGAGCGGCGATATCGGTCAGCACGTGCGCAGCGTGAAGGTGCTCACGATTGCCGGCGACAGTTTCGTGCGACAGGAAGACGACCTGTCATTCGCCTATCGTTTCAGCAGCCTCAACGAACTGATCATTCTCGAGGCCCGTTTCGAGCTGCATCAGGAAGATCCCGAAGAGATCACCCGCCGCATGCGGAAACTGTGGATCATGAAGAAGGCCACGCAGCCGTTGACGTTTCAATCGGCCGGGTGCATTTTCAAAAACCCCCGCGGTATGAGCGCCGGCTGGCTGATCGAACAGGCAGGGCTGAAGGGCACGCGAGTCGGAGAAGTCGAATTCAGCGACCGCCACGCCAATTTCATCGTGACCCATCCTGGCGCCACGTCGAAAGACGTGCTCAAACTCATCGATCAGGCCCGGACGAAAGTCTCCGAGCAATTCGGGGTCGATCTGGAGCTCGAAGTCGAAATCTGGTAAGAACCCCGCCGTTCTGACGCACGTCCACGGGGTGGCAGGGTCAGAGCGCCAAGCCAAAGTTGAGCTGCCTCTGCCGCAAGTGCACCGATTGTGCGATTGACGATTAAAAGCGCGAGTGACCAGCGATGGCCCTGTGCCCGCGCGAACGGGGCCATCGCTGGATTAACAGTTCTTACCATGTCGAAATGTACGGAGTGATTATTTTGCCAAGCGAGCGTTCTCGCCGACGATCGCTCTGACCCCGCCACCCAACCTGTTTTAAATCACACGAGGCAGAGCCTCGAAAACATTGCGTTCCCAGGCAGAGCCTGGGAACGAGGAAATCTGCGCAAGGAGGCGCTGTATGGGTCCTCATCATCTCGAACCTCGCCTGTCGCGGAAGTTGCGGATCGCCGTTTTGTCGGGAGGTCTTTCGGCAGAACGCCTGATCAGCCTCAAGAGCGGGGCGGCCGTGGCGCGGGCCCTGGTCGACTTTGGGCATGCCGTCAGCGAAATCGACCCTGCCGTCGTCGACGTCGCGAATTTCGACTGGGCGCCGTTCGACGTGGCCTTCATCGCCCTGCACGGCAAGTTCGGCGAAGACGGTCAGATTCAGGAGATCCTCGAACGGGGGCTCATCCCGTATACCGGCAGCGGCGTCGCCGCGTCGCGGCTGGCGTTCAGCAAGTCGGCATCGAAAGAGCGCTTCGCGCAACACCAGGTGCCCACGGCCCCCTATGTCCTGATCCACGAATCAGACACCGCTCATCGGATCGGGCAACAGGCCCAGCAACTTGGCTATCCACTCGTGGTTAAGCCCGATACGCAGGGTTCGAGCCTGGGAGTGACGATCGTGCAGGAACCCGCCGCTCTCCCGGCGGCCCTGGCGCGCTGCTTCCATTACGATTCATTCGGCCTGTTGGAGCAGGCGCTGACGGGCAGTGAGTGGACCGTCGGATTGATTGACGAGCGGGCGCTGCCGGCGATTCGCATCGAAACGCAGCGGGCATTTTTCGACTATGCCGCCAAGTACGAAGACGACGAAACGCGCTATCAGTTCGAATACGACGTTCCGGCCGAAGTGGTCGACTCGATCGTCGAGACCGCTCGCAACGCCTGTGCCGCCGTTGGAACCAGCGGACTCGCGCGGGTCGACCTGATCCTCGACCAATCGGGCACGCCTCAAGTGTTGGAGATCAACACGGTCCCAGGACTGACCGATCATAGTCTTGTGCCAAAGGCCGCAGCGCGCCTGGGCATGTCGCTGACCGACCTGTGTCAGGAATGCGTGCAGTCGGCGCTCAAGCAGGCCACGCGCCGTGCTGCGTTGCGCGCCGGCCGGGGCTAGGTTCACCCATTGTCGCATGAGATTGTTTAACCCCGAGCCATCGGCGAGGCCGGCCGCATTTGGGAATAACCGATTTGGTTACTCCCGGTCGCGACGGCGGGCTTTGCATAGCGTTTCGTCGCGACCAATGGCGATAAATCGAATAGCGTAAACCTTGGCCGGCCTCGCCGCAGGCTCGTGGTTAAACGACTCAATCCCGGCTCACACCGAGTGCGGCGCTCATATTCGGTTGCGCCTCATCGCTGAACAATCAATGAATTGATCGTCATTTCATCATGGCTGCGCCAGCGCCGAAAACCGACAAGAAAAAGCCCAGAGAGCAGCCGGCGAAGGCATCTGGCAAGGCACAGATCGCTCGCCAGCTTTACCGGCCCGTGACGCTGGGTACAGCCGCCATCGTCGTGCTGGCTGGCATCTTTTTGCCGCGTCTGGCGAAACTCTTGCCCGATCTTTCGCAGCGAGACGAGTATCTCGTGGCGGCCAGCGAGATCGCGATCACGCAACCGCCGCACTGGGTGCCGCACAATCTGGCGGCCCAGGTCGTCGAGAACGCGGGCCTGCCGGCCAGACTTTCTTTGCTCGATAATAATCTGGTCGGCGATATTGCCGAAGCCTTTCAATTGAACCCGTGGGTGGAAGAGGTGGTTTCCGTCAGCAAGTCGTTTCCGGCGAAAGTGTCCGTCGTACTCTCCTATCGGCAGCCCGTGGCGATGGTCGAGGTCCGACAGGGGCAGTATCCGGTTGACAGGCACGGGGTCGTCTTGCCGACTCAGGACTTTTCAGTAGCCGACACCCGGTCGTATCCGGTCATCAGCGGCATCGTTTCGACCCCGCAGGGACCGGCAGGCACGCAGTGGGGTGACAACGTGGTCGCCGAAGCGGCCGAGCTTGCCGCCGAGCTGGGGCCCTACTGGAAGAAATTGGGCCTCGTGTCGATCGTCGCTCCGCGTTCGGCGGAAGGTCATGACAAGATCGACGAAGGAGTTTATGCGCTCTTGGCCAAAGGGGGCTCGCGGATCATTTGGGGCCACGCCCCTGGAACAGACCACCCCGGCGAGCTGTCGACGAAACAGAAGATCGGCCGGCTCGAGGAATACGTCGCCAAATTCGGCGGCTTCGACCGCCCGCAGGGTCCGTACCAGATCGATATCCGTCATTGGCGCGACATCTCGCGCACGCCCCTCTCGGCCCAGCGCGAATGGCTCGACTTGATGCGCGAGTAAAGCGCATCTGGCGCTCAAGTGACACTTCACCCGTTTAGCGGTGAAGCGCAGCCGATCCCCTCATTTGGGTTCCCACCTGCTATGCTATCGCTATGCTCACGCTTGCCATCGAAACTTCCGGTCCGCTGGGATCTGTCGCATTGTTCGACTCGGGGTCATTATTGAGCGAACAGTCGCTCGAATTGGGGAGCAAGCACGGACAATCGCTGATCCCGACAATCGACACGTTGCTCAAACAGTGCGGCAAACGCCCCCGCAGCCTGGAACTGGTCGCCGTCAGCATCGGGCCGGGAAGTTATACGGGGCTGCGCGTGGGGGTCGTCTGCGCCAAGACGCTGGCTTATGCAGCCGGTTGCCCATTAGTGGCCGTGGATACGCTCCATGCCGTGGCGTGCAACTCGCCTGTCGACACAACGACAGTTGAAGTCATTTGCGATGCGCAGCGCGGCGATCTGTTCGCTGGCAAGTACATGCGAGACGCCTCTCGGCACTGGATGCCGCAGGGTTCCATTCGGCAAATGCCGGTGCAGGACTGGGTCAACGAAGTGCAACTGGCAGACACCGTGTCCGGGCCGGGAGTGGAGAAGTTCGGGAAACTTGTGGAAGATCGCTGCCGCTTATTGTCTTCCGAGTTTTGTCGGCCGCAGGCAATCTGGATCGGTCGGCTGGGAATCGACAGGTTGAAATCGGGCCAATTGGCGGATATCTACTCGATCGAGCCCCACTACCTGCGCCGCAGCTCGGCCGAAACGCAGTGGGAAAAACTGCATCCGCCCAACTCCCCCCCTTAGTGGGGGAGCACGCCATGGATTACAAACGACCCCTGCCGGCTTGTCCGGCAGGTGAAGGAGATTTCGTGGCTAGTAGCAGAGCGAAGGACGAGGCAGACCCCTGCCACCTCGTGTGGCAGGTGAATCAGATTCGGCGGCTCGCAAGCGAATTCAATTGCCCGCAATTCCACAATGACCGCGTCAGAATCTGTTTCACCTGCCGGGCGAGCCGGCAGGGGTCTTGTCGAATCTCGCCGGAGCGAGTCTAGCAACGGAATCTCGCTCACCCGCCACGCGAGGTGGCAGGGGTCGTCACAAACCGTGCCATAAGCCCCAATCACAATTCCCTCCCGATTTCCCTTCCCGTTCGCAGAAAAGATTCATACGATAGTGGCGCATCTGGACATCCCCGCGATAATCGCTTTCCCATCCAATACACTCGGTTTTGAGGTCGAATCCCATGGCGCTGTTTGAAATCGAGACGAACGCACACATTATGATCGGATGGGCCGACTCCCACGAAGGCGCCGAGGCGATCGCGAAGAAGTATTACCCCGAAGAAGACGTCGTGCGCGTGACCCGCCGTCCCCGAGACATCTGGGTGATTTCCAAGCGGCTGCTGGGAATTCAGGGGACGACCGATCCCTGCGACACGGCCCGCGACTGCCTGGCCCGCGCCGCCGGCGACAAAGTGCACGCCATCCGCCTGTACATGCTCGACACCGGGGCCGATCTGCACGAGGCCCAGAAGGCCATCGAAACCAACATGTCGCTGGGCTGGTAACCGTTGGAGTTCAGCCTTTAGGCTGCGCCGCTTGACCGTCGTGGCATCTTGTCGAAGCGTGTCCGGTTCACCGTCATGGTGGCACCCCTGTGAACCAACTCTTACCACCGCGCCAAATTGCGCAGGCTAAAGCCTGAACTCCAACATGGCAGGTTGCAAAGCTACCCCACTTTATGCCGACTTCCGCCCCGGCGCGCTCGCGTCGAGTTGGACGACGTCGACCGGCGCGGGTGAGGCCGTCCCAGCACAGCTCTCATCCGACGGATTGACCACCTTCAGCGCAGTCGCCGCGGCAGTCACCGGCAATTGATTTGCCGGGTTCGCCTTTGCGGGGGCCTGCGCCTCGTCCGCCGGTTTCTGCCAGCCGAACGCGCTAGCCAATCCTGCGACCCGCGGCAACAGAAACCTCCAGTTATCCTTCAAATACTGCCAGCGGAAGTAGTACTGCCGGAAGCATTCCTGGTGCAGCTCGGCCACTTCGTCGCTGGTCAGGTGCTCGTATTTCAGGTTCGGCGTGTAAACGTCGTAACGGCTCCAGTCGCGGCTGGCGATCTGCGGGGCGATCTCGTCGATGAACCCCGTGCCCGGATACGGCGTGCAGACGTTGAAATTCGCCACGAACGGATCAACTGTTTTCGCGTACCGCAGCACCGCCCGGATCGACTGCCGCGTGTCTTCGGGAAAGCCGATCATGAACCCGGCGATGACGCGAATCCCCAGACTGCGGCACATCGCCACGAACTGGCTTTGTTTGTCGTCTTTGATCGGCGCCCGCTTGTACTTGAGCAGCGTGTCGCGGCTGGGAGTCTCGATGCCCACGGTCACCGATGTCAGCCCCACGTCGCGCAGCATCTTGAGCACGTCGCGCGAAAGCAGCTCGATGCGGCTTTCGACCGAGAACTGAATCTTGTGCGGCAGTTTGCCGATTTCAGCGGCCATTTCTTCCGCGTGCTTGCGGCGGGCCCCGAACAGCGGGTCGCGGAACTTGAACGAGCGAAAGTCGTATTCTTCCATGTCGCGGCGGATCTCCTGGGCCACGAGGGCCGGCGACCGCGTCCGCACTTTGTTTTCGAGAATGATGTACGGGCAGTACGAGCAGCTCAGTGTGCAGCCGCGGCTCGATTGCACGTAGGCGGTCGGAAATTTCCAGAAGTCGTATCCGACCCGAAACTGCCAGTACGGAAAAATCGACCAGTCGGGAAACGGAAGCGTGTCGAGATCGGCGACGGTGCCGATCGCCACCTGTTGGTCTGTCGCCGCGAGCACCTCGTCGAGCTTCACGATCAATTGCTCGGGCTCGCCGCTCACGACTTTGCAATCGACGTCGGCGAATGAAGCAGCCATCGTGCTGGCCACTGTCCCCACGACGAGGATTTTCGTCTTTGGCGATTTGTCATTCAGCCGGCGGATGACTTCCAACTCGTGCGGCAGGGTCATGAGTGCCGGGTTGAAAATATACACGTCGGCGGCAGGAGTCTCTTCGAGGCAGTATTCGACCGTGTGACCTGATTTGGCCAGTCCTGCGGCCAGATAGCCGTAAGCGAGTGACGGTGAGCGGAAGTCGCGGTTGTAAAAGTGCTCGATGATTCTCGATCGCAGGCCGGTTCCCCGGAATTGGCCCACGCCAAATCCACCCGCGAAATCCTTGAACGCGCCGCCGTGCCGCGTGTCCCACAGCACGATGCGCAATCCAGACTGTTGTTGTCCATTCGCGGCGGTGTCGTTGGCCGGCTGGCGCACCGCGGCGGTCTGGCCGGAATGCTTCGGCCACCGCAACAGGCTTCCCAGACTACGCCGCCTTCGTTGTCGTCCGCGCATGCGAATCCCTTTCTTCCCCATTTGCCAGATTACCGGCGTCTGCCGAATTCCCGAGAATCGTTGTTTTTTGCGGAGAGTCCAATCGATAGCGGATTCCCCGCCACGTGATCGCGCGCCCGATGGCCCCAGAAACAATTGACAGCCAGGCCGCCAGAGAAACCAGCGGCCAACCCCAGACGTTGACTCTCGCGACGCGCCGATATTCGTGCTTCGACACGATCACGAATGGTCGCACCGCGCGTGACGTCATTTGCGCTCGGCCGATGCCCTCCAGGTACCAGAGCAACCCCCCGAATGCGGGGACCGCCCACGGTCCGTCGTTCGCGGCCAGAATGCACGCCAGAACGGGAGTTCCCCAGAAGCACACGTTGGTGACGAGCCCCGTGCAGAATCCGAACCACCACCAGAGCGGGGCATACACGCGAACCACGACAAATTGCCGCCGCAGGAATTCAGCGAGCCTCGACCAGTTGAAATCGGCCGTCGATTTGACGAGGCAATTGGGTTCGTATCCCACTTTCAGGCCGGCCTCATGAACGAGCCGGCTGACGACCAGGTCGTCGCTCAGGCTTCCGTTCCAGGCAGCGGGGAGGCCCAGCGTCTTGAAGTCTTGGGTCCGAATGGCCCATGCGCCGCCCCACACAAGATTGAACCCATGCGGTCCCATGACGCCGATGACGGTGTTATTGATCGCCGACAGCAGCCGGTTCGCCCAAGAACTCCCCCCCTTAGGAAGGGGGGGCAGGGGGGGTCGCGCGGGATTACAGTTCACGCCCTCGTTGACATTGTTTCTAGCAATTTCCGGTTCTCGCTCAGCCGGCAGATACCAGCGATAGCCCGTCGCAACCGCGTGCTTGCCGCTGACCAGACGTTCGACAAGACGAGCCAGCCATTCGGTGTGCGGACACGCGTCGGAATCGACAAACGCCAGCACATCGGGCAATGAACTCCCCCCCTTAGGAAGGGGGGGCAGGGGGGGTCGCTCCCCGCTACTGTTCGCGTACAGCAGCGCATCGACCGCCACCATCAAGTTATGAACCTTTTGACCGCAATCGCGGGCCAACCCGGCCGTCACGATGCGATGTGGAATCTGGGGATACTCGCGTGCCACGCTGCGAATCACACCGATCGCCGCATCATTCTCGCTTTCCACGACGAAGCACAGCTCAAACCGCGGATACCACTGCCGGAACAGGGCTTGCAGATTGGCCGCCAGATCCGCGTCGAGTCCCTTGCACGGGGCGACCAGCGCCACCGAAAGTTCCGCAGGCGCTTTGATTCGGTTCGTACGGCGGCTGCGATGAAATCGCCGATGCTCCCAGGCGTGAATCAGCATGAGCGCCGATTGCACGAGGCCAATGCCCGGCAAAATCAGAGATAACCAAACAACGGCGTCCATGCCGGCTTTCAGTGCTCGTTGAATTCGAAATGCACCCGTACAGCCGCGAGGCGCAGCCGAGTGCAAGGTTCTCTTCTGGCCCACATCCCATACCCGGGTTTTGGGCCGCAAGTGATATCTGGGCCAGCACCTTCGGTCAATGGCAATCGCCTCCCTTGTACCCTCGCGGCGAGCCGATACAATAGCTCGTTC
>Ga0068853_100002278_pt1 | contig 14341 bp, 13 predicted proteins | sample KBSCornC32_FD_65655 | JGI IMG/M metagenome (GOLD analysis project Ga0068853, IMG submission 65655) | Corn rhizosphere microbial communities from Kellogg Biological Station, Michigan, USA - KBS Corn C3-2 | ecosystem: Host-associated > Plants > Roots > Rhizosphere > Soil ... | reverse complement strand
CTGGTCAGCAGCTGGGCGTGTACCTCCAGTCCCACAACGATCTCGTATGCGTCATAATTGATTTCGGGCATCCCGCAAATCTACAAAAAAAGAGCCGCCCCATCTCAGACGGAGCGGCCCTAAAAATCATTAAATTATCCCCTCAGGCGGCGGTTCACAACCCGCGATTCCCTTTCCTCCACGACGGTCACCTCCTCTTAGGCCATTTCCAACTTCTGCGGTTCACCTCCCCCGGCCACTCCCATCTTCGGCTGTTCACCCCCACCCGGACCCGCTACAATTCCGCGGTCTTCAGTTTCCTCGGGGTCTTTATATCCATCTCCATCGCTTTCCCGTTCCGGAGCAGATTCACATGTACGCTGGACTTCGACTTCGCGGCCTGGGCCGACTCCACCAGCGCGGAAGTACTGTTCACCTCCCTGCCGTCAAAACGGGTGATGACATCCCCCTCCTTTACCCCCGCCTTCGCCGCAGCAGATTCCTCATCGACATCCAAAACCTTCACCCCCTTTCCGTCCTCGGTATCCTGGGCGCGTATCCCCAGCCTCGGTCCCCTGTCCCTGCTAAAGCCCCTACCCGGAAAACCCTGGCGGTCAAAATCAAAGGATTTTCTTAACTCTTCCATCCCCTTCATATCCGGCATCACATATCCGTAAGATCGCTCCACCCGCTGACTCTTCCCCAGCGTGGCCGTGACGGTCTGCTCTTTCCCATCCCGCTGAAAAGTAATGCTCGCCTTTTCCATTGGCTTATGGCGATGAACCGCCTCGGCCAGACCTTCGGGCCCTTCGATCTTTGACTCGTCGACCTTCGTGATGAGGTCCCCAACCTTCAGGCCGGCCTTAGCCGCAGCACTGCTGTCGGATATGGCGGTGATCTTTGCTCCCGCCGGGCCGTCTTCGTCCCTTTTGGAGCTCACTCCCAGATAGGCCTGGTCCACACTCTTTTTCCTGCCCTCATAGCTCCATGCTCCGCCGCCATTCCGGAAAGGCGAGCCCATGCCTTTGCCATCGGGGCCATCCCAATCGAACGGAGGAGGCGGAGCTATCACCATATCCCCATCAGGACCAAAGGAATAGTTCCGGCCGTTCCTGATCTTGATCTTTCTCCTCGAAACAGAAACGTCGTTATCATGATATTCAGACGCCGGCTTGCCATTGATAAGTACCTCGCCATTCTTTATCTCAACGGTCACTTTAGCGTCCTTGTCATTCTTGTGTCTGATGATGATCTCGTCATAACCGCCCGTGCGGTTGACAGCGGTATCTTTATCGGTCTTGTCCTCGTCGTTCTGCGCAAAGCCCGAGGAGTTGACCAGCAGGACCAGCGCCGCCAGTCCCGTTAGCCGGAGAAGGAGTTTCTTCATTGTTGCGGGTTTGAATAATTGAATAATGTTTTCTCCAACCTGCGTAGATTTCCCGACCTGAGCCCCAACCCGCGGTCCTGGCGATCCGGTATTCCCGGCCAATCACCCGGCTTCGACCTTCGGTCACAACCTACGTACAGATTCGTAGATCAAATATAGGGGATTTTCTGAAATACGAAAGCCTTCGGACATTTTTAAAAAATGTTAAATCCGCGCCGGGACCCGCCGTGCGTGGACCCGCGGCCGCCTGATGCGGGATCCCAGGCATTACCCTTTCTTCAGCGGGTCCAGCAGCTGCTCCAATCCATTGATCCTGATTTCATAAATAGTCGCCAGCAGCATCCCCAGTTTTCCCTTTGGAAAACCCTCCCGGTGGAACCATTCCAGATAGGATACAGGGAGATTGCAGAGTAGGGTACCCTTGTATTTCCCAAAAGGCATCGGCATAGAGACCAGCGTCTTCAAAAGTTCGGAGTCGGGTAGTTGAGTCTGGTCTTCCATTATTTTTCGAGTATCGCTTTTACCTGCAGGATCACCTGTGGCAGATTACCGGCTTCCTGGCCACCGGCCGTAGCCAGTGTCTTTTGACCGCCTCCACCGCCTTTTATCAGCGGCGCCACGCGTTCTTTGATGATCGCAGGAGCCTGCAGCTCAGCCGATAACTCATCGGATACCATAACGGCAACAGCAGCCTTGCCCTCGACATTGGCCGCGAGCACGGCGAGGTGGCGGGCGGAGTGTTCGGCCAGCCCGGTCTTGAGGTCGAAGGTTAGCTTCTTCAGCGCGTCGGCGCTGCTGACTTCCACAACCTCACCGATAAAGGCTACTCCGTTGACCGTCGCAGTCTTTTTGAGCAATTGCTGGCGCAGCTCGCCCAGTTGACGGGCCTCCGCCTTCTCGAGCTTCTTCCGCAGCTCGGAGTTTTCACCGACCAGATTCTCGACCGCTCTCGGTAATTCTTTGGGATTCTTCAGCGCTTCACGCACCATAGCGAGTTCGGCAAACACCGTCCCGATATAAGTTTCAGCCGCCGGACCACTGACGGCCTCGATACGACGAACTCCCGCGGCAACGGCGGATTCATGAAGTATCCTGAAAAAGCCCAGCTCGCCGGTGGCTCCAACATGTGTTCCGCCGCAAAGCTCCACGGAGTAGGAGGGATCGATAATGACCACCCGGACGGTATCGCCGTATTTTTCACCGAACAGCGCCATAGCGCCCGATTTCAGCGCCTCTTCCTTCGGCATCTGTTTGATGATGACGGGGATATTCTCACGGATCTTTTCATTGACCAGTCTATCGACAGCCCTGATCTCTTCGTCGGTCATTTTTGCAAAATGCGAGAAGTCGAACCGGAGCTGCTCGTCATTGACCAGCGAACCCTTCTGGGCGACATGTGTCCCCAGCACCCTTCGCAGGGCGGCATGCAGCAGGTGGGTCGCCGAGTGATGTATCTCCGCAGCCTTCCTTTTCGGAGCGTCAACCCGGGCAATTACATGAGCCTTAGGGTTAGAAGGCAGCGTCTCGGTAAAATGAATAATGAGGTCGTTCTCCTTTTTTGTATCTACCACCGCAATGGTCTCTTCTCCCGACTGCAGGGTGCCGGTGTCACCCGCCTGACCGCCGCTCTCCGCATAAAAAGGCGTTGCTTCCAGCACCACCTGAAAAAGCTCCCTGCCCTTCGCCTTTATCTTCCGGTATCTGGCGATACTGGTATTGGTCTCCAGCATATCATAGCCCACGAACTCGACCAGGGGATTATCGATCAGTACGGACCAGTCCCCGGTGTCGATAGCGGTCGCTGCACGCGAGCGGTCTTTCTGTTGTTTCATTTCCGCGTCAAAGCCGGACTCGTCACTGGAAAGACCATTTTCCGCCGCGATCAGCTTGGTGAGATCGAATGGGAACCCGAACGTATCGTACAGTTCGAATGCCTCCGCCCCCGGAATAACCTTCGAATTTGTTTTCCGGGCGCTAGAGATGATCTCATCTACCCTCCTGAGGCCCTTGTCCAGCGTCCGGAGGAACGCATCTTCTTCTTCTTTTACAACCTTTGCGATGAACTCCACCTGCTGGTGCAGCTCGGGAAAAACGTCTTTGAACTGATCGGCCAGCACGGGTACCAGCTGAAACAGCAGCGGCTGCTTGTAGTCGAGATAAGAAAAATAATACCGGACTGCCCTCCGGAGTATCCGGCGGATGACATATCCCGCGTCGGTATTCGAAGGCAGCTGACCGTCCGCGATCGAAAAAGAGATGGCGCGGATATGGTCGGCAAGCACGCGGAACGTGATGTCCTGCTTGCCGTCCCCGAAAGAATATTGCTTTTTGACTATCTTTTCGACCACTCCTATCGTTCCGGTGAACAGATCGGTATCGTAGTTGGAATTCTTTCCCTGGAGAACCCTGACAAGCCGCTCGAGACCCATTCCAGTGTCGACATGCCGCGCCGGCAAAAGCTCGAGCGAGCGGTCCTTCAGCCGGTTGAACTGCATAAAGACGTTGTTCCAGATCTCTATTACCTGGGGATGATCGTTATTGACCAGGGTCGCCCCGTCTACGGCCGCCCTTTCATTGTCCGGTCTGCAGTCGACGTGGATCTCGGTACAGGGCCCGCAGGGACCAGTATCCCCCATTTCCCAGAAATTATCCTTTTTGTTCCCCATCAGGATCCTGTCGGCGGCGATCCACTTCTTCCACTCCTCATACGCCTCTGTATCACGGGGCAGCTTGTCTTCCTTGTCGCCCTCGAATACGGTAACATATAACCGGTCTTCGGGAATGCCATATACTTCGGTCAGCAGCTGCCAGCTCCAGGAAATGGCTTCCACCTTGAAGTAATCGCCAAAACTCCAGTTGCCCAGCATCTCGAACATGGTATGATGATAGGTGTCCACTCCAACCTCTTCCAGATCATTGTGTTTTCCGCTGACCCGCAGACATTTTTGCGTGTCCGCTACCCGGGAAAAGGGCGCCTTCTTATTGCCCAGAAAATAATCCTTGAACTGATTCATCCCGGCATTGGTGAACTTGAGGGTCGGATCATTCTTTATCACAATAGGAGCCGAAGGCACGATCGTATGTCCCTTCGATTTAAAGAATTCGAGGAATTTCCTTCTTATTTCGGCACTGGTCATCATAAAACGGAATAATCTTTGGTTGATATTTGGCCCGCACCAATTATATTTGTGCGCGTTGGTACAAAAAAGGCCCCGGCATTTTTGGCTAAGGCCCTGCAAAGGTACACCAAATCAGGCTGTTTTACCGTTCTATCCCTGTCGAATGGTTTAACTCCACGGACCCCGGTTGCCGGATGAAGAAGATCAAGTACTACTATAACACGAATACGCTCCGCTATGAAAAGCTGGAGACTCCGCTGCGGGTGACCCTGCTGCGAGTACTCGGTTTCCTGTCGGCCGCAGTCGTAACCGCGCTTATTCTGGTCTCCATCGCCTATAAATACTTCCCGTCGGCCAATGAAAAACGGCTGATGAGCCGCAATGAAGCCCTTCAGGACAATTATTACACACTTAACGACAAGGTGAAAAAACTGCAGGAGCAAATGGGCGAGCTCGAAAAAAGAGACAACAACGTCTACCGGGCCATCTTCGAGGCAGCCCCCATCCCCGACAGCGCACGCGCCAAAGCCGCCCAGCAGGAGCAGGAGATGAAGCTCGTACAGGGCATGGACCAGGAAAATCTCTATACTTCCGTCTCCAACACCCTCAGCCAGCTGGAAGCACGCATCACCAACCAGTCCAAATCATACGTACAGATAGACGGATTCATAAAGAACAAAGAACAACTGCTGGCCTGCACCCCGGCCATCCAGCCCGTCAGCAACAAGGACCTCAACCGCATCGCCTCCGGCTTCGGCTACCGGATCGACCCCGTGTATAAAACGACAAAATTCCACGCCGGCCTCGACTTTGCCGCACCCCAGGGCACTCCGATCTACGCTACCGCCAACGGCACGGTCGAAGTTGCGGGCAACACCGGCAACGGCTACGGCAACCACGTCGTCATCAACCACGGCTACGGCTACGGAACCCTCTATGGACACATGTTCCGCGTAAAAGTACACTCCGGCCAGAAGGTCAAGCGGGGCGAGATCATCGGCTGGGTAGGAAGCACGGGAAAAAGTACCGGCCCCCACTGCCACTACGAAGTACACCGCAACGGCGACCCCGTCGACCCCGTATTTTATTTCTACAACGACATCACTCCCGAACAATATGACCGGCTGCTGAAGTTAGCCGCCTCCAGCAACCAAAGTTTTGACTAATCCGCCGTATCTTAGCAGGATGGACATTCGGTCCGCAACCCTAAATCCATTGACCTTCCCCCTAAAAGGTCAATACAGGAACGATTTTTGAGCCGAAACCGCAGAATGAGCAGTCGACTAACCCAAATAGCGCTTGATTTTGGCCCGGAGCACACCGCTCCGACCCCGGCTCCGGCTGTGGCAGAATCAATCAGCCAACAGCCTCTGACGCAATACATAGAGGCCGCCGGCGTAGTCGTGCGCATCAAAACGATCAAGAACTCTCCCCCCGGGACAGTTGCGGCCCCGGCCGGGCCCGGCATACCGGCACCAGTCGTCAGCACACCCCCACCGGCCGCGAATACGCCTCCACCGGTCGCCAATAAAGAAGAGCTCCCCGCGCTGCCCCAGGTCATCAACGGCGAACTCTTCCCGCTGCCCCCAGCTGAAGATACCGAAGAAACAACGACTTCGGACCTCGCCCCGGAGGCAGCCGCCCCGTCCGACACTATCGCAGAACCCGGTACCCCGTCCTACATCACCGCAGGATCAGTACCTCCGGCAGAACCCGCACCGGCCACCCCCCCCATACCCATCACGGAACCCACCTCCTCAATAGAGCCCACACCCACAGCAGAACCGGCACACATAGAAAAGCCAGCACCAGCGACAGAACCGCCACACGTAGGAGAGCCGATACCACAGGTAGCAACCCTTCCCGCGGGAGAACCAGAACCAATAGAAGAACCCGCACTACAGGGCCTTCCCACGGAAGAACCAGCACCACAGGCAGCAACCCTTCCCACAGGAGAACCAGCACCACAGGCAGCAACCCTTCCCACAGAAGAACCCGCACCACAGGCCACAACCGCACCACCCGCAGTACCCGAACCCGCGGAAACAACCACGCCTGACATAAGCTCCGATCCGCCCGTCCCGGAAACCCGGGCAAAAAATCGCCGCCCCACCGCCACACCTGCAAAACCGGCAAAGCCAGCCAAACCAACCGCCTCCAAACGAGGCCGCAAATCACTAAAACAGGTCTCCGCCGAAGCCGACCTCATCGAAATACCCGCAGACGAAGTCCTCTTCACCAAACAATACTATACTATGGGAGAGGTCTCGGAAATGTTCCGGGTCAACCAATCCCTCCTCCGCTTCTGGGAAACCGAATTCGACATCCTCCAGCCCCGCAAAAACAAAAAAGGAGACCGCTACTTCCGCCCCATCGACATCAAAAACCTCCACCTGATCTACCACCTGCTGCGGCAAAAGAAATTTACCATCGAAGGAGCCAGGGAATTTCTTAAAAAAAATAAAAAAGCGGAAGAACGGTTTGAGATTGTACAGCGACTTCAGGAAATTAGATCCTTCCTCCTCGAATGGAAGGCACAACTATGAGCTAATTTTACCCCCAATATGAAACATATATTCCTTATCGCTGTAATTATAGGTATCGGCATCCTCAGCAAGGCCCAAACCGAGTACGAAGTATCCTCCGACGGCCCCAACAAGCTCCTCAAAGGACTGATCAGCCGCGACATGCTGGAGAACGACACTTCCTTCCGCTGGTTCCACAAGAATCAGATCGGCTACACTCCCAACGCAGAGACCGTCGCCGTCCTCAAAGCCAAAGGCCCGCAACTACAGTTCATGGTCTTCGGCGGCACCTGGTGTGAAGACACACAAAACCTGCTCCCAAAATTCTATACCCTTTTGGACGCAGCCTCTATCACCAACGACCAGGTCTCCGTCATCATGGTCGACAGACATAAAAAAGCTATCGGCCACCTGCCCGAAGACATGCACCTCGTAAGTACACCCACATTTATTATACTAAAAGGAGGAAAAGAGATCGGCAGGGTAGTCGAATACGGGAAGAACGGACAATGGGAAAAAGAAATAGGGGACATCGTCACCACTAAATCCTAACGACCCGCGCCGCCATCCCCGGCACTCCGCGGCCCCCCGGCCCCAACGCCCGCGGCCCCGCCATCAGCCGCCCCCTGCGGTCCCGCGACTGGCCCCACATTCACAACCCTCACATCAGTGCTCGATCCGGCGATACTCAACCCCATCTTCTCCATTAGCCGCAGCACGTCCAGATTGACCTGCTGCTTGACCGCATTGAACTCGTCCTGCGTGATCGGCGACGTAAAATAATCTACGTTGATCAAATAGGCCGACCCGGTAATATCATTGAGAAAAGCAGTACTATTCTCCACCTTATCCTTCACGAGGATCCCCTTGATCCCCGCGATCAGCATATCCAGCTGAGCCGAGGCCGTCGAAAGCCCCAGTTCCAGCCTCAGCTCGCCCTTGCGCTGGGTCCTAAGCGTGAGATTGTCCACCACGCTGTCAACCATCTGCTTGTTAGGCACTGTAACGAAGGTCTTCTGGTCCGTCCGGATACGGGTGCTCCGCAGCCCGATCTTCTCGACAGTCCCGGCAAAAGCATTCACCCTGACATAGTCCCCCGACTTGAACGGCTTGTCGAAAAAGATCACAAAGGAGGCGATCAGGTTCTCGATACTCTCCTTCGCCGCCAATGCAACGGCCGCGCCCGCCAGACCCAGAGACGCCAGTATGCTGGACACATCCACTTTGAAAGCCGAGTTGAGGATCATCAGCACCCCGATGATACCCAGGATCGCCTTCAAAAAATCCCGAATAAAAACGATCATCTGAACATCCCGGTGCCCGCCGCCCCTCGCCTTATTCCGCAGCACCAGCGCGACAAAATCCACCAGCCGCAGCAAAAGCCAGATAAAACTTACGATGATCACGATGATCGCCAGCGCCTGCACGATGGTCTTCGACCTCACTTCGTATATATCGAACTCCAGCTCAGAAGGGAAATGCAATTTTTCGACGGAAGACATACTGACAAAAACAACCAGGAAGATGCCGATGGGACCGACTACCAGATCGAGAAAAGCCGACTTGTCCATCCCGGAACCCATCCGCCGGACAAAGCGGAACAACAACCGGGCGATCAGCCGCGAAATGACACGCTTGAGGGCAATGACAAACAGGATCGTAGCCATCACCGCGACATAGCTCTTCAGCGGATTGCTCAGAAAGATCAGATTCCAGAAATTGCGCATACGCAAAGGTAACGGCAGGAAAAAACCGACCAAAAAACTAATTTATCCGCCGGAAACACGCACCCCCGAAACACGCACCCCCGCTAGCCCCTCCTCGAGTATATCTCCAGCCCGGCAGGCTTCAGCACATAAATAACGGCGGGTGTAATGCGGATACGGATGGCCCCCTTATAGGCTGGGGGAATAGGCTCTTCTTTCATATCCAGCGTCCCCGGCTGGTAACGGTAGAACTTTTTGGCGTCACGACCCACCAGGTTCTTGTCGACGACGTCGAAATCCTCCCACCCGGGCAGATCGATATGGGTCTTCAGGGTGCCGTAGTGGTCGAAGATATATACCCCCTTCGTCGTGTCATAGAGATAGACAAGGCCTCCCTGATCCCGGATCACCGAAAGATCCGGTGCCGCGTCGAACAGCTGACGGAAATCGGTGGTCTGGTCGACCAGCGAACCATCGTCGGCGATCCGCTTGAGCCTTGCATCCATCTCGTCATAGACCCAGACGTTGTTGTCATACGCAAGGCCGATAGCCCTCGCCTGCAGTATATTCTGCTTGCGGAGATCGATGGTATTGATGATATTGAGAAAACGGTCCAGTTCGATGATGGTCGTAAACTCCCGGTAGTATACCAGTATCTTCAGGGGATTGGTGGCGTCGACCGTCGCGATCTTGCCATAGCGGCGAACGTCATTGAATACCGCCAGCGAATCACCGTTCGGACCCAGCTTCTTCAGCTGGTTATCCTTGTTCAGCACATATATATTACCCAGATTGTCAGCCGTAAAATCCACAATATCGGGGCCCAGCGTCTTCGTCAGCTGAAAAGCAGCCGCTCCGCCCGAACCACCCGGCGCTCCATCCTGCGCCAGGGCCGGGGCCGAAGCCAGGACTGCAAACAAGCTGATATATAGACAGCGCCTTATCATTTCCGGACGATCAGGTGTTCGGTTTCCGGCGTATCGCTCACCAGCGAAAAACGCTCTCCGTCAAACACCGCATATGTATTATAACGTATCCAGTCCCCCAGGTTGATATACCGGCTGCCGGATTCATTCAGCAAAAAGTCGATAGGCAGGTGACGATGCCCGAAGATCAGGTAGTCATAGTGCCGGTTAAGAAGCACCTCCTTCGAATAAATGATCAGCCATTCCTTTTCCTCCCCCAGGAACCGGGCATCCAGCGTCCCCGTGACGGCCCTGCTGCGACGGCTGAGCCAGCCCGCGACACCTACCCCCACGGCAGGAGGCAGGATACCGAACAGCCACTGGCAGGCCCTGTTGCGAAAGATCTTTTTCATGAACTTATACCCGTGGTCGCCGGGCCCCAGACCATCCCCGTGACCGACCAGAAACTGCTTTCCGTTGAACCCGAACTCCTTTGGCTCGTGATATACCGGAATATTCAGCTCCTGCTCGAAATACCCGCTCATCCACATGTCATGGTTACCCGTAAAAAAATGGATCGGGATCCCCGAATCGGTGATCTCCGCCATCTTCCCCAGGATACGGATAAACCCCTTGGGGACTACCGTCCGGTATTCATACCAGAAGTCGAAGAGATCGCCGACGATAAAGATCACGGCTGCATCCCGGCGGATCCTTTCGAGAAAAGCAACAATACGCCGTTCCCGCTCGAGGCTGGCTGCATGATTTGGAGCACCCAGATGAAAATCAGAAAGAAAATAGATTTTTTTGCCGGGAGGGATTTGCATGGGCAAATATACAAAAGGATTCCACCCACGAAAGGGCCGCATTATCCATTCACTACGATCTGTCCACCAAAAAAAGATATACCTGTTTCGGTCCGTGCACGCCCACAACCAGGGTCTTTTCAATATCGGCCGTACGGCTGGGACCGGTGGCAAACGTCATCAGCGAAGGCAGATGCTGCTGGTATCTCTCCTTCAGCGCAACCAGCCCATCCCTCACGTCATAGACCAGCTGATCGGAGTACGCGATACAAATATGTACGGGGGCATATACGCTGACGGTACGCCCGCTCGGGCTGGCCGAACTGAGGATAATGCTGCCGGTACGCGCAACCAACCCTTCACAACCTGTAATCGCAGCATCGCAGTCCCCAAGGTCGGTGGAAGAAAAACCGTCGAAAGCATGCGCCTTCAGTACCTCGCGGATCTTGTCCTCACGGCAGTACAGCTTCTTCCAGCCCTGGCCGCCGATCAGCGTCTTCAGCTGAGCGACCAGCTCGTTGTGGTCGGCGCAGAAGATGAACTTCCCCTGAAGTTTGGTGAACTGCTCGGCGAACTCGATACCAGGGTCCTGCGTCGACGGCTGAAAAACGGAGTGGCTTCCTTCACTTTGAGGAAAAGGAATAGGCGTTGATTCGCTCAACGCCTTCCTTATCTTCTTTAATATGTTCTCTTTTGCTGAAGAAACGTTCATAATTTAAGCCGCCGGGGCGGATTGTTATTTTACTTCTTCGGTAGCAGGAGGGACTACCACTGCCGGCGGAACGCCATTGTCGTGCTCGCTGACGTCCAGTGCCCTCTTCTCTTCGTAGGGACGCTTGCCGATAAGGGCTTCAACGTCGCTCTGGAAAAGGACTTCTTTTTCCAGCAGTGCTTCGGCCAGCAGCTTTACTTCCCGGTTCTTGCCGGTCAGCAGCTGCTTGGTAGCCTCATAAGCCTTGTCGATCAGCTTCCGGACCTCTTCATCGATCAGCTTCGAAGTCTCTTCGGAGTAGGGCTTGGTGAACGAGTTCTCCTGCTGGGGATCGTAGAAACTGACATTCCCGACCCTGTCGTTCATACCGTAGACCGTCACCATCGAATAGGCGATACGGGTGATCTGCTGCAGGTCGTTCTGTGCGCCCGTGGAGATCTTTCCGAAAATCAGCTCTTCGCTGGCCCTGCCTCCCAGTGTCATACAGATCTGGTCGAACAGTTGGTCGGTATTATAGAGATACTGCTCCTTCGGGGTATACTGCGCATATCCGAGCGCCGCCACGCCACGCGGGACAATAGTGACTTTCAATAAAGGATAGGCATGCTCAAGATACCAGCCGCAGATGGCATGACCCGCCTCATGATAGGCGATGATCCTCTTCTCGTCGGGGGAAATGATCTTGTTCTTCTTCTCCAGACCGCCGATCACCCTGTCGACCGCGTCCTGGAAATCTTCCATCTCGACCGTCTCCTTCCCTTTACGGGCGGCGATAAGAGCAGCCTCGTTACAAACATTGGCGATATCGGCGCCGGCAAAACCCGGCGTCTGCTCGGCCAGCTTGTGGATATCCAGCTTGCTGGAGATCTTTATCGGCTTGAGATGCACTTTGAATATCGCTTCACGTCCCTTCAGATCGGGCTTGTCGATCGATATCTGACGGTCAAAACGACCCGGACGCAGCAGGGCGGTGTCGAGCACGTCCGGACGGTTGGTCGCAGCCAGCACGATAATGCCGCTGTCGCCGCCAAATCCATCCATCTCTACCAGCAGCTGGTTGAGTGTGCTTTCCCTTTCGTCGTTGCTCATGATCGCATTCTTTCCGCGGGCACGGCCGATGGCGTCGATCTCATCGATAAAGATGACGCAGGGCGCTTTTTCCCGGGCCTGCTTGAACAGGTCGCGAACACGGCTTGCGCCCACACCTACGAACAGCTCGACAAAATCCGATCCGCTCATGGAGAAGAAGGGTACCTGCGCCTCTCCGGCCATGGCCTTTGCCAGCAACGTCTTACCGGTGCCGGGAGGTCCTACCAGCAGCGCACCCTTGGGTATCTTACCACCCAGCGCCGTATATTTTTTGGGATTCTTCAGGAAGTCCACGATCTCCATCACCTCAACCTTCGCCTCATCCAGACCGGCGACGTCGTTAAAAGTGATATTGACCTTGGTCCCCTTGTCGAACAACGTAGCCTTCGACTTGCCGATATTGAATATGCCTCCCGGCCCGCCGGCTCCGGCCTGGCCTCCCATCTTCCGCATCAGCATCACCCATATCAGCACGATGATCAGCAGCGGCAGCAGGAAATTCAGGAGCGGACCGAACCATTCGCCTTCCGGCTTGCTGACGATCGGCACCTCCATCTGTGGGTTTCTCGAAAAATATTCCCGCAGTATCTTCTCGTAGTCCTTTACGTCGGTGACGCGGAACTCGAACTGCGGCCCTTCCTTACCGATCCCGCCCGGCCAGGAATTTTTGCTGTTATATCTGGAATAATATGGTTTGGAAAGACTGTCTCTCTTGATATAGACCCTTACCAGATTCTTGTTCGATATCAGGTCGATCTTTTCGACGTCCCCATTGCCAAGCATATTTTTCCGGAACTCCAGTTCTCCATTCTCTATCTGGTGAGCATCGGGCGAAAATGATCCGAAAAGATTGAAACCGATCAGTACAGCCGCAATGATACCCCATATCCAATAGATGCTGAACTTCGGTCCCTTTCTCTGGCCATTATCGTCATCTCCCCTGGGCCTGAACCTCGGAAAGTTGTTCTTATCATTTTGTTTCAAATCGTCTTGTGGCATTTTTTATTTATCCGTGTTGTTTTGCAATAATAGTTCAATTTTCAGCCTCCGGGCCCCGCCTCAGCGGGTTTCAGCCCGATTTCGATCAAATAATAAAACATAATAAGGCGAAAAAGTTCGGGAAAACCCCAGAAACGGCAAAATATACTGTTAAATTGTCGGTTCCTGGACCTTTTCTACCCTTCATGCTTTTCCTGAGGAGCATCGCTCCACATATCTTCCAGTTTGTAAAAACGACGATTTTCCGGCAGCATGACGTGGACCACCACATTGACATAATCGATCAGGACCCATTGCAGGGTTTGTCTGCCTTCGTGCTTATAGGGGAGTTCATCGCAGTTCTTCCTCACTTCCTCTTCAACCGAATCGGCTATTGCCTTCACCTGGGTGGTGCTACCTGCCTCACATACTACAAAAAAGTCTGCTACGGCTTCCGGTATCTTTCGTAAATCCAGGGAAACTATATTTTCACCCTTCTTCTCCTGTATGGCTTTGATGATTGTTTTAAAAATTTTCGAATTCCTCGTTAATCGGACTACACTGCGTTTACGGGTAGCTAATATTGAAAGCTGTTCCAATAATCAAAACGTTTTTGTTATGTAATATTAATCGAAAGCAAATCAAAATATTGTGAGAAACCGGGTTTATTTTTGCATTCTACCAAAAATAGTACTCTTTTGGCGATCGGTCACGCTTTTATTGAGCTCGAATCGGTGGATAGCACCAACAACTATGCCATGGCCCAGGCCGCTGCAGGCAAAGCTTCCCACGGAACATTGTTTTTTGCCCATGACCAGTGGGCCGGAAAAGGCCAGCGCGGCCGCACCTGGGCCAGCACACCCGGCGAGAACATAGTTCTCAGTGCTGTAATAGAGCCACTTGCATTCCAGCCGGCCCAGGCCTTCTCCCTCAGCGTCTGCGTCGCCCTTGCCTGCCACGACCTGTTCAGCCGCTACGCAGGCCCCGAATCCACGTCCATCAAGTGGCCCAACGACCTGTATTGGAATGACAGAAAGGCAGGGGGTATCCTGATCGAAAACCATTTCCAGGGCGACCGCTGGCTGCTCGCCATCGCAGGCATGGGAATCAATATCAACCAGGTGGAATTTCCCGC
>Ga0068853_100002271_pt1 | contig 14358 bp, 11 predicted proteins | sample KBSCornC32_FD_65655 | JGI IMG/M metagenome (GOLD analysis project Ga0068853, IMG submission 65655) | Corn rhizosphere microbial communities from Kellogg Biological Station, Michigan, USA - KBS Corn C3-2 | ecosystem: Host-associated > Plants > Roots > Rhizosphere > Soil ... | reverse complement strand
CGCATGTGATTTTTCTCCTTCGGAGCGAGGTTAGCTTAAATGTGTCTATTGTAGTTGGGTGATGCCGAGACTTAAAATCCGGCTTTTGGTTAGCATGGGTCGATACGTTAGTGACTAATACCCATCCCGCTACCAGTTGGCCTATGCAATATTCTGAAAGTACGAATCGATATCTTTTCTTTCTGTCGCTCAGCGATACCAACTAACAATTGAATACCGATGACCATGAGTGATGGGTGTTACTTCGTGTGTACGTTCGGAACGAAAGGCTACCAGGGTGCCGGCCTCAATTGGCAAGTTAAACTCAGCAAATTCGGGTTCCGCACGATAATCAGAGAACCTCAGTGACCCGCCACTGTAAGTGCCAGGCACATGTGTTTCGCTTTGCGAGTTTAGAAGTATAACGATCGACACTCTCCGCTCAGCATCACTGGAGAGTCGAATCAGCCCAGTATTCCCGTCCTGGTGGGCCACGAAGAAATCGCCGATGTCATAGCTTAAGAATTGAGGTTCCTCACACTTGTTCAGTGGGATAGAAAATCGCTCTTCAATCGTCTTTTTATGGTCGATCAGTCTCTGGGTTATGAACTCAGTTGTGGTCCACCCCATTTTTAACCGCTTTGCTTTTCGAACCCGATCGTTGACCTGACCACCATCGCCTTGACCGTAGACAGATGCTGGATCAGAACCGACAGCTTGTGCCTCCTCAATCAGTTGCCGACACGTAGCTTCGTCCAGAAAGTTTGGAGTTAAAAGCAGATCATACCAGGTGATTAGTCGTGATATATCCATTGCTTCGATGGAAAAGTAGTTTGCCATAGAATCGGGCGTCACGGGCTACAAACTTAAATGGGCTTGTCAATTTCAGGACGCAATGCCACAAACGAAGAAACAGATTATTATCGATGCGTGAACAAGGTAAACATAGATTCTCCAGCAAAGTTTGGCAATGTTTTCGAGCTGCTTGAAACAGAGACTGTGGTTTCGGGGACGCGGCTCAAACAATTCAATGGCCGACCGCCCGACCTTAGCGATATTGAAGGATTGAAACCGTCGCAAGGTAAAGAAATCACATCAGCGATTTTCGGTTATTAAACCAGGAAAATTCTAAAGTGGAAAACAAAAGCGGGAATCTCTTTCTTCGCGAAGCGACACCAGAAGACGAACAGTTTTTGTTTGATGTTTATGCCAGCACGCGTCAAGAAGAATTAGAAGGATTAGGTTGGGACGACAATCAAAAACGAGATTTTATTAAGATGCAGTTTCTTGTTCGCGAAAGGTCGTATCCTCGAGTGGATGATCGAATAATTGTTTTGGACGAACGACCGATTGGTAGAATGTTGGTTGACCGAAACGATGGAGAGATTCTGCTGAGAGATATCGCGCTCTTGACGCAGTATCGTAATCGAGGGTTCGGAACAATCTTGATTTACGACCTAATGAAGGAAGCTACCATTTCTGGCAGGGCCATTCGTCTTCACGTATTGGCTACATCTGCTGCGGTGCGCCTGTACCAGCGCCTGGGATTCTCCATAACCGGCGAAGAAGCCGCATACTTAGAAATGAAGTGGATTCCGGCAGTTTCAGATACTCTCTAGCACGTGTACTCAGAATCAGTTAATGACTCGTTTTCGAATCAATCCCTACATAAGTTTCATCGAGAGTCGATTAATCCCCGACACACTTCAACAGGCTGTCTTTAATCGCTTAACCAACGAAATAATTGAGCCTGGTGAAGGAGTTCGCACTTTCTTGCAGGCGGCCAAGCCGGGAACTTGGGTTACCTTAAGCGAGTCAGACCTCGATAAGCTTGGCGAAGGCGGCAACGAGCTGAAGCAGCTTATTCATCAGGAGTTCTTGATCGCCGAAAATCACGATCCACTTGCTCAGTTTTCCAATCATTACGTAGCTCGCCCAATTCAGAATCCAGCGGTGGCGTATCGCTCAACTGACGGGGATTGGATCCTGGTCCGAACCTCGATGGAGCACACCATCTATTCGAGAAAGCGTGACGAACTACCGTCGGTGATTGAAGAAAAGATGTCGCCGTTGACGAGTGAAATATTTTTGCTTGCTGACGGCACCAAAACTCTGCAGCAAATTTTCACAGCAGTGCGAATAAATCAAACTGAGAGCTTTTTGCAGGACTCTGAATTCAGAACAGCAATAGACTGGCTAACAACTCAAGAGCGCCAGCTCATTAAACTCACATTACGGGTTGAGGATCTTGACCAACCCTTTCAGTCTATCAATATCGTACCGCGCAATCTTTATCATTCAGATAGATGGGATGGTAAGCGTCCCAATGAGTCAGAACAGGAAATAATTGACTTTCACCTTACCGGAATTGAAGACGCTGGTTGGGAATTCGACCTGATAGAGCCGACGATAAACCATTGTTTCCGGTTTCCCCATGACGCACTCGGCGGGTTGGATTATGGTTCGAGTTTTTGCAATTCCACTCTCACGCCTGAAATGGTTCCATTATTGGACCACTCTCGCACACTGGAAGTACTGGAAATAGGAGGTGGCACGGGTAGCTTTGCGAAATCGTTCATCGAACAAGCGAGGACTTCGGTCAGTTCCAACTCGAACGCGACTCATATCAATTATCACATTCTGGATTTGTCCCCTGCTTTGATGGAGAGTCAACGAAAGGTCTTATCTCACCTTCTTCCAGAGAGCAGGCATTTTCAGCAGGATGCCACCGAGTTCGATATCCCGGGCCGTTTATTTGATTTGATCATAGCGAACGAAGTTATCGCCGACTTTCCAGTTGTATCAGTCCGGCGAGAAACCGGGAACGAGCACGACACAACTAATGGTCCAACTGCGAGTAGGTTTGGTCAGAACTGGCAGGGAGAGGGTGTTTACTATCTGGACAAGTACGAGCTTTTCGACAGGAACGCGCCCGACTCCTTCTTCATTAACGCCGGTGCTATGCGTTTCATCGAACGAGCCTGGAAACATCTACGTCCGGGAGGGACACTCATCTTATCGGAATACGGATGGGAGCACCGATATCCAACCCGATCTTTTCATCTGAACCATGACGAGTTTTCAATTCACTTTGGCCACGTCGCGGCATGCGCCGCCAAAGTGGGCTTCAAAGGGCGGCTGACAACTTTGAAAGAATTTCTATCCTTTAATGACGAACTTCTAGTGCTGAACGGACGTGAAGAACATATACTGTGTTTGAATCACGTCCTAAAAAACTACGGGACCACTCTTCCTTTTGCAGTGATTTCCGAGTCTCAATTCGAACGACAAACTGCGGGAATCGCTGAAAAGATAGGATTGACTGGCCATTCTTTCGCTCCGGTGAAAAATAAATATCACTTCGGACCCAACATAGAAGAATTCCTGGTTTTGATATTGAACAAATCTAGCTAACAAACAATGAGAGCTGTTCAACGATCCATTGAAACCGAGAGAAGTTCAGGAGGAGATTTATATGGAGGCTGTCTTAAGCCACGAGGAATTTTCACAATATATCAATACAAAGTTCCAGATTAAGATCGATGAACAACAGATGGTGGAGTTGGAACTAACTGACGTTTCCGACCTAAAACTGTATCCCAAACAGGAGGAGTTTGCAGTTACCTTTTGTGGGCCTCCGGATATGTTTCTCGGCCAGGGGTCGAGGTCTTTTGCGCACGAGCAGATGGGCGAATTTGAGCTGTTCCTCGTCCCAATAGGCAAGGATGAGAGGGGCTTTAATTACCAAGCAGTCTTCAATCGCATTCGTGAGGCGACCACGTAAATGGGTAGTGAACCGCAAACGCTTTCACACATCTCTCTTCGTCCTGTTGTTTTTGATGATGAGGATTTTCTTATTGAGGTCTATGCAAGCACTCGAGCGGAAGAGTTAGCAATAGTACCCTGGACCGATGAGCAGCGGGACCAGTTCGTTCGCTCGCAATTCAGTGCGCAACAGCATCATTACGCGCAGAAGTATCCAACTGGTACTCACGATATCATTCAGTCAGACGGCAAACAGGTGGGCCGTCTTTACGTGGCGCGGTTGGACCATGAGATTCGAATAATTGACATCACTCTTATACCAGCCGAGCGAAATCGCGGAATTGGTAGTTACCTGATCAAGCAGTTACTTGAGGAGGCAAAGAGCCAAAATAAGATGACGAGGATTTACGTGGAAGATTTTAATCCTTCGTTGGGCCTTTTCAAACGGTTCGGCTTCAACATGAGTGAACAACACGGATTCCACCTGCTGATGGAATGGATTCCGCCTGCGACTACGAACTCCACTGAATAAATTTTGAGCGAGGACCTGCTCTAATCAATACAAATATTGATGTGTGGATCTTAGAGCAGGTTCATGGGTAGAGACGATTGACGACTGCCTCGTAGGCGGTCTTGTTTTTGACTTTGATCGGCACAATCAAAAACGAAAACATGCCCATTTTTTCATGCTCGATCAAATAAGTGTTTTGCTTAAGGACCGTGTCTGTTGGTCCATGGAAAAGAAGTGAGAAACCCTCTTTCCCCGTCTTACTCTGTTTCCGTGACGCAAAACTAGTCACGTCGATCAACTTAACTTTTACCTTTGATCCTCCGTGATTGATTAGAAACGTAGAATCTATCTGCGACTCGAAGGCAGCCAGGCTCAAACCGGACGCGTTTGAAGTTCCGGTGAGGCCCATCGTCGAGGCCTTCTCGCTGAGGCCCAACGGAACTCCGGCGGCAAGAGCCATCAAACTTCCTCGCTTTAAGAATTCTCGGCGCGAACTACTCATCTTAACCTCCTAGAAGAACTGTACTTGGCAGAGCGGTCAGAAAGGTGGTGCAGTCTATTTCTTCTTCGGCAAACTTTCAACAAAAAAGATCGAAATAAGACAAATTACGTAACGCTTTCGCAACCACAAACATCCTCTTGTAATATTTCGAGATTCGATATATAGTGCGCCCTCGTCATTTAGACCATGATTTACCGGTGGACGAGATTTCCGCCGAATAACAATTGCTCTACGCCGCACTCAGCTTTCAGAATGCCGCGAAGATTAGAAACCTTGCTGGGGCCCTTGACCCCAAAGAACCAAACCTCGCTCGCTAAATTAAGGATTTCATTACGGCTACCGTGAAGGAGACTGTATGGCCCAACCGTACGTAGGCGAAATCAGAATGTTCGGCGGTAACTTTCCGCCCAACGGCTGGATGTTTTGTGACGGGAACTTATTGCCAATCTCTGAAAATGAGACTTTGTTTCAGTTGATTGGGACCACGTATGGCGGTGATGGAGAGAGTACTTTTGCGCTACCAGACCTACGCGGGAGATTGCCGCTGCACTTCGGTCAGGGTCCGGATGGTACGACCTATGCTTTGGCGGAGACCGGAGGAGTAGAAGAGGTAACGCTGACTACTCAGCAGATTCCGAACCATACTCACACGATGGGTTGTGATTCTGGCGGCGGTCAAAACTCAAGCAATCCACAGGATGCCGTAACGTCTGTCTCAGACATAAGTCAGTACAACGATCTAACCGTAGCCCCTAACACCGCGCCTAACGCCCAGTTGGGGACTTCAGGTTTTGTAAGCGACATCACGGGAGGTTCCCAACCGCACGAGAACAGGATGCCCTTCCTCTGTATCAATTTCATTATCTCGCTATTTGGGATATTTCCGTCGCAAACATGAGGCGTGTGTGCGCGAAGTCTTATGAGTCTGATGCACCTTCGACTAAACGCAAAACGATGATAAGGAGTCGCAACGATGGCTGAACCGTTTTTGTCAGAAATCAGAATTTTTAGCTTTAACTTTCCGCCGAAGGGCTGGGCGCTCTGCAATGGACAGTTATTGCCTATCAATCAGAATCAGGCTCTTTTTTCATTGTTGGGAACGATGTATGGGGGAAATGGGCAGACGAATTTCGCGCTCCCCAACATACGGGGGAGGGTGCCAATCCATGAAGGCAACGGCCACACCCTGGGTGAGGCTGCAGGTAGTACCGCAGTAACCGTAAATCAACAACAGTTGCCCACTCATACGCATTTTCTCAGCAACAACATGGCGGTAGTCGATGCCAACACGAACGCAACTCAGGGCGCTCCTGGTGGTAACAACTGGGCCAATTACGGAAAGGCGCAGTGGTCTACGAGCGCACCAAACGCCGTGATGAACCCGCAGGCTGTTGGTAATGTTGGTGGTAGTCAACCGCATACGAACATGCAGCCGTTCCTTGCTCTCAATTTCTGTATCGCACTCCAGGGAATTTTCCCATCGCAAACTTAGAAGAGGTGAGAAAACATGGCTGATCCTTTTGTCGCTGAAATCAGAATTTTCCCATTCAACTTTCCGCCCACAGGTTGGGCATTCTGCGATGGCCAGCTGCTGCCGTTGAGCCAGAATACCGCTCTCTTTTCGCTGCTGGGTACGACTTATGGGGGTGATGGGAAGAGTACTTTCGCGCTTCCGGATTTGCAGGGAAGCGCTCCAATGCATCCAGGGCAAGGGCCCGGGTTGTCGCTCTACGATCTCGGCCAGCTGGGTGGCGTTGAAAGTATCACTTTGCTGACGAGTGAAATGCCGGCTCACAATCATGCCGTAGGTAGGGCACTCGCAGATGCCGGTAATTCAATAACGCCTGTTAACTCTGTCTGGGCCCAGTCAGCCGCAGGCCGCGGTGCAGCAGCGCTTTACAAAGATGGTGCACCTACGGGAAAAGTGAACATCAATTCTCTGGGTATAACCGGTGGTGGTCTGCCGCACAATAATATGCAGCCTTACCTGACTCTCAATTTTTGTATTGCACTGCAGGGAGTCTTTCCTCAGCGACCTTGAAGATCAATCTTTTTCTAACGAGGAGCGACTGCCAGCCCCAGTCGCTCTAGCGCTCCACAACCCTTAGAAACCCCCGCGACAAGGAGCCGCAAAAATGGTTCACGCTCAAGAAAACAAGTCCCCCAATGGCATGACGCGCAGAACGATTACAATTTTCTCTCTCTTAGTTATAAGCGTTCTAATATTTGCAGTAGCGCCCCGTTTGGTCGTTGTTAATGCCAAATTATCGCCACCCGTCGCGGCTGGGTCTGAGCGAACGAATCCGCGCGTCAGTATGCGTTCCGCGGCAGCTGCTGTGGTGACAAATCCGGTGGCGCCATTCTTTGCGACCATATCAGTTGATCGAACAGATGACGCGGCCGCGGCGTCGGCGTGCACCGCCGCTGCAAATGATTGCAGCTTACGAGGCGCAGTAGCATTCGCGAATCTCAATCCAGGCACCACGATCAGTGTGCCGGCAGGAACTTATCAACTGAATATTGCTGGTGGTTTGCCTGAAGGTTTTTCTGGCAATAACTCCGTCGGTGATCTCGACGTCAGAGGCAACAACACCACGATCACGGGGGCCGGAGCGGCTACCACAATCATTCAACAAACTCAGCCCAATGATCGGGTTCTCGAAATCAATCCAGATTTGCTTGCAAGCTTTAACTTCGCTATTTCCGGGGTAACCATTTCCGGCGGAAAAGAGACTACAGCAGTGGGTGGGGGCGGCATCGTGGCCGGTGCGATTGATAATACGGTGTCCGTAACAGATTGCATCATTACAGGAAACTCTGCGACGGGTGCCGGCACTTTTGGCGGCGGCGGCATCATGGTCCAAGGTGGCAGTCTGACTATCACCGGCACAACGTTGTCGAGTAACTCGACCAGCACCAGCGGTGGCGGCTTGAGTTATACCGCTGGCGATCCAATCAACCGCAGACCATCAAACGGTACTCTCTCGGTAAGCGGTTCAACCTTCTCGGGTAATTCTGCAGCCTCTGTTGCGGCGGGCGGCGGCGGGGCCGATCTCTTTAATTTCAACGGCGGCATTGGCTCCTACGCGATCAGCAGCTCGACTTTCTCAAGTAACACGGCAGCCAACGGCAGCGGTGGCGCGATCATCGTCGAGAGCGGTCCACTTACGCTTACTACCAGTTCGCTGGTTAGTAACACAGCAGGTAATCGCGGCGGCGCGATAAATTCAAGTGGCAGCGCGTCCGTTACATTTTCGCGCCTGGTTGGGAACAGTGTTCCAACTCCTGCGAACGGATTGAGTTTGTTTAAGGCTTCCGGGAGCTTCACTGCAGACGATAACTGGTGGGGCACCAACGCCGGGCCATCAGCAAATGCCTTTACGGACGGCTCCGGTACTCTGTTTCCTATGAGCTATCTACAGTTGAGAGTCAGTGCAAGCCCGAATGAAATCTGCACTGGCGGAACCTCTACTTTGACGGCAGACATAAAGCAAAGGAATGCTGGAGCTGCGTTGACAACAGAGCTCAATGGTCTTCCTGCATTCACCGCAGTCTTTAATAATGCCGTGTTGGGCAGCATCTCAGGCGGCACAAACTTCGTCGATGGTGTTGCAACGGCAACCTATACGGCTGGTGTCGCTCAGGGCTCAGGTAGCGCCGATGTAACGGGTGATAATCAGACCGTGACGGCTAATATTACTATTGGTGGAACGGAAACAACCGATCCGGCCGACCAGTCAGTTTGCCAGGGCGCGGATGCATCGTTCTCAACTACAGCCTCAGGCTCTGGAACACCCACATACGCCTGGACACTCGATGGATCACCGTTTAATGGAAACAGCTCAAGCATAACGGTCCCAACGGGCTCGCTCAGCTTCGGCAATCACACGGTTGAAGTGACTGTGACAAATGGTGAGTGCGGAAGCGCAGTCCAAAGTGCGACATTAACGGTGCAGGCTCCAACCGCAACAACTGACCCGGCCGACCAAAGTGTTTGCAACGGTACCGATGCCCACTTCTCAACTACTGCGTCGGGTACTGGTCCATTCCATTATGCATGGACTCTTGATGGCTCACCGTTCAACGGAGATAGCCCGAATATCACCGTTCCAACGGGTTCGCTCTCAGCCGGAAATCACACAGTTACTGTGACAACTACCGGCGCCTGCGGAAGTGCTGTGCAGAGCGCGACCTTGACGGTAGGTGGTAACCCGGTGATCACGCTCAGCTCCAGTTCGGCGACCATGTGGCCACCGAATCATCAGTACCAAACGTTCAATGTGACGAACTTTGTTTCCGGCGCAAGCTCCAGTTGTGATCCATCGGTGGACATCAACGATGTGGTCATACAAAAGGTCAGCAGCGACGAACTGGAAGAAAATCCAGACGGCGCAGACGGCAACACAGTCAATGACATCGTGATCGCTCCGGATTGCAAGTCTGTGCAATTGCGGCGGGAACGTGACGGCGAACTTAATGGACGCGTGTACACGATCACATTCAAGGTCACAGATTCGTTTGGCAATAGCACGACAGTCACTGTTAAAGTTTCCGTGCCTTTGTCTAATAGCAGCCCTGCGGTCGATAATGGCCCAGCCGCCGGGTATACGGTAAATAGCGCGTGTCCATAGGATCCCGGAACACACTTAATTTAAAGAAGGGTAATTAATATGAGAATCGCAATGCGCAAGTGGAATCCTTTGTCCAGTTCTTTGATGCTGTTAGCCATTTTTGCAGGCATCATGGTCTGTGCGCCTTTGCTGTCCGCCGCTCACGCTCCTTCGACGGCCATCACCATTGTGAATAACTCCAGTCATGAAATTCGCCATGTATATCTTTCACCACCTGATACAAACAACTGGGGGCCGGATCAACTTTCCAACTCCGTCATTGCGCCGAATGGTGGTTCTTTTACGATCAGTGGCGACAATTGCGGGTCCATCAAGGTGATTGCCGAGGACAACGAAGGCTGCTTCATGTATCAAGTCGTTCAGTGTTCTGAGAATGCGACCTGGACGATCAGCGCGAGCACAACACGCGACTGTGGTAGTTAGAATTAGTAGTTTGATTGGTCATTGTTAGTCAGTGCGGGGTGCGGGAGATAGCTGCGCCCCGTTTCGTTTCTATTCGAGCGACATGTCGGTCGCCAGGTAATACTGGGCAACCAGAGGCAGAAATCACTCCGGAATTACCTGCAGTTTGCACACGGTTCTTTTCTGACGGCATTAGAGAGGCCACTTAAGTCAGGCCGCCCCAGACGATTCCAGGTCGAATCCTCCTTACTCTAATTGACGTTTTCTCATCCGTCCGAAGGTTATCGTACTTAGTGTCCCAATAATCGCGGCTACACGCGCTTACTCCCACGGAGAATTACTATGCGTCCCCAGATAAATCAGGATCCGTCTCACGGTCCGTCTCTTCGAAAAACACTCATAACCACAGCGAAACTACTGGCTATTTGTTTAATAGTTGCCGTGGTGCCAATTGCTCTCTACGTCCGAGTTAAATCTGAGGACTCAGCCCGGTTTAGTAAGGCGTTGGAATCCATCGTCCATACTAAGCGTCCCAAAGGGCAAGTCACTGTGCAGGCCGCTGGTCGCGGTAAGCCCTTCTTGAATCTGCAAGACGGGCGCGAGATGAGTGTTACATATCGAGGAGATCAAGCAGCTGTCGCAGCTCTGCAAAGTGGCGCAGCGCAGGCGCGATCATTAGCGTCAGCAGATTTTGATCGTAATGGAACACCTGATGTAGTGGCCGGCTATAGCTTCAATGGCGCCGGAATGATCGCACTTCAACGCGGTAATCCGGATGCGTTTGCTCCGACTAACGACTCAGTTCTTGTGCGCATGCAACAGGGATACAACCCTGAATCGTTGTTGCCGGTTGCGGATGTTTATCCCATACCTGTTGCACCCGATTTCCTCGTCACTGGAAATTTTACAAACGACTCAGAAAAAGATGTTGTGTTCGCCGCAAAAGGCGGCGGACTTTATCTAATGGTGGGAAATGGTGCAGGCCGATTTGGTGATCCACAACAGATAAATTTACCCGGATCGGTAACATCAGTGGCCGCCGGCGAATTTCGTGCGGCGGACGGTTTTGATGACCTGGCAGTAGGAGTGACCGGTCCTGGCGGTAATGCCCTAATGATTTTTGATGACGCCGTGAACGGATTCTCAAATGCGCTGGTTGAGTACCGGTTGGGTGCGCCAGCGAGTGCGATTGAGTTTGGCGGGTTAGATGACGATCCGTATAGGGATGTGGCAGTAGCTGACGGTAGTGAAGTGCTCGTGGTCCATGGGTGGGGCCGCAAAGAGCAGGTGGCAGCAGAGTCGCGCGTCGAACGGACCGACGTTGGTCCGGGTGTGCGCGGATTAGCATTAGGAGCGTTTACGTGGGACCGCCAGGGCCGGGATGAAATCGCCGCGCTAACATACGATGGTACCGTGCACATCGTAGAGCGAGGTAACCTGGACACTCGCCCATTTACTGACACTGAAGCTGCCCAGCGAACGAGAGGCAACCTTAGGCATCAACCGCAAAGAAATATCCAGGATGTAGAGTCAGTTCCAAGTTGGAGGCCCGCGCAGTCGGGGGGCTGGAAAGACGCTAAACAGTTCCTTGGAAGCAATCTAAATGCTGACTTGCCGAAGCCGTTGCTGCGGACAAATCTCGCATATCGTGAGATGGATGAAGTTATGCTCGTGGGGCAAGCGCAATCGAAGCTCGAGATCGTGCGACCGCTCGGACCGAATGATCCATCCCCTGACCAGTCACTTTTGCTAACGAACGATGCTGCAAAAGTCAGCCTGGACGTAGAGAGTAATCCGGTGGCGGTACTCACTCTTCCCAGGAAGCTCAATGGTGTAACCGATGTTGTCGTGCTCGACTCCGCGAGCACGTCCTTGGATATTGTTCCGAACGCTCCCAATACCACAATTACTGTTGATAGAACTGACGATCCGTCGGGCGCCTCATTGGCCGCGGTCTCCGCATGCACGGCAGCGGGTAGTGACTGTAGTCTGCGCGGCGCACTGCAATTTGCAAACAATCCTGCCAACAACAACACGACGATCAGTCTCCCAGCAGGCACTTACGTCTTAGCCACCAACGGCACCGGTGCTGGTGGTTGTGACGGGAACGCCGTTGGCGACCTTGGGGCCAACCAGACTATGTCGATCGTTGGCGCGGGCGCCGCGACCACGATTATTCGGCAGACCGGAACCGGCCCGGCCACCGATGGCGACCGCGTGATGTGCATGAACGAGCCATTCACGCTCAACCTGATCTACAACTTCTCAGGCCTTACGATGGTCGGCGGTCGCGACGGTACGGCTGCGGGAACAGGCACAGCCTTAGGCGGCGGCGGCATCATCGGTGGCGAGAAAGGCAACGTGCTGACGATGACGAATGTGGTCCTCGCCAACAACCAGGTCACGGTCCTCGGCAGCGCGAACATCGGCGGCGGCGGTATCCAGTGGACCGGCGGCGACATGAACGTCACGAACTGCACTATCGGCGGTTCCAGCGGGCCGGGTACTTACGCTGACCGGACCAGCACCAACACGGCAAATCTTCAGGCGGGCAGCGGCGGAGGCATCATGTTTACCCCGTCAGCGCCGCAACACACTGCGGCGACGGGCATCCTGACAATGAGCGGGACGACGATCAGCCGGAATACGGCGGGCTCGATCGGCTCGGGCGGTGGTGGAGCGGATCTACTTGTCTTTGCTTTTGCATCACCAGGTGGATTCGGTTCCGGATCGGCGACGATCGGCACTTCCACCTTCTCCAATAACACGGCCAGCCCTGGGAACGGCGGCGGTATCCTCGTGGAGTCGCTTGCGACCACGGTGGCCACCACGAGTCTGACGAGCAACGCGGCAGGCAACCGCGGCGGCGGCATTTTTGTCGGCGGCGCGAGTCTGCTTTTGAATGGTACGACTCCGAGTATCACGTTTACCGGAAACACCGCGACCAACGGAGGGAGTAGTGTGTCTACTTCCTCTGCCGTCAACGTCTCCGGCACTAACACCACCATCGGTGGTGACATCGAGATCAATACTCTCGGTACGTGGACCAACAACGCGGGTAGTACGCTCGCGCCCACTAACGTGGTGATCACCGGCGGAACTTTCAACATGAACAACAGCACGATGAACGTGAGTGGCAACCTTACCATTGGTCCTGGACCAGTGGTGGGCAGCACGTTCAACGGCAATACCGGCACAGTAAATATTCAGGGGAACTTCGTTTTGAACGCTGGCGGAACACCGGCCACAACTTTGAATGCGGGCACAGGTACGTTCAACTTCAACGGGACAGCTGCGCAAAGCATCTCGAACGGCACTAGCATCACTTTCTTCAATCTAACAGATTCAAACGTCACTCAACCGCTCACGCTCAACAATAGTCTTGCGGTTAATGGCAGTCTTAATGTCAACGGCGCGAATGCGATTCTTGCGCCTGTTGCTGGGGCAGTCATCAGCGGTACCGGAACCCTAACTGGTACTGGCACGGCGCGCGTAACGCGCATCGCGGCTACTCCAGATTTCTTAACTCAATATTCGATCACCAATAAGACTCTTACAAATTTAACTATTGATTACAGCGGCGCTGGTAATCAGACAGTTAATAATGCTCCTGCATATAGTGACCTCCGAATCTCTGGCTCTGGCACCAAAACTCTGCAGGGTAACACCGTAATTTCAAGTGATCTGACAATTGCGGCTGCCGCGCTTGATGTGAGCGCCAGCAACTTCAGCTTTGATTTGAGCGGTAACTGGACCAACAGCGTCGGCGCTGCGGGATTTGTTCCTCGTAGCGGCACAGTCAATTTCGTTGGAAACGGAGTCGTCCAAGCACTCTCGGGTGACACAACTTTCTTCAACCTAACGTTGAACAACCCGAGCAGCTTAACCAACTTTGCCAGTACCACAACCACGATTCAGAACAACCTCGTCACAAGTGCCGGGTCAATGCAGGGCAACACTTCTACGATTATTTTTACCGGCGCTTCAGGTTCGATCAGTGGGGCAACTGCCAAGCAATTCAACAACCTGCAAATCAATGGGGGCGCAAGCATTTCTAATCCTTCCGGCGGCGACATCACGATCCTAAATGACCTCACCAACAACGGATCTTTCACTCAGGCAGCAGGAATCACTACAACATTTACCAACGGCGCGGATGGAATCCACTCGCTGTCTGGTGCTGGCACGAGTACGTTTGGCACGTTCGCGATCAACGGCGGAAATACTGTTAACAGTGCACACAACTTCAATGTTGTTGGTCCAAGTTTCACGGCAAACGGGAATTTCATTGCGGCGAGTGGGACCACGGCTTTCAATGCCGTATCGCCGCAGGTGATTGTGGGCGACGGCACCAAGAGCTTCAGTGGCTTAACTATTAATAATCCAGCCGGCGTCACTCTAATGAATGGCACTGGCGCCGTAGATGCGTCAGTAAGTGGTCTACTAACCCTTGCTACTGATTTCACAGTTGCAGCAGGTGGAGTTCTTCAACAGAGCGGCACCTCCATTGGTGCTGCTGATGTAGTTGGTACCGTCAGGCGAACCGACCTCGGCGGAATCGAGCGATC
>Ga0068853_100002269_pt1 | contig 14360 bp, 10 predicted proteins | sample KBSCornC32_FD_65655 | JGI IMG/M metagenome (GOLD analysis project Ga0068853, IMG submission 65655) | Corn rhizosphere microbial communities from Kellogg Biological Station, Michigan, USA - KBS Corn C3-2 | ecosystem: Host-associated > Plants > Roots > Rhizosphere > Soil ... | reverse complement strand
CCGTCCTTCACCACCGCCGTGCGCAGCACGATGCAGGTATCCATCGACCCGTCGGCCGCGAAGTATCCGACCGCACCAGCATAGACCGCGCCGCGCTTTTCCTTCTCGAATTCATCGATCAGTTCCATCGCGCGGATCTTCGGTGCGCCAGTCAGCGTGCCCGCAGGCAAACCCGCGGCCAGCGCATCGACCGCATCTAGCCCATCGCGGATATGGCCTTCAACGTTCGAGACCAGGTGCATCACATGGCTGTAGCGCTCAATGAAGAAACTGTCGGTGACCTTCACATCGCCGGTCTTCGCCACACGTCCGACATCGTTGCGCCCGAGGTCGACGAGCATCAGATGCTCCGCGCGTTCCTTCGGATCGCCCATGAGTTCTTCCGCCAGGGCCTTGTCTTCCTCCGGCGTCTTCCCGCGCATGCGCGTGCCCGCGATCGGACGTATGGTCACCACGCCATCGCGCAGGCGCACGAGGATCTCCGGACTCGACCCCACGATGCTGAAACCGGGAAAGGCGAGGTTGTAGAGAAACGGCGAAGGGTTCAGACGCCGCAGAGCGCGATAGAGCGAAAATGGCGGCAGCGTGAACGGCCTGCGAAAGCGCTGGCTGGGCACGACCTGGAACACGTCGCCGGCGCGGATGTATTCCTTCGCGCGCTCGACGATCTTCAGGTAATCGGCATGCGTCGTGTTGGATAGCGGCGCCCCCATCGGCGGCAACTCGGTCGGGGCCACGACCGCGGGAGCAGGGCGCTCCAGATCGCTCACCGTATCGTTCAGCCGCTCCGATGCCCTTGCATAGGCGGAGCGCGCATCGAGACCTTTTTCCGGCCACACCGGCGTGACGATCAATATCTCGTCGCGGACATTGTCGAAGATCGCTGTGATCGTCGGACGAACAAGGATCGCGTCGGGCAGGTTCAGCGGATCGGGCGGCGCATCGGGCAATCGCTCGATCAGGCGCACCATGTCGTAGCCAAGATAGCCGAACAAAGCGACCGCCATCGGTGGCAATCCCGCCAGCAGCGCCATTTGCGTTTCTTTGATCAACGCGCGCAGGGACTGCAACGGCTTGTCGGCCAGGGCGTCGGGCACAAACGTACCCGGCGTCGCGCGCGCGTTGCGATTGATCTCCGCTTTGCCATTGCGGCATCGCCAGATGAGATCGGGCTTTAACCCGATGATTGAATAGCGCCCACGCGTCTCACCGCCCTGAACACTTTCGAACAGGAACGCGTTGTCGCGTCCTTCGCCGAGCTTCAGGAATGCCGAGACAGGCGTCTCAAGATCGGCGATCAGGCGTGTGTAAAGCGCCTGCGGCTGGCCGCCGTCGTATGCGTGCGCGAACGCCGCGTAGTCAGGCTGGATGGCCATCGATCGCTCACGAGCCGCTGTCGCCGCCGCCCTGGATGCGGTCGACCATGGACTGATTGATCTTGACACCGCGCTTGTCGCGCACCGCTTTCGCCACGAGAACGGTCATGTCACCGGCAATCTGGTTGGCCACCTGCTGGACGCCTTGCTGATATCCAGGATTGGCTTCCGGCAGCGGCGGGTGCACCACGCCGGTGACCCGCGCGATGACGTAGCTGTTCCCACTGCCCATAGGTCCGGAGGTGATGCCGCCAGGCGTGGTCGCGAATATGGCCTTCGTCAGCGCCGCCGAGAAGGTCGCGTCGGTCTTGCGGCGATCGATAGCCGGTCCGAACAGGATTGGAGAGCCGAGCCTCTGGGCGATAGGCTTGAGATCGCCGGACTGGCGCGCCTCCGCTGTGAGTTCCGTTGCGCGCTTCTTCAGAAGATCTGCGGTCTTCTCCGCGATCCACGCTTGCGTCGCCTGTGCGCGGACAACATCCAGCGCCTTCACCTTTGGCGGCGTAACGCCGACGACCGAAATGACGTAGACGTGTCCGGTTTTCGTCGGGAATGCATCGCCCGATTCCCCGACCTCGGCATTGAAGATCTGTGTCAGCAACTCCGGATCGGCCGGCACCGGTGCCTTCGTTCCGTCCGGTGTAAGGCCTTGGGCATCGATAGCCGGGATATGGATCACGCGCATGCCGGCCTTCTTGGCAGCGGGCTCGATCTCTTCGCCGCTGCCGGAGGCTTCGCCATACGCGTTGGCGACGTCGATCAATTTGTTCTGCGACATCTGATTGGTCAGTACCTTGGTCAGATCCGCCTTCGCCTGATCGAGTGTCGTGGTCTTGCCCGGGGTGATTTTGGAAACGTGCATCAGCACCCAGGAAGAGAAGTTCTTCAACGGCTGCGAAACGCCGTTCAGAGGAAGCGCGAAGACTGCGGCGCCGTTGGCGCCCAGATCGTCCTGCGAAACCGATCCGCGGCTATCGACAGACTTCTTCGATGCGAACGCAGCAGCCTCGAACGACATTCCGCCATCGATCTTCGCGCGTGCTTCCTTGGCGCTTGCTTCATCAGAGAACGATATCTGCTCGACGTCGCGCTTGTCCGGAATGGCATAGGTCGTCTTGGCGTTGTCATAGGCCTGCTGCAGCTGCGCGTCGGTGATTTTGATACTCGGCGCCACATCTTCCGAGCCCGCCAGTGCGACCGTAACGTCGCGGTATTCCGGTGTGCTGAACCGGGCAGCGTGTGCTTTGACATAGGCGGCAAGCACATCGTCGCTCGGCGGTGCGATCGTCCCCAGCGACTGGGGCGAGAGCACCATGTATTCCACTGCGCGCAATTCGGTGGAATACGCGAACAGGGCATGCGCGTAACCCGAAGGTACTTTCAATCCATCCTCGATTGGCGTGACGAGTTGATCGCGTTGCATGTCGCCGCGGATTCCATCGAGGAAGTCTTGCTCGGTGAAATTGTTTCTGGACAGGACGCTCTGGAAGGTGGCGCGGTCAAACCCACCGAGCGGACCGTTGAACACCTGCATGCCCTTGATGCGCGCCGTTACGTCGGCATCGCTGACCATCAGCCCGAGATCGTTGACCACGCTGTCCATGGCGGTGCGATTGATGAAGCGGTCGAGCGCGACATTCGCCAATCCGGCCTTGCGCGCCTGTTCGGTCGTAATCTCATGCCCTTCCTGACGGCCCTCGGCCTTCAGGAATCGCTGATATTCCCGGCTGAATGTGTCGTAGGCGATCTCATCCGATCCCAGGGTGGCGACGTAGTTGTCTGCGCGCGAACGGAACACGTCGGCGATGCCCCAGACCACGAAGCTCAAAGCCAGCGCCCCCATGAAAATGGACGCGAAAATCGACTTTGAAAACGAACGCATTTTCTGAAGCATGGAAGTCCCGGCGGTGTTGGCTGTGAAAGGCCGCGGATGATAGGGAGGGGCCACGGGCGGGGCAAGCGATGAAGGGGCGGCCGGTTCGCCAGACCTGAGCCGGTTCGCCAGACCTGAGCCGGATCGCCGCATTTCAGAGCCCTTACCGGCCGCGGGCGAAGCGCTTTATCCGAACCAGGATGTCCAGTATCCCAATGCCCACGTCAGGCGTTTTGATTCAAACGGAAAGCCCATATGCGTTCATTGATTGCCGGAAACTGGAAGATGAACGGTCTCGGCACCGAACTGGCCGAGATCCATACGCTCCGAGGTGCTTTGGGGGCGCAGCCGCCGCGCGCGGATGTCCTGATTTGTCCGCCGGCGTCGCTCATCACGCGCGCTGTCGCCGAGGCCGGCGGGATCGTGCCCATTGGTGCGCAGGACTGCCACTCAGAAGTGTCGGGTGCCTTTACCGGCGACATCAGCGCGGAGATGCTGAAGGACGCAGGGGCGACGGACGTCATCGTCGGTCACTCCGAGCGCAGACAGTATCATGGCGAGACCGACGCAACTGTCGCGTCAAAGGCGCGGGCGGCGTGGCGTGCGGGTCTGACGGCGATCATTTGCGTCGGCGAGACCGAAAGCGAACGCATGGGCGGGCAGGCGCTCGATGTGGTCGCGCGTCAGATCGCCGGCAGCGTGCCCGATGGTGCCGCGGCTTCGAACAGCGCCATTGCTTATGAACCCGTCTGGGCCATCGGGACGGGAAAGACTCCGACTTCTGACGAGATCGCCGAGATGCATGGCCACATCCGCAAGCTGCTGAAGGATCGCTTTGGCGAGAGCGCTCGCGAAATGCGCATCCTGTATGGCGGGTCCGTGAAGCCCTCGAATGCCGTCGAAATCTTGAAACTGGCGAACGTCAACGGCGCGCTGGTCGGGGGCGCGAGCCTGAAAGCCGCAGACTTTCTGGCGATTATCGAGGCAGCGCCAGCCGCATCTTAACCACGTAAAGCCACCGTTCTTTAACGCGGGGCGTGGCATTTCTTACCGGTTGGAAACTTTCTCCGCCCGGCGATGAACAGGCTCCTCTACGATACGGCCGAAGCGCTGATCTACGATCCGGTTTCCGCCAACCGGATGGCGACGCGTTCTGCGTTGTATGCGCTCGGCTTTCGCAAGATCGAGACGGTCTCGTCCGTCAAAGCCTTCGCAGACTATCTGCGCAAGCGTCCGCCCGATCTCGCCCTGTGCGAGATGCAGAACGCGGACGGCGATCTCTGCGCGGTGATCCAGGCAGTGCGTCAGGGCGTGGATAGCTACAATCCATTCATCGTAATCATCGCGACCGCTTGGGAGAAGACGGCGGGATTGATTTCCCGTGTTGTGAACTCCGGCGCCGATGATCTGCTGCTTCGTCCCTTCTCGACGGCGGTCCTTCAGAGTCGCATCGACGCACACATTCAGCGCCGCAAGGGATTTGTCGTCACAACTGATTACGTGGGCCCTGACAGACGCTTGGACCAGACCCGGCCGTCGAATATCGAACTGTTCGATCCTCCGAATTCGCTGCGGATGAAAGCCAAGGAACGGCTGACGCCAGAAGAGGTGGCGCAGCGCCTCGAGTTCGAGATCAAAATCGCCCGTGATGTCCTCAATTCTGAGAAGCTTCGTCGCGACGCTTTCCAGGTCTGCATTCAGTGGCGCCTCATGCAGGAACAGCTCCCGGGCCATGCGACCTACAACGATCATCTGAAGCGGATTGCCGATCTCGTCCGTTCCATAGCCAGGCGATCCCGCGACACCACCTTCGAGCACGCAGGCGAATGGTGTGAATCCATTCTCGCCGCCATCGAGGGTCTCGAGTTGGGTGTGGACCGAAACGCCTCGATGCACCTTCTCGGACATGCTGCGCTGAGCCTGAACCACACCTTCCATCCCGAGCGGCCGGCCAACGAGCAACTCGCCGAAATCGACGCGACGGTGGCGATCATTCGCGCCCGAAACGCCCAGAAACTGGCCTCCTGAGCGACAAATCCCGCCCGCTTCACTTCCCGGCCGATTTCCTCTAAACCCGCCCCACGAGTGGAGCCCGAAATGCAATCTGTGCTGATCGTCGTTGAGTTATTCGTGTCCGCAGGCCTGATCCTTGTGATCATGCTTCAGCGGTCGGAAGGCGGCGCGCTGGGCATGGGCGGTGGCGGTGGTTCAGGTCTGGGTGGCCTGTTTTCCCCGCGCGGTGCAGCGGACACGTTGACGCGCACGACGGGTATTCTTGCGTTGCTGTTCTTTTTGACGTGCTTGGGCCTGAACCTGATCGCACTGCGCGGCCATGACGAGCGCTCTATCCTCGACACACCGACATCGACAAGCGGTCAGACCGCGCCGAAGTCTGCGGCGCCCGCGAACAATCCGGCGCCGGCTGTTCCGACGCCGCACTAGTTTCCTTATTTGACGATCCGAAGCATCGGCCGTGGCCGTTCGGCCGCGATCGCGCGCGAGATTGTGTCGTTCAACTGCTCGACCAGATCCATCGCGTCGAACATGCCCCGCGCTTCAAACCGCCGGCGCATGCACGCTAGCAATTCGAGATAGTCCGACAGATCTTCTTCGTGGGATGAGACGTCTAACGCAGTGCCTTCCTGAGACATGTGCTCCCTCATTTAAGGCGGTGAATTGTGGCGCTCGGCTGCGGCGCCGTTGCGCGTGATGCGACGGATTTGGCGAGATCGACGCGGAAGACATTTCCGAGTGCGTTCTCCTGCGGGCCGCGGTCAGCTTGTCCCAGATGGTTGAGCCATTTGAGGCCGCCGAGCGTGCCTGCGGTGGCGTAGACGGGTAGGCCGCCATAGCGCTCAGCGCCCAGCGCCTGCGCGACCAGCATCTCTGCGATCATCCGCATCTTCCGGGCTACCGCCGCCCAGACGTAAAGCGCAGCGGGACGTTCCCCGGCACAGGCCAGAAGGGAGAGGTCGGGATCGCGTCCCGACAGGCTGCGTTCGTCAAGCGCCACCATTCCGGCGGGGTTCAGATGCAGAAAGCCAAAGTACCCAGCCAGGTATTCAGGATCACCGGAGAAGGGGCGGCGGTATATCGACCACAAGCATTCCGGGTTGTGCTTATACACTCGCCGCATGGTTTCAAGGGTCGCCACAGACGGCCCGATCTCGCGGACAGTCATTTCGTGCAGCGTTTCGACCTCCTCAGAGGCGGCCATCCGCACAACAATTAGGTCTCCATCCGCGTGCCGCGCCGACACTTCCCGGAACCGAAGAGTCAGCTGCACACCCTTGGTAGAAAAGGAGTTTTCTGTCACACTTGCCCCCTTAACCAATCACCGGGTGCCGTGCGCTATTTCCCCCATAGCGTGTGCAATCAGTGGTCTGGTGCGATAAAGGGTTGCACTATGGTGGACGCTTCAGAACTCGAAGAAAGCGGATTGGGTTATGCAAATTCTTTGGAAGCCGACCTTCCGAAGGGCGTGGCCTGGGACGATTTCCGGATATTCCTGGCCGTCGTTCAGACGGGCAGCGTCAACCGCGCGGCCGTCCAATTAGGGCTTAGCCAGCCGACGGCCAGCCGCAGGCTCTCGCGCCTGGAGGAGCGTCTGGGGGTGCGCCTCTTCGATCGCGACCGCACAGGTCCAAGGCTTACCCATCACGGCCGGCGCATCCTCAATGACGTCTCAGCGGCGGAATATTCGCTCAGCCGCGCTTCTCGCAACGCCGGATCGCCGCACAGCCGCATCGAAGGCGATTGCAGCGTCGTCATGGGTGATGGGCTGGCGACATATTGGATGTCCCACTTCCTCAACCCATTTTATGAGCAACACCCGAACATCGAGCTCAAACTGTTCGTCGCGCAGGACTCGACAGCCGGAAAAAACGAATCCTTCGATATTCAGCTGCACTATTACGAACCGGTCGAAGTTGATCCCGTATCCAAGCGCGTAGCGACGATGCATTTCGTGCCATTCGCATCGCGCAGCTATCTGGAAAAACATCCTGCTCCGAGAACGGTTGCCGATCTTGTCGATCATCGCTTGCTAGAAATGAACGCGTATCGCGTGGACAAGGGCCCTTGGTCGCATTGGCTGAATGGCGAGGCGACACAGACTGCGCAACTTCTGACGAACCTGAGCGGTCCGCTTTGCGAGGCCGTGCGTCAGGGCGTGGGGATCGCGTTGCTGCCGACCTATCTTGTCGCAACCTCGCCGGAATTCGTGCCGCTGGATTTGGGACTGCACCTCCCGACGCCCGTGCATATGAGCTTCCAGCGCGAAGTCGCAAAGCGGTGGTCGGTGCGTGCCGTCGTCGATTTCCTGCGTGATACCGTCTTTCAGCGCAAGACAATGCCGTGGTTCAGCGACGAATACATTTTTCCTGATACGTCGTGGAAATTGGATGTCGCCGGGCGCTGATTCTGACCTCCCAAGTCAATCCACAAACAGCGTCATAAAATTGAATCTTTGCGCTTGAGTGTGTGCAGACACTTCGCCATAACGGACTTCCATGGCGCGGTTGATCTTCATCACCGGCGGCGTGGTCTCTTCCCTCGGAAAAGGTCTTGCGTCCGCCGCACTCGGAGCTTTGCTTCAAGCTCGCGGGTACAAAGTCCGTTTGCGGAAACTCGATCCGTATCTCAACGTCGATCCCGGCACGATGTCGCCGTTTCAGCACGGCGAGGTGTACGTCACCGACGACGGTGCGGAGACCGATCTCGATCTCGGGCACTATGAACGTTTCACCGGCGTGGCGGCGGCACAGTCCGACAACGTCACATCCGGACGCATCTACAGCCGCGTGATCGAACGCGAGCGCAAGGGCGGTTATCTCGGCCGCACCGTGCAGGTGATCCCGCACGTCACCGATATGATCAAAGAATTCGTGATGACGGGCGTGGACGATCTCGACTTTCTGCTCGTCGAGATCGGCGGCACCGTCGGCGACATCGAGGGCCTGCCGTTCTTCGAGGCGATCCGCCAGTTGCACAACGATCTGCCGCGCGGCCAGACCGCGTTCATGCACCTCACGCTGGTGCCGTACATCGAGGCCGCGGGCGAGCTGAAGACCAAGCCGACGCAGCACTCCGTGAAAGAGTTGCGCGCGATCGGCATTCAGCCGGACATTCTGCTTTGCCGCGCTTCGCATCCCATCCCAGAAGATGAGCGCCGCAAAATCGGCCAGTTCTGTAACGTACCGGCAGAGCGCGTTATTCCCGCGCTCGATCTCGACACGATCTATCGCGTGCCGATGGCCTATCACGATGCCGGCCTGGACACCCAGATGCTGAAAGTGTTCGGCATCGAAAATGCACCGCCGCCGGATCTGACACGCTGGAAGGCCGTGCTCGACCGCGTGAAGAATCCTGAAGGCGAAGTGCGTATCGCCGTCGTCGGCAAGTACATGCAGGTGAAGGACTCCTATAAGTCGCTCAGCGAAGCGCTCGTGCATGGCGGCATCGCCAACAATGTGAAGGTCCACATGGACTGGATCGACAGCGAAATCTTCGAGCGCGACGACGCGGCGACGTTCCTTGAGAATGTCGACGGCATTCTTGTGCCCGGTGGGTTCGGCGAACGCGGCGTCGAAGGCAAGATCGAAGCGGTCAAGTTCGCGCGCGAACGCAAAGTGCCGTTCTTTGGCATCTGCTACGGATTGCATATGGCGGTGATCGAAACGGCGCGCGATCTTGCGGGGCTGGAAGGCGCGGGCACGCGCGAAAACGGCGATCCCAAACATCCCGTGATCGGTCTGATGACCGAATGGACGAAGGGTAATCAGAAAGAGACACGCGCGTCCGACGGCGATCTCGGCGGCACGATGCGGCTGGGCGCGTATCCCGCAATCCTCACCAAGGGCAGCCGGGTGTCAGAAGCTTATGGCGGCGCAACGGAGATTTCGGAGCGCCATCGCCACAGGTTTGAGGTGAACACCAACTACGCGGAACAACTTTCAAAGTACGGGTTGGTTGTCTCCGGCTGGTCTCCGGACGGGAAGCTGCCGGAGATTATGGAAATTCCCGACCACCCGTGGTTCATCGGTGTTCAGTATCACCCCGAACTGAAATCCCGTCCGCTGGAACCGCATCCGCTGTTCACGTCTTTCATTGCTGCAGCGGTTCACCAGAGTCGACTCGTTTAGTCCGTTAAAGCTTCGAAACTCTCGGAACGCTCATTTGCTTCAGCCGTTTTGTGGGCCGAGGGGTTCACAAGCACGAGAGAACCACATGAGAAACATTCTGAAGAAAAGCGCCGTTACAGCACTCCTCGGTCTGAGCGCAGCGGTGATGCTGTCCAGTTCCGCGTCTGCGGCAATCGTCTGCAACGCCGATGGCGAGTGCTGGCATGTCCGCAATCACTATGTCTACAAGCCGGAATTCGGCGTGGTGGTCCACGACGACGCCTGGAAGTGGGGACCGGAAGAGAAGTTCGTCTGGCGCGAGCACACCGGCCGCGGCTATTGGCGCAACGGCGTGTGGATCAGGTTCTGATCTTCCAATCGGGAAAAAAGGCGGCTTTCGAGCCGCCTTTTTCTTGCCTGAAGCCTGGGAACTTTTCCTGCTAAACATCGTTTCCATCTGTTAACGGGGACCTCAGGGATTTAAGTGTCGATGTCAGCCGAAGGCGGCGACGCCTCTCAAGAACGGCGCAGGCTGGAGATTCTCCTCGAAGTCGGAGCGGAAATCGCATCCGAACTGAATCTGGAGCGTGCGGTCCAGATCGTAACCGACGCGGCCACAAAGCTGACGGGCGCGGCGTTCGGTTCGTTTTTCTACAATGTGCAGAACGAGCAGGGTGAGAGCTACATGCTCTACACGCTCTCCGGCGTGCCCAAAGAAGCGTTCTCGCAATTCCCGATGCCGCGCAACACGAAAGTGTTTGCGCCGACTTTTGCCGGCGAAGGCGTCATGCGTTCCGACGATATCCTCACGGATTCGCGCTACGGGCAAAATGAACCACATCACGGAATGCCCAAGGGGCATCTGCCCGTGCGCTCCTATCTTGCGGTGCCCGTGATTTCGCGGTCGGGCGAAGTTGTTGGCGGTCTGTTTTTCGGCCACCCCGAACCCGCGCAATTCACGGCGGTAAGCGAAAAACTTGCCATCGGCATCGCCGCGCATGCCGCGATCGCAATCGACAACGCCCGACTGTATCGGGCAGCGCAGACAGAAATCGAACGTCGCAAGAAGGTAGAAGCGCTTCTGCGCAACAGCGAAGAAGATTTACGCACCTCCAATGCGTCTCTCGTATCCGAAGCGTCTGGGCACGCAGAGGAGAGCAAGGCTGCGCTCGCCAAGCTGAAAGATAGCGAGCGCAATTTCCGCTTGCTGGTGCAAAGCGTCACCGATTACGCGATCTACATGCTGGAGCCCGATGGCACGGTCGCAAGCTGGAACGCCGGCGCAGCGCGCATCAAGGGCTATACAGCTCTCGATATCGTAGGAAAGAATTATTCCGAGTTCTTCGCCCCGCAGGATCGCGAAGCGGGCGTTCCCGCGAATGCGCTGAAAGTCGCGAGCGAGCAGGGGCGTTATGAAAGCGAAGGCTGGCGAGTCCGAAAAGACGGCAGCCAGTTTTGGGCCTTCGCGGTCATTGATGCCGTTCGCGATGAAAATGGAAACCTGCTCGGATTCGCGAAGATCACCCGCGACATGACGGAGCGCCGTGAAACGCAACTCCGTCTCGAGCGCGCGCAAGAACAGCTTGCGCAATCACAGAAGATGGAAGCGATCGGCCATCTAACCGGCGGCATCGCGCACGACTTCAACAATCTGCTGATGATTGTGAGCGGTCAGGCGCAGCTCATGCGTCTGCGCGTAACGAATCCAAAAGATTTGCGCGCCTTGGATGCGATCGATCAAGCGGCAGCGAACGGCGCAAATCTTACGCGTCAATTGCTGACTTTCGCGCGGCGCCAGAGATTGAGTCAGCAGGCCGTCGATGTCAGCGAGCGACTGAACGCGTGCCACGATCTGTTGGTGAGTTCGATCGGCGGCGCTGTAAATCTCGAAATGAAGATCGATCCGGACATCTGGACGATCGAGACCGATGTGAGCGAGCTTGAACTCGCGCTGGTCAACATTGCGGTCAATGCACGCGACGCGATGCCGAACGGTGGCGTGCTCAAGATCGAAGCCCAAAACAAGACGCTCTACAATTTCGGCCCGGCGAATCTAAATGGCGATTTCGTTGCGCTCTCAACGAGTGATACGGGCACCGGCATTCCCGCCGAGGTAATGGCGAAAGTATTCGAGCCCTTCTTCACCACCAAGGAAGTGGGCAAAGGAACAGGACTTGGGCTTTCGCAGGTCTATGGCTTCGCGCGGCAATCCGGCGGCGATGTGCAGATCGTCAGCGAGGAAGGGAAGGGCACGACCGTCACGCTCTACCTACCGCGCACACACAGCAACGTTGTCGAGCTTGTTGCAGATAAACCGACCGGCGACGCCTTGAGGGGTAATGCGACCATCCTTGTGGTGGAGGACAACATCGCCGTCGGCGAAGTTAGCGTGATGCTTCTGGAGCAGCTCGGCTACACCGTGAAACAGGTCGAACGCCCTGCGGCAGCGCTGGAACTCCTGTCACAGGACAACGACGTCGATCTGGTGTTCAGCGATATCGTGATGCCTGGCGACATGGACGGTCTCACGCTCGCCCGCACACTCCGGGATCGCTTTCCGGATCTGCCGGTGATGCTGGCCACCGGCTATAGCAGCGCCGCTGAACGGGTTGGTTCCGAATTCCCTATCATCCGCAAACCCTACGACTACAATACCCTCGGCTTCGCGGTGAAGATGGCGCTCGCGTCCGGCACGAAGGCGCGCGCGACCGCATAAACGGCCGAATCAGGCGCATTTTTGGGTGCAAAGCTTCAAACGGCTTATTGCCTCTGGCCCACGGTTTTGGCATACGTCCCGCGCCCTTGAAGCGGTAGGTCTAAGTCCGGCCGGCCATGGGGATCGGCGGCTTTTTCAGCGCCGACGGGCAAACCGCATAAGGAAACCATCCAATGAGCCTCGAGCTAGAACTCGTCTTGGGTGCGGCGGTACTCGCGCTTCTGTATGGCGCGTGGACCATCCGCTCCGTCTTATCCATGAGCGCAGGCAATGCGCGCATGCAGGAAATCGCTGCCGCGATTCAGGAAGGCGCAGCCGCCTATCTGAACCGTCAGTACACCACCATCGCAATCGCCGGCGTCGTGATCTTCGCGCTCGCCTGGTACTTCCTCGGCTGGCAGGAAGCTGTAGGCTATCTGATCGGTGCGGCGCTTTCAGGTGCTGCCGGCTACATCGGCATGAACGTGTCGGTGCGTGCGAACGTCCGCACCGCGGAAGCCGCGCGCCAGGGCTTGGCACAGGGCCTTTCCGTCGCGTTCCGTTCAGGCGCGGTGACGGGCATGCTCGTCGTCGGCCTCGGCCTGATCGGCGTTGCCGGCTACTACGCGATCCTCATCGGACCGATGCACCTCGATGCCAACGATCCGGCGCAGAGCCGCGTGATCGTCGACTCGTTGGTGGCCCTCGGCTTCGGCGCGTCACTGATCTCCATCTTTGCCCGTCTCGGCGGCGGCATCTTCACCAAGGGTGCGGACGTCGGCGGCGACATGGTCGGCAAGGTCGAAGCGGGTATTCCCGAAGATGACCCGCGTAACCCGGCGACGATCGCCGACAACGTAGGCGACAACGTTGGTGACTGCGCCGGTATGGCGGCCGACCTGTTCGAAACCTTCGCGGTGACGACCGTCGCCACGATGGTTCTGGCGTCAATCTACTTCGTCGGCTCGCTCAAGACCGCGCTGATGCTCTATCCGCTCGCGATCTCGGGCATGTGCATCATCACCTCGATCATCGGCACGTTCTTCGTGCAGCTGGGCAAGTCGAACAATATCATGGGCGCGCTCTACAAGGGCGTGATCGCAACGGGCGTTCTCTCGCTCATCGGCCTGTGGCCGCTGACCGAATGGATCATTCCGGGCGGCATCCACGGCACGATCACGACCAGCGGTGGTCTCGAGTTCACCGGCATGACGCTGTTCGAATGCGGCATCGTCGGTCTCGCGGTCACGGGGCTCCTGATCTGGATCACCGAATACTACACCGGCACAAACTATCGTCCGGTGCAGTCGGTGGCGAAGGCTTCGGTGACCGGTCACGGCACGAACGTCATCCAGGGTCTCGCGGTCTCGATGGAGTCCACGGCGCTTCCGGCGCTCGTGATCTGCGCGGGCATCGTTGTGACCTACAAGCTGGCCGGCCTCTTCGGCATCGCAATCGCGGTTTCGACGATGCTTTCGCTGGCGGGCATGATCGTGGCGCTCGACGCGTTCGGTCCAGTGACGGACAACGCAGGCGGCATCGCGGAGATGTCGGGTCTCGAAGGCGACGTGCGCAAGACGACGGATGCACTCGACGCGGTCGGCAACACGACGAAAGCGGTCACCAAGGGCTACGCGATCGGTTCGGCCGGTCTCGGCGCGCTGGTGCTGTTCGCGGCGTATACGGAGGACCTGAAGTACTTCATCGCCAACAGCGATACGTATCACTACTTCTCCGGCCTCGAAGTGCCTGCGTTCTCGCTCGCCGATCCGTGGGTGGTTGTCGGACTTCTGTTCGGCGGCCTGCTGCCGTTCCTGTTCGGCGGTATCGCCATGACGGCCGTCGGTCGCGCCGCGAGCGCGGTGGTCGAAGAAGTCCGCCGCCAGTTTAAGGCCATGCCGGGCATCATGACCGGCACCCAGAAGCCGGACTACGGCCGCGCTGTCGACATGCTCACCAAGGCCGCGATCCGGGAAATGGTTATCCCGTCGCTACTGCCGGTGCTGTCGCCGATCGTCCTGTTCGTGATCGTGCTGTTCGTTGACGGCAAGATCGAAGCGTTCAACGCCCTTGGCGCGATGCTCCTCGGCGTGATCGTGACCGGTCTGTATGTCGCTATCTCGATGACCTCGGGTGGCGGTGCGTGGGACAACGCGAAAAAGTACATCGAAGACGGTCACTTTGGTGGCAAGGGCTCCGATGCCCACAAGGCAGCGGTGACCGGCGATACCGTTGGCGACCCCTACAAGGACACCGCCGGTCCGGCCGTCAACCCGATGATCAAGATCACGAAC
>Ga0068853_100002263_pt1 | contig 14380 bp, 10 predicted proteins | sample KBSCornC32_FD_65655 | JGI IMG/M metagenome (GOLD analysis project Ga0068853, IMG submission 65655) | Corn rhizosphere microbial communities from Kellogg Biological Station, Michigan, USA - KBS Corn C3-2 | ecosystem: Host-associated > Plants > Roots > Rhizosphere > Soil ... | reverse complement strand
ACATTCGCGCAAGTGATTAATTTTAATGGTGGGCGAGGCGGGAATCGAACCCACAACCCCCGGCTTAGAAGGTGGGCGCTCAGTTCTCTCCATAGGCGACTCTACGTCAAAGTGGATCGTTGGACACATGTCCGTTTGCCGGTACCCATGCGAATGTTGTCGCTCAGCCCACTTTGAACCAGTCAGTTCGCCGCAGGAAGAACGCGAGCCGAGGCACTGCACATTGGGATCCGCGCGGCTGTGGGAAGGTTTTGTGGACGCCGTTGCTGATCTCGACCTTGACTCCCGCGGCGAGTACGACTGCACAGCAGGGCACGGTCATCAATCAGACCGATCTATCCGAGTTCGAGTTGGTTCTCGCGAATCCGCAGGTCCGATTCGAGCAGGCGCAGTGCCGTCTCTGTTAGCGCACGCTCTCGACCGGTCTTCGGGTCATCAATGCGAGGCATACCTTGGTCCGATCGTAGGCACCGATGTTCAAGCTTGCAATTCGCTGCGATGAGGCCTGTCCCATACCGCAGAGGGAGAATAGTCACTCACAGATGAGCACTGACAATTAGGGTTCCAAGCCCGTCGCTTTCTGCACTTCCGCCGCGTCATTGAGGTGTTCCAGTAATGACCAGACTGTACTTTGGATGTGATAGATCCCACGCGGTGGCGCGCACGCGGAGGTAATAAAATGCGCTGTTGCCAACAATCTTCATAGTCGAACCGGACGATTGGGGCAGTGAGTTTGATTGCTGAGTTGTGGAAGATACTCCGTTCAAATTAGTATCCAGCGCGTCCACCACGATATTTGTCGGGGCACTCACGTTCTGGAGAGATATTGTGCACGTTGGCTTATCACACTCCAGCCAAAACCAGTCTTGGCCTGTGAGCGAAGCCAGTTGACCATCGAATGTCTTTGGCTCTGCCCCGTAGATATCGACTCCACTGGTGGGATTTGGACCATGGCTGAAGGCGTCGGGGATCGGTGTGATGGTGAAGTCGCCGGAAGCTGTCTCGAGACTTTGCGTGGTCTTAGTGATCACAAAAAGGGTGTACATCGATGTCCCAGTAGGGGCTGCAGGCAGGATTGTGAAGGTAGCCGTCGCAGTAGTTGGAGAGGTCACAGTCAGAACTGGAGCGCTGATCCGCTGAGTAGATAGAGCAGACTGGTCAATCTGCGTTACTCCCTGAACAAAGTGGGTATTGGTCCCCGTAATCGTCACTGTCATGCTCTGGCCCTGTTGCCCAGTGTTGGGCGAGAGAGTGGCCGGGAAATGGTACTGTATTAGCCCCGATGTCATAACGGTGAAAGCCCCAGCAAGACTGGCAGTCTCGTCCGGAGGAATCATGGTGCCTGGTTGTACGGAAAGGGCTGTTGGAGAATGCGTAATGACAGTGATGTTGAATTTGCCGCCCGGAACGGGCGTTGAGCCAAGCGGGACGACGTTGATATAAGCAGTCAACATAGTTGGCGAAGTAACACTGACCGATTTCACGGTGATCAGGTTTGGTGCCCCGAAATCGACCGTTGTTAGACCGTTGATGAAGTGAGTGAAGCTTCCCGTGATGACGACCGGCAGATTGTGCTGCCCTTCCAACACATTGTTGGGTGAAACATCGCTGATGACTGGAACTATTGTGAGCTGCAGTGGCTGCTGAGGTATAGGTGACATTGTGGTGCTGGAATTGCCCGTGCCAGAGGCTGCACCTTTTGTGAATTGCCATGTGCAGTTGGCGGTCTGGGCTGAACCGCCGGCTCGCTCTGGAAAAGCGGTTGCGCCCACCAATGTTGTTCCCGCGCCTGAAATTGCCGAGGTAGCTCCTGCCATCTCGATCGGCGGCATGATCCATTCATCGGCTGCGTATTGAACAGTGGATAAGGTTGGAGTCGTTCCGAGCAACGAGACCTGGCGAGTAATGGTGATCGCCTTCGGAGCTGAAAGCAGGGAATGGAACGATTTGATGACTAGTGACCCATTCACACGCAAGAACATCCCGATCGGAGCGCTGATAGGCGTCGAGCTCGATTTCCACTGCGACGCTGTTACCTGAGCGTTGACTGTTCGTTGGCTTGATCCGTCCGAGGATGGCGTCCATGTTGCGGGGTAGACAGCGATGCTGCCCTGCATCCGAGGCGGCTCACCGGTCAGCCGCCAAGTCTGCGTTTCCTTGTGCGAGTATCCCGACAGCTGCACCGAGAGCGAACACTGCACCTGCCCCGACCACACGGCGTCTGGCGTCTGAGCCGACGCGCACACGACCAAGCAGATGAGAGCCGCAAACTCGAATGCCGCGACAGCATATCTGGACGTCCTAAATCGGCGTTTGAAGACATGTCTATTCCACATCCATTGCATAGCAGTCATCTCCAAACTTCGTGACCTACTTCGTTATCCGGGGCGCTCGGTCACTCGGGCAAGCGGAAATCGTAGATGCGGCCCGTTGCTGCGCCGCCGGTTCCGCTTCGGCTGTCGGTGCCATTCAACTGCTGGCCGGTCGCCATGAAGAAAGCGAACTCGCCGGGGCTTAGCTCCTGACGCAGCGTCACCTTGTAGGTGCGAATTCCGACATGTTCCGCCTCGAATGGGATTTCCTTATCCGATTTGAGGCCGGCCTTTCCGCCTCCGAACTTACCCGCCATGGTGCCCACCTGGAACTCACGCCGGTCGCCTTTTTTGTTGAGCTTCAACAGCACGTAATCGGAAGAGCTGGAGCCATCGGGGACGTAGAAGTAAAACACCGGCCTGCGATCGCGAACGATGTGGCTGGAGTTAGGGCCCTTCAAGGTTGCGTCCCAGTGCATGCCGCGAAAGCCATAGCTGAACATGCTGCCCGCCTTCCCGCCCACCTTGGCATTGGCGAGCATTTGCCCTTCAATTAAGACAAAGCGACTCTCGTCTTTCCAGTACACTCCCACTTCAGGCGGAGGAAGATTCGCATCGAGTGTCATCGGTGCGGCCTGGGTAATAACAGTGGGCTGTGGAGGCGCAGGATTGATCATTACGCGGATGACGCTGTCGGGAACGTTCGCCTCTTTCAGAGCTTTCAGTCCCTCAACACCGGTATCGAAGCGGATGGATTCGGGGTCTGCCGCATTCATGGTGCGTATTTTTGAAACGATCACGTATTCAGAGAGATTCATATGTACGAGCTCGATCACATCGTCGTTGGTGAATCTCTTGTGGACAGGGGAAGGCTCCTGCGCTGATCCAGGCAAAAGCACCGAGCCCAATAGTAGGGCCCGGCAAATACGAGCCAGGTAAGCATATTGGCTATTCACGTCAGTTTCCTCCCTGCCTTGAAGCGCCCGACCTATTGGTCGTTCCTGAACGCGCGAGGTTCACCGTCGTGGTCTCCACGATGACTCCTTTGTGCGAGCGCCCCTGTTCTGTCTTCTGATCGGTGTACGAGGCCTGAATGTGATTGGGATCCTGCAGCTTTCCCGAGAGCGGGCCCGACATCGCAATTGTCGGCATACTGATGTCGTGTTCGGAGCTTTGACAGCCAGCACCCTGCCTGCATGAAACCAAACGAGCTTTACCTATAGGTCCCCATGGCGCCTTCGGTCTCCCGTCAGACGTCAGAGCCGGTCCAACCTTTACGCCGTACGCGCCACGGCTTTCGTCAATTTGGACCACTACAGACGCTGGGTAGTCTCCATCGCCGCTCTCTTCGCTGTCCTCACTATAGTCAAGCGCCGGAGCGGCCTTTGCGACGGGACGCCAGCTAGTGAGATGGTTCTTGGCTTCAACATGACCGTGATATGTGGCGACGCCGTTCTCCACAGTGACCGTGACGGAGACGCGGGAAGAATTCGACCACTCCTGAATGCCTGCCGACCCTCCATCATCGCCAGTGAACGTCTGCTCGTAGGTGATCTGCCCGCTCCATCCGGTGCCGAGGCCTGTGTGCCACTCACCCACTGCTGCGCCAGCTCGCGAGAGCGCGCCTACCCCGAATCCTGGCTTAGGGACTTTCTGTTTCGGCGCGGTATAAGTGAATTTCAACGGGGAGGATTGACTGGAGTCGCCCAGAGATGGCGAAACCATGCTGCCGTAGTAGGCACTTGCGTCTACGAAATGAGCGGGAACAATTTCGCCGTTCTTTGTTTTCACAACCGCATTCACATCTGCAGTGGAGCCCAGTGGTGGCTGCAGCGTGTAGCTCGGCGGATCGAACGCGACGACGACGCACTGCCCGGCACGAGCGGAAGTGCCGCCTCCCGACGTCTCGCCGCCATACCACTTGATCTGGGCTATGGAGTAGTAAACGCCGGCCCAGTAAGCGAGCGCCATGCTCGCTCCCAGCGCACCTCCATAGTGAGCTTGGGCCGGATCCCCGCCGGAGAATGCCCCAAAGTCAGGCGGTTTCATGTTCGGCATCACTACAATGGGAATCGAGATGTGCTGTTGAGCATTGCTGGGCGGAGAATTAGTGATCGCGCCGCTCTGGTCACGAAATTTACCCGTTTGAGAGTAGGCGTAGTCGAACTCCCCCTTCACCGCCCCTTGCAGCAAAGCATTATCCCCAACCTGCCCTTTGTACTTCCCCTTTGTGCTCATCTCGATATGGATCGTGGCCGTCCCGGTCGCCTGTGCATCGGTGTAATCGATATAAACGGAGAACACTCCTTCACCCTCCGCCGTTCCGTCGGCATGCGGACATGTCCTGACCTGATTGCCAAGCTTGAAGCTAGCTACGATCTTTCTGCCTGCTGTTGCCGGAGTATTTCCGACGGCTGTTTGAGTCGACATCTCGGTCCGGCCTTCATATCCTGCCGGGGCCGCCTGGCTGGTATCACTCTTGCTGATCTGATAGCCGTCGTTCGGCCCCGGGATTGCAATCGGACTCTGAGCGACGCAACGGATTACCCCAACCCAGGCGAAACAAAGAGCACCGATTGCAGACCTGACTGACCAATGCATCGCAGTTCCTCGCGGGAGTTCTATCTACGAATTACTTCTTGCTGACTTCCGTCAGGATGGTCGTAGCCGCCTGCTGGATCAGTGGCGTCAGCACATCTTCCCCGTCGGTCTTCGACTTGCCTTTCAGGGTGGTATCGAGTTTCGGCTGCGGCTGCCCGGTCGGAAAGAGCTGGTATTGAACCGTGACCTCGTCCTTCGACTTGATCTGCCCGTTGAAGCCCGATAGCTGGCTCATGGCCTGCTGCTGCGCGCTGATCGCCGCCGATTGCTGCATCACCGCACCAGCCGTCTGCGCCGCCGCCATCGCACCGTTCACGCTGCCCATGGTGTGCGCCATCATGCCGATAGGCGTGAAATTGGAAGCCATGCTGCCGGCTTTCATCAGCTTTCCAAACCCGGTGGATGCATTGCGCTTCACCGTCACGTTCGAAACGAGCAGGTAGTCACATTGCTTCTGCTGCGCCTCGGCCTCCATTTGGATTGGAATGCGTGCGTCGATTGCTGTGATCTCCACTGCAGGACCGCTCATCATGAGGATGATGGCGTTCCGCACTGGCGTTCCAAAGTCCTGCTGAGAAGTGTTGCCCTGCCCCATCTGCGCCAACGCAGGAGCCACGCCGATCCGGATCTTACCCGGCGCCTTTGGGCCCGAGGCCTGCGGCAGAGGCATCGGAGCAGCCGTAGCTGCGCTCTGCTGCTGGGGAGCACCGCCAAGCTTTCCACCCATCATCTGCAAGATCGACATGCCCGACGGAATTCCCCCTTTGGTCGGCATCGCGGACGCCATCGCAGCAGCAGCCATCCCCTGCCCACCCGTGGGGTTCTCGACGGCGACCGGCGCAGCGCCAGCTGCCTCCATAGGCACGTTTGCTGCAGACATTGGCTGAGGGAGCGCTGCCGCAAAGAGTTCGGCTTCTGAATGCACTTCTTTATATCCGGCCGGAATGTCGAACAGCTCGGGTTTAGCCGGCTGCTTCGAAATGTCTGAGGTGACGATGTCGACCTTTGTCGGAGCTTCGTCACCCTCGGTTTTCAACGTGATCGTCTCGTGCAGCGGGTATCCCGGCTTCCCTGCCCCTCTCCTCCGCACGATCAGCCGATCGTTGCAGTTCGCACCTTGCTTGACTGGCGGCAAGCTTTGCGCGCAAGTGGAACCTTCCTTCGAAAGATCCGCGTACCAACCATCGATCTCGAAGCTCTGTTTGGTCTGCGAGCACGCATCGGCCGAGGGCTCCACGACAACCTTCGTCTTGAGGTGACGCGCGGCATATCCAGACATCTGCTTCCGCTCTCCCGTGTCGACTACCGTAACAGTCTGCGTAATAGAGCCGCCCCCTCCAGGCGATGGCTGCCCGGTTACCAGTGCGGCTGCCTTCATCGCTGCTTCATCCTCGGCATCTTTTGCGATGAAGTAGGACTGGGCCGCATCATTCACGCTCACCGTGCGCTTCAGGTCGCACTGATGTATGGCCACCAGATCTCCGGCGGGCGAAGCAGTCACCGTGCGCTCGCGCTTACCACTCACCCACGTCTCCGATGTAGACAACGTGTTGCCGTTCATAGAGACGCTCTTCTTGAAGTGGAGTTCCTGCGCCGAGGCGATCAGCGGCAGGGCAGAAACGAGAGACAGTTGGTACAGAAAACGCTGGAAGCGCGTAGACATCGATTACCTCCGTCGTTCGGTCTTGAAAGCACTCAATGTTGAGAGCAGGAGATCGGGGAGCACGCATGAGCCGTTGAAGGCGCGAACGGTATCTACTTTGGGAAACGTAGAATCGCGAAGAATTGGATCATCCAAATCTGCCTTTCTGCTGCGCTCAGGCCACATCGCGCGGCAAAAGGCCCCGGAGCACTTCCGTTGACTTCGCGATTCATAGCCAGCTAAGATGCAGTCAAATCCTTCATTTCTCGGGAGTTCCTGTGAGAGCGACTCCGTCCCAGCCGGTCACCGAATTGCTCGCACGCTGGAGCAAGGGAGATGCCGATGCCCGAGAAGTTCTGATCCCGCTGGTCTACGAGGAACTGCGCCGGATTGCACGACGATCTCTTTCGAGCCGGTCCGCATCTCATACGCTCCAGCCAACCGCGCTCGTCCACGAAGCCTACCTGCGCCTCGCGCGTAATCAACCGATCGAATGGCAAAACCGCGCGCACTTCTTTGCCTTGGCGGCGCGCATGATGCGTCAGATCCTGGTCGATCACGCCCGAAAGCACGCAGCAGCGAAACGCGGCTCGAATGCCATAACCGTGCTGCCCAATGACCTCGCCTCTTCGAGCGGTGCCCCAAACGTCGACTTGATCGTGTTGGACGACGCGATGGAGCGGTTGGCCAAACTCGATCCCCGCCAATGTCGAATCGTAGAACTACGCTTTTTCGGCGGCCTCTCGATCGATGAGACAGCCGAGGTTGAGAAGATCTCGCCTGCAACCATCAAGAGGGAATGGGCAACAGCCCGCCTCTGGTTGCACCACGCGATGAACGCCGGCAGCGAGCGGCAGGGTTAGCTGCGCCCAGCTCGCCACCTCCCCTCGTTATCCTGCATCTAGTGCAATGCTGCCAACGCGATCTCCGTTGCTTTCGTTTTCTTTGCAACAATGGCGGGATCACCGACCTGGAAGCTGCTTGGGGCCGTGTGGTTGGGGTGTTCGATCCTTCGCCATGTTTTGAGGCTCGACGTGTAGGCTGTTTTCGCGTCATTCCATGCAGCCATTCTCTCCGCCTTCGTCATACCTCTGCCGCTCGCCTTTGCCGAGTCGACGTCGCCGAGGCCGGAGTATGCGTCAGCCGCGGTATACAGAGCATCTAGGTCGGCTGGTTCGCGACCGACCAATGGCCGCACAACTTCAAGCGCGGAATCGAAGTAGTCCGCTGCTTTCGCGTAGTTCTTCGCGCGTACTGCAGCCTCGCCCAGCTTTACGTCGCAAGCAGCAACATTGGACACATTGATTCCCCCTGAGGCCGACAGCGCACTGTAGATCGACTTGGCACGTTCCAGCAGAGGGATCGCCGTACTGGGCTGGCCAGCCGCGGTCAGAATCGTCCCCCGCACGACGTGCATTGCCGCGAGTATCCCCTTCTGAAATGCGTTCTCTGGAGCTGACCCGGCGAGTTCCTGCATCATCTCCAGACCCTTCTTTGAATCCTCCAGCGCCTCGTTGATGCGTCCGGCTCGCGACTTGGATCCTGCCGTGTTCATGTACGCGATCGCCAAGCCTTGCCTCAGCAGTGCATTCTGTGGATCGGTGCGAACCAATTCCTGATAGATGGCAAGATCGCGAGTATTATTCTCGACCGCGTGCGCATAGTCGCCGGTGTCGTCGTAGACGCTGGCAATGTTCCCGTAAGCTACAGCAACGCTCCGCTTGAACCGCACATCTGCTGAAAGCTGAGTTAAGCGCTCGTTTATCTTTAGCCCTTCTTTGTATTCCTTCAGCGCTTCAGCAGGGTCAATTGACTCGAGCATGTTGCCGATGTCGCTCAGGTCCATGGAGTACCCATGCAATGTATGGATGTCCTGAGGGTTAATCTGCAACGCAACTTGGTCCACAGACAGAGCCTTTCGATAGTCCTGAATCATTCTTTGGTTCACATTTGGATCGTCCGGATAGCCGATCCGTCCTGACACCTCATACTCAAATGCCAGCTCTGCCAATATCTTCGGATTGCGAGGGCTGGAATCGTTCAGCGACTCGGAAATTTCGATGGCTTTGCCAATCGGTTCACGCGCTCCACGAGGGTCGCCGTTGGCCCAAAGCTGATGAGCAACGAGCCGATAATCCTGCGCCAGCAACAAGCGGTCATTCCACTCTCGCGACGACCTCACCACCTGCTTGCGCAACTCGAGCGCCCTTCGATAACTGGATAGCGTAGCCTGCCCATCGCCAAGGTTGTTTTCGAGATAGTCCCCCTGCACTGATCCAACTCGCTCATAGGCTGCAGCAAGTTCACGCTGCAATCCGAGATCGCCGGCTGATTCGGTCGACAGTTGATTCAGGTATTTCAGCGCCCGCTCCACGATCAGCCTCCTGGCAGGCGTTGACCCTGGCAGGTCCCGCACAGAATCGTGAATGTCAAAGATCAGGGAGTTCGCCAGCGAGCGCACGTCGTTGAATCGTTTCCTCGCGATGCGTGCTGCCTGGGTTGTGATCGCAATTCCAGAAATCAGCATGAGCGTGACGAGTGCCGCCGTAATCACCCCTGGCTTGTGCCGAACGATGAACTTCGCGGCACGATATCGTGCAGTGTCCTTCCGGGCAACCACTGGAAGATTCTGCATGCTTCGACGAATGTCCTCTGCGAATTGCTCCACCGACGTGTAACGACGCTGCGGCTCCTTGCGCAACGCCATCATTACGATGTTGTCCAGGTCTGCGGAGATCTGGCGCCGGGGTCGAAAAAAGCGACGCGGCCCCGAAGAAATTTCTGCAGGCTCGGTCTGACCGATGGGCCTGATCGTGCTCGGCTTCGCCGGGTCGGTTTCGAGAATCGCAGCGATGGACTGCTCTCCCTTAAGGGCGTGCTTCCCGTAAGGACTCTGTCCGGTCAGCAGCTCATAAAGTACTACTCCAAGCGAGTACACGTCTGTCGCTGTGGTAATGAACTCGCCTTTGATCTGCTCCGGACTCGCGTATCGAACAGTCATCGCACGAAACTGCGAGTTTGTGGAGTCCGACTGCAATTCTTGGTCAGAGCTCAGAATCTTCGCGATTCCGAAATCCAGCAGTTTCGGAACCCCCTCCGCAGTGACGAGAATATTGCCTGGCTTGATGTCACGATGTATGACCAGGTGCTGATGAGCATATTGAACTGCCGAGCAGACCATAAGGAACAGGTGTAATCGTTCCGCCATCGACAGCACCTTCGCTTCGCAATAGCTCGTGATCGACTGTCCACGGATGAGTTCCATTACAAGGTAGGGACTCCCCGTATCGGTGGTTCCTCCGTCCAGAAGTCGCGCGATGTTCGGGTGTTCAAGGGAGGCCAGTATCTGACGCTCGTTCCTGAATCGCTTGATGACGAAGGCTGAGTCAACTCCAGCGCGTATCAGCTTGAGCGCTACTTCCTGCTGGTACTGATCGTCCGCACGAATCGCTCGATAAACTTCACCCATCCCCCCTGCGCCGATCAGCTCGACAAGCTGGTAGGAGCCGATCCGGCGCCCAATCCAGAAGCTCTCTTCGTGGTCTGTCACGTCGATTGCAATGTTCATCAAGGCTTCTTTCTCAAGGAAGCTTGAGTGCATCTTCCGCTCGCCCTTGAGCAGACTCTCGACCTCGCGCCGAAGATCCGGGTCATCCCCACAGGCATGCGAGACATATTGAACGCGCTCATCTGAAGCGAGTTCCAGCGCCTCTCCCAGCACCGACTTAATCTGATTCCAACGCTCCGGCGTCATAGTCATGCACCATCGAGGTCTCGCAAGTTCGTGGCGAAAGAAGATAGAGAGGGTTCGTAGCCAGCAAGATCGGAGAAGTGGGTCGAGAATATTCCTCTACCCGGATGCAGTCAAGTAAGCTTTCGCAGGTTGGCAAACACACGGTGGGAATATACGCCGTCGCCATGGATGAGTCGTTGAAGCTGCACACCTCATTTACAGTGACCGTACAGTAATTTCGGTTTCGATTCATCGAGAGGGTCATTCGCAGTTCGAATGGCCCTCTGCAAGTGCCGGCAGCAAAAATTCTGGTTGAGGTGAATGGATCGTACTCGTGTCATAGCGAAGGCGATAGCAGTCACGAACTTCGGGTGTTGATGCACATATCCCTAATTCACTCACCGATCTCGGATTTTGTATCGGGAAGTTACAAAAAGCATCCACGTCCCAAGAAAGGAAGGAACGATATCTGAGTTGATCTTCCATTGCCCCACCTGCAGTGCCTGCGGTTGAAGCATCGAGGCAGGCCCGTTTCAAGCGCGATCCAGAGTTGAGGCGCCATTGCGGTCATCAGTGATGGGAGATGCCTCGGAGACCCCGGCAAGACCATGCCTGCCCAACTTGTAGCCCAGATCGCTGCGAGAGAGGCCCAGCTTACGCGCCGCCTCGGCCTGAACTCCGTGCGCGAGTTCAAGTGAGCGCACGATCAACGCTTTTTCGAAGAGCGCAAGAAGTTCCCGCAGATTGACCTGATTGGGGACCCGCTGGAGAATCGAGGAGATGAGATCATCCGGGGCCGGGCCTTCCATAGCCGGCGAGGGCAGGAAGAGATCATCCGCCTCGAGGGCAGCCGATCTGCCTAGAATGAGAGCTCTCTCCAGCACATTGCGCAGTTCTCGTATGTTGCCGGGGAAGCCGTAGGTCGAAAGTTTCGCAAGTCCTGCAGGTGATACGGGTCTGACGGCAATCTTCATCTCATCGGCGATTCGCTGGCACAGACTCGCGCAGAGATCGGGTATATCTTCCTTGCGCTCTCGAAGCGCGGGCAGTCGAACGGGAACGACTGCGAGGCGATAATAGAGGTCCTGCCTGAAAGTTCCAGAATTAACTCGATCGCTCAAATTGCGATGGGTCGCTGCAAGCACCCTCACATCGACTCGACGAGTGGCGGACGATCCAACCCGTTGTATTTCGCCGTCCGCGAGGACCCGAAGCAGCTTTGCCTGGGCGGCGGGAGACATTTCCGCGACCTCATCGAGAAACACAGTGCCCTGATGTGCCGCTTCGAATAGACCGGCCCGCGCACGGTCTGCTCCAGTGAAAGCTCCTCGTTCATGACCGAAGAGTTCGCTTTCAAGGAGGGTCTCTGTTACCGCCGCGCAGTTGATGGCGATGAACGGCTTTGCCGATCGAGCGCTGTTCCGGTGTATCGCGCGAGCGACCAATTCTTTTCCGGTGCCGGTTTCACCTGTGATGAGGACCGTGGTAGAAGTAGGAGCCACCTGCATGATTAGTTCGCGGACGGCGGCGATGGCCGGTCCTGTTCCGCGGATTTCATCAGCACCTTCGAGCTTGCGGACCGTCGTCTTCAGGACCGCATTCTCGCGCATTAGGGCTGTGCGCTCGGATGCTCGGCGTACCGAAGCCCTCACGACCTCTGGATCGAATGGCTTGGTAAGGAAGTCGAACGCCCCCTGCCTCATGCTCTCCACTGCGAGCTCAAGTGTCCCGATCGCAGTGAGAAAGATGACAGAGGTGGTTGGATCATCCTCACGAACCGCGCGAATAACGTCAAGGCCGCTCCCATCCGGCATACGCTGATCGGTCAATACAACGTCGAAATCTTCGCGCTTGATGAGATCAAGGGCGGCTCTCGCGCCATCGGCCTCCACGATCAAATGGCCGTCTTTGCGGAGATTTACATCGAGGATGCGCCGCATTCCTTGTTCGTCATCGACCACCAGAATCTTTGCCATTTACTTCCTCATTCGCCGAGAGCTTCGGAGACATTGTTAATTTGAAGCGTAAAGACGACCTTTTTATCTTCGTTTTTGCTGATATAAAGATCGCCGCCGTGTGCCAGAGCGATCCCGCGAGCAATTGCCAGCCCCAGGCCAGTGCCACCCGGCTTGGTCGTGAAAAATGGTTCGAAGATCTGCTTCAAGTTATCTGCTTCAATGCGGGGTCCGGAATTCTGAACGTCCAGGAACAGTCGCCCGCTATCGTTTCGTGAGCGCACCTCGATGCGACCTCCTTCATGAGTGGCATCCACAGCATTGAGGCAGAGGTTTACAAGAGCCGCTTCGATCTGTGACTGGTCGATCGATGCGTGTGTGGTGCCGACGATCTCGTAGCTGACAGCGATGTTCCGTCCGGCAGCGTGCATCTTTGTCAGCTCGACCATGTGTTCCAGGATGTCAACGAGAGATGTTTCGGAGACATCTGGTCTCATGGGTCGAGCATAGGTGAGAAAATCCTTCGTCAGCTTTTCGAGGCGCTTGGCCTCGCGGCCAGCGATGCTTAACATCTCTTCCCGGTCCGGACCTTCTGCAGGCAGACCATGCGCGGTTGCAAGAGCACTTGTAATCATCGCGACCGGGTTCCTAATTTCATGCGCTATGCTGCTTGCAAACCTGCCAACTGCAGAAAGTTTCTCCTCTGAGATGAGCCTTTCCCGCGTTGATTCGAGCTCCCTCATATTGTCGTAGAGCCTTAGCTCGTTGCTTCTGAGCTGATTGACGAGGTACCACACAAGCAGACCCATCAGGGCATATATCGCGGCTATCATGGCGATTTCGAGATACTCGGTGGGTCGCGGTGGAGGATGAGTGGAGAAGTAATGCATTGCCCAAGCGAACATCGTGCCGATCGCCGCAAGGATCGCCAAAATAGTCGAAGTCAATCGCAGATGATAAGCGCATTGCAGAATGGGCACTGCGAGCATAACAAAATAGGGAGGATCATCACGATTCGTGAAATAAGCGAGCAAGAAAGCGAGTACGAAAACGCCAATAACCGAGGTCAAGGTTGCAGTGCGTGCACTCTTTTCATTGATTCCTTCACGCTTGCCTTGAAGCCAGACGATTTCCAGCGTCTTGACGGAGAATGCTGCACCAAGCAACAGAATTACGGCTGGGCTCGGCTCGCCGAGCAAAGACGCAAATAAAGTGTGAATCACCAGCAACACGGCAATTACAAACAGTGTGAGAACACCGAACGCGATCTGCTGTCTGCGGAATGCTAGTGCTTCCAACTGTTTGAATGGAATGATGCCGGGCATCGTTCTTTTGAGCGTTTGGGCTATGCCAGAATAGTACGCCTAAATCCTCCTTCCGGACTTTTCTGCATGGCTATCGGTTCTGCATGGCTATCGGTGCTCGCTGCTTTCTGCAGAAAGCTCAGGCAGCGGGGGCTGAGTGGCTTGACTCGGCAAAATGGCATGTACACCGAACTCGTGAACCAGTCGGCCTCCGGCATGCGCTGTATTGACCAGAAACAGGATACCTACCGTGTACAAGGCGAGGAATGCGGAAGGCAGGAAGCTAGAAAAGAGACGATTCTCGTCCCGTCGGAGAATCCTGGGCAAAGCATACATTCCGAGTAGGATTGCGCTAAGTCCAGCGAAGACTATTTCGGTTTCCTCTGCCAATTCTTCATGCATCTTGAGAACCGCGTCGACCGGTCCTCCGCGCTCGGCTAACTCCGCAGCGGCATGTCCGGTGGATGTCGCGATAAAGACCGAAGCAGTGCCGAGAAGAAGGGTGATCAGTGCGGCGATCATATACGGCTTCCCTTTTGGAGGAGCGAGCACGGCACTGATCACGATGAAGATGGGAGTTAACAGCAGAAGTGCAACTGGAAAGTGGATAATCAGCACGTGCAGAGAGTCCCAGGCGGGTATCGGTGGGATTTGCAGCATTGTGAACCCCTCAATCAGAAGGTCGGAAAATAGCCTTCAATCATGCGACTTTCTCGAACTCGTCTTTCGAAGTGAAACAGCTCGGACACTCTTTGACGTTCATTTCCTGGACCGTGAAGCCGCAGACAGGACATACAAAATAGCTAGTGCTTTTTGAGCCCTTCAGCCTTTCA
>Ga0068853_100002262_pt1 | contig 14382 bp, 6 predicted proteins | sample KBSCornC32_FD_65655 | JGI IMG/M metagenome (GOLD analysis project Ga0068853, IMG submission 65655) | Corn rhizosphere microbial communities from Kellogg Biological Station, Michigan, USA - KBS Corn C3-2 | ecosystem: Host-associated > Plants > Roots > Rhizosphere > Soil ... | reverse complement strand
GGCATAATTATGTGTTCCCCTTTCATGTAAAAGAGGGTACCAATTTATAGGTGAATGAATACAATTGATCAATATAGTATTATGCTCCCGCCGGTTCAGTTTCTTGATCCTGGTCCATCGCTTATTGATGGCAGGACAGAACAGGATTGGCTCAGCTTTTTGTGCGACTATGCTACACTGATCAATTTTTATGATAGCAATAATGAAGTGACCGGCAGTTGGGCACCCTTTCTGCTTAAAGACCCGGTATTTCTTTTAGCCAGTATATCAACAACACGTTTTGATGAATTTCACTCCCAATATGCTAACACCTGCAATAAACTGGCTAAACTTCTTCAAACTGCAACCTATACAAGGGAAACAGCTGCTGCATTTAACCAACTGTTCGATCAGCTGACCGACATTGGCAAACGAATTAAGCGGTGGATCCATTTTATGCAATTCACTACTGCGAAGTATGATCTTAAGGAATATGTGATCTATCATACCACGAATACATTCGGCAAATATTTCTGGGCAATTGCGGCATTGAGACAAGATTTGGCTTTAACATCAATAATAAAAATAAAAGGGATCAAGGATACTCAATACAATGATTTTGATTCCTTTGACATGCTTGAAGTAGATATATGGACACAAAACAAAGATATCATACCTTATTGGGAAGTATTGGGTTTACAGCATCCCATTGAAAAGAACTTGCCTTCAGATATTTTTAATGCTATCAAGAATGCCGGAGACAAGATGATGAATTTCTTCGGCACCATTATACAGCATGCAAATAGTGGGTTCGAGAAACAGAAGAACAAAAAGAGCCAACACCCGGATACTACATTGCTCAGAACCTTTGTCAACTTGTTGAAAGTACACCAGGATCAACTGAACGGTGTTGCCAAAAAACATCTTAAATTCTATTATAATGATATTTTGAAACAGTCGAAGAAAGCGGCTGTAGCAGATTCTGTTTTTTTATGTTCCGAATTAGCTAAGAATATTAACACTTTCAATTTACCCGCCGGTACCTTATTCAATGCAGGCGTGGATGCTCAGAAAAATCCAATCCTTTTTTCTACCCTGCAAAATGTGACGCTAAATGCAGCCAGTATTGCAGGTGGTTATACGCTATCTAAAGTACCTGTATCAGATAATGCATCTTCCCTTAACGTTCAGCCCATTCCAACTCCCGGTGTGCTGCAAACAGACCAGGACGGCAAAGTACAATCATGGCCGACTTTTGGAGGCTCGGCGACTCCGGTTCCGGCAGTTGTAAAACCAGGTTTTGCTTTTGCTTCGCCTATGCTTTTTTTAAGGGAGGGGCAAAGGCAGATATCCTTGATAATGGATTTTGCCTCAGCCATTGATCCGCAACTGTTACAAAATGTAAACTATTACCTGAGTACACAGAGCGCATGGCTGCCGGTAACGGGAACTATTCAGCCCGAAACAAGCGATACAATAACACAAACGCAAGTAACGATTATTATCAAACTTGACGCTACACAGCCGCCTATTGAATCATTTACTAAAAACCCAGACGGGCTGACCAGTTCATGGCCAATGCTGAAGATCGAGTTTAATTCATTGTTTGACCAGGCCACACCGCCAATTCTTAATTCGCTTACCGTTACAGTGAATGTATCCGGAGTAAAAACGTTTCAGTTATATAATGATTTTGGAGCATTGAGTACCAAAAAGGCCTATCCGCCATTTGGTCCTACGCCGTTAGTAAATAGCAATTTTATAATCGGTAGTAGCGAAATATTCAGTAAGCCCCTCGATTCGCTGGTTATAGAATTGAATTGGGATCAGCTACCACCCGATTTTCAGGCTTACTATCAGCAGTATAATAACTATATAAATAATTACATACCTCCTCAGCCCACCCAACCCAAGTGCGCCCTTGTCAGCTGGTTTAAAAAAACAACTTCCGAAACTCCATCTTCATCGCCGCCTGCTGACCCTTTTAATAATAGTTGCTTCCGGGTAAATGCCAGTTTGCTTCAAAACGGGTCGTGGAATGAGTTTGATGTGATCAAATTACAGCCAAATCCTGATACGACGAGCACAACACCATTTATACCTTACACAGATCCTACTGTTAATCCTCAGCCCGCAGGTAATAACCTGATGCTTTTTAGCGAAAGTAATGACGCGCTGATCAATAACAGCATTTTCGGAAATCCACCAAAAACAGCACCGGGGGACCCATCAATCCAGAGTTCAACACTAACGTTTACAGACAGCAGTAAATGGGGCTTTATGAAACTGTCGTTATCTGGTCCATCTTATGGCTTTGGTTCGGCTTTATATCCGAATGTAGTTTCGGATATTGCTCAGCTAAATGCTTTGAACATCGTAAACAAAGGCGGGCCTGATGGTATAGTGGCACCTGCTAATCCACCATTTGCTCCGCAACTGACTGCGTTTTCGGCCAATTATTCGGCATCTTATCAATATACTTTTAACGCAACAAGTAGCCCGGCAACTTATCCGATTCAGTGTTACTTGTATGCGCCATTTATAAACTATACCGTTTACGATAATTCGCATCCTGGCACGGGATATACATACACCATTGGAAGTACCGGAATTTCGGAACCGCCTGCCGGAATCTCCTTATGGGCGCCTGTTAATTATAAAGGCTATTTGTTTCTTGAACTCAGCAACCTGCAACCGGCGAATGCACTCAATATTTTCTTTGGACTGGCGAGGAATTTTACTACGGCTGCAAGAGGCGGTAGTCCGGATTATTATTATGTAAGTAATATAGGCTGGAAAACCTTGCCGCTATTGTCAGATGGTACCGATAATTTCAGTTGTTCGGGTATTATCAAGGTAAATGTGCCGGATGATATTTCTAATGCAGGCACTTTTATGCCGGGTAACAATTATTGGCTCTGCATCGCTGTGGACGATGATCCTGCATCTTATTCGCAAACTGTTTTTTTGAAAACCAACGGATTTACAGCACAACGTGTTGGTGATTTTACATCGATAAGCACAGCGCCTGTACTTGCTGCAAATACGATAACCAAACCACAGAATGCAATCCCGCAAATTGCGGCAACTATTCAGCCATTTGCATCTTTTGGTGGTAAGGCGGCAGAAGATCATGATCAGATGAGTCTGCGGGTTAGCAACCGGCTAAAAACAAAGGATAGAATAGTAAGTCCGGAGGATTATTTCAGGCTGATCACTCAGCATTATGCTGATATTTATTATTCAAAGCCTGTATTTGATTCAAAGTCAAAAACTACCAATGTCTACCTGGTAAAAGCGTATAACAGTTGGACCGATCCCAATGCTTTTTTGCCGATGCTCAGCACTTGCCAGGAGGATCATATTACGACGTTCCTTCAGGCCAGGACTTCGGTTTTTACCAATATCAACGTAACCAATTTTGAGTTTCAGTATGTGCGTGTTGTTGCCAATATCTCGATATCGGATGATTTTGAGCCGTTGAGCATGCAAAAAAATATCAGCCAGGCACTGGACATTTTCTTATCGCCGTGGATAAGCAGTGATAACCCGCAGGTGAGCATTGACCGGGAGGTGAGTGATACACCGGTGGCTGAACTGATAAGAAACACACCGGGCGTGATGGATGTAGGCAATATCTATTTTCAAACATGGATGGCTAATACATCTCCGGATACATCGACCAATAAAAAAACAGTGGCACCATTGGCGGCATCGGCCCTGATGGTATCATCAATGGATCATCAAATAACCTGTAGCATAATTGTATGAGTGCGCCTGCTTACATAGTGGATAACAAGCTTCCTTTAAACCAGGATTTCAGATCACTGAAACAGGAAGGGCTTGCTTATATACAGGAGCATAGCAGTGACGCCTGGACGAACTTAAATGCAAGCGATCCGGGTGTAACCATACTTGACCAGGTTTGTTTTGCATTGACAGAACTGGGATATTGCAATGACTTCCCGGTTAAAGATATCCTGGCCAAACGGCATGGTAAACTGCATTTTAAAAACCAGTTTTATCTACCCGAAGACATACTTACAACTGCGCCGGTAACAAGTATCGATTACATTAAATACTTGGTTGATGGTGTCACCGGCGTTAAAAATGCCCTCATTACTTCTGCACCCCACACCGGATCTGCCGATGTAGATATATACCAGGTGTACTTATTAATAGATAAAACGATAACTGATGCAGGCAAGATTACTGATATATGTAAAGCTGCTTATTATGCTTTAAATGCTTCCCGCAATCTTGGTGAAATATTTTGGGTGCCGGTGCCTTTGATGCAGGTTTCCCACTTTATTACCGGGATGATAGAAATTGAGAATGAAAATGATCTGAATACCATTCTTGCCGCTATCGACAATGCCATCAGCAATTATATTTTCCCAGCAGTTATTCAGTTGGGGTATCAGCAGCTTTTACAGGACGGATTTGATATCAATGAAATTTTTAACGGTCCACTGCTTCAGAACGGGTGGGTACCTGATGTTCAAGTGGGGACGAAAAAGAATCTTCTTAATACGATCCAGCTTACCACGATATTAAAGAATATTCCCGGTATAAAACTGGTTTCGGGTTTGAGTTTTGACAGTGCAAACCCGCCTGTTTATGAGGTAACATCAGAACCCAATCAGTTGCTGGTCATCGATCTGGCTAAATCACTTGCCCAGGGACTTAAAATATATTGCCGCAGTAAGCAGGTTGAGATAAGTCTTCCATCAACCTCCCTGTTGGAGCAAGGTAAATCACGGTTTATCGATCAGAATATACAGTTAGGTGCGGCGGTTAAGGTTCAGACTGAGGTCCCTTCAGGAACGTACCGTGACATCAATAACTACTATTCAATCCAGAATACTTTTCCGGAAGTTTTTGCAGTTGGCGAAGATGCTACGACGGCTAATGCCACTGCCTTTCAGATAGCACAATCGAGGCAGTTAAAGGCATATCTCACTTTGTTCGACCAGGTATTGGCAAATCAGTTCTCTCAACTGGCAAATGTTGGCAAGCTTTTCTCTTTTAAAAATGCTATGACCGGCGACCCTTCTGATGAAGACGAGTTTCATGCAGTAAAGGATAAGTTTGAGCAAGAACATCCTGAATACCCCGTTCCTTATCTTGCTTTTTCGCCTACTTATTTTTATCAGTCGCTTTATGATGTTCCGCACATAAAGCCGCTGCTGAAGGATAATGATATTTTTAATTTCGGTACAGGCACCGAATCCGCTAAAGAATTAGAGCACAAAAGCTGGATAGAGTATAAGCGCGATCCATATAACCCCTACATCCACGGGCTGATGGAGTTTATGGAAGAGGAGCGGGACAGCTTTGAAAGACGAAATGCCATATTGGATCATTTACTGGCCCGGCATGGCGAGTCGGTTGTAATGATCGATACGATTATCGATGGCTCCTTATATACCGGGGATAGCGTAAAGGACCGGATCATTTTCAAAAGTCTTTACCTGCAAAATCTGGCAATCCTTACTTATTACAGGCAAAAGGCTTATAATCATTTTGGAGCAAATAAGATATCAGGTAAACTAAAAAAGGTTCCATTAGACTTTGAATATAAAATACTCGGCGGTTATACAAATGATTTCATTTTCAACTCAAAGAAGATCGATCATCAGGAAAAATTGCAGGAGCAGGATTTTATTAATTACTCCGCTATTGAATTAAAGTTGAACATGCTTTTCGGATTAAAAGTGCTCTACAAGGATTTTATAGCCGACAATTATGAAAATGCCGAAAGTAAACAAAGCCTGGAGCTGGCTTATTGGATGATAAAAGAACGCAAGGGGGCGATTTTTATAGAGACCGCGATGCTTACCCAGTATCTTGATTTTGAAATGATACTGGCTGAAGACCCGCAAACAGGACCTTATTACCAGGTAAATGAGCCGTTGAATTACGAACAGGTGATTGCGATTACACAGGCAGGTTTGAGTAATACGCAAGACGCACTTAATGAGCAACTATATAATGGCTCATTTACTATTGATAATAAAACTTACACGTTTTCGCCTGTTCAGTTAGCTAACGCGCAAAATAAACAGTATAAATGGATAGCTCAGACAGATTACTTCTTTACCGTAAGGATTAAAGAAGGGAATGAGATCGGAAGCTTAGAAGACTTTAATGTATTCGACAATAAGCTTGAAATTATTCTGCCGGCATTTGTTCCGCAAATTAATAAACCTGCATTTACAAATCGACTCAATTTCTTTTTAAAGAATACGCTCCCGGTTCAGCTGGATTTTAACTGTCATTTTGTTGATGCAGATACACTTGGAAAATTGATCCCGGCATTCACTGATTGGCACAATGCATTGATATATGATGACAAAGGGCATGTCCCCGATGCTGAGCGCAGCAAGACAGCAGGAATATTAGCCGCTTTAATTGATCAAATAAACACCACCGGCAATGATTGAAAACAGGCGACATATTATCTCCCGGTTTGGTTGGAATACGCGTTTTGACAGGAAAGATCATGTGGGAGAATTGCAGGATCGCCTGAGCGCCTGGAGCAGGATAAAAATGCCCGTGGAAGTAGACTCGGCATTCGATAGCCTTTGTCCGGTTGGGCAAGTATGGAAAATCCAATCGCTTGAAATAGATCTTGGTATAATTGGTTATGATGAACTCGAGCACGAACTTTCCGCAAGATTACACAAGAAGCTGACTGAAAAGCTCACCGACCTGGTCCTGCAATCGTCCGGTAGTGATAATGATATCGAAATAATTGATAAGGATGTTTCTGACCTTGAACTGATCCGGCATTTTTTGCTGCATGGCATTATCCCATGGAATGCGAATAAGGATAATTGGTCGCTCAACCAGTTATTAGCCGACCAACTCGAAACAAATAAACCTCAGATCATAACCATGCTCCGGGATATAGGTGCAACCCGCGAAAAGGTAAGGCAAAGAGTGGCATGGCAGGTGACTGAGCCCAATATCGTCGAACTAATAAAAGGCCTGGAGCCCGCAAATTATGAACAGGTGGTCGGCTTTTCGGATGAGATGATCAGGATTCAGACCAAAGAAAATATTGTAGGTGGCGGTTTGGCAGACTTTAAGAAAAGTATTTGGCTGGGAATATTCAACTACCTGCTGGCAGAACGCGGGACGCTATTTAACCAGATCGCATTCATAAAAAGTAACATTTCGCAGATATCTGGCCATTACAACATTGGTTACGATGACTTGATCAATATTATACAGGATGCCATAACCAAAGTCGAACAGCATACAACTATAAAGTCGGGCATTATCAAAGTATTAAAGGAGTTAGTGAGGGAACATAGTACCGATAACTCACAATCGTCGAACCGGAAAGAGGAGCTGAGATATGGAGATGTATTAAATGACTATTTGAATGATCCTGATACAAATGATATCACAAGAATTAATGATGCCATTAAAGGACTTTTCAGGAAAGATCAGGTAAAATTGCGTGATCTGATCCTGTCATCAGGCCATGACGAAAACAAATTATGGCGGATCACTCAGCAATTAAATGACTCCTCATTTGAAGCAGTATTTGCAGCGGTAAGTAAACAGAGTGATGCTGCCGGGATAGATTATATCCACTTAATTGAAAAACTTTGCAGACAAGCGGACATCGATTTAGACTCCAAATTCCTGTATTATGCGGGTCTGAGTTTCTTCATTGAAAAGAAAAACTCCACTTTTTCAATGGCCGAATTTTTAAGCTGCATTATCGATAAGATCAGCAAAAAAAAGCAACTGAGCAAAGCAGAAGTTATTGCACGATTGGTTGAAGCAGACCTATCCGCAATTAATAAAAACCATCTAACGCTAGACTTATACACCACACTAAACCAGGTTTTTGCTTCTGAATTAAGCAAAAACAGCCAAACGTTTTTTAGGTCACACTTTAAAACGCTGTTGCAGCAGCTGGAGATGTGTCTTAAAACCAACGACAAAATTGAGTTTGTCAGGATAAAAAACCTTATTTCAAAATATACAATGCTCGACCCGGAAAAAGCACATGAAGTATTAACTGGTGATAGTTTCAGAAAACTGTTGCCTTATATCCTGGATCAGCGCCAGGTTGAATTACTGGCTCAATTTGATAAAAACCTTCCTGAAGCGCTTATTAGAATATCCGGCATTCAGGATATACAAACCAATTCAGGGCAGGATCGGATTTACAGGTTAGGTGCAAAAAAAATAACTCGCGCGGAGCTTTTCACCGTCATCGAAGAATGCCTTGTTTTTGATTTAAATAAAGTCGGCAGAAATGGTGTGAATTTCGACATGCATGAATTGCTCCTATTAGCTGCCGAAGTAAATGCCGCTGAGTTAAGGAGAGTCATAAAAAATATTCCATTTTCAGACCGCCAGGTAGATAAACTTCAAGCGTCTGTACCATTTGATCAATTCTGTTTATTGATTGGCAATGATGCTTCAGGTCAGCTTTATAACGATGTCAAGACATTGAAGGCATTGTATGACCTGGTGGCTTCTATTGCACCTGATTCCATAAGCATCAAATTGCATCGTGCCTTTTGGAAGCAGCTCTGGCAGTTGATCCAAAGTGGCAATTTAGCTGGTGAGGGTTTTAAAAGACTGGTGCAAGATTCCTTGTATCACTTAGCCCAGGAAAAAAATGCTGACTCCAAACAGATCATTTCAGAAATTTTAAAAAGGAATTTTCACCTTACTCCCAAACTGAGAGATAGTTTCATCACCTATGCGGAGGTTTTCTCAACCTTGCCTGAGATACCTGATGGTCAGTTAAAGGGTGAGAAAATAACTTATGAGTTGAGCTGCTATATTGTTCTTAAAGGACAAATACCGGATTGGTTTGAAAATAAGAACAATAAGCAAACAGCCGAGAAACTACTTAATGAAGTTATCATTCATTACCCTGAACATTTGCTGGTCATATTAAAGCATGAGATAATTCCAGAGGCACAATTAGTTTGGGTTAGTAAGATCATCGATATACAAAAACTCATCGCTGTAATAATAGGACTCAACAGGTCTCAGCAACTGGTGCTTAAAAACATAGAGTTGCTTTTTGCCGGATTTTATACCATTCAGATCAAAGGCATTTCACAGGAAGAAATGAGATATCTGCTTTTCAAAAAATTAATAAAAGCATGGACTATGAATAACTGGAAGATCATTTCGTCAGATGCTATATGGAAAGAACTGGCCTGGAGTCTATCGTCCGGATACAAAGTTACTGCCAGGCAATTTTTACAGGAAATTGAAAGTGCCAGGATGTATCTGTCTCCGTCGCTGAAAGTTTCATTTGATCAGTTAAAGAATGAAAATGGCAAACATATAAACAGCGAGAAAGCAAGGATATTAAAACAACTTAAACAAATGACCTTATCTGGAGAAGAATCAACAATTACCAAAGAAACTATCGCCGTCCGGAATGCAGGGCTTGTGCTCGTTAATAATTACCTGACCATGCTTTTTGTCCGCCTGGGGTTGACTAATGATCAGGGGTTTATTGACACTGAAGCGCAATTGAGGGCTGTGCATTATCTGCAATATTTTGTGACAGGTTTGACGCGTACAGAAGAACATCTACTGCCGTTGAATAAAGTACTGTGTGGTTTGGCATTAGCGCAACCGGTAGCCGATGGTATTATAGTCACAGACGAGCATAAAGATTTAATAGATGGTTTGATAAAAGCAATGATCGGTCAATGGCCGGTTATAGGCGATAGTTCGGTTGATGGTTTCCGGGGGAATTGGTTAGTGCGTGATGGCTTATTATCGGAGCAAGAAGACAGATGGGAGCTCACAGTTGAAAAACGGGCTTATGATATATTGTTGCAGCGGTCTCCCTTTTCATTTTCGATCATTAAATACCCATGGATGGATAAACCATTACATGTTAACTGGACCTACTAAAACATTGAACAATGAGGCACGGCATAAATAAAAAAATAGACAGCAGCTAGTTGTTGTGATAACGAGAGGATAGAAATAATTCAATTTATCAATTAATAGCTAAAAACAACAATTATGAATACATACAATGAAAATCTGCAAAATACAGTGCTGGCGTCGTTGCAAAGCCAGGAACTGGATCAAAAAGACCTGAATGCGCAGTTTAACGCGTCGAAATTCACGCTGTATTATGCCCAGGGAGCAACTATTACCGCCTATGAGAACCTGGTAACTGCAAAAGACAACCTGAATTTCAAAACTTCAGTTAACAACGAAGCGGTAAAAAATACCAATATCGGCAATAACCTGCTGAGCTCGGCAACACAGGCCAATCAATACCTGAGCCAGTCGGCATCTAATACCGCAATATGCGCGTCTAATGTGCAAATTGCTGCAACGGCTATCACCCGCCTAGCCAGCGATGTAGGCAGCGTATTCAGCATTGTTAATGCTGCTGATTTTGATACGGATATTTATACACTGACCGAAGAAGTACACCGGTTGATTAATGAGACAGCCTATGATGCAGAATATACATCCCAGGTTGCCATGGACGCGTCAATGCTCACGTCTGAGGTGTCATCATCAACAGTACTGGACAATACCAAAACCACTATTGCATTGATGAATAATGTATTAAGTATTGCATCGGCCGATTATGCTACAGCATCGCAGGTGGTAGCAACAGATAACACCGTACTGGCCACCGCAAGTACCAATGAAAAACTGGCAGAGGGCGAGCTCGAAGCAATCAATATCGATTATAATGCCGCTAAGTCTGCTTATAAATCGATCAATCAGGGGCTTAACCTTGATTTGCAGGTGGATACGAAATCAGACAAAACATCAGGCACAGCATCAGATCCTGACGCTGCCACAACGTTTGTCGTTAAGTTTAATCCTATTGTTAATCCGTTTACGAATGACGGTGAGAAACCTTCGAATCCTGTTCAGTACTACAATATTCTCGTTGTAAAGGAAAGTAAAAAGCTGACATTTACCCTCTCTGAAGCAGAAAATATTGTACACATAGATGATAATAAGCTACAGTTTGTGAGGGTCAATTATTCGCCTGCTTCACAGGTAGTGCAGGATACCAAAATTCAGAAGCCTATCAATTACATGAAAATCTATGCCCCCCAGGTATTGCAGGATTCAGACGGCGACGCAATGAAACAAGGAGTAAAATACGTGGTGTTTGTAATGGGGGTTTATAAGGATGATTATAAACGCAAGATCAATGATTTTGATGATTTTTTGTCGGCACCATCGCTGCCTTTTAGCCTGACAACTCATTTGGAGCGGGTGAAATCAGGGGATATCCATGTCACGTCTCACAAATCAAGTAATGATGATAAAGACGAAATAAAACACGAACAGGCTTTTGAGAAGGAGCTTAAGAAAGTATTGAAAGATTCTATCCGGATGAGCGAGCTGTCTTCATCTGATGGAAGTAAACAAAGCAAATACACACATAAAATAACATTTAGTGTGAAAGAGAACCTGCAGTATGTGGCTTACAGGTGCATTTTTCTGCCCAAGGCTGATTTAGGCAAAGGGTTGCTTACAAAATCATCTCTTGATGCATTCATCAAAAAAGAAAACACGCTTGAAGAGATCGCAAACACCTATGACCCACGAATAGCCGATCTGCAGGCACAACTTGTCGAAGTTCAGTTACAGCAGCAGCAAGCTCCCGAAACTGAAGCCGGTAAGCTGGCTTCAAGTCATAGTAAGATTAGTGACGAAATAAAAAGCCTGATCAAAATAAAGGAAGAAGATATTAAAGATATCACTGACAAAAAACAACAGGGTCCTGGTTTCTTTTTCGACCGCGCCCTTGCGGAACAGGTTCCGTCCGGGAATTATATTCCGGCTGTAGCCTATGAACCAAAAGATAAAAAAAGCAAAGAAAAGGCATCCGAAATTGAAGCTACAGAAAAACATTATGTTGCTTATATCGGCACCGATGTTACCGATAACTTCGGTAATATGCTGGTTGACGGGAACCACTATATTCCCGTTGTGCTGGCTGTGGCTACTGTAGAAGAAGAGAATATGGCTCAATATACCAGCGCCATGTCTAATATCAATAATGTGAAATCATTTATTTATCACGAACAAATCTAAAAAAGCAACATTATGAAAACACAATATAAAGCTTTACGCCAGGTACGCCCGGCCACCATAACAAGCCGGTACGGAATTACAGAAAGCAAAAAAGCCGAATTGGATGCTTTGAGCCTGCAGGTAATTGATGCCCAGTATGATGTTAACAAATTCCAGTCGATTGTAACCTCGCTGACAGATAAAGTGAACAATTTCCAGGGATTTTTGGCGACGGCCGAGAATACCCGTACGCAGGCTTATAACAATAAGATACTGATGGATCAACTGCTGCAAAATGCCATTGACCTGAAAAATAATTCAAATATTGCTTTTAACGAGATCGTTGTTGCAGATTCTAAAACAAAGGACCTCAGCACGAATATTAAAATGGTAATTGACAAACTGATCTATTCAGTTGATGTGCTTAATAAACTGTCGGCTATTGTTACCCGAAAAAAAGCCCTTAACCCGCTGATCTCGGACGAACTGATAAGTGTATTGGCTACCGCCGGCAGCGATGCCAACAATGCTATCGCTTTAACCCTCATAGCACTTAAATCCACTTTTGCCGCGCAAGCTTCCAATACAGAGTCAGAAGCTGCAATTGAACTGGCTTATACACAATCAGACGACTTGTATGAGTGTCTTATCGGCGCACCGGATGATGATAATAATACCGGTAAAAAAGAGACCTCGTTAGACTGCCTGTTGCATGATGCCTATACTAATGCCAAAGAAAACTACCACCGAATGGAGAAAGCTTTGGCGATGAGTACCAAGCAGCTCAACGATGCAAAATCTGATTTGAACAAGGCTCAAATAAAACTGAAATCGCTTCAGTCTGGTTTAGCCGCTGCAAATGCCGCAGCGCTTGCATCATAATAGCAAATAGGATGGTATTGACTGTATCTGATGATTAAATTTCATACCGATGGAAAAAGTATTCAGGAATTTTTGTCGCAAATTTTACCTTAAAACAGGTGGTTATATCCCAACCAGGGCATTAAATCAGCATGTTTATCCTGGTGATTTTTTCCAGGTCAGGAATGGTGAGATCGTCGTTCTTGGCAATATTTTCAGGAATGGTGTGATTGATCAGTCTGACTGCCGCTTTGGGTATGGGAGTAAATTAAATGCATCACTCTGGAGCTTCGGGGATGGGGTGTCAAAACCATATTCGGGGAGAGGAAGCGGTCATGGTCCTATCAGCGGAGACTTTGAGTACAGCAAGCAAATATTGGCCTTTTCGGGCTATGGAAGCTTCCTTTTTAAAGGGCATGATCCGGAATCAGTAAAGATCATGAATTGGAACGAATTACAGCAGGCACTGATCATCAGGCTGACACAGGTCTGCTATTCGTTTCGTGAGCTTTACGTGGTTAATGAAATTGCTACCACATCAGACTGGACACTGGTGGTTGCCGGGTCAGATAGTGCCGAGCTTGAGATAGCTACCGATGCCGAGAACTTTGGCCTGACTGAAATTTTCGGTCATCATTCGTCAAAAACCATACAGTCAAAAGATATCGAGTTCTATCATCATGAGTCCGGCCGTAAACCGTGCTTTTTTAAGGCAAAAAAACTGGTTATACAAGATGAGAAACTGGAAGCCTTTATCAGTGAGTTTCTTGCTCAACGGGAGAACCAGGACGAATGGGCAAGTGAGTTTTTTAAGTATGATTTTAACCACGGATCGGTCAATGAGGTTCAGGCTCCTCCGGATACCCAGGCCAGCATACTGGATATGTTGCAGGCCAATCAGCTTAACCCTAATACGGCATTGCTATATTTCAGATGGGCCGATGCCAACCTGGACGATGTAGAAAAACTATTCCTGAATTATGGAAACTAGTCTCAACATACAGGTATTACAGCAGGAAATGGATTGGTTGCAAAGCGTTATCGACCAGGTGATAAAAAGCTACCTGTTGCAGGAGGGGCACGAAAACTATTGGGGAGATATTCCAGTACCTGATTTGACGGAAATAGATTGTCCGTATGCGGCCAAAATCAGGGATTGGGACCTGGATATTTACGCTCGCCTGGCCCTGGTATTGGCTCTTGCTCCGCACATCAGACCTGAAGTACTCGATATTTTTTTCGGAAAAAACCAGATATATGACCGAGGCTTTACGGAGTTCGGCGGTGTAATAGATAAAGGCCATAGCGGCTTTTTACCAACAGGACAAACCTTTTGCTTCCTGTTAACTGCCACCGAACCCGAACTGAAGCGGCAGGCGTTGGACGTGCTGGGAAGAGATAGTGTTTTGATAAGAGAGCAAGTGCTTGAGTTGGCACAGGCCGAACCGTATTTGCCCCGGCTAAACGGCATCCTTAGCA
>Ga0068853_100002252_pt1 | contig 14423 bp, 13 predicted proteins | sample KBSCornC32_FD_65655 | JGI IMG/M metagenome (GOLD analysis project Ga0068853, IMG submission 65655) | Corn rhizosphere microbial communities from Kellogg Biological Station, Michigan, USA - KBS Corn C3-2 | ecosystem: Host-associated > Plants > Roots > Rhizosphere > Soil ... | reverse complement strand
GAGACGCTGGCGGCCGTCGTCCCCATCATCAATATGGGCGGCGAGGAATATGCCAAAATTGGCGTGGGCAAGTCGACAGGGACGAAGCTCCTTTCCGCGTGCGGCAATATCAACAAGCCCGGCGTGTACGAGATCGACATGACCATCTCCGTTGAAGAATTTATCTACTCCGACGAATACTGCGGCGGCATCCCCAACGGGAAAAGGCTCAAGGCCTGCATCCCCGGCGGTAGCTCCGTACCCATCCTCCCCGCCAACCTGCTGTTGAAAACAGCCAAGGGAGAGAAAAGGATGATGAACTACGAAAGCCTCTCCGACGGCGGCTTCGCCAAGGGCTCGATGATGGGCTCGGGTGGTTTTATCGTGCTGGACGAAGACCAGTGTATCGTAAAGAACACGTATACGCTGGCGCGCTTCTACCGCCACGAGAGCTGCGGACAGTGCTCGCCCTGCCGCGAGGGAACGGGCTGGATGGAAAAGATCCTGAAGAAGATCGACATGGGACAGGGGAAAAAGAGCGATATCGACCTGCTCTGGGATATCCAGCGCAAGATCGAAGGCAATACCATCTGCCCGCTGGGCGACGCGGCGGCCTGGCCCGTTGCGGCAGCGATCCGGCACTTCCGGGATGAATTCGAATGGCATGTCGATAATCCGCAGGAGTGTCTGGTGCGCAACTATGGCCTCGCGCACTACGCTGACCCATTGGAAATAGCTACGCCGGCCTAGGAAAACAAATACAGCTAATCAACATTTAATAAAATGGCTGAAGAAAAGAAATTATTCAAAGTAACGATAGACAACATCACGATCGAGGTAGAGCCGGGTACCAGCATCCTGCTTGCGGCCCGGAAGATCGGCGGAGATGTGGCGCCTCCCGCGATGTGTTATTACAGCAAGCTCAAAGGCAGCGGCGGTAAATGCCGTACCTGTCTGGTCGAAGTCGCCGCGGGTTCATCCGCCGACCCGCGTCCCATGCCCAAGCTGGTGGCCAGCTGCCGTACCAACGTCATGGACGGAATGGTAGTCAAGAATATCACCAGCGAAAAGGTCATCGACGCGCGCAACGGCGTCGTGGAGATGCTGCTGATCAACCACCCGCTGGACTGCCCCATCTGCGACCAGGCCGGGGAGTGCTCGCTGCAGGACCTGAGCTATGAGAACGGTAAGTCGACCACCCGCTACGAATTTCCGAAGCGCGTCTTCGAGAAACACGACCTGGGTCCCTATATCCAGCTGCACATGACCCGCTGTATCCTTTGCTACCGCTGCGTTTTCACGGCGGACCAGCTGACGGAGAAGCGCGTGCACGGCATCCTCGACCGCGGCGACCACGCGGAGATCGCTACCTATATCCAGCAGTCGCTGGACAACGACTTCATCGGCAATATCATCGACGTGTGCCCCGTGGGCGCGCTGACGGATAAGACGTTCCGGTTCAAGAACCGCGTATGGTTCCTCAAGCCGGTAGACGCACACCGCAACTGTAACCACGCCAACTGCAGCGGTAAAGTAACCCTTTGGTACCGCGGCGATGAGGTGTTCCGCGTGACCGCCCGCAAGGACGAGTGGGGTGAGGTGAAGGACTGGATCTGCAACGAATGCCGGTTCGAGAAGAAAGAGACAAAAGACTGGGAGATAGAAGGACCGACCCTGATCAACCGCCACAGCGTTATCGGGCAGGGACACTATGTCGGGGTACAGCGGCCGCAGGAGGTGTTGTATGACGTACTGGACGGCCGGAAGCCGCAGCTGCTGATGGATATACACACGATCAGCGAGGTGAACCGACCGGAGATCGATCTATCCAAAATACAGGGCCCGTCGCACTCAACGGATTTTGAACCACACGAGGCCAGGTAATCGTGAACCGCGCAACTGGCGGGGGCGTGAACCACAACTAGTCGACGACAAACAAAATAGATGACAATGACTTTACTAGCCATGGACTGGGCTTTATTGATCGAAAAAGCGGTGCTGATCCTTATCATCATCAGCGTCTCGCTATTGATCGCCATGTACGAGACTTATGCCGAGAGAAAGGTTGCCGCATTCATGCAGGACCGCCGGGGACCCAACCGCGCCGGACCCTTCGGGTTGTTCCAGCCGCTGGCCGACGGCCTCAAGCTGTTCATGAAGGAGGAGATAATACCAACATCTTCCAACCGGTTTTTGTTCGTTCTGGGCCCGGGTCTCGCGATGCTGACGGCCATGATGACCAGCGCGGTCGTACCCTGGAGCAGCCATTTCCATTTCTTCGGGCGGGACATCTCCCTCCAGATAGCAGACATTAATATAGGTATCCTCTATATCTTCGGCGTGGTCAGCATGGGCGTCTATGGGATCATGATCGGCGGCTGGGCCTCGAACAACAAGTTCTCCCTGCTGGCTGCCATCCGCGGCGCGTCGCAGATCATCTCCTACGAACTGGCCATGGGGCTCTCGATCATCGCGCTCCTCATGATCACGGGCAGCCTTAGCCTGGGGACGATCGTGACCCAGCAACAGGAGGGACACTACTACGTCCTCTACCAGCCGCTGGGCTTCCTGATCTTTCTGGTCTGTGCCTTTGCGGAGTGTAACCGTACTCCCTTCGACCTGTCCGAGGCCGAGAACGAGCTGAACTTCGGCTACCACCAGGAGTACTCCTCGATGAAGCTGGGCTTCTACCTCTTCGCCGAGTACATCAATATGTTCATCAGCAGCGCCGTGATGGCGACGCTGTACTTCGGAGGATACGATATTCCTTTCGTCAACGACGGGGCGCTGGTCTCTCAGATCGGACAAAATCCGGTAGCGACCCTCCAGGCGCTCACCCTCTTCCTGAAGATCGCGATCTTTATCTTCTTCTTTATGTGGGTGAGGTGGACGATCCCCAGATTCAGGTACGACCAGCTGATGAACCTGGGGTGGAAGGTCCTGATCCCGCTGGCTTTGGCGAACATGCTGTTGACTGGATTTATCGTGTTACTGAAAGCGAATCACTGGCATTTTTAGGGAGCCGACTGGAAGGAGGCTCGCGGAGCGAAGCGGAGCAGATATTAGAGGATAGGGGCCGCTTGCGGCCCAAATGAGGAAAATGAGATTTTGGTCAAGTGACCCGAGAAAAATACTTTTGCGAAACGTAACAAAGAATTTATGCAATCATTAACGAGCAGAGCGAAGGCGGTCGACCGAAAACCGATGACGTTGTGGGACAAGATGTATCTGCCGGCCATTGCCAAAGGGATGTCCATCACGTTCGGGCATATGTTCAAAAAGAAGCCTACGGTCAACTATCCCGAGAAGACCCGGCCCTTCAGCGCCGTATTCCGCGGACTGCACGTCCTCAACCGCGACGAGCAGGGGCGGGAACGCTGCACCGCCTGCGGGCTCTGTGCCGTAGCCTGCCCCGCCGAGGCGATCACCATGGAGGCGGCCGAGCGCATGCCTGGCGAAGAGAACCTGTACCGTGAAGAGAAGTACGCCGCCAAATACGAGATCAACATGCTCCGCTGCATCTTCTGCGGACTCTGTGAAGAGGCCTGTCCGAAGGACGCGATCTATCTGTCGGAGACCTTCGCGCCTTCCAACTATACGCGGAAAGGGTTTATCTATGGAAAGGAGGAATTGTTGATCCCGAACCCGGTGACGCAGCCGGAGGAGTACGCGAAGGCGCGCGGACAACATCAATAATATTTATAACAACTGCTCAATGGGTATTACGCAAGTTCTGTTCTGGTTTTTAAGTATACTGGCCCTCCTCAGCGCGATCCTGGTCGTGATCAGCAAGAATCCTGTGCACAGCGTGTTGTGGCTGATCATGGTGTTTGTGGCCATCTCGGGTCACTATATCCTGCTGAACGCACAGTTCCTGGCGATCGTGAACCTCATCGTCTACGCCGGGGCCATTATGGTGCTGTTCCTGTTCGTGTTCATGCTGATGAACCTGAACGCGGAGACCGAGCCGCAGAAAAATCGGTGGCTGAAGATCGCGGGCGTCGTTGCCGGCGGGGCGCTGCTCCTGGTGCTGGTGGCCGCGCTGAAGAAGGCGGACCTGAAGATGCAGGTGGCGGAAATGAACCGGGGAGACATCGGGCTCATCCACAATCTGGGTATGACCCTTTTCAAAGACTATGTGGTGCCGTTCGAGATCAGCAGTATACTATTCCTCAGCGCGATGGTTGGGGTGGTTGTGATAGGTAAAAAGGAGTAACGGGCGAAGCGAAGGTACCGAATGAGGAGGAGCGTGTCGAAGCAGCTCCGACGAAATTCTGCCGCACAGGCCTGGACAAAATTTGAACAATATAACATGCCAATAAATTACTACATCTTTCTTGCTGTGGCGCTGTTTTGTATCGGAGTGGCCGGAGTGTTGACGCGCCGGAATGCGATCATTATTTTCATGTGCATCGAGTTGATGCTGAACGCGGTGAACCTGCTGCTCGTGGCCTTCTCGAAGATGCACTACCACGCACTGTCGGCAACGGCGCCGCACGCGGGCGTCGACGGACAGCTGTTCGTGTTCTTTATAATGGTAGTGGCGGCGGCCGAGGTGAGTGTGGGGCTGGCCGTTATCGTGATGATGTACAGAAACACGCATTCGATCGACGTTAATTTCCTGAACAGGTTAAAGCATTAATATGAGTGTACAATCAATCTGGTTAGTTCCTGTTCTGCCATTGATCGGCTTTCTGATCAACGGTCTGTTCCGAAATAGTTTGTCAAAGTCCCTGACGGGTATCATCGGCAGCGGTACTATCCTTTTATCGTTTGTCGTCAGCCTGCTCATCTTCGGTCAGGTGCGGCAGCCCGGATTCCACGGCGAAGTGGTGACCCTGTTCGACTTTATCACCGTAGGCAAGCTGAGCATTCCCTTCGCCTTCCAGGTCGACCAGCTCTCGACCCTCTTCCTCCTGATCATCACTGGGGTAGGCTTCCTGATCCATCTCTACTCTACTTCTTATATGCACGAGGAAGAGGCCCCGCATTTTGCGCGGTACTTCTCTTACCTCAACCTCTTCGTATTCTCGATGCTGCTGCTGGTGCTGGGCGCCAACTTCATCATCCTCTTTATCGGCTGGGAAGGCGTGGGGCTTTGCTCCTACCTGCTGATCGGCTACTGGTTCAGGAACCTGGAGTACGGCAACGCCGCGAAGAAGGCCTTTATCATGAACCGTATCGGCGACCTCGGATTCCTGATCGCGATATTTCTGATGATCCGGCAGTTTGGCTCGGTTAGCTTTGGCGAGGTGTTCGATCACGCTTCTTCTGCCAGGGTCGGGACGCTGACGGCCATCACGCTGCTGCTCTTCGTCGGCGCTACGGGTAAATCGGCGCAGATACCTTTATATACCTGGCTGCCGGACGCCATGGCGGGTCCGACGCCCGTGTCCGCCCTGATCCACGCCGCAACGATGGTGACGGCGGGTATTTATATGATCGCGCGCAGCCATGTCCTCTACGACCTGACCCCGGTAACACAGGGTGTGGTAGCGGTCATCGGTCTGCTGACCGCCCTGCTGGCGGCGACGATCGCGCTGAAACAAAACGATATAAAGAAGGTCCTGGCGTATTCCACCGTCAGCCAGCTCGGCTATATGTTCCTTGGTCTTGGCGTCGGCGCCTATACGGGTGCGGTCTTCCACGTCATGACGCACGCCTTCTTCAAGGCCCTGCTCTTCCTCGGCGCCGGCTCGGTGATCCACGCCATGGGCGGGGAACAGGATATGCGCCGCATGGGTGGTCTGCGGAAATGGATGCCCGTGACCAACGCGACCTTCCTCATCGGTTGTGTGGCGATCGCGGGGATACCACCGTTCTCCGGATTTTTCTCCAAGGATGAGATACTGGCCGCAGCGTATGCGAAGAACCCCGTTTACTATGGCGTGGGTCTGTTCACGGCGCTGCTGACCGCTTTCTATATGTTCCGGCTTTATGCTACGACCTTCGCGGGTCAGTTCCGAGGAACGCATGATCAGGAACACCACCTGCACGAAAGTCCTTCTGCGATCACGATCCCGCTGATCGTGCTGGCGGCGCTGGCGGCGGTGGCTGGTTTTCTGGGTATTCCCGAGGCGCTGGCGCCGGATGCGCATGTGCTGGGGAAATATCTGGCACCCGTAATTGGCGGCGAGCCAAAGAGCGAAGTCGCTCATGGCACCGAGATCGGCCTGATGGCGCTGGCGGCGATACTGGCGGCGGCGACCTCCTTGTTTGCATGGAGCCGTTTCAAGAGCAAACCCGATCTGGCCGAGCCTACCGGCTTTGGCAAGGTGCTGGCCAATAAATGGTATGTTGACGAGCTGTATAACGCCATCATCGTAAAGCCGCTCGACCTGCTGGCGCAGCTGCTGGTGTTTATCGAGAAGAATATCATCGACGGCATCGTGAATGGCGTGGGTCGTCTTGTACAATACAGCAGCCGTCAGCTGAGGCTGCTGCAGAGCGGCCAGGTGGGCGGGTATGTGTTGCTGATGGTAGTAGGTATCCTTGTACTTTTTTTGGTTGAACTCTTTGTAAAGAAGTAAAATAATGATCCCAGTATTATTGATTCTTATTCCGCTGATCACCGGACTGGTTGGCTTCCTGATCAGGAGCGAGGGCAATGCCCGCTCGTGGTCGCTGTTGTCGTCCATCGTGACCTTAGTCGTCGCCCTCTGGGGCCTAACGCTGGCGAAGACCAGTCCGATGCTGGCGGCCAACGTCGAGTGGCTGCCCGATCTGGGGAGCCGGTTCGCGGTAGGTCTGGACGGGTTGTCGAAGATACTGGTCCTGCTGACGGCCGTGTGCTTCCCGCTGATCTTTATCGCGACCTGGAGGGATCAGTACAAGAAGGCCTGGAACTTCTACGCGCTGATGCTGCTGTCGCAGTGCGGGCTGATCGGCGTTTTTGTGGCGACGGATGCGCTGCTGTTCTACTTCTTCTGGGAGCTGGCGCTTATCCCGGTCTACTTTCTGTGCTCGCAGTGGGGCGGGGAGCGGAGGATACAGGCAACGTTCAAATTCTTCATCTATACGTTCGTAGGCAGTCTGCTGATGCTGGTGGGTATCATCTGGCTGTACTGGCAGACCCCCGACCATAGTTTCTCCATGGAGTCTTTTTATGCGCTGCGTTCGAAGCTGAGCGGCGCCGATCAGACCTGGGTATTCTGGTTGTTGTTCGTGGCCTTCGCGATCAAGATGCCGATATGGCCGCTGCACACCTGGCAGCCCGAGACCTACGAGCAGTCCCCGACCGCCACGACGATGGTCCTGAGCGCGATCATGGTGAAGATGGGCGTCTTTGGCGTCATCCGCTGGCTGGTGCCGGTGGTTCCCGTCGGTTCCTGGGCCTGGGGCGATACCGTCAGCGGCGCCTGTATCATCGGGATGGTCTACGCCTCGCTGGTGGCTATCAAGCAGGACGACCTGAAAAGACTTATCGCCTATTCGTCCATCGCCCACGTCGGCCTGATGTGTCTGGCCATCTTCGCGACCACGGAGAACGGCCTGCAGGGAGTGATGATCCAGATGTTCAACCACGGCATCAATATACTCGGGATGTGGATAGTCGTCGACCTGATCGAGCGCCAGTTCGGTACGCGGAAGATCTCCGAGCTGGGCGGTCTGGCGCAGAAGGCGCCTTCGCTGGCGATACTGCTGGTCATCGTCGCCCTGGCCAATGTGGCCCTGCCGCTGACCAACGCCTTTGTCGGGGAGTTCCTGCTGTTCAGCGGGGTGTTCACGTCGACCGCGACACAATACTCTGTAGTATTTACGGTGGTGGCGGCGCTGACGATCATCCTCGGTGCGATCTATACGCTGAACATGATCCAGCGGGTGTTCTACGGGAATACGAATTCGCTGACCGAGAAGGCGGTGGATATAAAGGTGAATGAGAAGCTGGTGCTCGCGGCGATCGTGGTTTTAATTGTTGTTATTGGGGTTTACCCCAAGCCGGTGCTCGCGATGACGAAGGAGACGACGGAGTTCCTGTTGGGGAAGATGAATTATAAGTTATAGTACAAGGGAGCGTCGCAAGGATGTTTAATAGTAGTACAACTGTTGATACAATAAAATATGAACTCCCAAACCGACTGGAAGGAGGTTGCGGAGCGTAGCGGAGCAGACATTAGAGAGAATGAGGGGGATAAGGTTAAAATAAATAACATTAGAGAAGAAATTTACGTATGAACGCAATCCTTTTATCGGCTATTTGGGGTATCGTCATGATGTTCAGCGGCATTTTTACGCAGAGTAAAAAGGCTATCCGGTACACGGCTATCGTGGGGCTGATAGCGCTGCTGATCGCCAACAGCGTGGATATGATCGGGTATCACGTGGCGATCGACGTGCACAAGATGTTGAACTATGATGAGTTTGGGATGCTGGGTAACGCGATCGCGATCGTGAGTACGCTGCTCCTGGTGCTGATCAGCGGGAAGGATATGGAGAAGGTGGGGCATAACCTCGCCGAGTATTTTGCGCTGATCTTTTTCGTGTTGTGCGGGGTGGCACTGGTCACGTCGTTCAATACCCTGCTGATGCTGTTCCTCGGGATCGAGATCATTTCGATACCGCTGTATATTCTAACGGGCGCGGACAAGCGCAATTTGAAGAGCAATGAGGCTGCCCTGAAATATTTCCTGATGGGTTCGTTCAGCACGGGGGTGATGCTGCTGGGCATCGCGCTGTTGTATGGCGCGTCGCAGAACGGGACCTTCTTTATCGACGACCTCTGGACGGGTGGTCCGGCGGTGGCTACGAGGCCGATGTTCATGGCGGGGTTGTTGCTGCTGCTGGTGTCGATGGGCTTCAAGGTTTCGGCGGCGCCTTTTCACTTCTGGACGCCGGATGTTTATGATGGGGCGCCGACAGTTTTTACTTCGTTCATGGCGACGATCGTGAAGGTGTCGATCTTTATCGGGTTCGTGCGGTTGTTCGAGGACGGGTTTGGCGAGAGCAGGGACAAGTGGCAGATATTTGTGGCCATCATCGCGGCGGCCACCTTATTTATAGGCAATATCACGGCGGTCTTCCAGCAGAGTGTGAAAAGGATGCTGGCTTATTCGTCCATCGCGCAGGCGGGCTTCATGCTGCTGGCGGTGCTGGCGCTGAATCAGATCTCGAGGCAGGGGATGTTGCTGTACGCCGCCGTTTATGGCGTGGCGACGATCGGGATCTTCGCCGTGCTGATCCGGATGAAGGACTATACCTTCGAAGGTTTCAACGGGCTGGCGCGGCAGCAGCCGGTGCTGGCGGCTACGCTGACGATCTTTTTGCTCTCGCTGGCGGGGATACCCCTGACGGGAGGGTTCTTTGCAAAATATTATATGCTGGCGGCGGTCGTTGAGTCGGGGCATTTTATGTGGCTGGTGATATTCGCCGTGCTTTGCGCCGCGGTTTCTGTCTATTATTACTTCCGGGTGATCCAGGCGATGTATTTCAAGGACGGGGAGGGTAGTACGGAGACGGAGCCGGGAGCAGGGTTCAAGGGTATGCTGGTGGTACTGGCGGCGGTGGTAGTGGTGCTGGGGGTATGGCCGCAGATGCTGCTGAGCCTGCTGGCAAAGTTTCCTTACACTTGGTAAACCCGCTAGGGAGGACTGGTTTCATTCTCCGCTACAGACCTTCGTTGGAACTGCTTCGCCACGTTCCTCCTCGGCCGTTTCCTTCGCTGTCACTCGGAAACGCAAGCGGGGGCTATACCGGGGCCATTTTTCTACGCCGCTGGAGCGGCGCGAACCGCCCTCCTGGCGGTTCCGTACAAGTTCGTACAACCCCGTTCACGCCCCCATACCCCATACGGATCAGTTTTTTTCACTAACTTCCACACGTGAAGTATTCCGACACTTTATCCCTGGCTTTCCGGACGGTCCGCAGCAACAAGCTCCGCACCGGCATCACGGTCGCTATCATCGCCTTCGGCATCATGGCCCTGGTCGGCATCAACACCGCCATCAACGCCATGAAGCAAAAATTCACCGAAAGCTTCTCCGCCATGGGGGCCAACGGCTTCACTATCCACTACCGGAAATGGTTCAATTTCAACGGCGGCGGCGTCAAGAACAAGAAAAAGGGCCTGCGGGAGAAGAAGTCCAATTCCAGCGTCCCCATCTCCAGGCTCCAGGCCGAGACCTTCGTTGCCCGTTTTCAGTACCCCGCCCTCGTCAGCCTCAATTTCCAGGGGCAGGGCGACGCGATTGTCTCTCTTGGTAACAAAAAGACAAATCCGAATATACGCATCATCGGCGGTGACGAGAACTACACCGAGCTCAACGGCTATACCCTCGCCGCCGGACGTAATCTGAATTCGCTCGATATCCAGTCCGGCCGGAATGTTTGTATCATCGGCAGCGCGCTCGCCAAACGCTTCTTCGGCAACAGTCCCGAGACCCCTGTAGAGAAGATCATCCGTGTTAACAATTTACCTTTCAGGGTTATAGGTGTCACGGAAGAGAGGGGTTCGTCCTTCGGGATGAGCTATGACAACGTCGTCATCACCTCCTATAATAATGTACGTCGTTTCTTCACCAATTCCAACGGTCCCTTCGGACCCGGGTCGGCCACTTCTTTTAATATACAGGTAAAAGTTCCCGACGTCAAGATGCTTGAAGGGGCTATCGACCAGGCCGAGGGCGTCTTCCGTCCGATCCGCCGGCTCGAGGTGACAGAAGCGGACAATTTTATGATCGACAAGAGCGACACTTTCGTCGCGCTGCTGCTCAAGAACCTCAGCTTTATTACCATGAGCGCCGGGATCATCGGCTTCATCACCCTCGTGGGCGCGGCCATCGGTCTGATGAATATCATGCTGGTTGCCGTCACCGAAAGGACAAAGGAGATCGGGCTCGTGAAGGCTATCGGCGGTAAGAGGGGAGACGTGCGCCTGCAATTCCTGTGGGAGTCGGTCCTGATCAGTCTGCTGGGCGCCGCTTTTGGTGTGGTGCTCGGGGTGATCGTCGGCAATGTTTTTTCACTGGTGCTGTCCACCGGATTCGTGGTCCCCTGGGTCTGGGTCTTCGGCGGCATCTGCATGTGCAGTCTGGTAGGATTGCTGGCGGGACTCTACCCATCGTACAAGGCGGCGCGTCTCAATCCGATAGAGGCGTTGAGATATGAGTGATTGAATAAGAATTTTATTAGCATACCCTTTTGTTTGTTGGTGATAAAAAACACGTAAATTACGCGTTCTGTCAAGGCTCTGACTTCCCCTCTATCCGGGTCCCGGAATGGTGTCGTGGCGGGCTATTTGGTCGAATCCTTGTGAATTACACCAGTATCAGAAGCCGCCCTGGCGGCTGGCACATATTGACGGATTTTGCGTTACGAAAAATCCTTATCTTGTGTGACCTGTAAAAATTTAGTATCCAATTTTATCTATTGAAAGGCTTTTTTCCTTAGAATTGTACAATCATTTTCTATTACATACTTCAATTTTTTTAAAAACACTAAAAACAAACGATCATGGCTGAAACAAAACCGACTGCAGCGACAGCAGCTAAGACCTCTACATCGTCCGTTCAACCGAAGAGAAAGGGTAATTCAATTTCCTGGGTCGCTCCATTGGTATGTATTATCGCCGGCTACATCATCTGGAGATTTCTCATTGGTGCTGCGGACAATTTTACGCATCCCGATCCCAATGGCGGCTTTTGGCCCAACCATGAAGGTGCTAAATCCAGCATTGCCCGTATGTACCTTGGAGGTATCATCGTACCGATCCTGATCGGCGCGTTCCTGACGATGCTGACCTTTGTGATCGAGCGCTTCATGACGATCCAGAAGGCAACCGGAAGCGGCAACATCGCTGAGTTCATCCGTAAAGTTCAATACCATCTCGCCAACAAGAACGTAGACGCCGCTATCGCCGAGTGCGACAAGCAGAAGGGTTCTGTAGGCAATGTAATGAAAGCAGGTCTCCGCAAGTACAAGGAAATGATCAGCGCCGAGCTGGACACCGAGCAAAAAGTGCTGGCTATCCAGAAGGAAGTTGAAGAAGCTACTGCTCTCGAACTGCCGATGCTCGAAAAGAACCTGGTATTCCTTTCCACGATCGCTTCGGTTGCAACCCTGATGGGTCTGCTCGGAACGGTTATGGGTATGATCCGTTCTTTCGCCGCTCTCGGTGACAGTGGTGGTGGTGAGGCAGCTCAGAAACTTTCTCAGGGTATCTCCGAGGCTCTGTACAACACGGCCCTTGGTATCGGTACATCCGCTGTTGCCATCATCATGTACAATATCTTCACTACCAGGATCGACGGTATCACTTATGGTATTGATGAAAGCGGTTTCACGCTGACGCAGAGCTTCGCAAGCCTTTACAAATAAGACGGACCACGGGTCCGCCGCCTGTAACCGAGACAAGGCGAAGGTTACGACCGAGGGAAAGCGAGGGACGAAGCTTTAACGAAGGTCCCCATCGTAGGCCCCGGGTAGATTGCGAAGCAATCGTAGCGGAGCAGAGAGTTAGGCGACGAAAATTAACAGTCGGGGCCTTGTGGAAAAGAGAAACTTTAGGGTCTTATTCTAAGTAATAGAAAAGGATTCGCTTCATCGGGCCGGTTAAAGTCCGGCGTTAAAAACAAATTAAAATGGCAAGAGCTAAAATACCGCGTAAAAGCACAAACATCGACATGACCGCCATGTGTGATGTGGCCTTTTTGCTGCTGTCCTTCTTCATCCTGGCGACCAAGTTCAAGCCGCCCGAGGCGCTGAGCGTCGTGACCCCCAATTCGGTCTCGTCGAAAGTCGCTCCGGACAAGAACGTGGTGATGATCACCCTGGACAAGGACGGCAAAGTCTACTTCAGCGTCAGTGACGGGAATACTTCAGAAAAGAAGGATATCATCGAGACCGTGAACACTTCCAAGAACATCGGTCTGACCGACGCAGAAAAGAAGAATTTCGTCAACAATCCCAGTGCTTATATCGGGGTTCCTTTCTCCCAGTTGAAGTCTTATCTGGACAAGGGCCCTGACGAGTTGAAGAATGCCGTTCTGCCGGGTGTGCCCGTCGCGGACAGCACCAACAACGAGCTGCTGGAGTGGGTACGTGCAGCCGTTGGCGCCTTCCAGGGTTCGAAGATGAACCTTCTGGTCAAGGGCGACAACGCAGCAAAATATCCCTCTTTCAGCGGGGTCGTGTTCGCCTTCAAGAAGAATGACCAGCTGAAATTCCAGCTGATCACTAATCCCGTAGGCGCGCCTCTGGGTTCGGAGCTGCAAAAGGCTCAGGAAAAGTCCGGAAACAAGAGCTCCGAGCAGTAAGTTGAAAGTTGATCCCCGCGTGTGGGGTCACAATTTGTAACACTAAAACAGCTATTGTTATGGCAGAAATGGATACCAGCAGCGGCGGTGGGCATAAAAAAGGCCCCGGCGTGAAAAAAGGGAAGAAGCTCTCCACCCGTGTGGACCTTACTCCCATGGTGGATTTGGGTTTCCTGCTGATCACATTCTTTATTTTTACGACGACAATGAGCCAGCCTACAGCCATGAAGCTGTTCCTGCCCAAGGACGTAGACAAGCCCGAGGAGCAGAACAAGCTGAAGGAATCTGCGGCGCTGACGCTCATGCCTTCCAAGGCGAATATGGTCTATTATTATGAGGGTCTCGATCCTTCCAAGCTTCAGTCTTCCACCTTCAAGGGTATCCGGGATATCGTCCTGGACAAGAAGAGGAGGACCGATCCCAAGGATTTCATGGTGATCCTCAAACCGACCAAGGATGCTACCTACAAGAATACGGTGGATATCCTGGACGAGATGACGATCGACGCCGTGAAGCGCTATGCCCTCGTAGATATCACGCCCGACGAGTACAAATTCGTCGAAGCGACTGAGAATGCGAACGGTGTAAAATAATCCGCCGGGTTTTATGGAATCCGGATCGGGTCGCATCTAATAGGATATTGGGTTTTGGCCCTAAAACAAAACAAACCATTTTGAAATGGAAATCAACAAAATATTAACCGCCGACATCCTCGACATTATCTTTGAGGGTAAGAACAAGGAATACGGCGCTTACGAGCTGCGTAAGACCTACAACAAGCGCCTGATCAAGGCGATAGTAGGCACCGCTATCGTCATTCTGTTGGTGTTCATTGCCTACTTTGTAAGCAATCTGGACACTGGCGGGGCGAAGAAACAGCTGGTGGTGCAGGACGTACAGCTCGAAGACGTAAAAGAAGAAAAAAAGAACGAGCCGCCGCCGCCCCCTCCCCCCAAGGTGGAGCCTCCCAAGGTGGAAATGGCCAAATTTACGCCTCCTAAGATCGTGAAAGACAATGAGGTAAAGGAAGAAGAGAAGCCACCGGAACAAGAGAAGCTGGAGGACACCAAGATCGGTACGGTCAACCAGGAAGGTATCAAGGACGAAGGCATCACCGCTCCCCCCGTCAGCGACGCTGGTAAGGGTGTGGTCGAAGCCCCCAAAAAGGACGAAGAAGACTACGACAAGACCTTT
>Ga0068853_100002251_pt1 | contig 14425 bp, 32 predicted proteins | sample KBSCornC32_FD_65655 | JGI IMG/M metagenome (GOLD analysis project Ga0068853, IMG submission 65655) | Corn rhizosphere microbial communities from Kellogg Biological Station, Michigan, USA - KBS Corn C3-2 | ecosystem: Host-associated > Plants > Roots > Rhizosphere > Soil ... | reverse complement strand
CTCGCCCCATTGTTTGAAGGCCGGTTTGTTCTCAGACTTTGAATCCCTCTCACCAATAGAATAACCCCCAGTAGAGACAAAGAAAAACTAGACTTGTGTTGAATTGGAAGATGGAACCAGAAAGGGCAAATATCGTATACTATGATTGAGCCAGAGGGCTTGTCGGAGTCGAAACCGGCGTCAGGGTGAAGCATGAAATTTCAATACGAAAGACCGCCTGACGAGGGCAAAGGACCGCTGATTCACCCCGGCGTTTCGACATTTGTCCGAGCCCTCGTTAGGCGTTTTTGTATGTGACTTCATGGACGACTTACCTCAGCTTCGTTACCGATCCCTTCTGGAAAAGCGATGGGACGCCATGTTCAATTTGCTTGGAATCGAGCCCGATTACGAATATCCGCTAGACTTTCCAAACAATGGAGAGAATTGGCTACCTGACTGGATTCTCCCCGGCGATCCTCCGTTGTTGGTTGAGGCAAAGGGCGTTGCCGGTTTTCAGGACATGGACTCCCATGCGGAGATTCTTCGAGCCAAGCGCAAAGCAAACTCAATCGGTCTTACGCTTGTTGCGGTCGGACCGAAGCCAGTCAAAACAGAAGAGGGTGTTTTGTTCGGTGTGGCATTTCAACCGCGCCAGATCCCGACAAAGGCGTTCCTTGATTTGGACTTCGGCACGAAGGGCTTTGTCAATGTCACGGTACGGACACGGTACGACGTGCTTTACCAATCCACGAGTGAGGCGTTTCGAGAATCCGAATTGGCGCACTCCGATAAGTTCAGCGCAAATTATCTTTGGCGTGTAGCCCAACTTCAAAGCCGGTGGAATCCCAAGAAGGGCACGCCATGACGTTTAGCGAATTCCAAAGCCTTTTCGACAACGCAAAAGAAAAGACGTTTAAGGGAGGTCGAGGCTTTATAGCCCGTTGTCCTGTTTGTGCGTCTCATGGCCGTGATACAAAAGGTGAGCACCTGTCGGCATATCCTGGCGCTGACGATTGGATAAAGGTTTCCTGCGTCCTTAAAACCTGCTCGGATGACGAGATCATGAAGGCGCTGAACCTATCGCCGGATGATCGCAGAATCAGGCCCTATGAGCCAGGGAAAGACGTTGACAACCTGCCCATTCATATTTACGAGAACCTTAGTGGGTACGTGGCAGAGAAGCAACGGAAAAAGCACCTTGACGGTAGTAAATTTTTTCAATGGCGCGTGAAGTTCAAGAACGGTGTACCGACTGAAAAGGTCGAATACGAGACCGCAAATCACAAGATTTATAAGGATTGGCCGACTCCTGCGAAGGCTTCGCTTAACGGCGAAATGCACATTCTCTACCGGCTCCCGCAGTTGAGAAAAGCGATTGATGCGGGCAAGACAATCTACGTTGGTGAAGGTGAATCAGCATCCGATGCGGCATGGAAGAAGGGCATCATGCACACTTGCCAGGGTCACGGCGCGGGGCGCGGCAAGTGGCTCCCAGAATATACGGCTCAACTGAAAGGCGCGAAGGAAATCGTAATCATCGCGGATCGTGATGTCGAGACGGCGAAAGATCCATACAAGGGGCCGTCTTACTCCAAAGACGTCTTTGTTTTACTTCGTGCGGCTGGTCTGAATGTGCGCGTGGCCTACAGTAAGACGACCGGCGAAGGCGACGATTTTCGAGATCATCTTGAAGCCGGTTATTCGGAATCCGAACTAATCCCAGCGCATGATCTAATGCCGCCGCGCGGGGTTGCGCTTCGAAGGACTGACCCAACCGCAAGGCCGGTCGTTACAACGCACGTCCTAGATCCCATCTTCCCGCGCGGCGCTACGGTTCTCCTAGACGGGAAGGGGGGCACGAAGAAAACGTTCTTCATGGTGTGCGTTGCCGCTGCTCTTTCGGTCGGATGGGACCCTATATCCGAACGGCAACTAGACCGACCCATGAAGGTCCTTTTCGTTCATAAGGGCGGCACTGAGAATGAACCGGGTGGGGGCGACAACACAGACGAAAAGCTGAATACGATCTACCGTGCGAACGGCGGCAAGGGTGATTTGCTTTGTGCTGATGTCGAGCGTTTCGATGAAGCCGGGATAACTCAACTGACTGAGACGATTATCGACAATCAAATCGACCTGGTTGTAATTGACTACCTGTTCCTATACCTTCACGGAGTCGTCACCAACGTAAACGACCCGATCCAAGCTACGCCCGTTTGCCAAAGATTACTTAGGGCGGCTAAGCAATCTAATTCTACGTGGGTGGCTTTGCGGCATATGTCGATGTCGAAAGGCGGCATAAAAGACACTCGGGACCCTTCCGAAATGGGAAGCGGAACAAACCAATGGCACGATGCCATGCGCGGCCATCTTGTTTTCCGAAAGCACACGGAGGAACCGTACCGGGCCTTGGGTGTGATCGTCATTACCGACGAAAAAGGTGATCTTTTGAACGAGCAGTCGGACGCCATTTTATTCAGCCGTCGCGGGGACGAAATGTTTTACGAGCGGTCCGTTCCAAATCCGTTTGGCGGCGAGGTCGTGAAGTCACAGAAAGGGAAACTCGGAGAATGCGAGACGTGGCTTACGGTTAATCTCACCGGCCAACTGATGAACGTGCTAACCGTAAACGAGCGATTAAAGGCACTTGGAATGAGCCCTGCGACGATCCGAAGAGCGCGGGCCGCAACTAATGTCAAAGCAGTTAAATCGTCAGCCGAGGGCGGTTGGTGGCTGACAATCGAGCAAGTAGATCCATTCGCGGACTAAGGAGAAAATGAAGATCCCAAAAGAATTGAAAACAATGGTCATCCTAAGAGATCACAGTGAAGTCACGATGACGGATGAAGCCTACGCCTCTCAGACTTATGTCGGGCGACTAACAGAGGCGACCGCCAAAATTCAAGACGCATATGGAAGTGTGCCGCTCGATGTCGATGTCAAGCACGATGACGACTGCCCTATGCTGCTGGGTGACGGGTCCTGTAAGTGCAACCCCGATCTTGTGTTCCGGCTAGGCGGACCCAGTGGTCGGATTATTGCCAAGAGCACCAACGGAATTTTGAGTGTGAAATGATCAACATGCTCATCAATATGCTCATGTGCTCAAAAATGAGCGCCTTGGGTTCAAAACAACATGATCAAATGAGCGCCTTGGGTTCGCTGGGTGTTTCTCGGAAATTCAAAAGCCCTCGCGGGTGCGCGCGCAATGCCTATCCCACAAATGAGCGCCTTGGGTTCAAATTACTAGGTTTCATGAGCGCCTTCATGAGCGCCTTCGAAACGTGTCGTACAATTGGGACGCGCTTTGTGTTTAACAAAAAGTGTCGCGTTCCCCTGTTTGAATGCTTCGCATTCTGCACTTGGAGGAATCTATGGATGCCGCAAACCTACTAGAAGGCGTCGTTTACCATTTTCGTTCGGGAAAACCTCCCGAGATACGTAGCGGCATCTTGAAATGCCTAAGTGACGACGGTTGCTACGCGATCCTAACCAGATCGGAAAACGCGACAGAGAAGGTACCTATCCCCTGGCTGTTTGAGACACGGGAACAGGCAGAGGAGATGGCATCGAAATGACCAAGACCATAATCGAGGGCACAGTGAGGGGCGGTTCGGGTAATTACTGGGCCATCGTTCAAGAGGATGGAAGTGTTGGCGAATATCGAAGGGACGCATTTCCTGAGTGGCGGGACGGTATGCGAATCAGGATTACGTTTGAGGAGATCCAGCCATGACAATAACCCTCTCAGGAACCATCACCTGTAAAGACGGACAGTTCAAAGCAACCGGAAGCGTTTTGGTCCTTGACGACTACCGGCCAATCGTAGGTGACAGATTCGAAATATCGCCCGAACTGACGGTACGGGTTGCGCAAGTCACCTTTGCCACAACAAACGGGCGCTTTATGCCTTCGCGGGTTTCGATCAATGATAGGTTTTCAGGTACCCGAGAGGACGTTGAGGCGCTATTTGTTGAGAATGGGTTCAGTGTGTCGGAGGTCGAAAAGTGACGCTGTTAGAGCGAAATGTTAGGGCGTTGGAACGTGAGGCGAACACATGCGGTACGTGCCGTGGAAAGCTGAATCCTTTGCGACCCGGTACCACGTCCCATACTTGTTCGTGCGGGAGATCAGAGCAAATGAGACCAGAGGCTATGAATCGGGACGCGATGATTGAGCGGTTGAAGATCGGGACACCCATCAGCGAGATTTGCAAGGCCACGGGCAAGACTGAGAACGCCGTGAGGAACTCTTTGAGGGCTATCGGGCTCGGAGCAAAAGAAGTTCACGCCATGCAACGCGAAGGCCGCGAAGCATTCGAAGGGATGCCCCGATTTACGGGACCGATCCGCAAAGGGGATGAATGGACGGACCCCGACGACTCGCAAAGGACCCTGTTTGTTTTCGACGCGAATGATACGGGTATTGACTTGCGGAGTTATTCGACGGGCGGAAAATCGAAGGACTCACAGGAGATCGTAAGCGAGACAGTTCTGCGTCAGTTCTGGATCTTCAAAGACTTCAACGGCGCGGGAAAGATTCTCAAGTACCCGCTGATAGGTGAGATGGTCCAACGAGAAAGGACTTTAAACCGTGCGTAAATCGTCACACAGCTCCGGAACAGCCAAAAACGGGGCTTCACGCGCGGAAGGGCTTAGAGAGGATCTACGGGCAAAAATAGAGCCGGTTATTAACCGGCTTGTGATTGCTTTGGAGGATGCTTGGAAGCCGCAGTCCAACGTGTGTCGTCAATTCTCGGCAAACAAGAGTCGATGTCAGACCCCCTGACAATGATCTGCTCGGTTACGATTACGGGGCTATCGCCGTAAGTGCTTCGACGTTGCCAAACGAAGGTCTTATCGCGTGATCCATCGGACCAATAGCGTTCAAGTGTCATTTTGAACCTCGTAGGAATTCAGAAAGAGGAACCTCGCGTCCTTTCACCCAGTTTTCGCTCGGGCATGGAATCAAAGGCGCGTCGATGATGAGTTGGCCGTTTGTATCTTCTCGGATCGAGCGCAGTTTTGTCCAGTCGTGACATTTCGGCACGGCTTTGTGTGGGAAGCAGGCCAACATAAGAACTATGAGGGCTAGGCAGCAGATAACGAAAGTGCGGCTTAGGTGGAATAGGGATTGTTTCATGGATTGCCACTTTGAGTCTCATCTGACTCTTGCGTTATCGAAATTCTGTAATATTTTCCAGGCTCTGCGGATGTGCCTAGCATTCGAAAAAGCGTATTTATGCTGGTTACGTTGCCGTGCATAACGCCTGTTGATCCTTTGCCTGAATAGTGGCAAGAATCGCCGGGCTTATGTACGGATTCATGATCCCAAGGATGCGCAAGGATTATCAAATCCTTTGCCTCTTCTGGTGTTAGTGGAGGCATCTTAAACACCCGCCCCGTCGAAGATGTCGCCAACTTTGAGAGATCCAGCATTGACGATTGGGTAGAACTCTTCGCCGACGCCACGCCGAATAATCGCCATTTTAACGATGGCTTCTGCGTTCTCGATTGTCTTGGATTCTCCCGCGATGGCCCGAATATTGCCGGTGATCGTGTTCACCATAAGCACGTCGTAAAGTTTGGTTTTGATATCGTTCATTTCGTTCAGTTTCCTTTCCCTCTAACTGGAGGGAGCGGTGTTATTTGCTGTTCTCTTGGAGGAACGAGACCGTTCCCCAAAGGGAAGATCCCCAGTTGACGAGTCCGTTCCAGTCGCAAGATCGCTTAAATATGTCGATTGGGCTCATCCGTTTCATCCGTTCGATGTAAGGCGCGATGTCTTCGGTCTCGTCTTTTTCGCGCCAGCCCATATTTTTGGCGCAATCCTGGAATACGTCTGCTTCGATTCGAACCTTGTCGAAGTCGATTGTTTTCGAGTAGTAATCGGTTGTAGTTGGCATATTGAATTCTCCTATAAGGGTGAGGGTTGGTTAGGCTACCGTCGAAGCCCTGCAAGTTGGTCTTTGTCGTTGATGCTCAGATCCTTGTAGAATCCCGAATTGAGCCGTACCCATTCGCTGATTTCCTTGGACCAGACTTCCCGTCGAATCGAAGTGTCTTGAAACTTGAACCGGTATTTAATCGGCTGCCCTGCTCGGTCGGTCGTGTCTTTGATGTAGTGGCCGAACCGATCTTTGGCGTACCCTTTCAATATCAGCCAGGTTTGAATCTCGGCGATCTTTGCGGTTTTCTGAGTTTTGGTCATTGTTCTTATGCTCCTAGGGGAAGGGAATTTAGGCATCGACACGGGCCGGTAACGTTTGTGGTTTGGATACAGGCTGTGTTATGCCCGGAAAATACTGAGACTCATGGACCAACCGCAACCAAGTGCAACCGCACTGACACGTCTTTTTACGCGGCCCGTGAATATCTCCGCAGTCATCGCATTTGTACTGAATCCAGCCCGTGAGCCAAACGATTTCGGCATGTTTAGATTGAGAGAACAGGAACCAATCGCGGTTTCCGTTGCCGACGTTCTCAGCGCGGATCGCGTGATTGGTCGGTGAAACTTTCAGGATTCGCCAGTCGTCACGGTCGGCCCATCGGAAAATGTCGCCTTTCTTTAAGCGCATAAAGTATTTCTCGGTCATCTCTGGCCCCTTCGGAGCGCAGCGCCGAATACCGACGCGATAGGATCGAATGGCGAAACGAGTTCCAAAAGATGCTTGACCGCCTCTTTGTCGGCGGTGTATTCACCTAAGCAAGAAGGATTGGAGGCGGCTAATTCTTTTGCCTTTGATCCATTGAGCTTCAAGTCTCTGTCCTCAATGGCTCGCAGAAGGTTATCAAGTTCTCTGTCAGTCAGTCTCAGTGTAACTTCCGAGGTTCGTTCGTTGTAGTTCTTAATGTTCATTCTGATAGTCCTTTAGGTGATTAAGAGAGGCTAGGCAAGCGTAATGTCGATGAATTCGGAAGTGGTCGCCGGGTTTGTCCAGCGCATCCAATCGTCTTGTCGAAACAGCGGGATTAAATGGCCCTGTCCTTTTTCGACAAGGGCGCAAGCGGCGGTTTTGATCTTCTGAACCGTTGGGTTCATGATCGGAATTGTCAATTCTGAAATCTGTTGAGCGGTTCGGGCTTTGCCGTGGTTCATTTTCGTTTTGTCCTTGTGGTTGGTCGGGGATGGTGGTGAATCAATCCCAGTAAGGTTCTGCGATCTTGGAAGGCGTCTTACCTGCGGATCGGTCGAGATATTCCTGATAGTAGGCATTCGAAGAGGCGATCATGACGCCCTGCATGTGGACTGAATTGAGCCCGAGTGCCTTTGCGAGTTCTGCCCGTTGCGCCTCGGTCATGTACCCGTATTCGTTTTCCGCTGCTCTTGGTGCGGTTCGAATCGTGATCCAACCGTATGCAGTTCCCTTGCCGCCAGTGATCGAGAGCGGGAAAGATACGCGGCCTTTAAGGTTGGCTTTCAGAGTGGCGATAACTTCGTTTCGTGTTTTGTTCATTTCGTTTCCTTGCCCTCTTGGGCTTGCTGTCTAACATTGTTGCACGGTTAAAGGAGAAATGCAAGGGTAATTTGTGATATCAGGTAAGAATACGTGCTTTTACCGTGTTGCGCGGTAGCCTTTCACTTTGTAGCGTATACTATGAGCGTATGAACGTATTCGTGCGACTGACCGACGAAGAGGCCAAAGCATTGACGATGGCCGCGAAGAAGGCGCAACTATCGCCGCTGAACTTGATTCGAAGTTGCCTTGTGTCGTCGGGGATCATCCCGGCTGTTGTGCGCTCGAAAGGTGGCAACCCCGAGAACCTTCGAAAGTGGCTCGATGCTCAAAAGGTGACGCAAGAATGAGCGTATTCGGAACAGGATCGAATCTACCGCCAGGTTGCAGCGTTCGGGACATTGAACGCTCTGCGGGTTATGGTGATGAGGGTCCGTACTTTTTGAAGTGCTCGAAATGCGGGCGGTTCTTGAGGCTGTCGCCGGATCGCGTCGAACAATGGGAACACAAGATGCAATGCGGAGGATGGCCACTTGCTGCGGATGATCTCTCGCTCTGGGAACCCGCGTGTGGTAACTCCAAAAAGCACGACCCGCACGAATTTGTAGAAGACTGCGGATCTTACGCGGTTAGGATCTGCTCGCACTGCGGATGCGAAAACAACGAAGTCTAGGGGCTGAACCCCACTAACATAAGTATTGAGGAGGACGGAATGACAAACGAAGCACTACTAGAGGAGCTTAAGGCGATCCGAACGCATTTGGATAGGGCCTGCTGTGGGCTCCGCGCGGTTGACGATATGTCGCTCAAGTTAGCCCAAAATCACAACGAAGCGTTGGCGATCAGGGGAGACATTCGAGCGGAAGTTACACGCGTTGAATTGTGTCTCAGCACTTCTAAAAAGGTAGATGGATGGCATTAACGCAAGCATACGCTGACTTGGCTGAACTAGAGACTCAAAGGAACGACCTCGCGGAACGGGCCAGAGCAATCAAGCAACAAATCGTAGAGATGGAAGCCATCGAAAGAGGGTACGCCATTGGGCAGAAGTCCGAAGGTTATTGGCACGTTGGGGTTAAGCGTCCGCGATGGATAACGGGGCTAATAACTCACTTCTGGATGTGCGGATCACGACCAACAGCGACTATCGACTGCGCGGACGGTAAGCGAAGAGCGTTCTATTTCGATTCAATGCGAGCGATCCACACGGGAGGTACTGACCAATGAAATCAACATCTGACATAGCATCCGAAATTGCCGATTCGATGGAACTCAACGAACTTGACCAGAATCTTGATGCTTGGCGCGAACTTGAAGCCTTTTGTGGGTTACGTGCTGATGCTCTAAAAGAGGCCCAAAAGCCGTGACCCCAGAACACCAAGAGAGTAAGGAAGTGGTGGAGCACTTATCGAATGGCAACGACCACTGGAGGTTGTTCGTGGAAGTTGAATCAGCCTGCGAGTTTAGAGCCACATTGAGGGCTTTGAGCCTTAGGTCTGAGTGCTCAAATGCAAGCGGATGCTGGGTCGTGCATTGGTCAGATGTTCCGAGTTTCGAAGAGTGGCCCAAACTGTCAGAAATGCAGGGCAACTACCCAAACCTCACGGGAGAACTTTCGACCCAGGAATTTCTAGATCAGATTCGGTCACAGTGGTGACTCAGCCAAACAAAGGAAGGAATGAGAACCTACGAAATGTACGACGGGACGCCTGTTTCGATTGAAGAGATCGAAACGGCCAACGAAGCGATACACAAGGAACACCCGCCAAAGATCAGCCGCAAGCGGTGGATCAGTCAGTATTGCGAGGGATCGGACGTAGAAACGGTATTTGAGCGTCGGCATGTCGAAGCTTGCTCATGCGATTACAAAGGATGCCAAGGATGGGGCGGCGTTCCCGACAACCTCATAAGCGTCGAGGTCCAAATGAAGATCCAAGAAATGAGGGCGAACCCATCCCCTAAACCAAGTACAGAGGCAGGCTAAGAGAATGTGGTTTTACGTTGCGTGGATTCGATTGGACAAGTGGCTCCGAAGTCTGCACGTTCACAGATTCAAAGAGTGGTACACAGATCCGACAGAAAACGTCGTAGTCTACAGTTGCAGAAAATGCGTCAAGGAACTCAGAATTCCAATATAGATGGGTGCCAAGATCTTGACATGTAGTAGGATTGAAGAGTTATGAGCGATGCTAAGCCAGAATTTAACGTTCAGCAAAGCAAGTTCATAGACGCTTACACCAAGCCAAACAGCAAGACACAAGGCAACGCCACGCAGTCTGCAATCGTCGCTGGATACAGCGAACACACCGCAAATGAGCAGGGCGCACGGTTGTTAGCTAATGTTAGTATTTTAGCAGCCATCAATAAAAGACTCAATCGACTGAGTGAAAGGGCCGAAATGGATGCCGTTGGCGCTCTCAAATTACTGGTAGGTCAAGCCCGAGCAGATCCCCGAGAACTCAGCGAATACGTGATTGATTCTTGCCGCCATTGTTGGGGCGAAGGCAACCTATACCAGCGGACCTTTGTCGAAATGGCAAACGAGCGCGAGAAGTTCGAAGAGAAGCTAAACGGCTTGCTTGACTCCACCGATCCCAAGGACCACGAGAAGGCCAAGAGAATGGGCGACTTCGATCTAAAGGGCGGTATCGGCTTCGATCCACGCAAGGGGCCGAACCCTGAGTGCATGGTCTGCTTTGGCCGTGGCGTCGGTAAGACGATCTTTAAGGACACACGCAACCTGTCGGACGAGGCTGTGATCCTTTACGCGGGAACTCAAACAACCAAGGACGGAACCAAGATCCTGCAGAACTCGCAGGACTCGGCACGGGCTAACCTTGCTAAGCATTTTGGACTGCTCAAGGATCTAGTCGAAACCAAAGACACCACCTGGACAGATGAGCAGTGCATGACAGGCTTAACTACAGTCCTGGAACGTATCGCAGCGGATGTGAAGGCTGCAAAGCTGGCCGAGAAAGCGGAGTAGAATTACCAGGTTTTGAGCCTGAGAGATAAACGCATTAAAAAACTATCATCGTTTATGTTTTATGCGTTATAATTCTAAGCGTAATGAACAGAACCGAACTCCGAAACGCTTTCAACGCTTTTCTCGCCGCTAATATCAAACCCGGCGACATCGTTTACAACTGGGGCGGCAACCCAATGAGAGTCAAGCGAGCGAACCGCAAGACCGTTACCACGGAAACTGGCACCAATTGGAATTGGGCTGAGATCACGCCGACGCCCGAAGTAGTTCAGGCTTTTAAGGATTCACTCAAGGTGTCGGCATGACTATCACGCGGTACAACGAAGTCAAAGACGCGCACCCTGGCATTATCATCATGGTCCGGGTTGGCGACTTCTACGAGTCCTACCACGAGGATGCCGAGACCGTAGCGCAGGTGTGTGAGATCACGCTGACTGGTCGAAGCGGCGAAAATGGCCGAATTCCAATGGCAGGATGCCCGTACCACTCAATCGAGAAGTACCTTGCCAAGTTATTGTGCGCGGGTCTAAAAACGGCGCTGTGTGACGAACTATGAGCGACGAGCCAAAAGGCAAACCAAGAGGTCGCAAGGGCGGCAGGTACAAAGCAGATCCGACCGGGGCCTATCGAAGGTCTCGGTCGATTCCAGTTACGGATGCCGAGTACGAAGCCGTGAAATACTTCCTTGACTCTCTCAGGAAGCAACCTCAGAACTCAGAATGGACGGAGAACTAATGGGCTATTACACGAGCTTCAACCTAACCATTAAACTGGTGGGTATGCCAAAAGAGGAGATCGAGGCGCTTGAACTGTTGTCCGCAGGTTACGACTGCCCGGCGCTTGATTATGAATTCTTCCGATGCGAGAGGCGGGAAGCGGCCTTCCGATGTCGTGGTGATGACAACGTGCCCGCATCGGTCGTCAAAAGATGCCGTGATGGTGGAGTTCTGCTTACAATCCGCTCCTGCTTCAAAGACTACGGCAACGAGACAGGAAACCTATGCGAATGGCTTGCGCCTTATGTGGTGGCTCCTGAACCTCTAAAATGCGGATCTGTTCGCGGAGAAGAAGGTAGCGGCTACCCTGTCATTTTCCACGACGGCAAAGTTCTCTGATGAGTAGACTTGAACTCTCCCAGTGCTTGACACTGCAAAGCCAGTCCTAGCGGCTGGCTACTTTGTTTCCGGCGATTGGAAAGTAACCGCGCGACCTGTCCTACGCGAAGCGGTTCCGGCGAAAGCAAATGTACGTTGGAGTTGGCTCGCTACAGGACCGTAACCACAAGCCTAAACTTGTAGAGCCAATTAGCTCTAAAGGGAAATACCCAGAGAGCGCGCGCGAGATTATTATGCATAGGTTCAAATTCGGCTTTTTGAGTTCAATTTGCATCAACTGGCCTCCAAGCGATGCTCGCGTTTTTGCTGTCACGATAGCAATTATTCTCACCTATGCCTATTAAATAGGTGTATAATAAAGATGTGAACAACCTACTTGCACAGTACACCGAAAAAGCCAAAGGCATGACGCCATTCGAGCTTCGATACGCAATCAAAGACGTTAAAGAGACAATGGAGCTTTGGAAGGGCGAGCCGATGACTCACCCGTACAACCAGCAGCTATGGGCCGAGTTCGACGCTTTCACGGTCGCTCTGTACAAGGCTGAGAAGCCATGATCGTTTATCGCTACGGTCTCCAGTTTCGACCGCTAGGGCCGGGAACCTCTCCCAAGGGGTTTATCCTGCCCTATGACCCTAGCGCCCGTACAACGCGATCAACGCCCGATTGGGATAACCATTTGGCTCGACATGGTTACATCGAATATGTAGCGCCATTGAGCGAAGATGACCGGTACGCATTCGAGCTTAATTACCTCGGAGAATTCGACATCGAGGTTTCGGAGGCTTACGGATCAACTTATAGGCACACACCAGCATGAAAGAAAATGCCAACGTCATACCAGAGTCATTGTTCCGCGATGTTGTAAATGGGATGCGGATATCCGACCAATTGAAGGGTGAACTATTTGCGGAGTTCGAACGAACGGGGCACACTGAATTTATGCCGATCTCTTGGGATCGTGTGAGTAATGGGGTTAAGGTCACGGATCACAACCTATGACAGACACGCCAAAGACACGGGGTCGTCCAGTCGGCACCACAAAGCCGAACAAAGCCATTCACAAATCAATCGCTCTTACTCTTGACGAGTGGGAGCGATTGAGCCGTTTACCGGGCAAATCCAACGCTGCAAGAATTCGCAAACTGCTGGCGATCATTGAATGCAAATAATGGAGAAGATTCCAGACTGGACAATTGAGGACTACCGGCGCATTGCCGAGGCTGTCCTGAACGCTCCCGAGGTTGATTGGACAGCGGAATCATTCGCCGGTTATCTCTTTGCGATCATGCAACCGCAGGTGAGGCGGCAACTGTTCGGCAAACCTGAACACCGTGTACCTCAGAGCGACAGTGAAGCAATCGGCATGGTTCTCGACCGTCACGACCAAATCAGCCAGATCGAAACGGTTGATGACAAAACAATTGCTCACGCCAAGCAACGACGGCCACGAGCCAAGAAAACGGACACGCTATAATGGAAGCCTCCTTGTACGTTGCGACTTGATCGCAGCCGTCGAATAATCTCCGCTTGGATGGTTCGGCGAGGAGTAGCCGGGCCAACTGAAAGCGGTCATGCTTGGCTCTGTAATCTGGTCGCTGTTTAACCCTTTCGCTCTCGGTCAATAAGTGAACGGATATAAGCTCTGGATCGAAATTAAACGATCGCCAAACTTGACTCGTTCTAGGTTCAACGCAGATCCGAAAAGAGCCGTTTTGAACCTAGAACAACGATCGCTGAATCTCCCAATCAATAGACAGTACAGACGATAAGCCAGGGGATGGGCTATAATCAAGTTGCAAACGGCTGGTCTGATCAGGCGCGGGCTCATAACCCGCGTGAACTAAGTGCGACTCTTAGGTTTTGCACCCAAGTTTGCCGAAAGGCGCAAGAGATCCGCGAACCCCGTGTAAATCGGGGGAGAGATTAGAGATCGCGCGGCCAAGGGTCAAGGCCCGGAGAAATCCGGGTACAGCCTCAACAGACGGGCGTGTATTTCAGCGGTTAGATTATCTCCCTGTCACGGAGAAGGTCGCAGGTTCAAGTCCTGTCACGCTCGCCAAATCTTAGGTAAAATGATCTTAGATGCGACGGGAGTAAAACATCCGTCAGTGCTCGCCGCATTAAGAGATTCCTTCATCAGCCTGTGGACGGATGCGAGCTTGCATGAGATCTCGGAAGCTGAACCCCTCAAAAGGTCCGGCTCTTTTTACGTTTAGACAACATCGCGTAAAATATCCTCAGTGTCGATAGAATCTCTCACCCCTGAAGATATAGCCAAGTACGGTTCTGAAGCCGATAAAAGGGAGTTGGCTATGTGGGTGGAGAGGATGGGGGGCGGTCGAATGGACTTCGAAAGCCCGCGTGATTGGTTCCACCGTGGACAGCTTGAGGCGTGGAATTGTGTAAAGCAAATAATCCTTATTCTGGCAGGCACACAAAGTGGCAAAACGGTTCTGGGTCCGTGGTGGCTGTTGCGCGAGATCCAGCGGCGTGGTCCTGGCGACTATGCAATCGTTGGGCCTACATTCACGCTGCTGTACAAAAGGGCTGTTCCTGAGTTTCGGCGCATCTTTGAGTACGAGTTAAAGTTAGGAAAGCTGATACAGAACCCTATCCCACGTTTCGAGTTCAACGCAGAAGGTCTAAAGAAGATCTTCGGGAAAGGCGAATCTGGTCCGGTTACGATCTACCTCGGTTACGGATCTGACTCAACGACCCTTGAGGCGATGACGCTTAAAGGTGTTTGGTGCGATGAGTCGGGACAGCCTAAATTCATGCTTGAGTCGAAAGAGGCTCTGGATAGACGTGTAGCGCGGTTCCAAGGGCGCATCCTGCACACGACGACGCCTTACGATCTCGGATGGCTCAAAACTAAGATATGG
>Ga0068853_100002247_pt1 | contig 14434 bp, 16 predicted proteins | sample KBSCornC32_FD_65655 | JGI IMG/M metagenome (GOLD analysis project Ga0068853, IMG submission 65655) | Corn rhizosphere microbial communities from Kellogg Biological Station, Michigan, USA - KBS Corn C3-2 | ecosystem: Host-associated > Plants > Roots > Rhizosphere > Soil ... | reverse complement strand
TCGGTCGAAACCGTCGATGCGGCGACGCGCAGGTTGATCGATGACATGGTCGATTCGATGTACGAGGCCGACGGCATCGGCCTGGCCGCTGTGCAGATCGGCGTGCCGAAGCGCGTGATCGTCATCGACCTCGACCAGAAAGAGGGCAAGAAGAATCCACGCGCCTTCATCAATCCGAAAATCCTGTGGGCTTCGGAAGAGATGGCGTTGTTCGAAGAGGGTTGCCTGTCGGTCCCCGAAATCTGGGACGACGTCGAACGCCCCGCGCGTATCAAGGCGGAATATCTGGACCGCGATGGCAACACACAGGTGCTCGAAGCTGACGGCATGCTCGCGACGTGTCTGCAGCACGAGATGGACCACCTCGAAGGCATCCTGTTCATCGACCATCTGTCGAAGCTCAAGCGCTCGATGGTTTTGAAAAAGCTCCAGAAGGCGAAACGTCTTCAGGAAGCGGGATAGGCCGTGACATTACGGCTCATGCTTCGCCGCACTCGGCCGTACGCTGCCGCTACGGCCTCGGCAAAGTATGAGATGCGGAAATGACTTTGCGGCTCGCATTCATGGGCACGCCGGATTTCGCGGTGCCGACCCTCGCCAAACTGGTCGCGCAGGGTCACGATATCGCCGCTGTCTATTCGCAGCCGCCGCGTCCGAAGGGCCGTGGCCTCGGCACCGATCCGTCGCCGGTTCACAAATTTGCGCAGGGCGCTGGCCTCGAAGTCCGCACACCGGTGACGCTGAAAGACGCGGAGCAGCAGGAACTGTTCCGCGCGCTCGACATCGATGCGGCAATTGTCGTTGCCTACGGGTTGCTGTTGCCGAAGCCGATCCTCGACGCGCCGAAACTCGGCTGCTTCAATCTCCACGGTTCGCTTCTGCCGCGCTGGCGTGGCGCGGCGCCGATCCAGCGTGCGATCATGGCTGGCGACACTGAGACCGGCGTGATGGTCATGCGCATGGAAGAAGGTCTCGACACCGGCCCGGTGCTGATGGCCGAACGCACGCCGGTCGGCCGCAAAACCTATGGCGATCTGCATGACGAACTCGCGCGATTGGGCGCAGACCTGATGGTGCGCGCGCTATCGGCGTTGGAACGCGGCAGCATCACGGAGCAGTCGCAACCCGCCGACGGCGCGACCTACGCCAAGAAAATCCTCAAAGATGAAGCCCGCATCGACTGGACCAAATCCGCGCGCGAGATCGATTGCCTCATCCGCGGCCTCTCGCCCGTCCCCGGCGCATGGTGCGAGGTGAAAGGCGAACGCCTGAAAATTCTCTACGCCGAACCGGTTTCTGGCGGCAGCACACCGGGCATGCTCATCGACGACAAACTCACCGTCGCCTGCGGTGAGGGTGCGTTGCGCCTCATCCGTCTCCAGCGCGCTGGCAAGTCGGCAATGACCGCCGACGAATTGCTGCGCGGCTTTGTGCTTTCCAGAGGCGAGCAGCTGAAATGACGGCCTATCCCCTCCTCACCATGGGCGGCCTTGAGCCGCCCATCCACATGGATGGCCGGGTCAAGCCCGGCCATGGTGAGTAGAGTGAGGTACCGCCTCACCATCGAATATGACGGCGCGCCGTTTGTTGGTTGGCAGCGGCAGGACAATGGCGCGTCGGTGCAGGGTGCGCTGGAGGAGGCGATCTTCAAGCTCTCCGGCGAGCGTGTCACCGTAACCGGCGCGGGCCGCACCGATGCCGGCGTGCACGCGCTGGGGCAGGTCGCGCATTTCGATCTGGTGAAGGAATTCACGCCGGACAAAATCCGCGATGCGCTCAATCATTTTCTGCGACCGCAGCCTGCCGTCGTGATCGAGTCACGGATCGTCGATAGCGAATTCCACGCGCGCTTTTCCGCCACCGCGCGGCATTATCTCTATCGCATCCTCACGCGCCGCGCGCCGCCGGCGCTGGATGACGGTCATGTCTGGCATGTCGTGCGCGATCTCGATGCCGAGGCGATGCACCACGCGGCACAGGCGCTGGTCGGCCAGCACGATTTCACCACCTTCCGCGCCGCGGAGTGTCAGGCGAAATCACCGGTGAAGACACTCGAACGTCTCGACGTCGCGCGTGTGGGTGAGGAAGTTCACATCAATGCGAGCGCGCGCTCGTTCATGCACAACCAGGTGCGCTCGATGGTCGGAAGCCTGAAACTGGTTGGCGAAGGCAAGTGGTCACGCCGCGACATGGAACGTGCGCGCGATGCCAAGGACCGCAGCGAATGCGGCCCCGTCGCACCGCCCGACGGGCTCTATCTGATGCGCGTGGACTATTGAAGATCGACGAGTTCGATCGACGCCGGATCGATCTTTTGTCCTAAAAAGATTTGGCCAACGCGCTCAAACCGCTCCGGCGCATCGGTGGCGAGGAAATGATGTACCGGCGCATCGCCCCCAAGACGCAGCAGGTTCAGCGCTTTCAATTGGCGTTCGACTTCTTCCGCCGTCGTCTCCGCGCTGTCGACCAGTTTTACGCTGCGGCCCGCAACCTTGCCGATGGTCGCTTTCAGCGCTGGGTAATGCGTGCAGCCGAGCACCATCGCATGCGGCTTCTGCGCCAGAACGGGCGTGAGATAACGCTGCGCCACAAGCTCCGCAATCTCGCCTTCGACCAGACCTTCTTCCGCTAGTGAGACGAACAACGGGCACGCCTGCTGTGTCACTGGCACATCGGGCGCTTGCGCATGGATCGCGCGGACATACGCCTGCGCCTTCACCGTCGCCTCGGTCGCGATCACCGCAATGGGACCGGATGGCGATGCCGCCAGCGCCGCACGCGCGCCCGGACCGATCACATCGATCACCGGCAAGGGTGCGAACGCCTCTTGAAGAGCGCCGAGCGCGACACCGGAGGCTGTGTTGCAGGCGATGACCAGCAGTTTGATCTTCCGCCTGACCAGTGCGCCCGCCGCCTGCACAGCATAGCGCGTCACCGTGTCGGGACTTTTGGTGCCATAGGGCAGCCGCGCGGTGTCGCCGAGATAGACGAAGCGCTCGTTCGGCAGCCGCGCCATCAGCGCGCGCAACACTGTGAGCCCGCCCATGCCGGAGTCGAAGATGCCGATCGCGGCGTCGCTCATTGCGGTGGATCGGTGAAGTAGTGTTCGAGAATCGCGAGATAGATGTCGGCGAGGCGCGCGATCTCTGCGACCGGCACGCACTCATCGACCTTGTGCATCGTGCCGCCGGGAAGCCCAAGCTCCGCAACCGGGCAATGTGCACGAATGAACCGCGCATCTGATGTGCCGCCTGTGGTCGAGAATTCCGGCACCGCATTGGTCGCGCACTGCACCGCTTTGGAAACCAGATCGGTGAAGCTGCCGGGCTTGGTCAGGAACACATCGCCGCCGACGGTGAAGCGCAACGCTATCTCGCAATCTGTATCGGCTCTGACGGCTTTCGCTTCGCCTTCGATCCAGCGTTTCAGAGTCTCCGCCGAATGTGCGTCGTTGAAGCGGATGTTGAACGTCGCGTGCGCTTCTGCGGGGATCACATTCGTCGCCGGATTGCCGACATCGACCGTGGTGAATGATAACGTCGATGCCTCGAAATGCTCGGTGCCCTTGTCGAGGGTATGCGACGACAAACGCGTCACCAGCGCCGCCATAGCCGGGATCGGATTGCGGGCGCGATGCGGATAGCCGACATGGCCCTGCACGCCGCGCACGGTGATATAGGTCGTGATTGAGCCGCGCCGCCCGATCTTCAAGGTGTCGCCGGCACGCGCGGTTGCGGTTGGCTCGCCGACGATGCAGTGATCGATGGTCTCGCCGTTCTCTTTCAGCCAGCCGAGCATCTTCGGCGTGCCGTTGATCGCGGGGCCTTCTTCGTCGCCTGTGATGAGCAGGCTGATCGAACCCTTCGGCGCACCGCTCTTCAGATAGCGTGACGCAGCGGCAGCGAACGCTGCGATGGCGGATTTCATGTCCACCGCGCCGCGTCCGAAGAGCATGCCATCCTCGACCGCCGCGGCGAACGGGTCATGGCTCCATTTCTCGCCCGGCGGCACGACATCGGTGTGGCCGGCGAAACAGAAATTCGGGCCCGCGGTGCCGATGCGCGCGTAGAGATTGTCGATGGGCGCCGTGCCGTCCTGCTCGAAATGCAGCCGGTGGCATTTGAACCCCAGCGGCGTGAGTGCCTTCTCCAGAACCGCCAGCGCGCCTTCGTCCTTTGGCGTGACCGACGGGCATCGGATCAACGCCTGCGCAAGTGCGATGGGGTCAAGAATGTCCATAGGCGTGAGTATCACATGCCGTTGCGCTTTCCACACCATGCGGGATGATAGCGGCAAGATTTTGAGGGAGAGGAATTATGGCTGGACGTCTGGAAGGAAAGGTCGCGGTCGTCACCGGCGCGGCCAGCGGCATCGGCCGCGGCACGGTCGATCTGTTCGTGGCCGAGGGCGCGAAGGTCATCGCCGCCGACATTCAGGACGACAAGGGCGCGCGGATCGAGGAGGAGCACAAGGGCAAGGCGCGTTATGTGCGCTGCGACGTCTCCCAGGAGAAGGATATCGAAGCGGCGGTCGCGGCGGCGACGAAGCATTTCGGGCGCCTCGACTGCATCTTCAACAATGCCGGCACCGGCGGTGCGCGCGATCCGGCGGACGGCGTGACGGCGGAGGGCTTCGACTCGGTCATGCACCTGCATCTCCGCGCCGCGCTGTTCGGGATGAAATACGCGGTGCCGATCATGCGTGCACAGGGCGGCGGCTCGATTATCTCGACCGCTTCGGTCGCGGGATTGCAGGCCGGCTTCGGTCCGATCCTCTATTCCATCGCCAAGGCGGCCATCGTGCACATGACGAAAGTCACGGCGGCGCAGCTCGGTGCCGACAAGATCCGTGTGAACTGCATCTGCCCCGGCCTGATCGCGACCAACATCTTTGCGCAGGGTCTCGGCATTCCGAGCCAGCTGGCCGAGACGCGCATCGATGCCATTGCGGAGTCGGCCAAGAACTCGCAACCGATTCCGCGCGGCGGCCGTCCGCGCGATATCGCCGAAGCGGCGCTTTATCTGGCAAGCGACGGGTCGAGCTTCGTCACCGGTCAGGCGCTGGTCGTCGATGGCGGCATCACCCTCGGGCCTGCGGGCGCACAGCAGATGTCGGTCTTTATGCCCATCGTACAGGCGCTCGGCATCGACGCCGAAACGATGGCGCAGATGATAGCAGCGCGGTCTTGAGTTAGACCTGACCCGCCAGCGGATCCGGGCCGTACTGGTTGTCGCCCATGGTGCCGCGCAGGCAATAGAGCTCGACGAACGCCCACAGTGTCAGCACGAGGGAGATCAGTCGCATCGCCATGATGACCGGGTTGGTCATCGGCATCGCGGCGGAATCGTCATGCATCTGACCGATCATGTTCGCGAACACGGCGCAGTTGATCACGAACGGGATCAGCCAGAACACGACCAGCCACCACGCGCTCTTGGCGCGGTCATGCAAGCGCTTCACCGTCAGCGCGATGCTCGAGAAGATGACGACCAATATGAGCACGAAGGTCAGTATACCGGCCAATCCGAGTGATGCGCCGCCCGCTGCCAATCCTGCCGGGCCACCTTTGATCATCGCGAGCAGAGAGCCGCCGAACAGGATCGAGAACAGGGTGAAATAGACGATCTCGATGCCGATCAGGATCAAGATAAACAGCCAGAGCTTCGCGCGATTGATGCGGCCCTGAAAGCTGAAGAGATAGCTGCCCCAGTTCATGTCATGCCCCCGCAGAAACGACGCAGGCAGTATCGCACTAAACGGGATCGCCCGAAACCGGGTGGCTCTAGCGCGGTATGCGGGCGAGGGGGTCGGGACCGTATTGGTTCTCACCCTCTGTGCCGCGGAGGCAATAGAGTTCGACGAAGCCCCAGATCGACAAGCCGAACGAAATCAGGCTCAGAACCATCTTGATCGGGTTGAAAGTCGGGACGCCTGTCGACATGTCGGGCGGCATCAGAATCGCGCCCCCGAGATTCAATGCGAGCGGCACGACGAGAAAAGGTATCAGCCAGATCGCGCCTTTGTTGCGGTCATGGAGCCGCTTCGTTGACGCGGCAAATCCAATGAAAAGTACGAGCGCATACTGCACGCAGAAAATCGCCAACGGAATCTGCGGCGTTTTCAGGATGTCGCTTGGGCGAGTCCCCATCGCCAGACTGATCGAGATGATCGATACGTCGAAACCCATCTTCAGAATTAATCCGACGATGGCATAGCTGATGATGGCGATCAGAAAGTACAGCCAGATTTTCGCGCGATTGATGCGGCCGTCAAAGCCGAAGAGAAAATTGCCCCAATCCATCGCGTATCCCCGCCAAATCGACGCACAACTCTGACACGAACTGCCGTTCTACGGAAGATACTCAGTCGCGCAGCAACTCGTTGATCGAGGTTTTGCTGCGTGTGCGTTCGTCGACGCGCTTGACGATCACCGCGCAGGACAGCGACGGCTTGCCCGGCGCGGACGGCATGCTGCCCGCGACGACGACAGAATAGGGCGGCACACGGCCCTGGAAAATCTCACCCGTTTCACGGTCGAGGATTTTCGTGGAGGCGGTGAGGAACACGCCGGTCGAAAGGACCGAGCCTTCGCCGACGATCACGCCTTCGGCCACTTCACTGCGCGCGCCGATGAAACAATTGTCCTCGATGATGGTCGGCGCGGCCTGCACCGGCTCCAGCACGCCGCCGATGCCGACGCCGCCGGAGAGATGACAGTCGCGGCCGATCTGCGCGCACGATCCGACTGTCGACCACGTGTCGACCATCGTGTTCTCACCGACATAGGCACCGACATTGACGAAACTCGGCATCAGCACCGCGCCCTTCGCCACAAAGGCGGAATGGCGCACGATCGAGCCGGGCACGGCGCGAAATCCCGCGGTGCGGAATTGTTCTTCGTTCCAGCCCGCAAATTTGGACTCGACCTTGTCCCACCAGTTTCCCGGGTGGCCTTCGACCAGGCGCATGTCGTTCAGGCGGAACGATAGTAGCACCGCCTTCTTCAGCCATTGGTGCACGACCCATTCGCCATTGGTCTTTTCGGCGACACGCGCACGGCCGGAATCGAGATCGTTCAGCGCTTCATCGATCGCTTCGCGTACGGCACCGCGTGTCTGCGTATTCAGCGTATCGCGCGCTTCCCATGCACCTTCGATGATCCGGGCAATGTTCATGGTCAAATCCGTATGCTGTGCAGGAATTCTGTCAGGTCGTCCGTCTCATGATCTATATGATGCGATTCCGCAATGGGATGCTCCGGCCCTTGCTTCGACCAGACCGAGCCGTTGTTGAGCCAAACCGTCGTCATGCCGAGTTCGCGGGCCGGCACCAGATTGCGAGCGAGGTCTTCGAACAGGACGGCGTTCTTCGGATCTATCGCGTTTCGTTCGATCAGGGAGGCGTATGCGGCAGGTGCAGGCTTGGGCTGATACCCCATGGCGCGGATGTCGCAGATGCCGTCGAACGCGGTGCCCAGACCGATACGGTCGAGCACGCGCTGGGCATAGTTGGCGCAGCCATTGGTGAGCACAAAGCGCCTTCCGGGTAAGCGCGGAATAATCTCGTTCAATCGCGGATCGGGCGTCAGCACGGACAGGTCGATGTCGTGCGCGTGCTCCAGGAACGGCTCCGGATCGGCGCCGTGGATTTTCATCAAGCCGCTGAGCGTTGTGCCGTGGTCGCGGTAATAGTCCTTCTGGATTTTCTTGGCTTCCACGGGCGGCACCGACAGCAGGCGCGAGACATAGTCGGTCATCTGCGCGTCGATCTGCGCGAACAGATCGCTATCGGCGCGATAGAGCGTGTTGTCGAGGTCGAAAATCCACGTGTCGACATGGCGAAAATCAGGCCGGGAGTCGACGTGCAGCGCATCCATGCGGGCCAAGATGGGCGAACGCCTCTACCCGCGCAAGTATGGTTAGGAAGCTGTTAAAATCGCCCATTAAGTGCAAGTTAAAGCGCTCTCTGCACACTGTTCCCAACAGGGTGTGGGAATGGCTTGGAGCGGCATCAGGGGAAAGCGCAAGGGTGAAGACGTTCTGCGTCTTCTCGAAGAGCGCACCCAACAGGCACAGAACGAACTCGCCGGGCGCACCGACGCCGGTGACGACGTGCTCGAATATCTCGCGCATGAAGGCGCAGCGGCGACACGCCGTGCCGTTGCCGCGAACATGGCCGCGCCCGCGCATGTCAACCGCCACCTCGCCGACGATATCGAAGAAGACGTCCGCGCCGAGCTCGCACGCAAGATCGCGCGCCTCATGCCTGGGCTGTCCAAGCGTGAAGCAAAACATATCCAGGACCTCACAATCGAGACGCTCGAACGTCTCGCCGCCGACCAGGTGCCGCGCGTGCGCGCGATCCTTGCGGAAGAGATCAAACATCTCGATAGCGTGCCGGTGCATGTGGTGCAGGCGCTTGCGCGTGACGTCGAAGAGATCGTCCACGTTCCGATCCTCGAATATTCGCCGCTGCTCTCCGACGCCGATCTGAAAGAGATCATCGCGGAGGGGAAAGTCCACTCGGTTCTCGCCGCCATCGCCAAACGCCGGCCGGTCAGCCAGAATATTTCCGATGCTGTCGTGTCGTCGCTCGATATCCCCGCGGTCGCGGCACTGCTTGCTAACCCTGAAGCTTCGATCCGCGAGCGCACGCTCGACGCCATCATAGATCAGGCGGAACGCATCAGTGTCTGGCAGGACGCCGTCTGCGTGCGCGCCGATCTGTCGAAGCGGGCGATCCGGCGTCTGGCTTCTTTCGTCAGCACAGCGTTGATTGAATTGCTTGCCTCGCGCCATGAACTCGATGAAGCGACCAAGGCGCATCTCAACCGTCAGCTCCGCGCACGTCATGACGAAGACGACACGGCGCAATCACGCAGCGATACATCGGCGGAAAAAGTCGAGGCGGCCGCGAAAGCCGGGCGTCTGGACGATTCGTTCATTGAAAGCGCTGCCGAAGCAGGCGAGCGCGAGACCATCGTGCTTGCGCTCTCCAAACTCGCGCGCGTCCCCGACGGCATTGCGCGCCGCATGCTGATGACGCGTTCCGCCAAGCCGATCACGGCGCTGGTATGGCGCGCGGGATTGCATATGCGCTCGGCCTTCAAGATCCAGCGCTTTGTGATGAAGCTTCCGGCTGACGAGCTATTGCCGGCGCGCAACGGATCGTTCTTCCCGTTGCCGGAAGAAGAGATGCGCTGGCATCTGAACTATTTCGGCGTGCCGGAATAGACTTTCGGCATATAGACGAGCCCGTGCTCGCTCACATGCGCGGTGAAGCCGCTTAAACCTTTCGTATTTGTCGTCGCGAAGCCAGCTTCCACAAGCCCGCGTGATTTGCAGTTCTCGCGGCCCTGAATCTCGTACTCGACATTCGTGGTGCAGAATTTGTCGGGGCCGTAAACGATGGGAACGCCGCCCGGTGTCTGCGCGAGCAGGAACACCTTGTCGGTCTTTAGCGCATCTGTGATTGCTTTCGCGCATCCGCCCGCCGCGATCTTCCACCAACCGCGCGACATCCATTTGCCGGCATTGTTCAGGCCCAACGCGACCCAGATTGCCTTGGACGTATCGTTGCAGACCGCGTAGCCCGCGGGCGCCGTGGATTTCAGCGCTTCGGTTTCGAGCGCATCGAAAAGGTCCTGTGTGCTCGCCTTGGGATTCATGTTGAGCCGCTTGCGGAATGCGGCCATCGCGGCGTCTGCCACCTTGTCCGGTTTGGCATCGATGGCGCCGATCTTCGCACCCTGATCTTTGAGCAAGCGCTTCAATCCTGCACGCTCGGCATCCTGCAACGTCGCGAAGGCCGGCGAGTCATCGAAGGTCATCGCCCAGGATGTCTGGCGCTTGGTATCGACAGCAGCGAAAGGCAGCTCGAACGTATCGTCGGAGGGGCAACGCCCCGTCACTGGCGTGCTCAATGCGAAGTTCGCATCCTTGACGCAGAGCTTCTGATGGCCACCCCACACCCTGGACAGGCCGGAATGTGCAAGCGATGTGCGTGCATAGACAAAATAGCCATGCGCGATGAGCGGCTCTTTGATCGCGGGCTGACACGTACCGGGCAGCATCCGATACCAGCCCTGCGTGACGGCATTGGCGCCCTTCACATATCCGGCCGCCGCATAAAGAACATAAGACGTGCGGTTGCAGAGCTTCAGCCCGGCTTCGGCCGAGGTCGTGAAGGCAAACAGCGACAGGAATGCGGCGAGTGCGCCGAGACGTTTGAAGAAAATCATTCCGCGGTGATCAATGTTCCGGCGCCGTGCTCGGTGAAAAGCTCCAGCAGGACGACATGGGGGATGCGTCCGTCGAGGATGACGGCGGCCTTCACGCCCGCTTCGACCGCGGCGACGGCGGTTTCGATCTTCGGGATCATGCCGCCCTTGATCGTGCCGTTCTCGATCAGCGCGCGGCATTCGCGCACGGTGAGTTTCGGAATCAGCTTGCGGTCCTGATCCAGCACGCCTTCAACGTCGGTGAGCAGGATCAGGCGTTCGGCCTGCATCGCACCGGCGATCGCGCCGGAGACCGTATCGGCATTGATATTGAACGTCTCGCCTTTCGGGCCAATGCCGATCGGCGCGATGACCGGAATGAGATCCGAGGCCATGATCTGACGCAGGACTTCCGGATTCACTCTGTCAGGCTCGCCGACAAAGCCCAGATCGATGGGCTCGTTCTTCATCGTCGTGGGATTGAGCTTCATTCGCTCAAGCTTTCTGGCGATGACGAGATTGCCGTCCTTGCCCGAGACACCGACGGCGCGGCCGCCGGCGGCATTGATGCCGCTGACAATCTGTTTGTTGATCGAGCCGGTGAGTACCATCTCGACGATGCCGACCGCAGCTTCGTCGGTCACACGCAAGCCGTCGATGAATTGCGATTTGATGGATAGGCGGTTGAGCATGTCGCCGATTTGCGGCCCACCACCGTGAACGACAACGGGCTCGATGCCCGTCTGCTTCATCAGCACGATGTCCTGCGCAAAATCTTCGGTCACGCCTTCAACCATGGCGTTGCCGCCGTACTTCACGACAACGGTCTTGGCGTCGTAATGCAGGATGTAGGGCAGGGCTTCGACAAGGACCCGCGCGGTCGAGCGCCAGCGCGCCATCACGCGAAGATTGCGGTCCTGAGAAATGTCGTCCTGAAGTGCCATCGCCGTTCCGCCAACCGGGGGGCCTTATAGCCCAAAGCTCAGTATGCGGCCAGCGTGGCGAAGTGCTGTTTCAGGGCCTCAAGGCCGATATTCTTGAGCGAAGAGGTCGCAAAGATTTCGGGGTACGCCGCGGTGTGCGTCTTGGCCACGGCAGCGATATCGGATTCAGCCTTAACGCGCTCGGCGGGTTTGAGCTGGTCGAGCTTCGTTAAGACCAGAATGTAGGAGACCGCGGCCTGATCGAGCAGCTTCATTGCCTGCTGATCGGTGTCCATCGTGCCGCGGCGCGCATCGATCAGCACGGCGACACGGCGGAGATTCTGACGCCCGCGCAGATATTCGAAGATCAGGCTTTGCCATTCGTCGGCAAGACTCTTCGATGCCTTCGCGTACCCGTAGCCCGGCAGGTCGGCGAGTACGATCTTTCCGCCGAGATTGAAGAAGTTGATCTGCCGCGTGCGCCCCGGTGTGTGCGAGACGCGCGCTAGAGCCTTGCGGCTCGTCAGCGCATTCAGAAGAGACGATTTTCCGGCATTGGAACGGCCGACGAACGCGATCTCCGGCAACGTTGCCGGTGGAAGATTGTCCACCGACGACGAGCCCCAGATAAAATCGCACGCGCCCGCGAACAGCTTTCGCGCGGCTTCTGCGTCGGCGGCTTCGTCCGTCATTCCTTCGGCGCCGGCAGTGCCTTCGTGCCGCCGAAAAATCTGTCGAGCTTGAGATTGTTGAATAGATGCACTTCAACACCCTGTCTTCGCATCATCACATATTGCTGCGCGACCGAGAGCAGGTTGTTCCAGGTGTAATAGATCACCAGGCCCGACGGGAACGTCGCGAACATGAACGTGAAGATCAGCGGCATGAACGCGAACATCTTCGCCTGCACCGGATCGGCTGGCGCCGGGTTCATCTTGGTCTGAAGCCACTGTGTGCAACCCATCAGGATCGGCCAGATGCCGATAGATAGGAAGCTGAGGAATGACGGCAGAACCGCGTGCGGATCGAACGGCAACAGGCCGAACAGATTGACCAATGATGTTGGATCGGGTGCGGCGAGATCGTGGATCCAGCCATAGAACGGCGCGTGGCGCGCCTCGATGGTCACGAATACGGTCTTGTAGAGCGAGAAGAACACCGGAATGATCAGCAGCATCGGAAGGCAGCCCGCGACCGGGTTCACCTTTTCGCGCTTGTAAAGCTCCATCAGCGCGGCCTGCTGCTTCTGCGGATCGTCCTTGAAGCGCTCCTTCAGCTTCTCCATCTCTGGCTGGACCTTCTTCATCTTGCCCATCGATTTGTATTGGGCATTGGCGATGGGGAAGAAGATCGTCTTGACGATGACGGTGAGCGCAAGGATCGCGAGACCGAAATTGCCAAGGTAGCGATAAAGCTGATCCAGTAGCCAGAACAGCGGCTGGGTGATGATGATGAACCAGCCCCAGTCGATCGCCAGATCGAAGCGCTGGATGTTCATCTTGTGCTCGTAGTTGCGGATGGTGTCGAACACCTTCGCGCCGGCGAACAAATTCTGCGTCACCGTCAGCGTGCCGCCCGGCGCGATCGCATGCGCGCCGAGGCGATAATCGGCCTGATAGGTCTTCGCGTTCTGATAGGGCTTGGCCTGATAGGTCGCGTCGAAGCTCTCGCCCTGTGGCGGGATGATTGCGGCCATCCAGTATTTGTCGGTGATGCCGAGCCAGCCGCCGGTGGAGGTGAACGTCTTCGGCGGCGTGCCTTCATCCTTGAAATCGTCGTAGCTCGGATCTTTCAGCGAGCCGTCACCGACACCGACGAAGCCTTCGTGTAGGACCCAGAAATGCTGTGTCGTCGGCACGCCATCGCGCGCGACATAGGCGTAGGGATAAAGCGTGACCTTCGCGTTCTGTTTGTTCGCCACGCTGTCGGTGACGGTGAACATGAACTTGTCATCGACTTTGATCGTGCGCGTGAAGACAAGGCCGTGCCCATTGTCCCATGTCAGCGTGACCGGCGTCGTGGGCGTCAGCGCGCCGGTACCGGCCTGCTTCCAGGGTGTCGTGCTCGTCGGCACCGCGAGCTTCTTGTCCTGACCGACAAAGCCGAACTGCGCGTAATAGGGATACGCGCTGCCTTCGGGCGAGAAGAGAACGATCTCTGGGCTCTTGGGATCGACGGTCTCGCGATAATTTTTCAAGCGCAGATCGTCGAGACGCGCGCCCTTCAGCAACAGCGAGCCGTCGAGCGACGGTGTCTGGATCGCGATGCGCGCGCCGCCGCGTTCCAATGCCTGACCGCGCGAAAGATGTAACGGTGCGGAATTCGCCTGCGGTGCGCCGGGCGCGCCCGCGCCGGATTGCTGCTTTGCGACTTCGGTGGCGTGCGCCTTCTTCGCCTGTTCGGCCTTCATCTGCGGACCGGTGACGAAGTACGTCCAGCCGAGATAGACGGCGAGCGACAGCACCATGGCGATGACGAGATTGCGATTTTCGTTCATGGAAACCTATTTGGGCGGAACGGGATCAAAACCCGACGAACCGCCGAGCCATGTAAAAGGATGACAACGTGAAAGACGTTTCGCGGTAAGCGCGATGCCTTTCATCGGGCCGTGGATGTGCACGGCGTCGAGCGCGTATTCGGAACAGGTCGGCTGAAAACGGCAGACCGGCGGAAACAGCGGCGACAGGAAACTGCGATAGAACAGGATCGGCGCCTTGACGGTGGCCACCGTCGCGCGTCGTACCCAATCCATCGGGACAGCACTCAATAACGCTCTCCCGCTTTGGGGTTGGCCTGTTTCAGATGGGCGGCCGTGATGGCTGCCGCAAGGTCCTCGCGCAGGCTCGCGAAATCCCGCGTCAGCGTTCCGGGCCGCGCGACCAGAACATAGTCATGGCCTGCCTTGCCCGAAAGGGGAAGGACCGCCGCAGCCGCCGCGCGAAGCCTGCGTTTTGCACGGTTGCGCGTGACCGCATTGCCGAGCTTCTTGGTGGCGGTGAAGCCAACGCGAACCATTTCGCCGGTTTCAGGAGAAGGACAGGTTTCCAGCGTTAGAGACGGCGTGACACGGCGGACCCCACGGGCAGCCCGGAGGAAATCGGCGCGCTTTTTCAGATGATCCATGCGAAGCCCCACTCTGGGGCTAAAGGGAACTAGGCCGACAGCTTCTTGCGGCCGTGGGCGCGGCGGCGGGCCAGCACCTTGCGTCCACCGGCGGTCGCCATGCGCGAACGGAAGCCGTGACGGCGCTTGCGCACGATCTTGCTCGGCTGATAGGGGCGCTTCATGGCGG
>Ga0068853_100002245_pt1 | contig 14441 bp, 9 predicted proteins | sample KBSCornC32_FD_65655 | JGI IMG/M metagenome (GOLD analysis project Ga0068853, IMG submission 65655) | Corn rhizosphere microbial communities from Kellogg Biological Station, Michigan, USA - KBS Corn C3-2 | ecosystem: Host-associated > Plants > Roots > Rhizosphere > Soil ... | reverse complement strand
CGAGGTCGGCCGTCGACACCGGGTTCGAGGTGGCGGTGCCCACGTAGAAGGTGACGTCGGCGTCCGACATCGGGTGGCGCAGCGCGATCTCGCCGAAGCTCTTGACGAAGGACTGCAGGCACGCCGTGTTGATCGAGCTGCCCGACTTGGAACAGTCGCCCACCAGCGCCGCGATCCGGGTCGCGCTGCTGGTGAACGCCGCGCCCAGGTTCATGGCCACGGCGACGGGGATGTCGGCGTAGGGCTGCTGCTCGGACTGGTCGACCCGCGAGAAGCCGCCGTGCTTCTCGCTGGCCGAGCCGACCAGGTTGTCCCGGGAGAGGTCCGTGGTCAGGGGGATCGCGGCGGTGACGATCTTGCTGGCCTCGGCGGCCGGCATGACCTGCGTCACCAGATCCTTGACGGTCTGGATGTACTCGTCGTGCGACAGGCGGGGCAGCGGCAGATCGCCGGGCGTCGTTCGCATGCCCATGGCCATGCCGCCCGTGCCGGAGCCGCCGAGGACGCCGCCCGTGCCGGAGCCGCCGAGGACGCCGCCCGTGCCGGAGCCGCCGAGGACGCCGCCCGTGCCGGGGCTGCCCATCGAGCTTCCCGTGCCGGAGCCGGGGCCGCTGCCGGCCGCTCCCGGATCGGCGGCGCCGCCGATCCCGGGGCTGTTACCCGTCCCGGAGCTGCTGCCGGAGCCGGGCTTGAAGACCGTGCCGGTGCAAGCGGCGAGCGGGGCAAGGAGAGCGAAGCAGACGAGCGGCGGGCCAAGACTCCATCTCGTGCCGGGCCGTTGCTCACTTCCTGACATGTACGACTTCTCCTTCTTTCCCGCCGTCATCCCACTGTTACCGCCGCTGGATGAATCAAGCTCGGCATTAGTGAGACCCAACTGAAGAACCGCGTCAACCCGGAATGCTTTTCGTGACGCGAGAAATCGGGGCGATCGTCGCACAGGGGCACCCGGGAGGCGCACCTTGTCACCCACGATTTGCGCGCTGGCGGCCACCCAGGTTTGGAGACCCGAACGGCCGCCTTCGGGCCAAGTTTTTTGCGTGCGCACCGTCAGCGCTCGCGGACGACCCGAAAGCCCACGTAACAGAAAGGATCGTTGGGTGCGCCCCACAGCCGCGAGGTCACGCGGGCCACCAGCGCGTCGGTGTAGAACGAGCCGCCGCGCAGGACGCGAAAGTCGCCGTTCCCGTCGGGGGCCGCGGGACCTCTGGGATCGACCGCCGGGCCCCCGAGCGCCTGAAGCTGCTGGTAATAGGTGCGTTGATAGCGATCGAGACACCACTCCCACACGTTCCCGTGCACGTCGAAGAGCCCGAAGGCGTTCGGCTTGAACGTGCCCACCGGCGCCGTGTAGACGAACCCGTCCGAAGGATCCTTCGCGACGTCGACCAGACGCTGGCGGCCGACGTGGCCGGGGTGGGCTTTTTCCAGTGATGCGTCTGCCAAATTCGCGAAGCGGTGGGCGACCGTCGGATCGTCGCCGAAGCTGAGCCAGCCAGCGGTGCCGGCGCGCGCGGCGTACTCCCACTCCGCCTCCGTCGGGAGGCGATAGGTCGCGTGCTCCTCGCGCGAGAGCCAGGCGCAGAACCGCGCGGCGTCGTTCCAGCTCACGAGGACGACGGGATGATCCTCGCCCTGCGGGAAGCCGGGGTTCTTCCAGGTGTAGCGGGCGGCCGTCTCGAACCGGCCGGTGCTCTTCTTCGGGCGGGCGCCAGCCCCGGGGGCGCCCTCATCGATGTGATCGCCGTCATTGTCGTCGTGGCCGGCGCGGTCGAAGCCGCGGCCTCCGCGGTTGTCCTTCTCGGCGTCGGTCACGTATCCGGTCGCGGTCACGAAGCGGCGAAACTGCGCCACGGTCACCTCGTGCGCGCTGATGTAGAAACCCTTCGAGATCCTCACGCGGTGGCGGGGCTTCTCGGTCTCCATGTCCTCGTCGCGCGGGATCGGTGCGCTTCGCCAGAAGGTGGCGCGCAGCAGGTCGGCTTGCTCGTCGCTCGTGCCCATCAGGAACTCTCCCGATGCCACGGGCACCAGCGTGAGCCCGGCGCGATCGGCGGCGCGGGCGGGCGGACGGTCCTCGGCCCGCGCCGGACGGGCAGCCAGCGACGACGCGAGGGCGAGCAGCAACGGCAGGGCCGAGACCCGGATCGGCCAGGCCCGGGGCGCGCGGTGCACTAGCCCAGCTCCCGCAGGACGCCGGTGGCGCCGCGCAGCTGGCGCGCGCCGGGGACGCCGGCGCGGTCCAGCATCGTTGCCCACAGGTTTGCGAGCGGCGTGTCTCCTTCGGTGCGGACGAACCCGCGGTGCCGCAACCCCAGGGCGGCCCCGCCCGCGACGATCGTCGGGAGCTGATCGCGGCTGTGGCCCATGCCCATGCCGCTGCCCACGCCGATGAGGCAGCGATCGAGCAACGTCCCGTCGCCCTCGCGGACCGACTGCAGGCGCTCCAGGAACTTGGCCAGGTGCTGCATGTAGATGGTGTCGACCCGCGCCAGCTCGTCGAGCTTGCGAGCGTCGCCGCCGTGGTGGGTCAGCGAGTGGTAGTCGGTCATGATCTCGAGCCCAGGGTACGAGCTGAACAGCTCGCGACGCACGACGTAGGTGGTGACGCGCGTGTTGTCGGTCTGCCAGGCGAGCGCGATCAGCTCGTACATGAGGCGTGCGTACGTCTGATGGTCGAAGCGCGGCTCCTCCGGGCTCATCGAGGTGCCGAGCTCCTTCGCGTCGCGCGCCGACAGCGGCGGCGGCGCCTTCGGCGTGCGCGACCAGGCGATCTCGCGCTCGAGCTGCTTCTCGACCTCGCGCAGCGACGTGAAATACTGGTCGAGGCGCGTGCGGTCCGCCTTGCCGAGCGTGCGCTCGAGGTCCTGGGCGGCGGCCCGCATGCCGTCGAGGACGCTGCGCCGCTGGCGGATGCGTCGGGCGTTCTCGCGCGCCTGCTCGGGGCCGTCGGCGGCGAACAGGCGCTCGAAGATCACGTGCGGATCGCACTCGGCGGGCAGCGGGATCCCCTCTTGTGACCAGGCCAGCGTGCGCAGCCCCTGACCGCCGAAGCCGGTCCCGCGCCGCTCCGACAGCTCGAGGGAGGGGAAGCGCGTGCCGGCCCCCAGCGTGCGCGCTGCGAGCTGATCGCACGAGATGCTGTTGCGGTAGTCCTTTCCGCTCTTCGGGCGGAAGATGGCGTCGGAGCCGGTCAGGAAGGTGTGGTCGCCGTCGTGGGCCCCTCCGAACTCGAGGAACATGCCCTGCAACACCGTGAAGCGGCCGCGGAGCGGCTCGAGCGGCGCGAGCAGGCGGGTGGTCTCGTAGCGTGGCCCGGGGGTGCGCGGGAACAGCTCGCGCGTGTTCCAGCCGGTGCCGAGGTAGAAGAAACCGAGGCGCGCCGGCGGGCGCGCGCCGGCCGCCGCGGCCGCTCGCCGCGGGATCATGGCGTCGAGGAAGGGCAGCGCCACGGCGGCGCCGGCGCCCCGCAGCACGGTCCGACGCGAAATGGGCTCCGATCTCGTCCGAGGCCCGAGGCCCGAGGCCCGAGGCCCGAAGCCCCTTCCGTCGAACCGGTCATCCCCTGCGTCTCTTCGGCGGTGGGCCATCGGTCACTTGTTCCCGAACGGGGCGCTCTGGACGATCGCGGTGACGAGCGCCGAGATCTTGTAGTCGTGCTCGCGGAGCGCGGACTCGAGCCCGGCGAGCGTGCGCGCGTCGCTCGGCTCGACGCCGCGCCCGAGCGCGTAGGTCAGCATCTTGCGCGCGAAGGCGCGACAGAAGCGGGCCCCGTCGGCGCGCACCAGCGCCCGCAGCTCGGCGGTGGTCCGGAACGAGCGTCCGTCGGGCAACGTCCCGCTCGCGTCGATGGGGGGCGCCTTGTCGCGGGCCGGACCGAAGTCCTCGCCGTTCTGGTGGGTCCGCCACGCGCCGACCGCGTCGTAGCTCTCGAGCCCCAGCCCGTACGCGTCGATCTTCCGGTGGCACGCGGCGCACGATTCGATCTTCTGGTGCGCGAGCAGGCGCTCGCGCACCGTCAGCCGCCGGCCGCCGAGGTTGGGCTCGACCTCGCGGACGTTGGGGGGCGGGGGCGGCGGCGGGCTGTCGTAGAGCGCGTCCAGGACCCAGGCGGCGCGGCGGACCGGCAGCGTGCGCGTCCCATCCGAGCCGATGCTGAGGATGCCGGCCTGTCCCAGGAGGCCGCCGCGGTGGGAGCCGGCCGGCAGGGCCACGCGCCGCAGCTGGGGGCCGGCCACGCCGGGGATCCCGTAGTGGCGCGCCAGGCGTTCGTTCAGCATGGCGAAGCCCGAGTCCAGGAACTCGAGGATGCTCAGATCGCCGCGCACGACCTCGGCGAAGAACGCCAGCGGCTCGCGCTTGACCGCCGCCTCGAGCGCGCTGTCCCACTCGGGGTAGATCTGGCGGTTCGGCGGGATGCCCGCGAACCTGGGGGCCTGCAGCCACGAGCCGCCGAAGCCGTCGACCAGACCGCGGGCCCGGTCGTCGCGAAGCATCCGCCGCACCTGCGCCTCGAGCACGCCGGGCGCCCGCAGCCGGTGAGCGGACGCGAGCTCGAACAGCTCGCCATCGGGCATGCTGCTCCACAAGAAGTACGAGAGCCGCGAGGCGAGCTCGAAGTCGTCGAGGGGGCGCGCCCCCTCGCCCGCGCCGCGCGGCTCCGCGAGATACAAGAACTTCGGCGACGCCAGGACGTAGGTGAGGCCGACTTTCATGGCCTCCTCGAAGGTCTCGCCGGCGGCCAGCTCGCGCTCGACCTCGCGCGTGGCGGCGTCGACGTCGGCGGGCATGACCGGCCGCCGGTAGGCTCGGAACAGCAGGCGCTGGAAGATGCGGCGGGCGTAGGCCGGATCCTTCGCGGTGTTCGGCCCCTCGAAAAAGATCTCGCGGTGGCTGAGGGGGGGCCAGGCGCCGACCCGAGGACCTTCGAGCTCGATCCAATCGACCACCAGCTTGGGGAGGCGCGCGCGATCCAGCACGGCGGGGTTCGGCCGCTGGGGCGACGCCGCGCCCTCGGCCTTGGCCAGCCCCAGCAGCTTCTGCGCCTTCTCGCGATCGCCGGCGGCCGAGGCGCGCTCCGCCTCGCGCTCGAAGGACAGGGCGCGCTCGTTGGGCAGATAGAAGCTGGTGCCGTTGGCCAGGCGGATCGAGGGCCCGTCGCGGTCCTTGCCCGCCGTCTTGATCGGCAGCGTTATCTCGAAGACGCGCGGCCGTTCGTCCTGGCGGGCCAGCGTCCACTCCGCGATGACCGTGTCCTCGGGCCACAGGAGCTGCACCGTCAGCGGCTCGCCCCGCGCGCCGAGGTCGGCGCTCATCCGGACCCGCAGCGTGTACTCGCCGTTGGCCGGGATGGTGAGCTCGCGCGCCGGATCGAGCCGCAGGTAGTCCCAGGTCCGCAGGCTCTTGTCCATGAGGACGACGTCGCCGGGGCGGCAAGCGACGTGCGGCTCACGGCATTGGTAGCCGATGGCGCTCGAGCGGGCCGTGTCCTCGAGCTCGAAGCGCCGGCGGCGGCTCGGGACGGGGGGCGGGCCGCTGACGATGGCGGCGTCGGCCACCCGACGCGCCATCGTGACGTATTGCCCGAGCAGCGACGGGTCGATGGTCAGCGCGCTGCCGACCTTGTCGAAGCCGTGGGCGGAGCCGTCGGGCGGCAGCACGTCGAGCGGCCCGTCGCCGAAGAGGAAACGAACATGCAGCAGGTCGGCGAGCGTGTTGGCGTACTCCGCGCGGTTGAGGCGGCGCAAGGTGACGGCCGGGCTCGGGCCGGAGCTGTCCTGGTCGTCGGCCTTCTTCGTTTCCCGGGCGATCCAGTCCAGGACCTGGCGCACGTCGCCGGCCGGCGGTCGCGCCTCCGACTTGGGCGGCATCTCGCCCGCCGCCAGCCGCTCGGCGACCTCGCCCCAGAGCTTGCGGTCCTTGCCGCCGACCAGATCGTCGTCCAGGTCGTCCAGGCGGACCTGATCCTTTTTGCGATGAACGCCGTGGCACTTCGCGCAATGGGCCTTGATGAACGGCGCGACCGTGGCGCGAAAGCCCGTGCCATCGGGCGCGGCGGCGGGCTCCGCGCGCTCGGCCGCCGCGCTCGGGCCAGCCGTCGCGCTGATCACCGCCAGCGCGACGAGCCCCTGGACCACGCTCACGCGCATCGACGGCCTCAGGGACGGCGGTTCTGGGGTGCGTGGCTCGCGGCCGGGCGGGCGGTTGCCCCGACGACGGCGGCGGTCGCTGGCTGGGTGCGCAGCCTGCGCGCAGTCGCCCACGCGCCGTGAATGACGAAGGCGATCCCGCCCAGCTCCAGCAGCGCGTTCACCTTCACGCCGCCGAAGTGGAGGCCCAGCAGGCGATCCATGTGGTGAAACGACGCCGCGCGGATCGTGACGAAGCACAGAAGGAAGACCGTCCCCAGCAGCACCGTTCGCATCTGTCGAAGGTTGCCACGCGCCAGCAGCAAGACCGAGCGAAAGAGCCACCAGCCGGCCGCGGCCACCCCCAGGATGAAGACGACCTGCACGGCTCGCCTCATCCCGTACCATCCCTCGGAGCGGGCCATCATCCGCCCCATTTCGGTCAGCGCCGTCTGCAGGTCGAGCTGCTTGTTGATACCGAGAAGTAACAACACCAGCGCCAGGCCCAGCCACAGGGTTCGCAGGCGGTCCTGAACGGGCAGCTTGGCCGCCTCGCGCGGCTGAAGCACCAGCGTGAGGAGCACGATCAAGAGAGGCGGCGCCTCGGAGAGTGGGCCTTTCCCCGGCCGGCGGGGGGCGGCCGGCTGTCGCCGGTACGCGAGCCAGCAGAAAAGTGAGGCCAAAAGGTAACCAACCACGGTGACCCATCCGAGGACGTTGGGGTCGCCGATGCCGGGGGACCAGCTTCCGATCCAGCCGGAATCTCCCCCCGCCTCCTCGGAGACCTGCACGAGCAGCGATAGCGGCGAGGATGAAAAGCTCACGGCGGCGCGGTGGACAATCATACACGGCAGCCACCGAGGCTCGGCCGTCGGCGCCTGACCCGCTCGATCTCGCGGCGCCGAGCGCCGTCGAGTGTGGCACGACCGGCGGTTGTGTAGCACAATCGGGCCCCACGGACATGAGCCCGCAACCGATGAGTCGCGACTACGTGATCATCAGTCCTGCGCGCGACGAGGCGGAGTTCGCGCGTCGCACGCTCGACAGCGTGACGGGCCAGACGGTTCCGCCGGCGCTGTGGGTCATCGTCGACGACGGCTCGACCGACGGCACCACCGAGATCATCGCCGAATACGCCGCGCGCTTCCCGTACATCCGCGTGCACCGGCGCGCGAACCGCGGCGTCCGCAGCGTCGGGCCGGGCGTCATCGAGGCGTTCTACGACGGCCTCGCGACCGTCACCGACCTCGCCCGGTTTCCCTATCTGTGCAAGCTCGACCTCGATCTCGATCTGCCGCCGAAGTACTTCCAGCTCCTGATCGAACGGATGGAGGCGGAGCCTCGCCTCGGGACGTGCTCGGGCAAGGCCTATTTCCCCGGCCCCTCCAACCGCGACAAGGGCTGGGACGGCGAGCTCATCCCGGAGCTGGCGGGCGACGAGATGTCCGTCGGCATGACGAAGTTCTATCGTCGCGAATGCTTCGAGCAGATCGGCGGCTTCGTGCGCCAGGTGATGTGGGACGGCATCGATTGCCACCGGTGCCGCATGCTCGGCTGGCTGGCGAGCAGCTGGGACGATCCGGCCCTGCGCTTCATCCACCTGCGTCCCATGGGATCGAGCCACAAGGGCATCATCACGGGCCGCAAGCGTCACGGGTTCGGGCAGTACTTCATGGGGACGTCGCTGATGTACATGACCGCCAGCGCGGCCCTGCGCGCGACGAAGACGCCCTACGTGGTGGGCGGCGCCGCGATGTTGTGGGGCTACGTCGAGAGCATGCTCAAAGGCGAGCAGCGCTTCGACGATCCCGGGTTCCGGGACTTCTTGCGACGCTACCAGTGGGAGTGTCTGGTCTACGGAAAGCGGGCCGCGACCGAGCGCCTGAACGAGCGCCAGAAGCAGCAGTGGCACCCTCCGTCGGCCGCCCCTGCTTCGTCGCGCTTCGCGTGAGGTCGCGCTGACTTTGAAAACAGATCTTCCCGGGGAGCCCGTCACCGCCACGGCGTCCGTCGCCGCCTCCGCCGCCGAGCCCGCCGGCGCCGAACCGCCCAGCGCGGGGGCGACCACCGCCGACGGGTCCGGCCGGCACCACACGATGCGGACCAGGCTCAAGCGAGGGACCCTGTGGGTCTTCGCGGGGCACGGGGGCAGTCAGGTCATCCGCCTGGTGGGGAACCTGGTGCTGTGGCGGCTCCTCGATCCGACCAGCTTCGGGATCATGGCCATCGTCAACGCCCTCAACCAGGGCATTCACATGTTCTCGGACGTGGGGATCGGGCCGAGCATCATCCAGAACAAGCGCGGTGACGATCCGACCTACCTGAACACGGCGTTCACGATCCAGGCGATTCGCGGCACGATCCTCTTCATCGCGGCCGTCATCATCGCGTACCCGTTCGCGGCCCTCTATCGCGAGCCCTTGCTGGCCCAGCTCCTGCCGATCGTGGGCCTCGGCTCGATGATCGGCGGGTTCAACTCGACCAACTACCACACGGCGACGCGCCAGATCTCGCTCGGGCGCGTCACCATGATGGAGCTCGTCACCCAGGCCGTGGGGCTGCTGGTGATGATCGTGGGCGCGGCCCTCTACCGCAGCGTCTGGGCGCTGGTCATCGGAGCCCTGGCGTCGACGATGCTGAAGTTCGTGATGAGCCACACCTCGCTGCCCGGGATCCGCAACCGGTTCACGTGGGACGCGCCCAGCGCGCGCACGCTGCTGAAGTTCGGCCGGTGGATCTTCGTCAGCACCTTGCTGGCGTTCGCGGTGGCGCAGTCGGACCGGCTGATCTTCGGCCGCTTGATCCCGCTGTCCGTGCTGGGCGTCTACAGCATCGCGACGGTGTGGGCGTCGATGCCGACGGGCGTCCTGGACCGGGTCTTCGGCTCGGTGATGTTTCCGCTGCTGAGCCGCCTGCACGGCGAGGGCAAGGATCTGTCGGCGGCCTATCACAAGGCGCGGACGCCGGCCTTGCTGGGCACCGCCTGGATCTCGGCGTGCTTGCTGGCGGGGGGGCCCGCGCTGACCCGGTTCCTCTACGACCAGCGCGCGATCGACGCGGGCTGGATCATCCAGATCCTGATGTGCGGGACGTGGTTCGGGACGCTCGAGACGGCCAACGGAACGGCGCTGCTGGCGTGCGGCGAGGCGCGGCTGGTGGCCATCGCCAGCTCCGTGAAGCTGGTGGGGTTGGCAGTGTTCATCCCGCTCGGGCTGGCGCTGGGGGGGTTCCCGGGCGCGGTGGTGGGCTTTGCGGCCTCCGAGTTCGGGCGCTACGTCGTATCGGTGATTTTCCTCCGGAAGGTCAACCTGTACGAGCACTGGCAGGACATCTTCTTGTCGGTGATGCTCGCCGCCTCCGGGCTCGTCGGGATCGGCGTCTCCCGCCTGGTGCACGGCCCCCTCAGCGCGGTGACCTTTGCCCACGGACGGTTGGCGGCGTTCCTCGAGGGGGCGGCCATCCTGGTGGTGGTGAGCGCGATCTGGGGCTGGTTGTTCCTGCGCGACCGCGCGCGCAACCGGCGGCTCAACGCAGCCTGAACTGCACGGTCCAGGGCATGTGGACGCGCACCGGCCGGCCGTCGCGCCGCGCGGGCGAGAAGCGATAGGCGCCCACGGCGCGCACGGCCTCTTCGTCCAGGCCGTAACCGGCGGGCTGCCGGACACGCGCGGAGACGACCCGCCCGTCCAGGCCCACGACGATCTCCAGCGCGACGTCGGCCTCGAGCTCGGCGCGGCGCGCCGCCGCCGGATAAACGAGCGGCCCCGACCAGACGAGCCGCGCGCGCTCGGTCACCTCGCGCTCGGGCACGACGCCCTCGCCGGGCCCGACATCATCGCCGGCCGCGCCGGAGGCGGTCGGCGAGAGTTTCGCGCCCCGTCCGCTCGAGGGAGCCGCGGCGACGGCGACGTTCCCGATGGTTCCGACCACCAGCGCGAAGCGTGCGGGCGCCGATTCTCCCTCTTCCAACGGCGCCGCCGGCGCGGGTCCGGCCGTCTCCGAGATGGGGGCGGCCGGCGTCGCGGTCGGTCCGGAGGCCTGGGCCCTGGTGAACGCAGGGCCCGCGGAGCGGCGCCTCGCCGGCGTCGCGGGGCGAGGGATCTCCGGCTGCGCCACGGTCCCCTCGTCGCCCGCCTCGGCCGGCGCGACGGGAAGGGTCGGCGCCGGAACGAGCTCGATCTCGGTCAGCGCGACCTGGCTCGCGAGCCGCGCGGGCGCCGGCGCGACGGCGGCCCACCCGCGCAGGTGGACGATGGTCCCCGCCGTCAGCGCGGCCGCCCCGTGCGCCAGCAACGACAGGCCCACGGCGCCGCTCGCGCGAGGAAGCCAGCGAGGCTTCACGCGCGCACGAGACGACCGTGACGACGCTCTGGACACCAGATTCCAGGGTCTAACACGGCCCGCCCGCGGGCGGCCGGGGCTCCGCAGATTTTCGAGAAGATGTCACGAAGGTGAAAAGGTCGCCGGAGCCGCCCCGCTCAGAGGACCACCGCCGCGACCCGCTGCCACGACCAGTAGGCGGCAACGATCCCGACGGCGTAAAGCGCGGGGCGCCGGGCCGGTCTCAGCCACCGCTCGGAAAGCGGCAACCGCACGACGCCGTAGGCCAGGCCCACCACCAGCAGCTGGCCCAGCTCGACGCCGACGTTGAACGTCAGCAACGCGAGCGGCAGGTGGCGCTCGGGCAGGCCCACGCTCTTCAGGGCGCCGGCGAAGCCCAGACCGTGGACCAAGCCAAAGAGGAACGACACCAGCGCCGGCAGGCGGCGCGCCAGCGTGTCGCGCTGGCGCAGCGCCTCGCCCGCCACCAGCAAGATGGACAGCGCGATGCACGCCTCGACGGGTGCGGGCCGCAGCGTGATCCAACCGAACACGCTGCAGCCGAGCGTCAGGCTGTGCGCCAGGGTGAACGCGCTGATGGTGCCGATCAACCGGCGGCAAAAGCCGACCAGGAACAGCAACCCCACGACGAACAGCAGGTGATCGATCCCGCCCAGGATGTGCTGGATGCCGAGCCCCACGTAGGCGCGCGCGATCTCGCCGCCGCCGCGCCGGTCGTCGGCCGACCCGAACAGCTCGACCGATGGCTGCGAGGCGGTCAGCGTGTAGACGTGAGTGCCTCCGTCGAGCCACACGATCTTCACGAGAGCGGCCGAGTAGCGCTTGCCCACGCCTTCCATCGCCAGCGTCCCTTTCAGGCCCTCGCTTCCGCAGCGAATGGCGTTGGGGCCGCTGGCGGTGCAGACGGACGGCCAGCGCGGAACGAGGTCGTCGCCCATGGGGCGCTTGTCGCTGGACGCCGACCACTGCCACAGGAGCTCGCCGGGCGCGATCTCGCGCACCTCCATCTCCGCCATGCTCATCTCGTGGGCGGCCGCCGGCGCTGGGCTGGCGCTGACGGCGAGCGCCGCCATCATCAGAGCCCGGCGAAGCCCGTCGCTCATCGAGCAGGGAAGCCGGCGCGCGCTCACTCGCCCGAGCCCTCGGCGGGGGTCTCGAAGGCGACCGTGTACTTCTTGGCCAGGGCTCGCACGGCCGCGGTGCGCTGCTCGGCCGCCGTCGCGTCGGTCCAATCGTGAAGGACCACGCCCCGAAGGATCTCGTAGTTGCCCGGCTTCGGGGGCGTGATGGTGTCGAGCCGCATCGCCCGCCACCCGCCTCTGGTCCGCAGCGCCTGCCATTGCCCGGGCCGGGCCACCTCCAGCGCGCGGGCCAGCTCCGGCCCGTAGCTGTCGACCAGGTTCGCGCGCGGGCGGCCCTTGAAGACCCGAAGCCCCGCCTTGGCGTCGCCCGGCGCGCCGCCGTTCAGCGCCGCGACGAACGCGCGTACGGCCGCCTCATCGCTGTCACCGGACAGCGCCGCCTCGTCGAAGTCGAAGCGCGCCGGCTCGTCGTACTTCGCGCGATGCGCCTCGAACCAGGCGCGCAGCACCCCGTCGTTGGGCGGAGGGACCTTGACGTTGCTGTCGACCATGCTCAACGCCTTGAAGATCACGCGCTCGCGGATCGCCGGATCGCCCTTGTCGACCTGCAGCGCCAGGCCCTCGCGGTACAGGACCTCGTTGTCGAGCCACACGCGGTGGAGCGCCTCCAGCTCGTCGCGGTTCGGCTTGCGGCCGCGCGCGGCCCTGAACGTCTCGGTCGCCTCGCTGTCGACGTCGGGGCCGACGACGATCCGGTGCGGGTCATCGACCTTCCTCGTGAGCGCCTGATCCACGGCGAAGAGCAGCCCGCCCCCCACCACGAAGTGCAGCAGCGGCTCGCGCAGCCACCCCCCCCTCGGCCACGCGAGCTTCGGCGCCGAGTGCAGTGGTTCGTGGTGCGACGTCGCGACGGGCGCGTTCGACGAGAAGGCGGACGTGGACATTGGATCTCCGTATTGGTCTTAGAAGGCGGCCGACAAGCCGGCCCGATGGCGAAGCCGCCCCGAGGACCGCACCGCAGCGTACTTGTGCGTACGTGAGGAGCGGACCGGAGGGGCGGCGCAGCCAGCGGGTCGGATCGTCGGCCGTCGGTGGAACGAGAGTTGACCTTCTTGCGGGTTACTTCACGCCTGCTACCACCGTCGAGCCGGCGACCTCGATGTAGATGGGATTGCTGTAGAACCACACATCGGACCAGGCCGCGACGTCGAACGAGACGGCCCTCTGGCCCGCGATGGGGTTGGCGGTGCCGGTCGCGGTGGCCAGGTGATCCGGGCAGCCGTCGAGCTGGCTCGACGGGCTGTGCGGCGTGGTGCAGGGGATGCGCAGGCGCGTCGGGTCTTGCGCGTTGGTGTAGACGTCGGCCAGCGGGTTGCCGTTGGCGTCGGTCTCGAACGGGACGGCGGGCGGCATGTTCGTGCCGCGCGCGCGGACGTACTGCGACGCCGTCACGGCCGGGATCCGGAAGGTCATGACCAGGAAGGTCGTGCCGTCGAGCGGAGAGGTCACTGACCTCCACGGCGAGGCGCCGTTGCCGTTGAAGCTGCGCAGGAGCGCCGCGCTGACGTTCTTGGCGGCGTCCGGAACCACCGACAGGTCCGCGGTCGTGCCGTCGGCCCTCAGCCAGGCCGTGTTGCGCGGCCACTCGCCCGCGTACCCGGGCGTCCCCGGCGTGCGATACCCGGTGACGAGGCCCCCGATCAGATCGACGTGGTCGAGGACCGGCATGTTGATGGGCTGATTGATTCCGACCTGCAGCAACGACGGGTTCGGGAACGTGTAGGGCGAGTAGTTGGGGCCCGCCGGATCACGGACCGCGATCCCGACCACGATGTCGGAGCCGGCCGGCACCATCAGCTTCTCGCCCATCGTCGCGCAGCCGGCCGAGTCGATGGCCGTGTTGTTGACGGCGGCGTTGCCGGCCAGCTCGCCCACCAGCGCCTCGGCGCGGCCGACGCATGCGACGAACCCGAGGCGGTCGATGATCTGGCCGCCGGTGGCGAAGTTGTTGCCGGAGCGCAGGCCGTCGACGATGGTCTGAGGCTTGGCCTTGCTCGCGCCCGCGCGGACCATCGTGTAGTTCCGCTGGTACTCGCCGGGGAGGAAGTCCTGGGTGGACCGGCGATCGTCGGGGCCGAAGCTGCCGCGGTTGTGCCAGTCGGAGCTGGCGAAGAACCAGAAGTTGCGCCCCTCACCGAGCAGCGCGTCCCACACGCCGCCGATCTGCGCGCCGTAGACGCCGGTCCCGCCGTAGGTCGTGCCGCCGACCGAGTCCGTCTGGACGCCGCCGATGCTGTTGCGCAGAACCTGGTACTCGCCGCGGTTGTTCGAGGCGCCGTGGCCGGGCTGCGTCTCCATGCCGAACGCGGCCTTCGGCGCGGCGTTGTTGAAGTCCCGCAGGTGCTCGACGTTGAAGCCGTTGTTTCCTTCGGGGTTGAACTGCCCGGCTCGCTCGAGGTGCGCGGGCACGTAGTAGCTGGTGTCCGGGTGGTTGGCTGCCATCCACTTCAGGCCCTCGACGGTCTTGTTGTGGCCCTTCGTCCCGACGCCCGTGCCCGAGGGCACCAGCTTCTGCGCGGTCGCGTTCCAGCTGGGGTCGGCGGCGTTGGCGCTCCCGGGGACCGAGCAGTCCCAGGCGTTTCCGACGCCGCGGCTGGTGTCCGTGTCGCCGCGGTCGAAGCAGTACTCGAACTGCGCCAGCGCGTTCGCGTTGCCGAGCGGGGTGTAACCAGGCGTGGCCGACAGCTTGGCGGTGTCGAGCGACGCCGGGATCTGGCCGGTGATGACCGACATCGACGTGTGCTCGTGGCCCGGTACGACCGTCTCGAGGCCGAGGAAGAGGGGAAGGTTCTTGAGCGCGTTCAGGTACTCGATGATCGGGTACTGGAAC
>Ga0068853_100002244_pt1 | contig 14442 bp, 6 predicted proteins | sample KBSCornC32_FD_65655 | JGI IMG/M metagenome (GOLD analysis project Ga0068853, IMG submission 65655) | Corn rhizosphere microbial communities from Kellogg Biological Station, Michigan, USA - KBS Corn C3-2 | ecosystem: Host-associated > Plants > Roots > Rhizosphere > Soil ... | reverse complement strand
CATCTGCCGGATGTTCATCTTGTAGATGTGGTCGGCGCCGAACACCAGGATGGCGTCGGCCCGGAACTCCTCGATGAGGTGCACGTTCTGGAAGACCGAGTCGGCCGTCCCGCGGTACCACTGCTCGCCCATGCGCATCTGGGCGGGCACGACCGTGACGAACTGGTCGTAGCCCATGCGGGCGCCCCACGAGCGCTGGACGTGCTCGGCCAGCGACTGCGACTTGTACTGCGTCAGCACGTACACCGCGCGTATGCCCGAGTTCGCCATGTTCGACAGGACGAAGTCGATGATGCGGTAGCGGCCCCCGAAGGGCACCGCCGGCTTCGCGCGGTCGAGGGTGAGAGGAGAGAGCCGGGAGCCCTTGCCCCCGGCCATGATCAACGCCAGATATCGTCGCTGTCCGTCCATTGGTCGTCTGAGCGGCGCAGAGTATACCGAGCTGACGACGAAAAGGGATTCCGGCTATAGTGATGGTCCCATGGACGCGACCGAAAAGTTCCAAGAGCACCTGACGGCCCTGTCGCGCAACCTGTGGTGGTCGTGGAATCCCCACATCATCAAGTTGTTCAGGGACATCGATCCGGACGCCTTCCGCGCCTCGAACCACAACCCGGTGGTGATGCTGGCGAACCTGCCCCCCGACAAGGCGGCGGGGTTATCCCGTAACGCCACCCTGCGCGCCCGCGTGGACGCCGGCTACCGCGAGCTGACCGACTACCTGGACGAGCGGCACACGTGGGCCTCGGTGCACGCCGCCCCCCTGCGAGTTCGCCCGGTCGCGTACTTCTCTGCGGAGTTCGGGATCCACGAGTCCCTGCCCATCTATAGCGGCGGCCTGGGCGTGCTGGCGGGCGATCATTTGAAGAGCGCGTCCGACCTGGGGCTGCCCCTGGTCGCCGTGGGCCTGTTCTATCGGGAGTCGTACTTCCGCCAGCGCATCGACCGCGAGGGCCGCCAGCAGGCGGAGTACGTGCGCTCGAGCGCCGACAGCCTGCCGGCCACGCCCGCGCTGACCCCGCAGGGCCGCCCCATCGTGGTCGAGATCCCGCTGTCCGCCGACGAGCTGCTGCTGGCCAAGGCTTGGGAAATCAAGGTCGGCCGCACCCGCCTCTTGCTGCTGGACACCGACGTCGACGGCAACAGCGACGAGAATCGGCAGCTCTCGGCGCGGCTCTACTTCGGCGACCAGCGCGTGCGCATCCGCCAGGAGCTGCTGCTCGGCGTGGGCGGCATCCGGGCCCTGCGCGCGGCCGGCATCCACTGGGGCGGCCTGCACCTGAACGAGGGGCACAGCGCGTTCGCCACGCTCGAGTACACGCGGCTTCGCATGGAGATCACGGGCTCCGACTTCGCGTCGGCGGCCCAGGACGTCGCCCAGAGCACAGTGTTCACGACCCACACGCCGGTCGACGCCGGACATGACCGTTTCCCTCCCGAGCTGGTCGACAGCCACCTCGAGCCGCTCCGCCGATCGCTGGGGCTCTCGCAGCAAGAGTTCCTGGGCCTCGGGCGCATCCGGCCCGAGGACGGCCGCGAGGCGCTGTGCATGACCGTGCTGGCGTTCAAGATGTCGCGCTACGCGAACGGCGTCTCGGCGCTGCACGGCCGCGTCACGCGCAAGTCGTGGCAGGTGCTGTGGCCGTCCATGCGCGAGGACGACGTGCCGGTCGGTCACATCACGAACGGCGTGCACGTCACGACCTGGCTGGCGTCGGGGATGCAGAACCTGTTCGCCAAGGCCATCGGGCCGAAGTGGCGCAACCACCTGTCGGATCCGGAGTCGTGGGCCCGCATCGAGAACGTGCACGACTCGGAGCTGTGGGAGACCCACCGGGTCCTGAAGGCCGACCTGGTGCATTTCGTGCGCAGGCAGGTCGCCGCGCAGCGACGCCACAACGGGTACCCCGAGGAGGTCGTCCGCGAAGCCGAGACCGTCCTCGATCCGGACGCGCTGACCATCGGGTTCGCGCGCCGGTTCGCGACCTACAAGCGCGCCGATCTGATCTTCAGCGACTTCGAGCGGATCAAGCGGCTGATGGCCGATCCGAAGCGGCCGGTGCAGATCATCTTCGCGGGCAAGGCCCACCCGGCCGATCGGCCGGGGCAAGAGGTCCTGCGCCACGTGCACGAGGCCAGCCGCGCCCCCGAGCTGCGCGATCGGGTGGTGTTCGTCGAGAACTACGACATCAACGTGGGACGCCACCTGGTGCAGGGGGTCGACGTGTGGATGAACAACCCGCGGCGGCCCCAGGAGGCCAGCGGCACCAGTGGCCAGAAGGCGCTGCTCAACGGGGCGCTGAACTTCTCGGTGCTCGACGGGTGGTGGGCCGAGGCCTATGACGGCCTGAACGGCTTCGCGATCGGGGACGGCATCACCCACGTCGACGTCGAGGTCCAGGACCAGCGCGACGCCCAGAGCCTGTACGAGGTCCTGGAGAACGAGATCATCCCGACCTACTACGAGCGCGACGACCACGGGGTCCCGCGCGCGTGGGTGGCGCGAATGAAGCGGACCATCCGCACGCTGGGCTGGCGGTTCAACACGGACCGCATGGTGATCGACTACGCGCAGAAGTGCTACCTGCCGGCGGCCGGCGCGCTCAGCTCCGTCATGCCGCGCTGAACGCCGGTGGTCCCGCCGTCGCGCTTCGACGCGGCGCCGGGGCCTGATATGGATGGGCCAGGTCGATGCCCTACGTCCCGCTGAATCGGTTCCTGTTTCGCGCGCCGCTCTTACCCCTCGAGGCCTTGCGTGACCCGCGGGCGGCGCTGGCGGCGAGCCCGCTCGGCGAGGTCGCCTTGCGGATGGCGAGCCCCGATCTGGCGGCGGCGCTGGGACGCGACCGGGTCGACGCGCGCGCCCGGGCGGCGATCGGCCGATACGCCCGGCGGGCCGCCTTCCGGCCCACACCCAATGGCTTCTGGGCCGGCGTGGGAATCGGGCGGCTGGGGCTAGGGACCAAGGTCCGCACCGGCTCTCCCGAGGCTCGGGTGGCGCCGACCTGGCAACGGCTCGCTGCGGTGGGACGCGCGCTCCTCGAGGAACCCGAATACCGGGACGGCGCGCGGTTGCGACGAGCGCCGTCCGTGGTCGTGGGCGCGCGCACGCTGTCGTGGATCGGGGCGAGCGAGGACGACCCGGCGGCGTTCGCGGCCGAGCAGCAGGCCGAACGCGACGACGCGCTCGACGCCGTGGTGGCCGCCTGCGCGACCTGGACCGCCTGGCCGGCGGTGCGCGACGCGATCTTGCAAGCGACAGAGGCCGATCGCGAAGACGAGCACGACCTCGACGACTGGCTCCTCACGCTCCTCGACGCGGGCCTCCTTCACGTCGATCTCGTGCCCCCGCTGGTGGGGCCCGAGCCCGGCCCCTGGTTGCAGGCGCGGCTCGCGGCGCTGCCCGCCGCCCGCGCCGTGGCGCTCGACCTCGCGACCGCCCTGCGCACCGCCGCGCGGGGCGACGTGGCCGCATTCGAGACGGCGCTCGCCCGGCTCCCGGGCTCCACGGCTCGGGATCCCCGGCCGTCGTCGCCTGCCTCGGCAGGGAGATCGGTCCGAGCTGACCTCGTGTTCCGCGGGGGCGCCTCGGTCACGCTGTCGCGGGCCGCGCTCGATCGGGCCGCGGCGCTGGCGCCGTTGCTCTTCGCGATCCAGGAGGCCCTGGCCCCGCCCGGAGCGGAGCGCACGCCGTCCGCCACGCTGGCGGGTGCCCTCGACGCCGCCACCGAGACGTTCGGCGCCGGCGCGCTCGACCTGGAGGCGCTCGCGCTGGGTGACTACGGCTCGTCGCCCGCGGGCTCTGCCTCCGAGGACGAGCCGGGCACCGCGGCCGCGGCGGCCGGCCAGCCGCTGCTGGAGCTGTTGACCGAGCGGATCATCGAGGCGGCGCGCGAAGGTCACGACGAGCTCGCGCTGGCGTCGGCCGATCTGCTCGACGTCGTCGACGAGCTCCTGCCGCCCCCCACCGCCGAGCTGTTCGTCACGCCCAACCGCCCGCGCCACGGCCGCTCGCCCGGCCATGGCTGGCTCCTCGGTCTGCATGCACCGGCGGGCGCGAGCTGGGGTCGCTTCGCGGCGCCGCTGGGGGACGACGGACGGAGCCTGCTCGACGCGCTCGCGGCGGCGGAGCGGGCCGCCCGTCCGGGCGAGCGAGCCCTCGACGTGGCGTTCGCGCCCAGCGCGTCTCACGCCGACCTGTGCGCTCATCCGGCCCTGCGCGACGGCGTCCTCGCGCTGTCGGCCTGGGCCGATCCGGGCGGCCGTCAATCCGAGGTGACGCTCGCTGACCTCGAGCTCGTGGCCGATCCGTCGGCGCTGGAGCCGCTGGCGCTGCGGACCCGCGAGCTCGGCCCGGTGGCGCCGTCGCCCCTTCATCGCGTCCGTTCCCACACGGCGCCCGCCGGCGTGTGGCGGCTGCTGGCGGGGTGGAGCTTGCGCCGCCAGCACGCGCCTTGGGCGCTGGCGCTGGGGCCGCTCGCGAGGCTGCCGGCCCTGCCCCGCGTGAGCATCGACGGCTTCGTGGTGGCGCCCGCCAGCTGGCGCGTGCCCGAGGACGTGGCCCACGGAGCGCGCTCGGCCCGATCGATCCGCGACTGGCGCCGCGCGCGGCGCATCCCCCGCTTCGTCCAGGTCGGCCACGAGGACGAGCTCCTGCCGGTCGACCTGGAGGGGCCAACCGCGCGGGCCGACCTGCAGGGAGCGGACCGCGTTCACGAGATATGGCCCCCGCTCGGCGACACGGCCGATCGCGCGGGGCGCCGGGTGGAGGCCGTCGTGGGGATCACCCGCGTGCCTGACGACGCCGAGCGCGCCGTCACCACCGCCGCCCTTCACGCCACCGCGGCCGCGGGCCGGGTCCCGCCGCCGCGAGCCGCGGTCCCGACGGTCGACCCCCGCTGGGCGACCTTCAAGATCTTCGGCGCCGAGGATCGTCAGACCGACGTGCTGGTCCAGGTCGTGGCACCCGCCGTGGCCACGGCCCGGGCCGCAGGGGTCACCGACTCGTGGTTCTTCCAGCGCTACGTCGACGGGCCCGGGCATCGGCCCCACCTGCGGGTCCGGGTGACCGGAGACGCGGACGCGTTCGCGCGCCACCTGGACGCCGCGGCGGAGGACGCTCGGGCAGCGGGCGACGTGGTCGCCGTCGAGCGTGCCCCGTACTTCCCCGAGACGGCGCGGCTCGGCGGCCCCGCGGCCCACGCGGCCGTGCACGCCTTGTTCGAGGGCGCGAGCGAGCTCGCCGTGTCGCTGCTGGGATCCTTCAGCGATCCGGCGGATGCCCTGGCCCAGGCGGCGGCCGCCCCCGCCCAGGGCGGCGACGACCTCGCCGGGGACGTCATGGGTACGCTCTGGCTGGTGGGCGCGTTCGATCGGCTGGCGCGCGCGTTCGGGCTCGACGGAGACCAGCGCCGCCGCCTCGCCGCACGCCGGCGGGCGGCCCACGCCGACCTCGTGGCGGCCGACCTGGACGCAGAGCTGTCCCGCGAGCTCCGTGCGTGCCGGCCGGCGCTGCGGTCGCTTTTGGCGAGCGGAGACTCCGACGGCTCGGCGGACGCAACAGGAGAGAACGACGTCCAGGTCGCGCTGAGCCGCTATGCGAGGAGCGCGCGGCGAGCCGTGGCCGCCATCCCGCCCCCGCAGCGTGACGAGCAGATTCTGCCCGCCCTGCTGCATCTCGACGCGGTCCGCCTGCTGGGCCCGGACCGCCTGGCGGAGCTCCGCGCGTACACCTTGTGGGAGAGAGGGCTCGAGAGCCTGGCCCACCACCCGGCGAGGCCCGCGGAGCCCCCGCGCGCTCGTGGGGCGTCCCCTCGTCCCTCGGTTCGTTCGGAGGCAACGACGCCGCCCGGCAATCCAGCATCGTCGGACCCACCACGCTCCACGGGCTCGCTGTTCCAGGAGAGTGTGAATCCGCCGCACAGGTCGCGCCGCCGACAGGGCCCCGATCGCTGAATTCGCGGGTTTCGCGGCCCTCCGGCGCCCGGGGACGTGGGCGCGATCGTTGCTACGACGGGAAGGACGTTGAAGACCCTGGGCGAGAGGAGGCGGGACCGGTCGCCGCCGGGCCGGCGACGGGGAGGATCGAGGGGCGCCGGGAGAAGATCGGATGGAAGAACGGTCCCGGAACCGTAAGAATCAAAGGAGCCCTCACCATGTCGACCCGAAGAAGATCCCGCTTCGTCCTGCTGTCTCTGGCGAGCGCCGCGACCTTCGGGCTCGTCATGCTCCCGGCGGCGGGTGTGCGGGCGCAGCAGCCCCCCGAACCGACCAGCCCGCCTCCCGGTGACTTCCAGGGCTACCCTGGCGCACCCGATCCGGGCGCGTACGATCCGTCCGCCGCCGGCGATCCCAACCAGGACGTGTACGCCGAGGGCGGTCCGCCACCGGCGGACTACGCCGATCAGGGCAACGACAGCGCGCCGCTGATTCCGCCCAACGTCGAGGGCCCCGCCTACGCGGCGAATGACGGGAGCTACTGCTACGTCGGGCCCCACCCCGTCGACACGCGGGTGGTGCCGGGCAGCTCGTGGGACGGCACCCCGGGCCAGCACATGCGGCCCTATCCGCCCATCGACACCCGCCTGTTCTCGTACCGAGGCGGCTGTTACTACTTCACCGGGGATCCGCGCGACTTCGGCTACGGCGGGCAAACGTACGCGTACTACGGGGCGCATCCCATCCTCGACGGTTACGGCGGTGGGTGGTGCTTCATGATGGGGCCGCACACGCACATCTGGGCGCCCTGGTCGCCGCAGTTCACGGTGGTCGGCTCCTGGTACTACTGGCACGGGCCCTTCGACCCGTTCTTCTGGACCTACTGGCCCTATTACTCGCTCTATTACCGGTCCTACTATCCGAGCTATTACGGCGGCGGGCGGTTCTACCGCGGCGGTTCCTGGCGAGTCGCGCCGTCGATCCGTCCCATGCAGGTTCAGGCGTGGCGCGGCCACGCCTTGAGGGGCGCCGCGCCCGTCTATCGAGGAGCGCCTCCGGCGTCTGCCGTGCGCGGGGCGGCCCCGGGGGGGAACTTCTATCGAGGTGGCGCGGCCCCGACGGCCCGCGGGTTCGGCCCGCCCTCCGCCGGGCAAGCGCCGGGCCCCGGTTTCCGTCCGGCCCAGCCGGGCTTCCATCCCGGCCAGCCGAGCTTCCGTCCGGCCCAGCCGGGCTTTCGCGGCGCGCCGCCGGCCTTCCAGTCGGCGCCGCCCGCCTACCGGCCTGTGACGCCGTCGTTCAGGGGCGGCGCGCCGGCGTCGGGCCCGCCGCCGAGCTTTCGCGCGCCCAGCGCCCCCAGCCGACCGTCGTTCTCGCCGGGGCCGGCGCCGCGATCGTTCTCGCCGCCCGGCGGCGGCTTTCACGGCGGCGGCGGCTTTCACCGTCGCTGAGGCGCGCCCCCTTCCCGGACGCACGCCGGCCTCAGTTGAACCCGTGGGGGAAGAAGCTGTCGTCGTAGGTGAACTCCATGGCCCGATCGAAGATGATCGCCAGGAACAAGTTGATCGGGATCGACCCGAGGATCAGCGCCTTCCAGAGCCGGGAGATGCGTCGGTTGCCGATCGCGAGCAGCATCATGAAGAAGACCATGTAGTCGAGGCTGAAGCGATAGCCGAGCTGGACGTAGCCCGAGTTCTGGTACAGCAGCGACGGCAAGGCGGTCGCCAGCACCGTCAACCACAACGGCGCGCGCAGGCGGGTCGGCTCGGCGGGCGGCGCCACCGTGTAGGCGAGCGCGGGCGTGGTCAGCAGCAGGCTCATCCCGTGCTGGCTGATCTTCACGAACGGAAAGTGCGCGAGGATGCGGGGCAGCAGCACGAGCGCCGCCGCCAGGTTGCGTGACAGGAAGTGGTAGTTGAAGAGGCCGAAGCGCTGGATCCGGTCCTGCCACATGATGTTCAGGTAGCGGTGACCGAACTCGAACGGATCCTCGAAGCGCGCCCAGTTGTGCGCGTAGAGGACGACCTGGATGGCGACGAGCGGCGCGCAGAAACGGGCCAGGCGCTCGAGGAACGCGCGGTTGGGCCGGAACCGCTTCCACCAGACGCGCCGGACCGAGCCGCCCTCGGGCAAGCCACCGGCCGCCGCGGGGCTCGGCTCGACGGCCGGGAGCCAGGCGCCGGTCGCGACGGCGGCTTCGAACAGGAAGAACACCGACATGAACAGCCCGGTCGGCCGGGCCGACATCGCCAGCCCCGCGAACAGCCCGGCGCGCAGCGGCCGCTCGGCGCCGAGCGCCGCCCAGGCGAACCCGATCGATCCCGCCACGGTGACGACGTGGGCCGTGTACCAGACCTGTCCGACGACCGAGCAGTAATAGTAGACGGAGCCCAGCCCGAACATGACCGTCAGCCACAGGTTGTCGGCCACGGAGCGACGCGAGAGGGAGCGGCGCGCCAGGTCCTGCAGCAGCAGGAAGAGCAAGACGGGGTTCACCGCGGCCAGGAGCGCGGTGAACAGCACGTCGTTGAAGGCGAGCTTCCAGATCGCCACGAACGGCAGCATCAGCAGGGCCGGCAGCGGCGGGAACGACACGTAGCGAAGCGCGCTGCGCGAGGCGATCTCGCCGTCGGGGATGGTGACGGGCTTCCCGCGCAAGGGATAGAAGCGATCGGCGGGCCCGCCTCGCCCCCCGTAGGTGCCCTTCACGGTGCGGCCGTCCTTGAGGACCAGCACGTCGACCTTGGCCCAGTCGTTCTCGTTGGGCGGCGGTGTCGCCAGCGCCAGGCGGCCGTGGAGCCAGCCCTCGGCCAGGTAGACGTAGTGGTTGTACTGCGAGTGCTGGCGCAGGCGCGGACCGGAGGCCCCGAGGTAGGCGCCGGCGAACACGAGGTACAGGGTGATCACGCCGCGCCACGAACCGAACCAGCGTTCGACCTCGAGGCGGGACGACTCCGAAGTCATCGGGGCACCGTTCGTTCGTAGCCGATCACCAGCGGCACTCCCTCGCGTGTGCGAACCAGGCTCGGGCGCGCGTGTCCGTAGTGATCCCAGATGAACTTCTCGTAGAGAGCCCAGTGCTTCTCGTGGACGATGAGGCCCATCTCGGAGCGCTCGACGCCGGGCTCGCCGAAGCCGGTGTCGCCGACGCTCATGTCCAGCCGGCCCTCGCGCTTGTACATCGACAGCGCGTCCCCCAGGACGTCGTGCCAGTACATACGGCGGTTCTGCGGGGCGTGCCCGTTGACCCAGTCCAGCATCGGCAGGACACAATACGCCCAGAACTGGCGGTTCATGCCCAGCGTGGCGCCGCCGGCGAACCCGCCCGCGATCATGTTGTAGTGGCTCAAGCCATCGGGGTGCGAGCGCCGGGTTTCGACCACGGCCGGCGCGCACGCGACGACGGCCAGCAGCGCGCCGACGGGCGCCGCCGACGACCCTCGCCGGGCGCGCAGGACGGCGGTGAGGCGGCCGGCCACGACGGCCAGTCCCACGCCAGCCACCACCGCCAGGTACGGCATGGCCGGCATGAAGTGCTTCACCCCTCCGAAGATGGGCGTCGACGGGATGGCGAGCACCGCCAGGGGCCCGAACGTCTGCGCCGCCACGAACGCTCCGGGCGCGCGATCGACGTCGGCGCCGGGGCGCAGCCACGACGGCCTCGCCCCGGGATCGAGGGCGCCCGCCCCGCCGATGAGGACATTGCCGTCGACGTCGCTCTCGCCGGTGAAACGCGGCACCGTGGATGAGGGCGACAGCGGATCCGTCTCGTCCGGTAGGGCGGCGCGCCGCCTCCGGCTGGCCAGCGCGAAGGCGCCGACGACGGCAAGCCCCAGGGTGGTGACGGGCACCGTCAGCGCCGTCGACACGAACGGGAAGGTGGTCCGCAGCATCTTCAGATCGAGATCCGTGGGAGGCAGGTTCCAGTTCCGACCCAGGTACTCGAAGTTGTAGTGTTCGTGCTCGAGGTGGCGCCGCAGATAGCTGCGCGTGCGATCGAGGGGGTGGTGCCACAGCCACGGCCAGTGGAGGAAGAAGACGATGGGCCCCAGCACCGCCATCGACACGAACGCCAGGGGCACGCGCGTGACCACGCGGCGCCGCAGATCCCCGCGCCGCATCCACAGATAGTGCGCCGCCAGGAAGAACGGCATCAGCCACGCGTTGTGCTTCACGCCGAGCGCGATCCCGAACACCACCCCGCAGGCGATCCCCCAGCGCGCCGAGCGCAGCGACTTCCAGTAGGCGTAGCCGACCGCGAACGCCATCGTCGTGATGGGCGCGTCGAAGCACGCGATGGCCGCGTGAAAGAAGTAGTGCGGCTGGGCGACCGTCATGACGGCGGCGGCGGCCGCCGCCGCGCGCGGAACCAGCTGGCGGCTGAACCAGAAGACCAACCACGCGAGCAGGCCCGCCATCAAGATGGCGGGAAACCGAAAGGCCGTGGAGTCTCGCTGGAAGAGGGGGAGCGTCACGTGGCGGGCGCGCACCGGGATGGGGTGAAGCCCGCGCGCCGGCCCCAGGCACGTGCAGCGATGGAAGGCCCTCCACGACAGACCGTAGAGCGTCTTCATCACGACGGGGTGATCGGGCGCGTTGTCACTCCAGTAGCGATCGATGGCGGCCGCCGTGAACGCCTCGGAGGGGTGGCCCGCCGACAGGTCGCGGCCGATCTCCTCGAACCAGCCCCAGTAGCGCTCGCCGGCGCGCATGTACTGCGCCTCGTCGCGCCCGAAGCCCTCGCGGCCCTCGGTGCCGAGCAGCCAGGCGATCGTGCCGACCACCAGGGCGACGGCCACCACGCGATCGAGCAGGCGCGACCGGAGCGACGACAGCGACGGCGACGGCGTCACCGGCGAGCCTCGGCGGCAAAGGCCAGGTTGCGCAGCGCCGGCTCCGGAGACGAGATCTGGACCCGCACGGGGGCGGTCTGCCCGTCGCGCGCGCTCGTGTCGATCCGGATGGGGAGCCACCCGCTGCGGTTCCCGATGGTGGCGCTGGTGACCGGCCGATCGCCGAGCCACACCTCGACGTTGACCGTCCCGCGGCCGTACTTGCGCGCCCACACGTCGTGGAGGCCCGCGGTCACCACCAGCTCGCGGCCGAGCGTCACCTCGGGGAATTCGATCGCCACGATGGGAACCGGGCCCGCGCCGCCCCCCGCCGCCGGCGCGGGCGCCAGCAACGCCTCGCGGATCCGCGTGTCCACCTCCACCAGCTCGCGGCGGACCGTCCCGCCCTTCGGGCAGGCGAACCGATCCCCCTGCCAGGGGCAGGGCAAAGACACCCGCTCGGCCGACTCCCAGCGGGTGACGCGCGCGTCCTTCCAGTGGGCCAGGAAATCGTACGTCACCACCGCGGCCGGGCGCTCGACCAGGCGCACGGTGAGCGCGCCGAAACGGTGGTGGGCCGTGATCACCCCGTGAGCCTCGAGCGCGCGCTCGCCGCGCTGAGACACCTCCCACACCCGGCCATAACGGGCGTCGTCCATGCGGGCGTCCATGGCGACCGTCATCAAGTCCCCCAGGTACCTGCGCGCCAGCGGATCGGCCCAGGCGGGAGCGGCGACGATCAAGTCACCGGCTCGGAATCCGGCGCGAACGTCGGTGGCCGCCGCGATCCAGTCGGCTTCGGACGGCGCGCGCCCGGGCGCGATCAGCGCCTGCGCTGTCTCGGCGGCGGCCAGCACCAAGAGCGCGAGCGCCCCCGCAATCGCCAGCACCGTCGTGGTACGGCTGGGCGTGGGCGCCGCCGGCTCGGCGCGATTGGGCTCCGGGTCCGTGGACACTGTCGCGGCCAGACTAGTCCCTCGCATCGCAAATTCCTAGCCAGCGATCCTGGGCTCCCCGGCCGATCACGGGACGTGAATCGTCGCGATCCGGAGCGCCTTGTTCCCGTCGGAAAGGGTCGCGGGCGAGACGGGCAGGCGCTCGGCCCCACGGTAGAGCCCGGCGATGAGCCGGTAGTCGCCGGGCGGGGTGCCGGGCGGGAACGCGATCTTGATGCGATCGAGGATGCGCTGGCCTTTGCGCCACGCATCGACGGCGAACGCGCCGTCCACCGGGACGTGGTCGAGGTTCCGGTACAGGCCCGCCGGGCCCATCAGGTGAAAGAAGAACCGCCAGCCGCCGGTGACCGGCTCGAGCGATTCGAAGAGCAGCGTGACCTCGACCTCCGATCCGGGGCGCGCGACGGGCGCCGACAGCGAGGCCCCGACCACCGAGACCACCTGGCCGAACCGCGCACCGATGGCGACCGCCGGCTGCGGCGCCGGGGCGCCGGGCGGAAAGACGCTGGCCTTCAGGCGCGCCGCCACCTCGGGCGTCACCGACAACGCCGAGACCAACCCCTGCAGCTCGCCCTTCAAAGCGCCGCACCCGGCGCCCTCGGCCCGGCGGCCCCAGACGTCGCGCTTCTCGAGCGGGTCGCGCCGCAGGTCGTAGCACTCGGTCGTGTTCTCGGGCGTCCAGTTCCAGATCACGTGCCAGTCCTCGGTCACCAGAGCCCGCTTCTTGCCACGCTCCGAGGTGACCTCCTGGAAGACGCGCGACCCGGGCGAGGCCGAGGCGCCCGGGCCGGCGCGGGCCACAGGCGGAGAGGCGGCCGGCGCCGCCGCGGAGGGGACGGCCGGCCCGCCGGCCAGCTCGCCGACGAGGGAACGCCCCAGGAGCGCCGGATCCGCCCCGGCGCGCGCCAGGTTCAGCAGCGTCGGCGCGATGTCGACGTGCCCGACCGGCGCCTGCACCTTCTGCGCAGGCAACCCGGGCACCCGCACGATGAACGGCACCTTGGTCTGGGCCGCGTACAGGTCGAAGCCGTGCTCCGTCACCCCGTGCTCGCCGAAGCCCTCGCCGTGATCGCCCGTGACGACCAGCGCCGTCCGATCCCACAACCCCAGCTCGCGCAGGCGCGCCAGCACCCGGCCCAGGTGCAGATCGGTGAAGCGGATCTCCCCGTCGTAAAGGTCCATGCGGGTGGTCCCGAACGAGGGCACCTCCGCGTGGGGCTCGTAGGAGAGGTGCGGATCATAGAAGTGCACCCACAGGAAGAACTTGCCGCTCTGGTGGCTCTCGAGGAAGGCGATGGTGTCGTCCGCCATCTCGCGCGACGAGGAGCCGCGCGACTCCATCGGGCCGTTCACGGCGCGGTGGAGGCTGGCGCGATCGGCGCGGTAGACGTCGACCCCGCGTTCGAAGCCGCGCCGGTCTCCGGGCGAGAAGTAGTCGAAGCTGTAGAACGCCGCCGTCAGGTAGCCGGCCGCCTTCAGCTCCTCGGCGATCGTGCGCACCTTGGCGCCGATGCGCGGCCACCAGATCGATTCGTCCCAGGTGATGGCGGAGGGCCAGCGTCCGGTCGCGATGGCCGGCATCGAGTAGCGCGTCGACGGGGCGTGGGCCCATCCGTTGACGAACAGCGCGCCCTCCCGCGCCAGCCCGTCCAGCGCCGGCGAGGTGGGGCGTCCGTACCCGTAGCAGCCGAGGTGATCGGCCCGGACGGTGTCGATGGTGACCAGCAGCAAGTTCAGGTCGCGCGGGACGGTCTCGGGCACGGCCACGAACGGCGGCGGCGCCAGGACGGACACGGACGCGTCCTTGCCGTCGCAGTCCTGATCGATGCCGTCGTCGGGAAAGTCGAGCACGCCCGGGTGGACCGAGGGGTCGCCATCATCGCAGTCCCCGCCGCCCAGCAAGCGCGCGTACCCGTCGCGATCGCGATCGAGCGCGCGCCGCCCGAGCGCCAGGACGGGGCCGGCCAGACCCGCGCGCGAGACGGCCTTGCGCGCCGGCTCCGCCTCGCTGGTGCCGAGCACGACGAGCGCCGCCACCACGACGCCGGCGGCCTTCGCCCACCACGGTCCGGCCCCCCGCCCCCACCGGCCGAGGACGATGGCCATGACGATCGCCACCGCCGCGATCGCCACCGCACAGATCAGGTGGGTCCACGGCAAGAAGCGCAGATGGTTCGACCAGGCCCGGTGCACGAGCGCGGCCAGACCCGATCCGTACAGCACCAGCGCGGCGGGGCCCGCGATGCCGAGCCGCAGATGGAGGGGCAGGCGTTCCGTCGCGACGAGCAGCGCCGGCAGCGCAGCGGCCACGAACGCCAGCTGCAAGACGATCCGCTGGGTGGCGGGCGAGCCGAAGGGTGGGCGCGCCCGCTCCACCGCCAGAACGATCATGACCTCGCCCACGACGCCGACGAACGGCAACAGCAGGAGCATCACCGGATCGAGCCGAGGGTTGTTGGACTGGCGCGCGGCCCGTACCCGCCGGCCCGAGGCGGCGCGCGCCGCCGCCGGAGCGAGCGCGGCCGTCGTCAAGGCCGCGCCCAGCGCGGCGACCGCCGTGACTCCCCCCGCCAGGAACCGGTTGTGACGGTCGAGCGTCGCCGCGAACGCCGCCACCGTGACCCCGATGGTCGCGGCGCCCGCCAGCATCAACGCGGGGCCCCAGCGCGTGGTCGCGATGGCCCCACGCCGGCCCCACAGCGCGGCGCGCGCCAGCCCGA
>Ga0068853_100002243_pt1 | contig 14443 bp, 9 predicted proteins | sample KBSCornC32_FD_65655 | JGI IMG/M metagenome (GOLD analysis project Ga0068853, IMG submission 65655) | Corn rhizosphere microbial communities from Kellogg Biological Station, Michigan, USA - KBS Corn C3-2 | ecosystem: Host-associated > Plants > Roots > Rhizosphere > Soil ... | reverse complement strand
GCCGGCAGGTAGCGGAAGAACTCGACGAACGGCTCGGTGAGCCGCGCGACGGAGGGCAGGGCGCCGCACAGGATCCCGAGTGGTACCCCCACCAGCGACGATACGGCGAACCCCCAGAAGATCACGGTGATGCTGTGCCAGAGGGCCTGGTGCAGCCACGGCTCCTCGGGGCGGGCGGGCGGCGCGGTGAAGCCGGTGACCAGCGCCCGGAGCACCGCATGCGGCGGGGGCAGGAAGACCGGGTTGGCGCGCCCGCCCGTGGCCAGGTGGCCGCCTTCACCGCGGATGCGCGCGTTCTCTTCGGCGAAGGCCTCGCGTTCGACCAGCTCTCCCGTCGAGAACCAGGCCGCGTCTCCCGCGTCGGCGACCCGGATCATCGGGTGCCAGACGAACGGGACGTAGCTGACGATCGACCACAGCGCGAGCGGCCCCAGGAAGGAGGCCAGGGCCAGGCTGGCCCGCCGTCGCGGCGGCAGCTCACCGAGGATCCTCAGCCAGGACTGGCGCCGGCGCACTGGCAAATCCCAGTGACCTACTTCTTCGCGGCGGGCGCGGCGGCGTGGGGGGCGGCGCCCGCCAGGGCCTCCTTGGCCAGGGACGGATCGAGGTAGGTCTCGACCTTCTGCGGGTCCTTGTAGACCTTGTTGGCGACGTTGAAGGCGTCGGCGACCTTGCCGCTGCCGTAGACCGACTTCAGCGTGTCGTTCTTCTCGAAGGCCGCGACCGCTTCGGCCGGGCTCAGGAAGCGCGTGCCGGGCAGGAACTTCGCGTACTCCTCGGGGGGAACACCCGCGCGCGCGGCCATGATCTTCACGGCCTCGTCGCGGTGCGCCGGGTCCGTCACGAAGGCTTCGATGCGGTTCCACACCTTCACGACCTTGACCCAGTCGGCGCGCCGTTGCGCCAGGCTCTTGGGGCTGACGTTCACGAGGTCGTAGATGAGCCCGGGCATGTCGGCGCTGGTCAGGATCGCGCGCGATCCGGCGACCGCCTTCAGCGCCTGCCCGGAGTTTGGCTGCCAGGCCCCGATGGCGTCGACGTCGCCCGAGGCCAGCGACTGCGCGGTCTGATCGGTCTTGACGGCGACCAGCTGGACGTCGCTCTCCTTCAGGCCGGCCTTCTCCAGCCCCTTCAGCAGCATCAGGTGTTCGACGAGGCCGATCTCGAGGCCGACCTTCTTGCCCTTCAGCGCCTTCAGGGAGGTGATGCCCTTCTTGGCCACGATCATGTCGTTGCCGTTGCTGTAGTCGGTGATGATGATGCCGACGCTGCGAGCTCCGGGCGCGCCGGTGACCAGCGCGTCGCCCATGGTCATCATGACCGCGTCGACCTTGCCGGCGGCGAACGCCTCCATCGACGGGGAGTACTCGAACCACGAGAACTCGACGTCGACGCCCGCCTCCTTGAACCACCCCTTCTGGAGGCCCACCTCGAACGCGGTCCATCCCGGCCAGTCCGAGAACGCAATTCGCAGGGGGGGCTTCCCCGACTTGGACGGTGCCGCAGCCGCCCCGGGCGATGCCGGGGAAGCGCCGGGACCCGGGTCGGGGGCCGCGCGGGCGGGGCCGTCCGCCCCCGCGACCGCACCGGCCGCCCCGACCAGAAGAAGCGCTGCGAATCTCCACAAACCTCGGCGAATCAGGGGCGACACGTTCGTCATGGAAGGCAAACGCTATCCGCGCGCGATGTCCTGATTGTTTCGGGTTGGTCGAGATCGCGAAAAATCGGCCGGCGCCCGTCAACGCACCTCGGCAGAAGGGCGGTCGCTGGCCGCCGCCGGCGCCTCCGGCTCCCGGGGGCGATGCGCAGCGACTTCCCGCACGGGTTGCTATATACGTCGCCCCAACATGGTCGCCGGAACCGTCGCAATACTGGGCCGCCCGAACGTCGGGAAGTCCACGCTCCTCAACCAGATCGTGGGGCAGAAGCTGGCCATCGTCAGCTCCAAGCCCCAGACCACCCGCAATCGCATCCTCGGTGTCTGGAACGGACCGGCCGGCCAGATCGTCTTCGTGGACACGCCCGGGGTGCACGCCGCTCGCAACGCGCTCGGGAAGTTCATGGTGGAGGAAGCCCTGGGCGCGGCCGAGGAGCTGGATGCCGCCCTGCTGGTGGTGACGCCCCCCGAGAGCGCCCACGCGGTGAAGATCGCGCCGGAGGAGAGGCGGATCCTGGAGCTCTGCACGGCGGCCAAGAAGCCGGTGGTCCTGGCCATCAACAAGGTCGACACCGTCAAGGACAAGCCCAGCTTGTTTCCCATCCTGACGGCGTGGAACGAGATCGCGTCGTTCGCGGCGCTGGTGCCCGTCTCGGCGCGGAAGGGCTCGGGGGTGGAGCCGCTGGTCCGCGAGCTGGCCAAGCTCCTGCCCGAGGGCGAGCCCCTCTACTCGGCGGACATGCTGACCGATCGAACCGAGCGGTTCCTGGCGGGGGAGCTGATCCGTGAGCAGCTCTTCGCGGCGCTGAAGCAGGAGCTGCCCTACGCGACGGCGGTCCTCGTCGAGAACTGGGAGGAGCGCGCTGACAAGGGGGACGTGGTGATCGACGCGTCCATCCTGGTCGAGCGCGACAGCCAGAAGATCATCGTGGTCGGCCAGGGTGGCACGATGATCCGCGACATCGGAGCACGGGCGCGCGCCGAGGTGACGTCGATGCTGGGGCGGCCCGCGCACCTGCGCCTGCACGTGAAGGTGGCGCCCGAGTGGACTTCGTCGCCGGGCGGCATTGCCCAGCTTGGCTACGACCGATGAAGCGCTATCGCAGCTCGACCGATGCGGCCGACGCCGCGCGCCCCCTGGCCGCGCTGATCGGGCGGCCCAACGTTGGCAAGTCGTCGCTCTTCAACCGTCTGGTGGGCGGGCGTCCGGCGCTCGTCGAGGACATGCCGGGGGTCACCCGCGATCGCCGCTACGGGGTGGTGGACTGGTTGGCCGCGCGCTTCCGCGTGGTCGACACCGGAGGCCTCGACCCGTCGGCGGCGGGGATCCTGGGCGCGATGCGCGCGCAGACACTGAAGGCCGTGACCGAGGCCGACGTGCTGGTCCTGGTCCTGGACGCCGTGGACGGCGTGACGGCGGTCGACAGCGAGGTGGCGCGGGTCTTGCGGCGCGCGAACAAGCCCGTGCTGGTGGCCGCCAACAAGGTGGACTCGGCCAAGCGCGAGGGCGATCTCGGCGAGATCTATGCCCTGGGCTTCGATGGGGTGTTCGCGGTTTCGGCGACGCACGGGCGCGGTGTGGGCGAGCTGCTGGACGAGCTCGTGAAGCGGCTGGGTCCGAGCGCGCTGGTGGAGGCGGCGGAGGCGGTGGAGGAAGAGGCGGAGGAGGAAGCAGAGGAAGAAGCGAAGGGGACCGAAGGAGCGGAGGGCGGGGACGGCGACGAGGACGAGGACGGGAAAGGCAGGGGGAAGAGGGAGGAAGTCGAGGGGCCGGTGCGGATCGCGTTCGTCGGGAAGGCGAATGCCGGCAAATCTTCGCTGGTGAACCGGTTGCTCGGGGAAGACCGGGTGCTCGTCCACGACGAGCCGGGGACCACGCGCGATCCCATCGACACGCCGTTCGTCGCCGACGGGAAGCCCTATGTCTTGGTCGACACCGCCGGGATCCGGCGGAGGCGCACCGTCGAGACGCTGACCGACGCGGTGGCCGCCAAGATGACCCGCGACCAGCTGGCCCGCGCCGACGTGGCCGTCCTGGTGATCGACGCGGGCGCCGGGCCGACCACCGAGGACGCGAAGATCGCCGGCCTCATCGAGGAGGCGGGGCGCGCGGCCGTCCTGGTCCTCAACAAAAAAGACCTCGTGCGCCGCGCCGACACGGACGCGAAGCTCGCCGCGACCAAGGAGACGTTCCCGTTCCTCTCGTGGGCGCCCATCGTGTGGGCGTCGGCGTTGACCGCCGCCGGGGTCCTGGAGATCGTGCGGACGGCTGCGCGGGCCTTCGAGCAGACGCGTCGCCGCATCTCGACCGGCGAGCTGAATCGATTCCTCGAGACGATCGTGGCCGAACGCCCCCCGCCCGCCGGGCCGGCCGGCCGGCACGTCCGCCTCTACTTCGCGACCCAGGCGACGGTGAAGCCGCCGACCATCGTGATCAGCGCCAGCAACCCCGACGACGTTCCGCCTTCTTATCGCCGCTTCCTCGCCAACCAGCTCCGCAAGGCTTACGGCTTCGAAGGAACCCCCGTTCGCATCGTGCTGCGCGAACGTCGCCGCAAGAACAAGCCGCCGCCGCCGAAGATCCGCGAGAAGCGCGGGTGAAGCGCAACGGCGCTGTTCCGTCGGCGCGTTTCTCGGTGGTGGCCGGTGCGCTCACGGATCGCGGAACAGCACGATGAAGGCCGCGTCGCTGATGACGACGATCTCGGGCCGGCTGTCGCCCCGGTAGTCGAGGACAGCGGGCCTGCCAGCCTCCTGGACGCCGTTCAAGGGGTAGTCCGCGGAGGGCAGGAAGGTCCCATCTCCGTAGCCGAAGAGGATGCTGAGGCTGGTACCGACGCCGTGGTCGTCGGTCGCCGCTGCTCTCACGGACGTCGTCGCGATGATGTCGGTCCGTCCATCGTCGTTGAGGTCGGCGAAGACGATGCTGCTGGCGTGCGGGCCGATCTCGTAGTCCTCCGGGCGCCCGAAGGTTCCACCTGCCAGGTTGCGGAGCACGGTTAGCCGCCCGGCGCGCTGATCGGTTCCCACGTCGCGATCGCCCGCGATCACGATCTCGGGACGGCCGTCCCCGTCGAGGTCCGCCGCGCCCAGAGGCTGGAGCCAGAGCGAGCGGCTGAGCGAATCGACGGGCTGAGCGAACACCTGGCGCGGGGGATCGAACCTGCCGCCTCCTGCGTTGCGGAGCAGCGCGACCCCGCCCACCGGCTGATAAGTCACCACGAGATCGGGCGCGCCGTCCCCGTCGAAGTCTGCGATCGCGAGGTCTCCCGACGTGTAGTCGCGGACATGCGCCAGCTCGACTGGATAATCGGCTGCCGGCTCGAGCACTCCTTCACCGCGGTTGAGCAGGACGCTGACCGTCGCGTTCGCGGCGTTCAGCGCCACCACGTCGGGTTTTCCGTCGCCGTCCAGGTCTCGGATCCGGGTCAGTGAGAGGCCGAAGCCGTTCCTGGGATTGAAGCTCGGACCGAGGGGATAATGAACCGGCGGGGCGAATTGACCGCTCCCCTGGTTCAGCAGGACGGCGAGGGCACGAGCACGCTCTGCCGTGCGGCTGTCCACCAGGAGATCCGTCCGGCCGTCGCCGTCGAGGTCGCCCGCGGCAAGGATGGAGGTGATGCCCTCGGGGAGGACCGTGGCTGGTTCGAAAGTTCCGTGACTCTCGCGAACGCTGATCGAGAGAGGGTCGGAGAACGCCGTCACCACATCGACCCGTGAATCCCCGTCCAGGTCGTACGGGATCGACGCGTCCGCGAAGCTCGGAGAGGTCGCCGGCAGCAGAGCGCCCGCGCCCGCGTTCTTGAAGACGCCGTCCGCCGCTTCGACGTCCACCAGACCGTCTTCGTCGAAGTCCGCGAACGCGACGTCGCGTGCGCTGCTGGTCCACCCGACGCTGGAGATTCGAATCGGACCGAATCGACCCTGTCCGTCGCCGAGCTGGATGGACAGGCCCTCCGCCAACCCGCCAGACATCACCAGGTCCAGGTGGCCGTCCGCGTCGAGATCGAGGAGGACGGGCTCCAGCCACAGGGGGCTCAGCGCGTCCCAATCGGTGAGCGGAGACGCCGCTCCGACCTTCAGGGCTCCTGCCGCGGCGCCATGAAGGATCGTCACGTTGTCAGGGTCCGCCGCGACGACGTCGAGCAGGTGGTCGCCGTCGATGTCCCCCAGCGCCAAAAGGGGGGGATAGCAGGCGCGGTTGACGGTGTATTCGCGGGGATTGGCGAACTTCAGGTTTGCCCGGTTGATCCATGCGATCACGACCCCCAGCCCGGGGGGCCTGGTCGAATCGCAACCGCCCAGCACCAGGTCCGCCAGGCCGTCGCCGTCGAGGTCGGCCGACGCCGCTGATTGCACGGAGATCTTCGCGCCGACGTTCAGCGGCACGAAGGGAGCGAAGGTCCCCTTTCCTTGGTTCGCGAGCAGGACCAGCTCGCTGCGGGACAGGGTCGGGTCGGTGGGGTCCTGTCTGACCACCACCAGATCCAGGGAGCCGTCCCCGGTCAGGTCGGTCGCCAGCAACTGGAAGGGGTTCGACCCGACGGCGTAGAGGGCCCCCGGCGCGAAGGAGCCATCGCCGTTGCCGAGCCGGACGGTCACGCCGTGGCCGGCGGTGTTGGCCGCCACGATGTCGACGCGACCATCCCCGTTCAGATCGGCGGCGACCAGCCGGCCCTCCGGGGCGGCAACGGTCGGGTCGTCCATCCACGGCTCCGGAATCGGCTCGTCACCAGGCTCTCTAAACGAACCGTCGCCCTGGCCGAGGCGGACGGCCACGTCGCTTCGCCAGTCGACGACCGCGATGTCAGCGTGTCCGTCCCCATCGAGGTCCGCCGCCACCCGAGCGCCGCCGAGAGGCTGGAGCCAATGGTCCACCACCGCCTTGAACGAGACCGGCTGGGGGGCGGCCGGTTTCGGCCCGGCCCCGCCCGCGCCTCCGGCCGCGCTGCCGCCGGCTCCTCCTCCCTTCAGCCCTGATCCGGTCCCGCCGGTGGCGCCTGGGCCGCTCGATCCGGACGTGCCGCCAGACGGAGCGCCGCCCGTCGGACCACCGCCCGTCGGGGCGTGCCCAGCTCCCCCACCGGCGAGACCCTGGCCCCCGCCGGCCCTCCCTGCTCCGCCGCCTGCGCCGCCCGCCCCGCGGCCCGACGAGCCGCCGCCCGACGAACAGGCGGCGCCTGTCGCGAGCGCGACCGCCCAGGCAAGCTTCACGCCCACGCGACGCTTCGCCGTTCTCCTCCCTGCTGCTGACGTCACCGAAAAGAATTCGTGCCGATCGTCCGTTCTTGTCACGGTCTGTCGATTGCGACGCGGCGTGCCGCTCGAAGCTGCTGGTCGAATGCCGCCTACTGCAAGGTCCAGGTCGCGCGTGCCGACAGGGCGAACGCCTGAGGAATCTGGGTGCCCTCGATGACGTGCGCGAACAGGTCGAACGGGGCGAACACGTAGTCGGCGGCGACGCCGAAGGCGAACCGCGCCGTCACCAGGTAGTCCGCCCCCAGGCCGACTTGAATCCCGACATGCCGGATGGGGCTCTTCACGGCGCCGCGCGCGCCCAGGACGCCGACCCCGACGGCGAAGGTCGGCAACAGGCGCAGGACGTCCATCGTGTAGCCGAGGCCTGCGAACGCCGAGTACGACCAGATCGTCCCTCCCGGGAGCTTCTGATCCATCTGCGCATCCACCCGCTGCGCGGCACCGGCCACGGAAAGCCGCAGGGCCCACGCGTCGTCGAGCCCGTACTGGACCTCTCCGCCCAGGCCCAACCCCATCGGATCTCGTCCGTCGGCCACGATGTTGGCCAGGCCGGCGCGCGCCGACACGCGCCAGTCGTCCTCGTCGGCGCTCGCCGCGTGCGGCGCCGCGGCGAGCGCCAGGGCAACGGCGGTCACCAGGCACCCCGGCGTGCGGACGCGGCGGCGCGGGCGAGGCGGTTCACGAGACGACTGACCATGGGGGGCGGCGTCCACCGACCCACTATAGAAGCTCGGGTGGCGGTCGTGCACGCGCGTCTGCCGTCGTCCGTCGTCGGGGCCAACGTTGACCCGAGTTGACTCGGCGTGATATCCAATATTGGATCATGGCAAAGCGCGTTCTGGTCGTCGACGACAGTGTCACGATTCAGAAGGCTTTCACGATGACGTTCGCCGCCGAGGACGTGACCCTCGTGACGGCGCGCTCCGCCGAGGAAGGCCTCGCGCTGGCCCAGCGGTCCCGCCCCGATCTCATCGTGGCCGATGGGGTGATGTCGGGGCGATCGGGCTACGACCTTTGTGCCTTGACCAAGTCCGACCCCGGGCTGCGCGGGGTGCCGGTCTACATCCTGACCTCGTCGCACAATCCCTACGACGAGCTTCAGGGGCGACATGTCGCGGCCGACGGTCATCTGGTGAAGCCCTTCGATTCGGGGGCCCTCATCGCCACCGTGGGCGAGGCGTTGAGGAAAGGCGTGGTCGCGTCGCTGCCCGGGGCCGCGCCGAGCGCGGCCGCGCCCGCTCGCACGAGCGGCGTCTACTCGACGCTGGGCGATGACTACGGGGAGATCTCGGTCGGAGCGGGCTCGGGCGTCCGCGCCGGCGCGACGGTCCCCGCGCGCGCCAGCGAGGTCGAGGTCGCGACGCCCCCGCCGGCGGCGCCGCTGGCCCCGGCGCCGGCTCGTCCGACGCTGGCGCCGGCGACCGCGGCAGCTCCGGCGGGCGGAATGCGCCCCTCCCTGATCCCGGGGCTGCGGCCCGGCATCCCCACGGCCCGGCCCGGGATGGCGCCCCCGAGGAGCCCCGGGGTTCCGGGGGCGGCGCCGGCGAGCTACACGGCCGGGGCGGCGCCCGCCTCGGTCCCGGTGCCCGGGTCGGCCGCTCCGAGCGCTTTCCCCCGAAGCCCGGCGCCGCAGGCGCCCGCCGCCGGGATGCGGACGATGGTCGGGCTTCCGGCGGCGCATCTCCAGGTCCCACCGCGGGCGCCCGGCTCGGTGGCGCCCGGTCACTCGACGCCGCCCCTGCGTCCGATCGGCCCCCCGGTCGCCATCGAACGCCCGGTGGCCGGGTCCGGTCCTTCCGCATCCCCGGCGGCTGCCGGGAACATCGCGGACGTGGCCGCCGCGCGGGTCGCGGAGAAGATGTCCCAGATCGCCGCGCGAGGTCCCGAGTACGAGGCCATCGCCCGGCTCTCGCGCGAGATCATCGAGCGCATCGCCCGCGAGATCATCCCCGGGCTGGCCGAAGCCATCATCCGCGAAGAGCTGCAGAGGCGCGGTCGCTGACGGCCGCCCTTCATTCGTTCACGCGGCGTCACTGGCTTCCCCCCGCCTTCCTCGGCTAGAAGAAGGGGAAGACCAACGCCATGTCCGATCTCGCCAAGAACTACGATCCCGCCTCCCTCGAGCCCCGCTGGTACGCCGAATGGACCGAGCGAGGGTACTTTCACGCCGACGCGCAGGCGCCCAAGGCTCCTTTTGCGATTGTCATTCCGCCGCCGAACGTGACCGGCGTCCTGCACATGGGGCACGCGCTCGGCTGCACCATCGAGGACATCTTCACGCGGTGGAAGCGGATGGCGGCCTACAACGCCATGTGGCTGCCCGGCACCGATCACGCCGGCATCGCCACCCAGATGGTCGTCGAGCGCCAGCTCAAGGCCGAGGAGGGCAAGAGCCGCCACGACATCGGCCGCGAGGCGTTCCTCGAGCGCGTATGGGCCTGGCGGAGCAAGTCGGGCGGCACGATCCTCGAGCAGCTCAAGAAGCTCGGCTGCTCCCTCGACTGGGATCGCCTGAAGTTCACGATGGAGCCGCAGTACTCGGCGGCGGTCACCGAGGCGTTCGTGCGCCTCCACGACGAGGGCCTGATCTACCGAGCGCGGCGCCTCATCAACTGGTGCGTCTCGTGCCGGACGGCGCTGTCGGACCTGGAGGTCGACTACGACGAGGGCGCGCAGGGCGAGCTGTACGAGTTTGCGTACCCCCTGCTGGACGGCTCGGGCGAGATCGTGATCGCCACGACCCGCCCCGAGACCATGCTGGGCGACACGGCCGTGGCCGTGCACCCCGACGATCCGCGCCACCGCGCCAAGATCGGCAAGCGGATCCGGAACCCGCTCACGGGCTACGAGTTTGCGGTCATCGGCGATCCCGTCCTGGTCGATCCGAAGTTCGGGACCGGCGCGGTCAAGGTGACGCCGGCCCACGATCCCAACGACTTCGAGTCGGGGCAGCGCAACGGTCTCGAGATGATCTCGATCTTCGACGAGGCCGGGGTGGTGACGGCGGCCGGCGGGCCGTTCGCGGGGCTGGACCGCTTCGCCGCGCGCAAGGCGGTGAAGGCGCGCCTGAAGGAGCTGGGGCTCGAGCGGGGCTCGAAGCCGCACGTGCACGCGGTCGGTCATTGCCAGCGCTGCGAGACGGTGGTCGAGCCGATGCTGTCGACCCAGTGGTTCGTCAAGATGGAGCCGCTGGCCAAGCCGGCCATCGAGGCGGTGGAGCAGGGGCGCACGCGCTTCGTGCCCGAGAGCTGGTCGAAGACCTACTTCCACTGGATGCGCAACATCCGCGACTGGTGCATCTCGCGCCAGCTCTGGTGGGGGCACCGCATCCCGGCCTGGACCTGCGCGGCCTGCCAGCACATCACGGTGGCGCGCACGGCGCCGGCGGCCTGCGCGAAGTGCCAGGCGCCCGCCGCCTCGCTCTCCCAGGATCCCGACGTGCTCGACACCTGGTTCTCGTCGTGGCTCTGGCCCTTCGCCACGCTCGGCTGGCCGGAGGAGACCCGGGAGCTCAAGACCTTCTACCCGACCACCGTCCTCGACACCGGCTACGACATCCTCTTCTTCTGGGTGGCCCGCATGATGATGGCGGGCCTGCACTTCATGAAGAAGGTGCCGTTCCGCACCGTGTACCTGCACACCATGGTCACGGACGAGAAGGGCGAGAAGATGTCGAAGGTGAAGGGGAACACCATCGACCCCGTCGAGATCATCTCGCGCTTCGGCGCCGACGCGCTCCGCTTCGCGCTGGCCTGGCAGACCAACCAGGCGGCCCAGGGCAAGAACATCAAGTTCTCGGTCTCGAACGTGGAGGACGCCCGGCGCTTCGCCACCAAGATCTGGAACGCGACCCGCTTCGCGCTGATGAACCTGGAAGGGTTCGACGCCGAGCGCTTCGCCGACCGGATGGCCGACGGGCCCGACGGGGTCGAGCTGGATCTTCCCGAGCGCTGGATCCTCTCGCGCGTGCAGCGAGCGGTCGAGGCGGTCGATCAGGCGCTGGAGGACTATCGCATCGCCGATGCGGCCCAGGCGGCGTACCACTTCGTGTGGAACGAGCTGTGCGACTGGTACATCGAGCTGGCCAAGGCGGCCCTGGCGCGTGAGCCGGCCGATGCGGAGCGGCGCTGGCGGGTCCAGGGCACGCTGGTCTCGGCGCTGGAGACGGCGATGCGCCTGCTGCACCCGTTCATGCCGTTCCTGACCGAGGAGATCTGGCAGCAGCTGCCCAAGCCGAGCGGGGCGCCCCAGAGCATCATGATCACGCTCTATCCGGTCCGCGACCTGCGGGCCATCGACGACGCCTCCGAGGCCTCGATGGCGCTGGTGCAGAAGGTCATCGTGGCGCTGCGCCAGATCCGCGCCGAGAAGACCATCGCGTCCTCCGCGCGCATCACGGCGATCCTGGCCGTGGGCGACGACTACAAGCGGACCATCCTCGACGGGTACAAGCACCTCATCGCCGAGCAGGCGCGGTGCGGGGTGGTCCGGATCCGGCGCGTCGGGAGCAGCACGTCCCCCGCGTACATGGACGGCCCGGCCGCCACCGCGATGGCCAGCGACGTCGAGGTGGTGGTGCCGCTCGAGGGGCTGGTCGACCCCGAGGTCGAGCGCGCCAAGCTGGCCAAGGAGCGGGCCTCGCTGGTGTCGGATCGCGACTACCTCGCCAAGAAGCTGGCCAATCCGCGGTTCGTGGCCAACGCGCGCCCCGAGGCGGTCGAGAAGGATCGCGCCAAGCTGCTGGAGCTCGACGCGGCGCTGGTTCGCCTGGAAGCCGCCATCGAGCGCCTCGGGCAGCAGGTCAAACCGGCGGCCTCCGGCTGAGAGCGGGGGCGATCGTCAGTCCGGTCGGGCGCCGGCTTCAATCCAAGTCTGGATGACGGTCAGCTCCTCGTCCGAGATCTCGCGGCCGGGCGGACCCCGGTGGCCGGTCGTCGGCGGCGCACCGAGCAGCTTGCGTAAGAGATAGCTGCGCGCCGAGTCGCGGGGGGCCACGATGGCCAGGCGGGAGACCTGCCTCGAGGTCACGCCCACGAGGCTCGCGTAAGCCTCGCGCGCGCAGAGGGAGACGCCCCCGGCCGGCGCGGGGGAGCACCTCGCCGGCTGGGCCGGGTCGGGCTCCGGCAAGTGGCAGCCGGCACAGCGCGCCGCCATCACGTCGAGCACCTGGGAAAAGGTGGCCGGGTCGGCCGGCTTTGGCGTGGCAGGAACCTCCACGTTCGGCTCGACGGTCCGGAACGAGAAGTAATACGAATCGGCCACCGTTCCGTCCGGGGCGGGCGGCGGCTTCGCGATGGGGCAGCCCCGCAGAGACGTGACCCGGGTCGACATGCCAATCGTGAATCCCAGGCCGCGGGGCAGAGACGACGTCGGCTTGAACAAGATTCGACGCCCGATCAGGTCCACCGTCTCGTGGGCCGTGTAGTAGTACCCGCCGGAATAGATCCCGAAGTTCTGGCTACGGGCGGTGTCAGGCTCTGGAAAATCCGTGAAGGAGTAGACCACCTCGGCGTCCGGCGACACGTCCTTGGCCCCGTCGGCGGGCGTGAGCGCCGCCAGGCCGAAGGGGAGGCACTCGCCCTCCCTCGGCAACTCGTCCCGCTCGAGGCTACAGGCGAGCGGCGTCAGGATCGCGAACAGGATCAGGGGCGCGCCGGGGGCGCCGAGCGAGAAGGAGGCAGGCAGCAGAGGTGACCGCCTTTCGCGCCGCATGTGATTCTGGACGGCAGATCGGGGCGTGGCCTTCGTGCGTGGTGGCCTTCGGGAGGCGCGGCGACTCGTTCAGCTCTCGCTGTAGAGCTTGATCTGGCCCTGCACCACGTCCTCGCTGAGGCCCGTTCGCAGGTACTCCTGCAGGCAGTCGGCCAGGGTGACCACCATGTCGTCGACGCCGCCTTCCTGAACCAGCTTCGCAAGCAGGGATCGCGCGGTCGGGCTGTCGTCCTCGCGCAGAAAATCCCGGATCATGTCCAGAGTCAGGTCGCCGGAGAAATCGAGGATCGCGTGATCGAGTAGGTAAGCGATAAGCTGTTTCACCGGGTGGCCTCCGTGGTCGCCCGCCCAGGGCGCAGGGTCGCAAGGTCGAGGAATTTACGCTGCTTGCTCAATATCGCGGATGTCCGGACCGCGCAAGGTTGGGCGAAGCGAAATCCGCTGCGGCAACGTGATATTGCAGCGGTCAGTTGTGCTCGCTCGGCGGCGCTCGCGCTCGCTCGATCGCGACGCCGAATTCATGGCCGGAAAATTTCGTGCGAAGGCCGCATTTCAGTCGGGACGGCGACGCGAGGGACCGGCGCGCCAGGTTGACCTCTCGGGAAGGAGTCTGTTACTTTGCGCCTACCTTGCGCGGGTTCCGCGACCTGACCTCAAGGCCGCAGTCGATTGCGGACGCGCGAATGTCCGCGGCGACGCGGGGAGCGGCGAGGATGCGCCTCGCGTTGCTTGGTGTCGCTTCGTTCTTCGCTGCTGCCGGGGCCGTCGGATGCGGCCCCGTGGGATATCTGCAACAGGTGCAGGGGAGGGCGCGCCAGGCGGTCTCGGAGGCTCGCCAGGCCGGCGCGGATCGTGCCGCGCCCTACGAGTTCACGGCCGCCGTCGAGTATCTGAAGAAGGCCGAGGAAGAGGGCGCGCACGCCGAATATCGGGTCTCCATCGAGCTCGGGCGGCGGTCGGAAGATTTCGCCAAGCGCGCTTTGGCGCTCGCGCGCCAGCCCGGTTCCGCGCCGGCCGGAGCCCAAGATCGCGCGACAGATCGCGGAGGAACTCCAGGACGAGACCGGTCGGGAGATCGCCCGGAAGGTCGGCGAGGGGCGCCTTGAACCGCCGCGTCGCGGGGCTCGGTTTGCTGGCCTTCGTCCTGTCCGGGGGATGCGCGGGCTCCCAGATCGCGGCGGACGTCGAGACCGTCCGCGCACAGGCCCGGGACGCCCGGCGGAACGGTGCGCTTCGGTGCGCCCCGCGCGAGCTGGCGCTCGCCGACGTGAACGCCGATTTCGCTCAGACCGAGCTGGACGAAGGCGACTACTTTCGCGCGCGCGAGCACCTCGAGACCGCTCAGACCAGCGTGCGCGAGGCGCTTCGAAGATCACCGCCCGCCACCTGCGGCGCGGCGGCCGACCGGGACAAGGATCAGGACTGGGACGGTGTCCCCGACGCGAAGGACCGCTGCCCGAGCCAGCCCGAGGACCGCGACGGGTTCGAGGACCAGGACGGTTGCCCGGACCTCGACAACGACGAGGACGGCGTGCCCGACGCCAAGGATCACTGTCCGATCGAGCCCGAGGATCGGGACGGATTCCAGGACGACGATGGGTGCCCCGACCTGGACAACGACAAGGACGAAGTGGCGGACGCCAAGGACCGCTGCCCGCTGCAGGCGGAGGATCGGGACGGGTTCGAGGACGAGGACGGCTGCCCGGATCCCGACGACGACGACGACGGCGTCCTCGACGCGGCCGACAAGTGTCCGCGCGAGCCGGGGCCGGCCGCCAGCGGCGGCTGTCCGAAGAAGTACGAACACATCGTGGT
>Ga0068853_100002242_pt1 | contig 14447 bp, 7 predicted proteins | sample KBSCornC32_FD_65655 | JGI IMG/M metagenome (GOLD analysis project Ga0068853, IMG submission 65655) | Corn rhizosphere microbial communities from Kellogg Biological Station, Michigan, USA - KBS Corn C3-2 | ecosystem: Host-associated > Plants > Roots > Rhizosphere > Soil ... | reverse complement strand
GTATGGCTGGCAGATGGATCCTGTTTCCCGGGGCAGCTTAATTTTCGCGGCGCATTTCAAAGAACGCTCGAAAGTTTACAGGAAATTTACGCTGCACTACCAGCCGACTGGAAAGTCTTTATAGAGTACAAAGCCTTTGAACCCAATTTTTATTCTATGTCGGTTGGCGATTGGGGACAGTCTTATTTATATGCTTCCAAGCTTGGCCCAAAAGCATATACATTGGTGGATCTTGGTCATCATTTACCCAATGCCAATATTGAACAGATCGTTTCTTTACTGATGATGGAAAACAAACTGGCAGGCTTTCATTTCAACGATTCAAAATATGGCGATGATGATCTGACTGTTGGCAGCATCAATCCTTACCAGCTCTTCCTGATCTTTAATGAACTCGTGGAAGGAATGGATTCAAAAGGATTGGATCATGCAACAGACCTTGCCTGGATGATCGATGCTTCTCACAATGTTAAAGATCCGCTGGAAGACCTGCTTCAGTCCATCGAAGCCATCATGATCGCTTATGCACAGGCATTGCTGGTTGATACCGCAGCATTGAAAGAAGCGCAGGCTGTAAATGATGTGGTGAGGGCGCAGGAAATTTTACAGGCCGCATACCGGACCGATGTTCGTTCGCTGATCGCTGAAGCCAGGATGATCTCCGGTGGCGCATTACAACCGCTTCAATTATTCAGGTCGTTAAAAATAAGAGAGCAATTAATTAAAGAAAGAGGCACTAAAACAATCGCTACCGGTTTATGATCGCAATTCCTGTAATAGCAATTTTTGATATTGGCAAAACCAATAAAAAATTTTTCCTGCTGGATGAAACATACCAGATCGTGCTCGAACGCTCTGTTCAGTTTGAAGAGATCAGGGATGAAGAAGGCGATACCTGCGATGATGTGCACCTGCTTACAAGTTGGGTGACCAAAACGCTTGCAGAAGTTTTACAATTAAAGAAATTTGATATAAAGGCAGTGAATTTTTCTGCTTATGGTGCAAGCCTGGTTTACATTAACGAGGCTGGGGAAGTGATAGCGCCATTGTACAACTATTTAAAGAACTACCCCGATGAAATAAAAAATGGCTTGTATGAAAAATACGGAGGTGCTGAGAAAATATCCTGTGAAACTGCTTCGCCCGTGCTGGGAAGTTTAAATTCAGGTATGCAGTTGTACCGCATGAAAATAGAAAAGCCAGAACTATACGATGAAATAAAATACGCTTTACACCTGCCCCAATACATCAGTTACCTGGTCTCAAAAAAGGCATATTCGGATATTACCAGTATTGGCTGCCATACGCAGCTGTGGGACTACAGTAAAAATAATTATCATGACTGGGTTATAGGCGAAGGGCTTGAAAAAAAGTTGGCGCCACTTCATCCATCTTATGCAACAGATAAAATAGATTTTGACGGCAAGCTCATTGAAACAGGTATCGGCCTGCACGACAGTTCGGCTGCACTCATTCCTTACCTGGCTGTATTTACAGAACCGTTCATTCTCATCTCAACCGGAACCTGGTGCATATCGCTGAACCCGTTTAACAATACGCCTTTAACCAATGCAGAATTGAACAAAGACTGTCTTTGTTATATGGAATACCAGGGCAGGCCGGTAAAAGCATCCCGCTTATTTGCCGGCAATGAACATGAGCAGCAAACCAAAAAACTGGCCCTTCATTTTGACAAGCCTGCAGATCACTATAAAAAAATAAAATACAATTCGGTAACGATACAACAGCTTCAAAAGAAATTCAGTTTTGATGTGCCGCTGAAAAAAAATGAAGGAGATATTTACAGTTCTGTTTTTCAAAACAGGAAGCTGGAGGCGTTTAAAGATTATGAAGAGGCATACCATTGTCTCCTGCTTGATATCATGCTACAGCAATACAATTCAACCAAACTGGTTTTATCCGGTTCAAAGGTCAGCCGCATATTTGTAGACGGCGGGTTCAGTAATAACTCTATCTACATGCATTTGCTGGCGCTTGCTTTTCCCAAACTGGAAATATATGCAGCATCCGTAGCCCAGGCCACAGCGATGGGCGCTGCACTTGCCATACACAAGGAATGGAACGCTTTCGCAGTTCCGGCAGACATGGTAAAACTCAAGTATTATAAAGTGGTGGACGTTATTCCATCCCATGCTTAATTACCCGTATACCGAAACGGTATTAAAAACTGTTTTCATAAAGGCTGCTTCCAAAATCTCCCCTTGTCATTTAGCATAATTTAATTGGTAAATAATTTGCATAATTCCCTGGTATAAAAGACAGGATAGTGCAGGACGATTGCTACTATTTAGAATAATAGATTTACAGTATCACTGTTCGATTGCCTTTTTAAAAACAATTTAAATACTGCTGTATGAAATTAAATTCATTAATCTCAAAGAGCATTGTATTGCTCTTTATTTCCACAACAATTTTTTTCTCACCTCAATTAAAAGCACAAAACACATCGACCGTTACCGGAAAAGTTACCGATGAAAATGGTAAAGGAATGGGTGGCGTAACGGTAACTGTCAAAGGAACTTCTACCAGCGTTGTTACTGATGATGGCTTTTACAAAATAACGGTCCCATCCGGTAGAACTGTACTCGTATTCACTTATGTAGGGTATGCTTCAAAAGAATTTACTGTTAGCAAAACATCATCTGTGATCAATCTTTCTTTAAGCCCTACACAGGGGGTTCTTGAAGATGTGGTGGTGATCGGTTATGGCTCGCAAAAGAAACGAAACGTAACAGGGGCGGTGAGCAGGTTACAAAATCAAAATTTTGAGGAGCGTCCTATTACCCGCGTAGACCAGGCGTTGGTTGGGCAACTGGCTGGTGTAAATGTTAAACAAAATACGGGGGCACCGGGCAGGGCTTTCAGCATCCAGATCCGTGGTACAGGCTCTATCAGTGGTGGTAATGAACCATTGTATGTGCTGGACGGATTTCCTTTATCAGTTAATTCCAGCAATACTTCAAACGGAAGTTTTTCTACCGGAAATCCACTGGATAATATTAACCCTAATGATATAGAATCCATTGAAATTTTAAAAGATGCTGCCGCCGCCGCCATTTATGGATCAAGGGCTTCTAACGGTGTTGTTTTAATAACAACAAAACGCGGACGTACCGGTAAACCCAAGATCACTTTTAATGCCTATGCCGGTTATAACCAGGCTTCCAAGCAATTGAAGATGATGGACGGACAACAATGGATAGACCAGGCCACTGAAGTGATCAATGCACAATACCTGGCTGCTTTTCCAACAGCATCAGTTAACGATGATTATGCCACAAGGCTCGCGAGGGTTGGTTCCCTTAATGCCAATTATATTCTTGACCCACGTTGGTCGCAACCAGGTCATCCCGGCCTTGCATTCATTAACTGGCAGGATGAGATCGAACGTAAAGGACAAATGCAGAATTATGAAATCTCAGTAAGTGGCGGTACCGATGCGGTAAAATATTTTATGAGTGGAAATTATGCCAACCAGGACGGCTTTATTATTAATGTTGGTTATAAAGCATATTCACTCAGGGCTAATTTGGAAATAAATGCTACAAAAAGGCTCAAATTTGGTTTGAATGTTGCGCCTACTTATTCTATCACACAGGATCCCGGTGTAGATGGTAAAGATAATATCTTTCACCAGGCCTTAAGTTTGGCGCCTGTGCAGGAGGATACGATGGGCAACCTTGTAAATACAGGAAAAAATGGTCAGTATTTCTGGAGCAGCACAACCAACTCACCCGTTGGTAAACTTACATATAACAAAGGCACTACAAAAAGGTATCGCACCATTGGTAGTTTATATGGAGAACTGCAGATCATTAAAGGATTAAGTTTCAGAAGTTCTGTAAACTTTGATAACACTGATAATATCGCAACAACTTACAGTTCTTATTTAACCGCAGGGGCACAGTCGGCCAGGATCTTTAACGGAACGAATAATATACTGGCATCCGTAGCAGGTTCTTATTCCAGCTACAGAAGGCAAACCTTTGTAAATGAAAATACGCTCAATTATACAAGAATGTTTGAGCGTTTTCACAGCAGCCTGAATGTACTTGCTGGTTATTCTTATAACTGGGATCACCTTGACAGGACAACACTGAATTCCAGCGGCGGTTATAACAGTGCTACAATTCAAACATTAAATGCTGCAACCACCGTTGTATATAATACTTCTCCCAATTCAAACGGGTCAACTCAAAATGTACTTATTTCTTACTTTGGCCGTTTGCAGTATGGGTATAAAGATAAATACCTGTTGTCTGCAAGTTTGCGCCGTGACGGATCATCCAGGTTTGGGCAGAATAATCAATACGGCGTGTTTCCATCCGCATCATTTAAATGGGTTGCCAGCGATGAGAAATTCATGAAAGGATTGCCTGTCATCAGCGATCTTAAACTCAGGGCATCTTACGGTGTTAACGGAAACAATAATTTGCCAAGTGATTATCCATGGGCTGCAACCATCGGGCCTTTCGGTTATCCGCTGGGAGGCACGCCCACAGCAGGTGTTGGACAGGCACCCAATGTGTTGGCTAACCCGGATCTGAAATGGGAAAAATCGCAGACCTGGGATGTGGGTATTGATTTCGGTATCTTAAGGAATCGCATCACAGGTTCATTTGATTACTACAATAAATTAAATACCGACCTCTTATTAAATGTTTCAGTTCCTTCGGTTACCGGCTTCACGAGTTACCTGACCAATGTTGGATCGGTTAGAAATATTGGCCAGGAATTTGAATTGAACACCCGCAATATGATCGGGAAATTTCAATGGACCACTTCACTAAACCTGACACACAATACAAATAAGATAGTTGGCCTGGCAAACGGCCAAACCCAGGTCATCATTCCAAATGGCTTAACTGTATCTGACCAGATACTCAGGGTAGGCTCGCCTTTGAACAGCATCTATGTTCTAAAAGTGACAGGTCTTTTGACTGCCGCAGATATTGCCAATCATGTTCCGCTTTACAATGGCACCACGGAGAAGCCTGGTGATTTTAAGTTCGAAGATATAAATGGTGATGGCATCATTACCGAAGCAGACAAGCAGATAGTTGGTCATCCAAACCCCGACTACACTTATGGCATCACCAATACATTTAAGTACAAAGGTTTTGACCTGAGTATTTTGATCCAGGGTCAATCCGGTGGATCTGTATATTCACAATTAGGCAGGGCGATCAGTCGGCCCGGACAGGGAAGGTCTGATAATCATCCTGCAGATTATGTTAACAGGTGGTATTCTGAATCAAACCCGGGTAATGGAAGGTTCGGTAAAGCGTATTCAACTTATAACAGCCCGATCACTTCTGCTACAGACTGGTTGTATTCTTCAAATTATTTCAGGGTGAGGAATATAACTTTAGGCTATGATCTGAAAACAGTTTTGAAAACCCGCTTGGTAGATAATGCCAGGGTCTATTTTACCCTGGAAAACTTTTTTGGTCATGACAAATATATTAATGGGTTGAACCCGGATGCAGCGAATACAGCTATCAGCTCAAACAGCACAGCTTATCCCGAGGCAGGAGATTACGGTGGTATGCCATTGCCTAAATCACTGATATTCGGATTAAACATCACCTTTTAATTTATCCAAAATCTAAAAAAATGAAAAAAACATATTTTATATTAATAGTAGCTTTCAGCTTTTTTGCATCATCATGTAAAAAAGACCTGGACCAGGTGCCCATTTCGAGTGCAACCACGGTAACGTTCTATAAACAGCCCAGCGATTTTATCCAGGGAATTAACGCCACCTATAACGGTTTGCGTGGTTATCCTGATCGCCTGATGTTCCTGTCTGAAGTGCGTTCAGATAATATTTATCCAACCAACGATGTTGGCCGCGATCCGGATCCTGTAAATAATTTTTCGCCGGGTATTGCATCCAATGTTTATGTGGATGAAGCATGGACAGCAAATTTCAGTGGTGTGTTCAGGGCCAATACAGTACTGGACCAGATCACATTGAACGGAATAAATATTGGTAACGCCGCACTGGCAACAAGATTAACAGCCGAAGCCAGGTTTTTGCGGGCTTTTTATTATTTCGACCTGGTGAGATACTTTGGCAAAGTGCCGGTTATCGATCACGCAGTAACAGCACTCGAAGCCACCACTATTCCACGTAAGCCTGTGGCAGATGTGTATACATTTATTATCGCAGACCTGCAGTTTGCCATTGCTAATTTACCAGCCAATTTCACCGGCACTTATCCCAACTATACAGCAGCGGATGTTGGACGTGCCAGTAAATATGCAGCAGAAGCTGTACTTGCACAGGTGTATATGGCCCGTTCTGGTCCAACATACGGCATTGAAGGTCCCGGAATGGGACTAAGTGAATGGAACCTGGCATTACCGTTACTGCAGGATATCATCAACAGCGGACTTTTTGTTTTCAACACTAATACATATGCATTTCCTGTGCCTGCTACCGGTATCTTTTCATACAGCAATCAAAGTCCTACAGCTAATAAGGAAGCCATTTTTGATGTAATGTATCTTACCGGTCAAAACCCCATCATAGGTGCCACCTTCCCATGGCAGCTGGTTCCGCAGGCATACTTTAACTCATTTAATGGTACTTCTGCTGCAGGGGCATTGGGCACACCTTCTGTATCAACCAATCTTTTAAACAGTTATGCTATTGCTCCGCTTGATGCACGTAAAGCTCCTTTTCTGCATACTTCACCATACACAAACCTGGGCACGCTTGATACGCATGCATTTCTAAGGAAATACATGGACAGTACAAAAATGCCGGCAAGCCGTTTTGACTGGGGCATCAATTTCATTGCGATCAGGTACACCGATATTTTAATGCTGAAAGCAGAATGTATCCTGCACGGCGCTCCCGGTACACAGGCCGATGTGGATGCAATAGTAAACCAGGTGAGGACAAGGGCCGGGCAACCTGCCATTTCCAACGTTAACTTGCCGCAATTATTTATTGAAAGAAGAAAAGAGTTTGCAGGCGAAGGATCACGTTGGTTTGACCTGCAAAGAAGCGGTGATCTGATAACCATTATGAATGCCTGGATAGCTGTTGAAGACGCTGTGTTACATAAAATGAACCAGGTAGTGCCTAACTATATCATCTATCCTGTGCCGCAAAGCCAGCTGGATGCTGCACCGGGTTTATATACACAAAACCCCGGGTATTAATTTTTTTATGGAAAGAAGGAGCTTTATATCCAGCCTTTCTATCTTATCAGCAGGAGCCTGTTTCGCCAATAGCGGAGCAGGCTCTTTCTTTTTTACAGATGACGAGTCTTCATTTGCAAAACACCTGAAGCCTGTTGGCCGTGTGTTGGAAATGGAAGGTTATTATGTTTGGTGCAACAGTCCCATTGAAGCAGAAGATGGAAAGATCCATCTTTTCTTTTCACGTTGGGATGCAAAAAAAGGAATGGGCGGCTGGATAAAAGGGAGTGAGATCGCACATGCTATCGCCGACTCGCCTGAAGGACCATTTCAATATGTTGAAACTGTGTTTGCCCCGCGTGCAGGTTATTTTGATGCAACTACCTGCCACAATCCACTAATAAAAAAAGTAGACGACCGGTATTGCCTTTTTTATATGGGTAACAGCAACGGAAAGACAAATACAAAAAGGATCGGCCTTGCTTTTGCTGATTCGCTCAACGGTCCATGGCAACGGCCCGACAAACCCTTACTGGAAGCAGGTTTGGAAGGAGCCTGGGATGATCATTGTACAACCAACCCGGCTTTTTTAAAACATCCGAACGGGCAGTACTGGCTGTATTACAAATCATGGAATACAAAGGATTATGAAACATCAACAGACCCGTTGATAAAAGGTAACAGGAAATACGGACTGGCCATTGCTGATAAACTGGAAGGTCCTTATGTGAAATATGCTGGGAACCCGGTGATCGATTTTTCTTATAAAGGAAACAACTGCCAGTTTGAAGATGCCTTTGTGTGGATGGAGAACAAAAGATTTAAGATGATCGCAAGAGATATGGGCTTCTTTAATCATGAAGATGGTTTACTGATGCAGTCAAAAAATGGTATTAAATGGGACCTGCCCCAAATAGCCTACTATGGTGCGGAAAAATATATTCAGCAGCCACCGCCTCCGCCATATTTAAAAAAATATGGCCGGTTTGAAAGACCGCAACTTTTATTTCTAAAAGGTAAACCTGCTTATTTATTTACCACTTCGCAGGGCGGGAAATATATGACGGCGTCTCCTTTTATTTTTAAAATAGTGTAGCGGCTGCCAAAACAAAATTATATTACAGACTTCAATGCGGATCAGAAAAGAAGTACAAATTCAACAGCATAAATAATGATGAAACGAATTTTAGATATTAGCCTGTTCTGTTTTCTTACGCAGGTGACAATTGCACAAACCTGGAAATTCGATCTGGGATCAGGCCCCGTTGCCAAGGGTTACACAAAAGTTACACCGGAAACAAAGTTTAATTATGCTACCGGTTTTGGTTTCGACCAGGGCTCGGGTGTTAGTTCTGTGCAACGAAAAGGAAAAGATGCACTAACCTGCGACTTTATCACCGGCGATAAACCGTTTTATTTTTCCGTAAAACTTCCCGAAGGCAATTATGATGTAAAACTTATTTTAGGAGATAAGGAAGGAATATCTGCCACAACCGTTCGTGCTGAATGTAGGAGGTTATTTTTACAAAATGTGCAGACAAAAAAAGGAGAGATCGTTGAAAAGACATTCACGGTACATGTAAAGGACAGTCTTATAAAAGATGCTTCAGGAACAACCATCAGTAAAGTAAGGTTAAAGCCCCGTGAGTTTACTTACCTGCACTGGGATAATTTACTCACCCTCGAATTCAATGACTCGGCGGCCAAAGTTTGTGGCATAGAAATTACTCCTAACACAACAGCCACAACTATTTTCCTGGCGGGTAATTCAACCGTGGTTGACCAGGACCGGGAACCTTGGGCAGCCTGGGGACAAATGTTTCCATCTTTTTTTGAGCCCGGTAATATTTGTGTTGCCAACTATGCCGAAAGTGGCGAAACCCTGAAAGCATTCAGGGGCGAACGCCGCCTGGAAAAAATATGGAGCATGGCAAAACCCGGAGATTATCTCTTTATTGAGTTTACACACAACGACCAGAAACCCGGAGGCAATTTTTTAGATCCGTTCACCACTTACAAATCAACTTTGAAGGAATGGATATCAGAAGCGAGAAAAAGAAATATCACACCGGTGTTGGTAACATCCATGCACCGCAGGAGCTTTGATTCAGCAGGCCATATCATCAACACATTGCTCGACTATCCCGAAGCCATGCGGCAAACAGCCAAAGAGGAGAACGTTGCGATGCTTGATCTGAATGCGATGAGTAAAATTATGTACGAAGCCTGGGGACCCGAAACATCTGTAAGAGCATTCGTGCATTATCCTGCCAATACCTTTCCCGGACAGGATAAGGAACTAAAGGATAACACACATTTCAATCCCTATGGTGCTTATGAACTGGCCCGTTGTGTGGTACAGGCTATAAAAGACCAACAGCTGCCGTTTGCGAAATATTTAAAGAAAGATATCCCTGTCTTTAACCCGGCAAAACCAGATGCATTGGCCAGCTGGTACTGGCCTTTGAGCGCAATGATGAGTTCGGCAAAACCGGATGGCAATTGATGAAAAAATTAACAGGACTGCATGTATTGGTCTGACGCCCACGTCTGACCAATATTTTGCTTACCCGGTTATTTCGCAGGATAGCACAGGATGATATAACCTGTTGCTTTTGATAATTTTAAGCTTATTAAAACGATTGCCATGCTTAAAAGGATCCTGTTCTTATCAACCTGCTTTACATTTTGTTTACATAATTTAATAACAGCGCAACCGGTAATGGAAACCGGCGGCCAAAAAATGCCTGCCGAATGGATCGACAAAGATACCCATCACAAAATTGTAAAATTATCTGCCGGCCTGCCGGGCAACAGTCTTAGTTTTTATTTTCACAACAATCCCTTTATTGGCAATGAAATGATCTTTTACAACAACAGCAAACAAGCTGCTGATGACGTTACGGATATGAAAAGGGAAGAAGTGAAAAGCAATAACGTAAATGATAAGCAGATCTACAGCATCGATCTTACAACCTTAAAAACCAGGAGGCTTACTTCCAGGCTATCGCCAATGGGTGGTGAAGTCGTGTGCCAGAAAACGCAAACAGTTTTTTACCAGGTAAAAGACAGTGTTTTTTCACTCAATATAAAAACCGGAAAGGAACAACTTGTCTTTGTTTTTCCTGAAGGATTTAAATCAAGTGTTTCTACGGTAAATGCAAATGGTACTTTGCTGGCGGGAGCCTGGGCTACAGATGCAGAGAAGGAAATTCTAAAGAACAATCCTGCTAAAAGCAGTTTCTTTAACCTGATCTATGATGCACACCTGCCCAAAACATTATTTACCATAGATATTAAAACCGGCAAGCTCAATAAAATTTTTACCGACAGTGCCTGGCTTAACCATCTGCAATTTTCTACTACCGACCCGGAGTTATTATCTTTTTGTCATGAAGGGCCCTGGCACAAAGTAGACCGAATCTGGCATATCAATGTAAACACCAAAAAAATAGTGCAGGTACATCACCGCACCATCGACATGGAAATATGGGGACATGAATGGTTTGGTGCAAGTGGCAAAACCATGTGGTTCGACCTGCAGCAACCCAAGGGACAAACATTTTTTGTGGGCGGTTACGATGTGGCAACCGGCAAAGAGATCAAATACAATCTGCCCCGCAACGACTGGAGTGTACATTACAACAGCAACAGCACCGAAACCCTGTTTGCCGGTGATGGTGGTGATCCGGGTGCAGTTGCCAAAGCGCCCGACGGACAATGGATAAATTTATTTACACCAAATGGCGATAAGTTCAATACAGAAAAACTGGTGAACATGAAACACCACCAGTACAAACTGGAACCCAATGTGCATTTTAGTCCCGATGACAAATGGATCATCTTCAGGGCAAATTTTGAAGGCGAATCAAATGTATATGCAGTAGAAGTTAAGGCAAGTAAGTAGCGGAATGCTGGCAATAATTTGGTAGCTTGGTATACAAATAAAAGGATAATGAAAAAGATATTCGGGTTCTCAGTAATACTGCTCTGTTTAATGCAAAACGGCTTTGCCCAAAACAAAGATTATGCTTATAGTGCTGTGCCTTTCACCAGTGTAAAACTTTCCGATAATTTTTGGTTACCAAGGATCAGGATCAACAATGATGTAACCATACCTGCTTCATTTGAACGTTGCGAAAAAACAGGTCGTGTAAAAAACTTTGTGATGGCCGCAGAAAAAAAAGGGAAGTTTTGTACCACTTATGTTTTTGATGACACAGATATTTATAAAACCATCGAAGGTGCTTCTTTCTCCCTGAGTCTTTTTCCCGATAGAAAATTAGAAGCTTATTTAGATTCACTGATCGTTATTGTTGGTAAAGCCCAGGAACCCGATGGTTATTTATATACAGCAAGAACGATCGATCCCGCTAACCCGGCGAAATGGTCAGGCCCGCAACGTTGGGTTAAGGAAAGAGAATTAAGCCATGAATTATACAACGCTGGTCATCTATACGAATCAGCAGCAGCGCATTTCCTGGCAACAGGCAAAAGAAACCTGCTGAATATCGCATTAAAGAATGCCGACCTGGTTTGTTCTGTTTTTGGTCCCGATAAAATGCATGTTGCTCCCGGCCATGAGATCGTTGAAATGGGATTGGTAAAACTTTACCGTATCACCGGCAAAAAAGAATACCTCGCTACTGCAAAATTTTTCATTGAAGAACGCGGGCATTATGCCGGCTATGATGTAAAGAGTAAAGATCCCTGGAAGAATGGTGATTACTGGCAGGATAGAATTCCTGTTGTGGATCAGAAAGAAGCCATTGGCCATGCAGTGCGTGCCGGTTATTTGTACTCGGGAATGGCGGATGTTGCTGCATTGACGGGCGATGAAAAATTATTGAAAGCCATTGACTCTATCTGGGTGAACATGGTATCTAAAAAAATATATGTGCAGGGTGGGGCAGGCGCTGTTGGCAGTGGCGAACGTTATGGCGACAATTATGAATTGCCCAATGCAACCGCTTATAACGAGACCTGTGCAGCCATTGCCAATGTGTATTGGAACCAGCGGATGTTCCAGTTGCACGGCGATGCAAAGTATGTTGATGTGTTGGAAAAGATATTGTACAACGGTTTGATCTCCGGCGTTGGCCTGGATGGCAAATATTTTTTTTACACCAATGCCATGCAGGTAAGAAACAATTTCAAACATCCTGATATGGAGCCTGAACGCTCGGGTTGGTTTGAGTGTTCCTGCTGTCCTACCAATGTATGCCGTTTGTTGCCGTCTGTACCGGGCTACATGTATGCACAAAAAGATGACAAGGTATTTGTGAACCTGTTTGCTGCCAGCACGGCTTCATTAAAAGTGCAGGACAAACCTGTTGAGATCATCCAGCAAAATAATTATCCCTGGGATGGTGATCTTAAATTTACTGTATCACCAAGATCCTCCTTTCAAACATTTACGTTGATGATACGCATTCCGGGCTGGGCACAAAATGAAGCCATGCCATCTGATATTTACAGCTTTGAAGATCCAACGGATAAAAAAGTAACTATAAATATAAATGGCAACCCGGTTGACTATACTGTTGAACACGGGTATGCTGTGCTAAACAGGGCATGGAAGAAGTCTGATGTGGTGAACGTGAATCTTCCAATGGAAGTTCGACGGGTTATTGCCACAGATAAATTAAAAGAAGATGCAGGCAAGATCGCTTTGCAACGTGGTCCCATCATGTATTGTGCAGAGTGGACTGATAATAATGGAAGGGCGTCAAACATTGTGCTGCCCACCGGTACTAATTTTTCTTCCGAGTTTAAGCCGGGTATGCTGAATGGCATCACCATTTTGAAAACAGAAGCAACAGTTGTTGTTACAGATGAAAAAGAAAATACAATAAACACGATCAAGAGACCTTTTGTCGCTATACCTTACTATGCCTGGGCCAACAGGGGCAAAGGTGAGATGACGGTTTGGTTCCCCGAAAAGATCAAAGACATAGAAATAGTTACCAATTAAAAACTGAACGCTTTATGCTGAAAAAAATATTTGCGGTTCTTGTATTACTTTCCTGCATTGTAACTGCAAATGCACAAATAAAATGGCCGGCGGTAACAAACCAAACAAAGCCCTGGACAAGGTGGTGGTGGCTGGGAAGCGAGGTAAATAATAAAGACCTTACAACCGTGATGCAGCAGTATCAGCAGGTTGGGCTGGGTGGATTGGAGATAACACCAATTTATGGTGTGCAAAAAGAAGAAGCGCTGTACATCCCTTTCTTATCGCCGCAATGGATGAATGTGTTTGATCATACTTTGAAAGAAGGCAAACGGTTGAACCTGGGGATCGACCTTGCTAACGCAACCGGCTGGCCTTTTGGAGGTCCGTGGATCGGGGATGAAGATGCCTGTAAGAATATGCAATTCAAAACCTATTCATTAAATGCAGGAGAAACACTAACAGATACCATTCAATTTATACAAGAACCATTGGTGCGTACCGAAAATTATAAGCAGCTGAAAATAGAGGATGTGCTGCAACCCATTTCAGCCAATAAAAATTTACAGGCACTTTCTATTGACCAGGTTCGTTTTAGGAGATCATTGCCTTTGCAAACACTGATGGCTTATTCAGACGCCGGGCAAAATGTTGACCTCACAAGCAAGGTAGATGCAGCAGGTAAATTAAACTGGACAGCTCCGGCAGGTAAATGGGAACTGTATGCAGTATTCATGGGCTGGCACGGAAAGCAGGTAGAGCGGGCCGCTCCGGGGGGCGAAGGAAATGTGATCGATCATTTTTCTTCCTCGGCCCTGCAACATTACCTGAATAAATTTGATGAAGCTTTTAAAGGCCGCGATATCAGCGGTCTGCGTGGGTTCTTCAATGATTCCTATGAAGTGGATGACGCCAGGGGACAGTCAAACTACACGCCTTTGTTATTTGAGGAATTTAAGAAAAGAAGAGGCTATGATCTGAAAACAGAACTACCTGCCTTGTTCTCAAAAAAATCTTCCGACAGATCAAACAGGATATTGTGCGATTATCGCATGACCATTGATGAACTGATACTGGAAAAATTTACCGGCGAATGGAAGAAGTGGGCGCATAGCAAAGGGAAGATCGTACGCAACCAATCGCATGGTTCGCCGGCCAATACACTTGACCTGTATGGCGTTGTTGATATTCCCGAAACAGAAGGTACAGAAATATTGCGTATCAAATTCGCGCCATCAACGTCGCATGTAATGGGTAAACAACTGGCTGCATCCGAGTCGGCCACCTGGCTCAATGAACATTTTGTTTCATCACTAAG